>Ga0233437_1000270_pt1 | contig 124566 bp, 105 predicted proteins | sample SI_122_August201_FD_182714 | JGI IMG/M metagenome (GOLD analysis project Ga0233437, IMG submission 182714) | Seawater microbial communities from Saanich Inlet, British Columbia, Canada - SI_122_August2016_200_MG | ecosystem: Environmental > Aquatic > Marine > Inlet | place: Canada: British... | reverse complement strand
CGCGTATGGTATGATGGATGGCGGTAATGGGTTCACCTCATGGTCGCTGGTTTTCGAGAAATCAAGCTTACCATGTTTGAGCCCATTGCCCCTTTATCTACCCAATCAGTTAGCGGAAACTAAAGTTATATTGAAACCGAAAAATTTGAAGCCGCGATTGCTGACTTAAAAGAAGTGATCGCTCTCGAACCTGAGCATTATGAAGCGCACAAACGCCTGGCGGATGCCTACTATCTCTCGGATAGAGTTCAGCAGGCAATTTATGAATATAATCAGGCGATTGATCTGAACCCCACAGATGTGGTGGCGTTGTTTAATCTTGGGCGTGCACATACTTATTTAGGGAATATTGAATCGGCGATTAGTTACTACGATCGCGCGATTGAATTGTATCCAGAATTTGCAGTGGCATTGAACAACCGCGGAGAATTGCTTCTGCAACTGGGAGAATTGGATCGGGCGAAGGATGATTTCAACGAAGCCGCTCGCCTTGACCCTGCCGACCCACTGGTAACCTACAATTTGGGCCTGGCAGCTTATTATAGTTCCGAATATGATGTTGCTATTGAACATTTCAATCAAACGCTAGAGCTAAATGCCGAAAACCTGGATGCCTATTACCAGCGCGGGTTGTCGTATTTTCAGTTGAGTGAATATGAAGTGGCGATTGAGGATTGGGTTTATGTGATTGAGCAATACCCGGAATATGCGCAGGCCCATTACAGCATCGGTTTGGCCTATTATTTTCAGGAAGATCATGAACAGGCCATAGAGTTTTTTACCCAAACACTGGCACTCGATGCCCGGCATGGATTTTCTTATTATTTCCGGGCTAATACGTATATGGTTATGTCGGAATACGCGCTGGCGATTAAAGATTTTTCCCAGGCGATTGCGCTGGAAACCGAGTTGGGACAGGCATACTATAACCGGGCTGTAGCTTACTACCAGAGCGGATATCGCTACAAGGCGATTGATGATTTCGAGATGGTACTGGTGGCCAGCGAAGATCCGGAACTGATTGCCCAGGCCGAGAAAATTATTACCGATTTGAAAGCCGCCCCGTAAATCGAGAATGAAAAAAGAGCCTCTGGATCGAATTTCCCAGAGGTTCTTTTTTGTTGTCTGTATCCGATTAGAGTTCTGGCATGATTACATCAAATTCGGCGCGAATTATTTCGTCAATCGCCGCGGGGATGGGTTCAGGTCGATGCTCGTTCAGGATTTCTCGCGCCCGCAGGTTGGCGCGTTGGCGCGCATCCAGCGCACCCATTTCCAACCAATCTTCGCGCAAGTTGCGGTCGCTGATTTGCGGGAAGAAAAATTCTGACCGCATGTGCTTGACCGTGTGTTTCGCTTTCAGGAAATACCCGCCAGGACCGGCTTCATGAATCAGATCGGCGGCAATTGTTTCGGGCGTGACTTCAATCCCGCGTAACGCCCGCAAAGCCATGCCGATGATCTCGTTATCAATCACATATTTCTCGTAGCTTGCGACCATCGCAAATTCCATTAAGCCCGCCGCATCGTGAATATAATTCGCCCCGGAGAGTGCTACCAGCAGCGTAGTCATGGCGCTTTCGTAGCCAGTTTGCACGTCAATCGTTTTCGAGTCGCTCATTCCGGCGGTGGCGTAGAAGGGCAGGTTCCAATGTTGCGCCAGTTGCGCTGCCCCCGCGTTGAGCAAGCCGCTCTCAATCGCCCCGGAGAGATAGCCCATCGTGCGCAGATCGGTGATCGTGCCCACATAACCGCTCAATACGGGCGTGCCCGGGTTGGCGAGTTGCGTCAGCGTCACCCCGGCCAGGGTATCGGCGGCGAACATGGCCAGGTTTCCAGCCAACGTCACCGGGGAGGTTGATCCCGTCATAGGTTCACAGGGCACCGCCAGGGGGAGTCCCCGCCGCGCCACTTCGATCATGATATCGCCATAAGTCTCATCCACCAACAACGGGCTAATCATCAGCGTAATAAACGAGACCATCGGCTCGTTACGCAATGCCTCAGGCCCTCCGGCGATCATCTCGGCCATGTGGATCACATCCAGCGTGCCCTGCAGCGAGTACATACCACCCATAATATGTTTGCTGCTGTTGCGCAAGCCGCCGTAAAAACGGTTCACATCGGCGTTTTCTTCGGTCAACTCGTTGGGGTAGACCGGCAAAACAATGAAATGCACATTTTCGAGCGCATCCACCAGGCGCGGAATCTGATGGCAATCCAGCACGGAAGATTTTCGCTTTACACCATCCAGATCGAGCACATTGATCGTTGTGCCGCCTGTGCCCAGGTAAACCTGTTTACCCCCCAGCGTTAGATGATGCTCTGGTTTACGTCCGAACAACTCCACTTTGGATGGTGCGCTGGCGATAGCATCTTCGACCATGCTTTTCGGCAGCCAGGCGCGCGGCAGCGAACGATCAACTCTGGCGCCCGCCGCTTCGAGTAGATCAAGGGCTTTGGTGCTGTGGACGGCGACACCGGTTTCTTCGAGAATATTGAGTGCGGATTGGTGTAACAGTTCAATATCATACTTGGAAAGGGGTTGGTACTGCCCTCCGAGAATCCCGCCTGTGCTGGTTGGATTGGATTTCATTTTTTTCTCCTGATGGGGTGAGTAGGGTCGATTTAGGGATTGGAAAAATTGCCGAGTTGATAGCTGATTTTGCGGGACGCGCTCAGTAGGTGAGCGGCGTATAATTGGCTTTGTTCTGCCCCCATGCGGAAACTTGGCCCCGAAATGCTCACCGCCGCGATCACCAGCCCGTTAAAGTCGCGGATCGGGGCAGCGATGGCACTCAGACCTTCGTCAAATTCGTCATAGGCGGCGGCATAGCCTTGTGCCCGCACCTGCCTCAGATTTTCTTCCAACTCAGCGAGATCGGTGATCGTGTGCGGGGTGTACGCGCGCAGCGGAGGGGGGAGGTGTTGCTGACGTTGTTCGGCACTCATATAAGCCAGAAAAATTTTTCCGGTTGAAGTGCAGTGCAATGGATTTCTGCGTCCCAACTGCCCGGCATATTGAATCGGCTGCGGGCTTTTGATGCTCTCAATGTTAATACATTCATCCCCATGCAATACGGCAATGTTGATCGTCTCCTGCGTCAGGTCGGCCAGTTCGCGCAGATGAATATGAGCAGCCTGCCGCAGACCAATTTGTTCGAGTATCGTCCCGGCCAGGCTGAGAATTTCCAGTCCCAGGCGATATTTGCCGCTCTCGGGGTTTTTATCGACCAGCCCTTCGGCTTCCAGTGAGGCCAGCAGGCGCGAAGTAGTACTTTTGTGCAGCTCGGTCTGGCGGCTGATTTGCATCACGCCGATTTCAGGCTTCCCCGCGCTAAAACAGCGCAAAATCGCAGCGATGCGCTGAACGGTTTGAGTGGCGGGATTATCTTTGGGCATGATAGATGTTTTGTCTCATTATATAAAACACTGTTTTATTATTGAAATAGTATATCAGGTTTTTTGGGATTTCGGAGGGCTATTTTCCGCAAAAAGAAAGGGCGTCGGTGCTTGCACCGACGCCCTTTCTTTTTCATAGATGATAGTTATTCCCAATGCTGCTGCATGTTTTCAAATTCCTTCAGCACATTATTCGGCAGCACCTTGGGCTGATGTTCCATCATGCGGATAGTCTTGTCACGCAGGCGATCAGCAAAAGTTCTGGCACCCTGTTCCAACCAAACATCTTGGATGCTGCGGTCAAACAGGTCAGAGTACCAGACATCCTTGAAATGATTGAGGGTATGATCTTCGTAAAGATAATGCCCGCCCGGGCCTACCTTGTCGATCAGGTCCAGCGCCAGGGTCTCGGTGTTGACCGGAAGCCCTTTCATATATTGGTTGACCATATACAAAATTTCATTCACCAGCACCATGAAGGCTGGCGAGGCCAGCGAGCCGTGATCGAGCCAGCTTCCGGCATCGTGTATCAAATTGGCGCCCACTAGCGCTGAGGACAGGCATGAGAAAGCCACCTCAGCGGCGGCCTGCGCATCGGGGAATTTGGCATCTGTTGCGCCAGCCGTGCCGAAGAAGGGCAGCTTGTAGAACTGCGCCATTTGCGCCATGGCTGCGGTCATCAGGCTCATCTCCGGTGCGCCATACGAGAAGATAGTGGTCTTCATATCCATCACGGTGGCAAAGGCTCCGTAGATGAACGGCGCACCCGGTTTGACGAGTTGCGCCAGCACCAGCCCGCTGAGCGATTCGGCGCTGCCCTGCACAATTTCAGCGGCAAAAGTGGCCGGAGCGGTGCTGCCGGATTGCGGAGCGGGGAAATTAATTTGCGGGATGCCATTTTCGGCGCAGAAGATAATTTTATCGACGGCGGGATCATAGTAGAGCAGCGGGGAGATGGGCTCGGAGTATTGCACAATTGTTGGGGCTTTGGCGAAATTTTCCCTGCCGTCAGTGACGAGCAGCGCCATCTCGTAGATGTCTTTGACCGAATTACCGTCTTTGCAACAGAAGACCAACGGTTTTTCGGTGTAAGTAAAAACTTGTTTGGCAATTGCGCGGTCAGCAATATCAGGCGGCTGATCGTCTGCCATGCCGATGGTCATCACCCAGGAATAATTAGGCAGCGCATCGGCAACCGTAGCCGTGACGCGGCAGTCGTTGCTAACGAAGCGGCGGCGGGCGTTGGTTTTTGGGTCGAGATAGTCCACGCAGTCGAGGCTGGGACCAAACCATGATTTGCTTCCCTCGAGGTAGATTTTGCGCGTGCCGTCGCGATGGCCCAGTACCACGCGAGAAGGCGCTTTGCGGATCGATTCTTCGACCAGCCAGGCGGGGATGCGCACGCGGTCACCCTGGAGGCGTGCTCCGGCTCCGTGGAGCAGCTCCTTTGCCTGGGGGTGGGCGATCTGTACCCCGGTGCGTTCCAGAACCTCGAGGGTGGCCTGGTGAATATGCTCAATCTGATCGTCGTTGATGACGGAAAGCCGCGGGCGAAATTCAAGGTTGGGGGTTTGCATACGTCTCCTTATAGCGGCAGCCAGGTGCCGATGCCCATCTCGACGGCGCGCTGATAAATTGTTGGGGCCACGGCCATATCGTCCAGGGCCAGGCCCAGGTTGCAGGCAATTGTGCGTTCTTCAGCCGACCCACGCCCGGGCTTCATCCCGGCGACTAACTCTCCTAAATCGGCATGAATGGGGGGCACATCCTGAAAATAACCCACTGATTTGTAATATTCAAATTGCTTCAAGTCATCCGTGCAGAATTTATCCACTTCTTTCATGGCGGTGGGTTCCCAGTACGAATCGAAATCGACCAGTGAAGCAAACGCCCCGGCATCGAGCCACCCGGCCTTAATAGTTTTATGCGGCACTTTCAGAATTGGCCCAGCCGTGACAACCAGATCGCAGCCTGTGACGGCTTCTTGCGGGGTATTAGCGGTCACGACTTCGAGCTTGAGCTGGCTTTCAACTTTTTTGCTGTAGTTCTTGATGGCTTCGGGTGAGAGATCGTAGGCGAAAACTTTCTCAACCGGGAAAAGCACCTGCAGGGCTTCGGTATTGGTGAACCCTTGCACGCCGCAGCCCAACACCCCCAGGGTAGCCGAATCGTGGCGCGCCAACCGCTGGGCAGCCACCGCCGAAGCCGCCGCGGTGCGCATAGCCGTGATCCATTCGCAATCCATCACTGCCAGCGGGATGCCGGTTGCGGGGTCATTGAGGATCAGCAGGCCGGTGATATAGGGTAGCCCCTTGGCCTGATTGCCGGGAAAGCCGCTGACCCATTTGATGCCCGCCGAATTGAGCGCGGGGATATAAGCAGGCATGGCATGGATGAAATTATCGCCTTCGCCGGGATGGATGCCGGGCTTGGGCGGCATTTCAACGCGGCCGTGGCCTTTTTCTTTGAATGCCGTTTCAACCAGATGGATGATTTCGGCCATTTTCAGGCCAACGGAAACGACATCTTTTTGGGAGAGATAGAGAAGTTTGGATGTTGTCATAATTTTTGTCTCCTTGAGAGTGAAAGAGAAGATGATGCGAATGTCATCATTATATGAATTTTTTGCACGCGGGTCAATTTTCCCCCTTTGAAGTCTGGCTAGTTTTGTTGCATCATGGCGATCAGGCGCTCTTCAAGTAGCCCAAAGCCTGTGTAGCGGATTTCAAGTGGTAGTTCCAGGTATGCGGCAACTTTGTGCGCTTTTTGGATGAGTTTGGGGTCTTCGCTTTGCGCCAGAAAAACGACGCGCTTGTAATTCTTAAAATACTCCCCTTTGAGTTGTGGATATTTGTGCAGCCCCATGCTCTTGAGGATAAGCCCCTGAAATGTGCGCACCATAAAATCAGTCAAGATGTAGGTGCCTGGTTCTTCTGTGATGAGCTGCTCAAAGAGTTCGCCCCCATACATTTCGTAGCAATGTGGCCCGGCGATGCGCTCGATGTCCGGATAGCGTGCTAGTATCTCGTCCAGGGCGCCGCGTGAGCCGCAATCCCCGAAAACCACGATCAACCGGTCGAATTGTTCGCTCAGTTCGAGGATGCGCTTCTCAACATCAGGGGCGATCCGCTGCGGGAAGACGTGATCTACCGCCGGGATGCCGATCACCTGTGCATCCCAGCCGTGTTTCTTGATGAGAGCAACCACTTCTCGCCCCAACGCCCCACAAATGATGAGTCCGGTTGTCATTTCAGAAACCGCAAACGAATACAGATCAACGCAGCTTCTTTCTGTGGTGATCTGTGTTCATCTGTGGTTTAGCCTCGGGTTCTACGGCTGCGACGGCGTTCGCGTGGTGCAGCACTTTCGTCGGCGTTAGCGGAAATCCAGGCAGTGCAATTTTCGTCGTTGCCCATCAGCGCATCGGCAGCCAGGATTGCGGTTCTAAGTTCGGCTTCGAGCGGATTAGTAATGGCGCAAGTCATTCCGGCGGCCATTAACATGGGCACGAAGGCAGTGTTTATTCCTTTGCGGTTGGGCAGCCCAAAGGAGACATTGCTGGCCCCGCAGACGGTATTGCAGCCTAATTCTTCGCGTACGCGGCGGATGATGGCGAAGACCTGCCGCCCGGCATAGCGTTTGGCTCCGATGGGCATTACCAGCGGGTCAATGATGACATCTTCTTTGGGGATGCCGTAGTCCATGGCGCGCTCAACGATCTTTTTGGCGACGGCGAAGCGCACCTCGGGGTCATCTGAGATGCCGGTATCATCGTTGGAAATGGCGATTACAGCCGCGCCGTGCTTTTTGACCAGGGGCAGCACCACTTCCAGGCGCTCTTCCTCGCCGGTGACCGAATTGACCAGGGCTTTGCCCTTGTAGGCCTCCAGCCCACTTTGCAGCGCGGCCACAATGGAGGAGTCAATGCACAGCGGCACATCGACCAAGGATTGTACCAGGCGCACGGTTTCAGCCAGAATGGCGGGTTCATCGGCCAGTGGAATCCCGGCATTGACATCCAATATCTGCGCTCCAGCGGCGACCTGTGCCAGGGCATCGCTTTGGACGCGTTCATAATTTCCGGCAGCCATCTCGGCGGCCAGCATTTTGCGCCCGGTGGGGTTGATGCGCTCGCCAATGATGACGAAAGGTTGGTCGGGGCCGATGAGTACAGTTTTGGTTTTTGAGCTAAGTATTGTGTTCATATAAATTCTGGGAATGAAATAACCACGGAGACACTGAGATTTTGCTTTTCTCTGTGTTCTTCGTGTCTCTGTGGTGGAATTATTTGCCTAGCGCTTTGGCCATAGCTTTGATATGCTCAGGCGTACTGCCGCAACAACCGCCGATTAGCGATGCGCCGATCTCATGCACATTCAGGGCATATTCGGCCATCACTTCAGGCGAGCCATCGTAGACAATATCGCCGCCCTTGACGACATGCGGTATCCCGGCGTTGCCTTTTGCTACCAAAACAATATCGGGGCTGGCTTTCCGCATGGCTTCAACAGCTTTTATCAGTTCGTCGGAGCCAGTGCCGCAGTTGGCGCCCACAGCGAGTACGTCCTGCTCGCCCAATGCTTCGATGAACTTGGCCGGGCTGACGCCCATCATGGTGTGTCCGTGGGTATCAAAGGACATCGTGGCAATAATCGGCAGATCGCTGACCTCACGTATCCCAGCGATGGCGGCTTTGACCTCATTCAAGTCGCTCATTGTCTCGATCCAGAAAACATCCGCGCCGCCATCGGCCAGACCGCGGGCCTGATCGGCAAATGCGGTTTTGGCATCCTCGAAGGTCAGCAAGCCCATCGGCTCGAATAATTGTCCGGTAGGGCCAATATCGCCAGCCACCACCACGATATGCGGGGCGGCATCCGCCACGGAACGGGCATTTTGGGCAGCGGCCTTGTTGAATTCGTGGACGCGGTCTTGCAAATTGTGCATCTCCAAACGGAAGCTCGTCCCGCCGAAGGAGTTGGTCAAAATTAATTGGGAGCCAGCATCGACATAAGCTTGATGAATTGCCTTGATGCGCTCCGGGTAGAGCACGTTCCATTCATCGGGCGGATCGCCTTGTTCCAGACCGGCGTCGAAGAGCATTGTGCCCATCGCTCCGTCCAATAGCACCGGTTGGCCGGTTTTTATAAGTTCTACTAATGGGTTCATGTTTCCTCCGATACCGGTTGAAAGTTGAAGGTTGAAAGTTGGCGTAATACGTAACTAAACTTTTAACTTGTAACCTGCAACTTTCAACCCCTTTTTATCTCCATAAACTTCTTCGCCGTCTCCACCGCCACAGCGGCGTCGCGGCAATAAGCATCAGCCTCAATATCTTCGGCAAAGGCTTCGTTGAGCGGCGCGCCGCCCACCAGCACGACAATTTTGTCGCGCAGACCTTTTTCCTTCAGCGTCTTGATCACTGTGCGCATATAGATCATCGTGGTCGTCAGCAGGGCGCTCATGCCCAGAATATCAGCGTCATGTTCTTCAATGGCAGCGATAAAATCATCCGCCGAGGTGTTAATGCCCAGGTTGACAACATCAAAGCCCGCACCTTCCATCATCATGGCCACCAGGTTCTTGCCAATGTCGTGAATATCGCCTTTGACAGTGCCAATCACTACCGTGCCCATTTTAGGAGCGCCTGTTTCGGCGAGCAGCGGTCGCAGTACTTCCATCCCGGCCTTCATGGCTTTGGCCGCCATCAATACTTCGGGGACGAACAGCACACCATCGCGGAAGTCTACCCCAACGACTTCCATTCCGGCTACTAATCCCTTGATGAGAATATCGTAAGACCCCATTTCACGCCCAAGTAATTCGTTAACTTCTTCAACGATCTCTTCGGCGTAGCCATCGTACAGATCTTCCTGCATCAGCTCCAGAATTTCGTCGTCGGACATTTCTTTTAAGTTGATTTCTTCGCTCATTATTTAGTCCTTCACATAATTAAATTTCAGAATAGCATTCTCGGTGTCAGATGCCAGATGTCTGACGTTTTCTTCTCCGTTCACGCCTTACCGGTTCTGCCTGTACTTCTGGCAGCAAACCCTCTAAATGCGTGAACAAATCGCTCTGATGTGGCAAGTGCAAGGCCTTGACAAACTCTTCCTGAAAATCGGGGTCAACCGCCGTCTCGATATAGCGCACCCGATCCGCGATCTTGCTGGCTTCAGCACGCCGCTCCCGGTTGAGCAGGGCAATCCGTGCCCCGTCTCCGGCGGCATTGCCCACGGCGTGCACCTTTTCTAATTTGCAGTTCGGGATCAATCCTAACACCATTGCGTGTTTGGGGTCAATATAACTGCCAAATGCGCCCGCCAAAATCACTTCGTCTACCTGCTCCACCTCGGCCCGCATCATCAACAATTTGGCCCCGGCATATAACGCAGCCTTCGCCAATTGAATATTGCGCACATCTTGCTGGGTGATGTAGATCGGTTTTCCGCTCGAAGTTTGTTCAGCCCTGGCCAGAATATACGCCCCCGTGCGTTTGCCTTGTTCCCAAAACATAGACGCGCCGACTACCTCGGGGTTGAATCGGCCATCCGGCAGCAGGATACCTGCCATAAAGAGTTCGGCGATCACTTCGATAATGCCCGAGCCGCAAATTCCCGCCGCCAGATGCTGGGGTTGTGCTTCCAGCGGCGCGTCTGCGCCAGTCTGCCACTCATCTGACCAGCGCTCCTCGCCAATGACGCGGAAGCTCGGTAGCTTGGTTTCAGGGTCCACGCGCACGCGCTCGATGGCTCCGGGGGCGGCGCGCATGCCCGAGGAAATTTGCCCCCCCTCAAAGGCCGGGCCGGTCGGGCTGGATGCGCTGTACATCCACTCCGGGCTGCTGAGCACTATCTCTGCGTTGGTGCCCACATCCACCGTCAGGATGACGCGTTCCTGCAATTGCGGCTGTTCGGCTACCAGCACGGCCACGTTATCTGCCCCCACATGCCCGGCTTCAGCAGGCAAAATATGGGCGTTGGCGGCAGGGTGCAGACGCAGGCCAAGTTCGCTGGCCTTGATGTCCATGCTCGCGCGGTTGACCAGCGCGAAGGGCGCGTTACCCAGTTCTTGCGGGTTGGCGTTCAGCAGAATGTGCGTCATGGTGGTGTTGCCGACCATCACAATTTCATAGATTTGACTGGCGCGGATTTTAGCGCTTTTGGCGGCGCGTCGGGCGAGTTGGTTTATGGCATCGATGATAGCAGTGTTCATCACTTCCAGGCCATCGCGACGACTCATGGCAAATGAGATGCGGCTCATCAGGTCTTCGCCGTAGGAAACCTGCGGATTCATCATCGATTCGGTCGCCAGCAGTTCGCCGGTGCGCAGATCGCAGAGATAACTGGCGACAGTGGTGCTGCCCACATCCACGGCCAGACCGTAAGCGCCCTCATAGTAGCCAGGGTGGATGTCGAACACGCGTTGTTCATTCCAGATCGTGGTTGTGACTGTCCATTTGCCCTCCCGCAGCACGGCCTGCAAGCGCCGCAAGGCATGGATATCAATCGTCAGATCGTGCAGATTCCATTGCGCGGCCAAAGCATCTTGCACGCGTCCCCAGTCGCCGCGGTGCGCGCCGAGTTCAGCCGGTTCAACTTCAACGTAGAATTGGCGCACGGTGGGGATGACTTCAATGGCACGTTCGCTGGCTGTCTTGCGGATGATCTGTTTTTGGGCGCGGCTGCCCTCGGGGACGGAAATGAGCACATCGCCGAGAATCTGGGCGTTGCAGGACAGACGCTGCTCAGGTGTGCCTAATTTGACGAGCAGTTCAATTTCATTGGGCGTGCGCGCAGAAAGATGGTTTTCATCGGACGTGATACCGTGTTTATCAAAATGACCGCTTTCCACGATCACGCGGCACTTCTCGCAGGTTTGCCTGCCCCCGCAAATGGTCTCGATTTCGACGCCGAGTTGCCGCGCAGCTTCAAGGACGGTGGTGCCTTCCTCGATCTGTCCGCGCCGCCCGGAGGGCATCAGGATCAGGGTGTGGGTCATTTTTTACTTTCTGCGAGTTTGGCGACCATTCCCCGCCAGTCGATGCGCAGGTACTGGATTTCGAGTTCGGCGGCGACGGTATCAGCGACTTCTTCGGCGCTGCCCGGGCGTTCCATTTCTTCGCCCCAGTGAAAGGCGGCAGTGTAATCATCGGAGCCATACAAGCCTAAAGCCATCGCTGCTGCGTCAATCGTCTCTTGGAAACGCTGGGAAAGTTGTGCCCCCACGCGCCCGTTTTCATCGGTAGCGCGCACCTGGGAGGGAATATCATGCCAGTAGAGAATTTTATATTTTGCCATAATGGGTATTTTACTACGTCGTTAGGTGACAGTCACTTCAAAAGTGACTGTCACCTGCTCGTTATGCTTTTAGCTTTTTCATCGCCGCGTCGTATAGCGGATCGTCATCCACAACAGCCTTGAAGTGTTGACCGAAATACTCAATTTCGACTTCGGTGCCTTTTTCGGCATATTCGATGGGGAGATAGCCGTAGGCGATCTGCTTGCCGACGCTGTAGCCGTAGTTCGTGCTGGTGACATACCCCAGGGTTGTATCACCCTCGAGGATGGGTTCTTTGCCCATGATGATTTCGTCAAGCGTCAGGCAGCACAGTTTGCGCGTGATACCCGCTTCCTTGATTTTCAGCAGAGCCGCGCGTCCCTTGAAATCGCCTTTGTTCAGGCGCACGGCCCAATCCAGGCCAGCTTCATAGGGATTGTGTTCTACATGAATGTCGGCGTTCAGGCCGCGGTAGCCCTTCTCGATGCGCAGCGAGTCGAATGCGCCCATGCCGCCCGCAATGATGCCGTGGGCTTGTCCGGCGTTCCAGAGTACGTCCCACAGGCGTTGACCATACTCCGCCGGGGTGTAAATTTCCCAACCCAACTCGCCGACGTAGGAGATGCGCACCGCCACCGCAGGGATGGTCTCGATCATAATGTTTTGCGCCGTGAAGTAGGGGAAGGCTTTGTTGGAGACATCCTGCTCGCAGACGCTTTGCAGCACGTCGCGCGCGTTTGGCCCCCAAAGACCGACAGCCGTGTATTTCGACGAAATATCTTCGACGTTCACACTGTCATCGCTGGGTGCGTTGCTGCGCAGCCAATACAGATCGGTCATGCCGCTGCCGCCGCCAGTCAGAATCCAGAAGCGGTCTTCGGCCATGCGCGTCACGGTCAGGTCGGTTTTGATGCCGCCGAAATCGGTCAACATGGAGGTGTAGACCACCTTGCCCACGCCGCGGGCGACTTTGTTGGCCGAGATGTATTCGAGATATTCCGCTGCGCCCGAGCCGCTGACTTCGATCTTGACGAAAGAACTCAACTCAAACAAGCCCACGTCCTCGCGCGTCGCTAGATGTTCCGCGCCCTGAATGGGTGACCAGTACATCGCTTCCCAGCCTTCGCGCGGCGGGATTTGATCGGCGTATTGTGGCAACAAGCGAGCATTGCTCTCGTACCACTGCGGGCGCTCCCAGCCGACGCTGCCGAAGAAATGCCCGCCCAGTTTCTTGAGCGCTGTGTGATACGGAGCCAGGCGCACGTTGCGCGTGTGTTCCATCTGCTGCATGGGGTGGATGATGTCGTAAACTTCGCGGTATTGCTGTGCCGATGTGCGTACCGTGTAATATTTGCTCTTGGCATATTCGTGGAAACGGCTGATGTCGCCCTCGTGAACGTCGCTGGTCGGGTGGCCTGCGGTCATCCACTCGGCAATTGCCTTGCCCACGCCACCGGAATGTGTGACCCACACACCAATCGCCGTCCAGAAATTATCCCACTGCGCCGCCTTGCCCATGATCGGGTAGCCGTCAATCGTGAAGGAGAACATGCCGTTGAACGTAGTGATATATTCCTTGCCGCGCATGGCGGGCAATAAATCATTCGTGGCGGTGTTGGCGCTCTTGAAGTCGCCCGGTGTGAAGGGGCGCATGGCGTCAACGCCGACGTCGTAAGGATCAACCAACAGGGGATCGTGTTTGTACGAGCCGATACCGTAGGCATCATAGTGCTGGCGGTAGTACATCGAAAAATCCTGATTGCGTAAAATCGGATGCACGATTTCGCGCGTTTCTCCGGCTAACTCAGCCAGCGGCTCAGAGATCAAATATTGGTGTTCGACAGCCATCAAAGGCAGTTTCACGCCCAACTGATCGCTCAACACTGGCCCCCAGATATTGGTTGCCAGCAACACATGCTCGGCTTTGATCGTGCCTTTATCGGTCACAACCGCCGCCACGCTCCCGCCCGATGTTTCGAATCCAGTCACGGTGGTGTTGCCGTAATACTCCGCCGCGCCCTGCGACTTGGTGAACTCCGCCATGCCCTCCACAGCGTTGACGGCTTTGGCATCGCCATCGGTGGGGATGTAGTAGCCGCCCTCAAGCACACTGGGGTCAAGAATGGGGATATGCTCCTGAACTTCGCGCGGCGAGATCAAATGCGTTTCCAGGCCGTAGCTCTGCGCCCAGCCGTGCCGCCGTTTCAGGTCTTGCATGCGTTCTTTCGTATAGGCAACTTCGATGCCGCCCACCTGATAGAACGTTGGCCGCGCCTCGGTGTGCAGGCTGTTGAGCAATTCCACGGTATATTGGGCGAACTCGCACAGCATCTTCGAGCCGTTGGTCTGGAAAACCAGCCCCGGGGCGTGCGAGGTCGAGCCGCCGGTTTCAAACAGCGGCCCTTTGTCGATCACCACAATATCGCGCCACCCGAGCTTGGTCAGGTGATACGCCGCGCTGACGCCCACAATCCCTGCGCCGATAATAACTAAATTTGCTTCTTTTCGCATATTTTCTCCTTCGCTCCCCTCTCCCAATTTAGGAGAGGGGTTGGGGGTGAGGGTTTACCAAAATGGCTTCACGTCTTCGCTTTCCCAATAGCGCGGATCGGTGCTGTCGTGATAATACTCGCCGTGTGCCCGCCTTGGGGTTTGGTTTTCTTGGTGGATTCGCCTCGGGGTTGAGATATTCCTCGGGGTGGTGAGCCGCCTGCCCCCGCGCGTGATTCGCCTGTTCGGCAGGGCGATTCGACTCTGGGGCTGGGGTTGAATCCTGTTTCCCGCGGAAACTCGCATCCCGGGGATATTTTGATACAACTTGCTCACCTTTCCGGTCAGCCGGGCAATATTGAACAGGCTGATATTGTGCCGCGAATCCTGCCGCTCGGCCAAATCGGCCATCACTTCGCCGATCACGCTGGCGAACTTGTAGCCGTGACCACTGAACCCCGCCGCAAAACTGACCTGCGGATATTCGGGATGCAGATCGATGATAAATTGGCGGTCGGGCGAGTTGGTGAACATGCACGACTTGAGAATCATCGTCGGGCCAGCGCCATCGGGGAAGTAGCGTGAAGCGAAATCGCGCAGCACTTCTTCGTCGAACTCGCTGGGCTGGCGGTCATACGTGTCGGGTTCGACCACTTCTTCAAAATGATGATAGCGGCCAAATTTGAAGCCCGGTACGGTGTGGACGGGGAAGCCGTAGTAGCGGCCTTCGGGGACGAGCACATTGAAGACCGGGAAGGTGGCCGGAGTGAAGTATTCGGGGCGGTCGGGCTGCAGCCACGCCAATACCTGACGCTCGGGCACAGCCATGCCCTGTAAGAAGGGCAGCAGGCGCGAGTTCCACGCGCCACCTGCGATGACCAGTGAGTCGGCTTCGTACTCAGCGCGATCGGTAATTACACGCACGCCTTCGCCGTTGCTGAGCGGCTGCCATTCGAGTACTTCTTCGTGCCCGTGGATTTCTGCGCCCAGGCTGTGCGCGGCCTGCACATAGGCCACGGTGGCCGGTTCTGGCAACACAAAGCCACCGTCGGGCTGCAAGACAGCCAGCAGATCGTGCGGCAGATTGTAGCCGGGGAAGCGCTGCTTAAGTTCGGAGCCGGTCAGCACTTCGTGCTCAAGACCGTGTTCTACGCAAGATTGCAGCGAACCTTTGAAGACCCAGCTATCGGCTGGGCCAGCGTCAATCGAGCCGGTTTTAACCAGCACTTGCTGCCCGGTGCGGGCTTCAACTTCGGCCCACAGTTCGTAGGCGCGGCGCAGCAGCATCACGTAAGAAGGGTGTTCATAATAAGCCAGGCGGATGATGCGCGTGTAGCCGTGCGATGACCCCATATCGTTGGGGATGTCGAAACGGTCGATGCCCAGCACGCGTTTGCCGCGCTTGGCAAGCTCGTAGCACACCGCGCTGCCCATGCCGCCCACGCCGAGCACAATTGTATGAAATCGTTTGGAGTATCCGATCATAGTGAGTTCTCCTAATTATCCACGTAGCAACACAGAATACCCTTTGGCTCACCACAAAGCCTCGAAGACACTAAGAAATTCATGATTTTCTTTGTGCCTTTGTGTCTTCGTGGTGAAAATCTTAGTGTTAGGGTTTGTAAATCCCCTGTTCTTTGTAGGTTCATTGTTGGTTTTCAACTTTGCGCGGGCCGCGGGCGCGTGTGCGGATGCCCGTCGGGTCAAAGAAGGGGGTGTTGACGACTTTTGCCAGCGTCGGTCGCCCGTTGACTTCCACGAGCAGGCGTGCCCCGGGGTAGGTGTGCGTCACGCGCACATAGCCCAGCGCCAGGGTTTTCTCCACGCTGTAGCCCACCGCACTTGATGTGACTTCACCGACCAATTCTCCGGCGGATTCGAGATCAAATTCGTCACCCGCTTCGGAGCCGGTGAACATCTTTTCTTTGAGGGTGGCAATATCGGCGACGGAGAAGATGCGGTCGCCAGTTGCGGCGGGAACCTTGCTGTCGAGAACTAACCCCGTCCAACGTTCGTTCAGCCCCATATCCTGGATTTGGAGCAGGGCCTCGCGCCCGACGAATTCGCGTTTGTCGAAGCGAATCCAGCGGTTGAGACCAATCTCGAAGGGGTTGCGTCTTTCGTCCATGTCGGGCCCGTAGAGAGGCAGCGCTTTCTCGATGCGCAAGCTTTGCATTGCGGCCACGCCGTAGGGCATCAGCCCAAATTCTTTGCCGCTTTTTTGCAAATATTCCCACATCACCGCGGCCTGTTCGGCGGGGATATAGAGTTCGTAGCCCAACTCGCCAGTATAGCCGCTGCGCGAGATCAGCACTTTGGTTTTATTCACTACACCCTGGGAGAAACGAAAGAATCGCTGGTTTTCAAGATCAGTTTCTTTGGTGATGGAGAGCAGGAAATCGCGCGAACGCGGCCCCTGCACGGAGATCAAGGCAACCGCCCCGCTCAGATCGGTGGCGTAGGCGCTCATTCCGGTGGCATGTTCGGTGATCCATTGAGCGGTTTTCTCGCGCGGCCCGGAGCTGGTCACAACCATGAAGTGTTCATCGCCGAACTTGTAGACGGTGACATCATCGACGATGCCGCCGTCTTCGTTGCACATGGTTGAATAGCGTACCTGCCCGGGGTGCATATCACGGATTTCGTTGACTAACAGGCGGTTGAGCAGACGTTCGGCCCCGGGGCCTTTTACATCTACTTCGCCCATCGTGGATAAATCCTGCATCCCGACGTTAGTACGCGTGTTGCTGTGCTCCTCAACGTGGGATGTGTAGCTGAGCGGGAACATATAGTCTCCGCCGCCCTTGACCATCTTCGAAGCTGTCCGTAGATGGATTTCGTAGAGGGGAGTTCTTCTTTCGGTCATGCTGTTCGTATTTCTCCTTATCTATCTAATTTGGTTATTATAATAAAGTTAGTCCGATTTGTGTTGTAAAAGAAAGCCCTTATTAGGGCGAGGGTGTTGAGAAAGGGTGTGTAATGGGTGCGTAGCACCCATTACACACCCTTTCTCAACTTATAGTTCTGTTTTCCGTTGGGTGATGAAGGCCTGAAGTTCTTCTTCTTTGGCTGGTTCTAGCGCGGGGGCTTCGTAATTCTTTAGCAATTCCTTGACCTTTTTAGAAGCTACCTGTTCGGCAGTCTGGCTGCCTTCTGCTACCCAGAGGTCAACATCGTTATAGTCGAAAAGATCGGAGCGGTAGAAAGCGGTTTCAAAATTGCGCATGGTATGGTCAGTGCCTAGGTGATGACCACCCGGTGGCACGCTGCGCAGCGAGTCCATCGCCAGTGCATCTTCGGAGAGGTCTACACCTTTGAGCAGGGTGTGGTACATGCCCAATACTTCACAATCCATGACGAATTTTTCATACCCGGCGGTCATACCGTTTTCGAGCCACCCAGCGGCGTGCAACACAAAGTTGACGCGCGCCTGCACGGTGGGCAGCATGGTCATCACCGATTCGTAGGCGGCCTGCGCATCGGCGACTTTGGAACTGGCGAACATGCCACCACTGCGGAAGGGTAGGTTGTAGCGACGCGCCATTTGGGCGCTGGTCAGCAGGGCCATCTGGCTTTCGGGCGAGCCGAAAACCGGCGCGCCACTCTTCAGGTCTACGTTGGTCATGAAGGAGCCGTACACCACCGGGGTGCCGGGGTTGACCATTTGCGTGTAGGCAATGCCTGCCAGAGCTTCAGCGTTCTGTAGGATCAGTGTGCCCGCGATAGAAACCGGTGACATAGCGCCGCCCATCAGGAAGGGTGTGATGATGACGGCTTGCCGCGCTTTGGCGTAAACGGTCAGCGCTTCGAGCATGCGGTCATCGTAGCGGCGCGGGCTGCTGACATTGATCAGCGAGATGAGGGCCGGATTTTGGCGAATCTCATCGGCTCCGTAAAGTATCTCGGCAATTTTGACGCTGTCTTGGGCGTTGGCACGCGACATCACCGACCCCATGAAAGCCTTGTCGCTGAATTTGATATGGCTGAAGAGCATATCCAGGTGGCGGGTAGCGTCGGGTGCGTCGGTCGGTTCGACGATGGTGCCGCCGGAGTGATGGATATAGGGGCTCAAATAGGCCAGTTTGACGAAGTTCTGGAAATCTTCGAGGGTGGCTTCGCGGCGGCCGCGCTTAATATCGTAAACAAAGGGCGGTCCGTAGACCGGGGCGAAGACCATGCGATTCCCCCCTATGGTCACGTTATTCTCCGGGTTGCGCGCTAGTTGGGTGAATCCGCTTGGGGCTTTGGATACATAGTCTAGAATCAGATCAGCTTCAAAGTGGGCCGTCTCGCCCCGCACATCTACGCCGCTCGCTTTGAGCGTATCCAGCGCCTCCGGGAGATAGAAGTCAATCCCCACTTCTTGTAAAATATCAAGTGATTTCTGGTGGATCAGTTCAATGCCTTCAGGTTGCACCAATTCGTAGATTGGGATGTTGTGAATCGGTTGCACCATACGGGTGATTTTTTGGGCACGTTCACGGCGGCGCTCGCGGCTGCCGCGTTCACGACGATGTTCTGGTTTGCTCATGTAGAATTCCTCTTCTTGAATAACGGTTACCGGTAAAAAAAAGAATCCGCCGACCGCGGTCGGCGGATTTGGGCAACGTTCTTTATGCAGGAATGGCGTCGAGCGAATTGATGCTGGGTTTCGGCAACCCGCTTTCTTCCATCAGGCGGGGCACAATGATCTCCCAGTGGACAGCCATAAAGTGGATGCCACTAATACCGGGGGTGTTTTTGAGTTTTTCGATCATTTCCAGGGCAATGGCAACGCCCTCTTCTGCCTGACCATTTTTATCGCCGGCAGCATCCATTCGTGCGACGATATCCGCTGGAATTTTCACACCGGGGACTTCATCGGCCATGAAGTGAGCCGCGCGGGTGCTCTTTAGGGGGATCATGCCAGCCAGGACGTAGACTTTATCGAGCAGGTTGCGTTTGTCTAATTCTTCGAGCCAAATCAAGAAACCATCATAATCGAATATGGGTTGTGTTTGAATGAACTGTGCCCCGGCGTTAACTTTTTTCTCGGCGCGCAGAGCTTCGTATTTGGGGTAAGCGCCAAAGGGGGAGGCGGCTGCCCCCAGGAAAAATTCGGGCCGATATTTAATATTACGTCCGTCAATATATTTGCCGTCATCGCGCATCCGGCGCAATAACCACAACATTTGCACGGCATCCATATCAAATTGATCGGGTTTGGACACCGGCCCTGGGCCAAAACGGTGGTGATCGCCGGTCAGGCAGAGAATATTGTGAATTCCTAGCCCCGCCGCGCCCATGGCATCGGATTCGATGACCACGCGTGAGCGGTCGCGGGCCTGCAATTGCATTACAGGTTCCAGGCCGGAATCGAGGCAAATCTTGCTGGAGGCTAAACTGCCCATACGTGCTGAAGCAGAAGCGTTGTCGGTGAAGTTAGCTGCTGGAACCCAGTCGCAAAGGTAGCCAGATTTTTCGCAGATGGATCCGGTTGCTGCGCTTAACGGCGGTGCAATTTCAGCAGTGCAGGTGAACTCTCCGGTGCGCAAATTGGCTTCGAGCAAGGAAACCGGTGCTTCGTAAGCCGGAGCGTGGTACTCGCTATCGCCTTGCCACCATTCGGGTTGGCGTACATTATAGAAAACGCGTTCCCAATCATCGTCAAATTTCTTGCGGTTGCTAAAAAACTCGACAAATTTTGGGCTTTCCTCAGTTTCTTTCCACACATGGACGACATCGAGCCAGGTCTCGCGGCCGACGCGCTCACCATCAATCGGAGCATTGATTTCGAGTAACTTTTCAGTGCGCCCCATTTTTTCTGCGCGCTCGTAAATTTTATGCCAGGTGCATGGCCGCGATGCATCTACCTCACATGCTTCGGGAGTAGCTCCGCCACAAAGCCCGTTGCGCAGCCCTTTGGGGCATGTCATCGGGCAAATAAAGGCTGTTTCTTGCAAAATGCAATTCCCACACATGCGGCAGCCGAAAAGCACACCTTTGATGATTCCTTCACCCGCGGTGAAGACTTTCATAAAGGGTGTAATATCATCGCGGCGCATGGGTTTGAAGGGGGCTTGATAACGGGGAGGGGAGAATAGGGACATTCAAATTGCTCCTTTTAGGATTTGCGTTGCTAGTAGAATGGAGGTATCAGTTCATTGAGGAATAAGATTGATATATCCGTAGTATATCAGCATAGACAAAAAAGTCAATTTATTAATTCATTCTTGATGTATAAATTGCTAAGTTTTGGAAATTATATTTCTAATTGAACCATTTACAGATACCGGATGCAAGGTGAATAATGTCAGTAATATTGATGTAATTGCTACTCGATGCGTATGATCGGTTTTTTGGAGCTATCTGGAGCACCTTTTCCGAAATGAGAGCACCAGAGAAAATGGTTGTATAGGTGCATATAAACTATCTAGCGAGTTAGCAAAAACAATCATTGAATTTGGTGGGCGCTGGTATAATTCTGGTGTGGCACGAAAAAAAGCTCCCAAAGATTTATCTGTTGAAGAACTGCGACGTTTACTGGTCGAGAAGCAACGCGCGACGCGCCAGGAACGGTTGGAGCGATTCCGAAAGACGGGCCGCGTAGTTACGCTGGCTTCAGACCTGGATGCACCTTCGCTGGATCGTTTGCGTACTGGTAGTGTGAGTGATGCTGATGAAGGCGCGCAGCAACCCCGGCGCCGAGTATTCGACTATTTTTTGCTGTCTATTGAAATTCTGGCGGTGCTGGGCTTAGTGTTTGTATTATTCAACGGATTAGAAGTGATACAGGAATTGAATCAGGAAGTTGCCCGGGCGCTGGAACAGCCGACGCTAACGGCCACACCCTTGATCCGGGCAGTGGTGCTGCCTTCAGGGCATACGCCTCCCATTGATGGCATTGCTCAACCCAATGAGGCTGAAATCCCCGAGCACCTGCGCCCTTTGGTGCAATCGCTTGCCAATCTTCCTATCCCTACGCCGGGGCCAGAGCAGGCTCGCCGGATTCAAATTCCGGCAATTGGCGTAGATGCCTCCATTGTACAGGGTGATGGCTGGGAACAACTGAAGAAGGGGGTCGGCCAATATATTGGTTCGGCAGATCCTGGCGAAAATGGAAATTTGGTGCTGTCAGCGCATAATGATATTTTTGGTGAGATTTTCCGCTATCTCGATCAATTGGAACCTGGCGATGAGATTGTTATCCACACCCAGCAGCGCGTATACACTTATGTGATTTATACTACTGAGATCGTGGAACCAACCCAAGTGGAATTCTTGGATGCAACACCAAAATCGGTGGTTACATTAATCTCTTGTTTTCCTTATTTGATTGATGATCAGCGGATAATTGTGCAGGCTCAACTGCGCAGCGACGGGGGGTAATATGACAATGGAATCATCCAGCGATTCTGTGCAGCAATCGTCTCCGCCCTGGGGTGCCAATGTAAAACTGGTAGTTGGATTTACATTGGTGGCCATCGTGGCGGCTTTTTTGATTCGCTTTCAGGCAATTTTGCCGCTGTTGTTGATGACAGTGATTGCAACCTATTTACTACATCCGGTTATTTCGCTGCTGCAAAAAACAACGCGCCTTTCGTGGCGCTGGTCGGTAAATATCGTTTTTTTGATCCTTATCATTGGGTTAATAGTTGCCTTTACACTAACGGGCTTTGCATTGGTTCAACAGTTGGAAAGCCTGATTGGCGTAATTGAGCGATTTATCAACCAATTGCCCGAAATGGTACTGGCCTGGACAACAACCGTTTATAAAATTGGTCCCTTTGAACTCGATATGTCGCAGTACCTATCATCCATAAATATCGAGTCGTTAACTCAGGGGATCATTTCGACCGTGCGGCCGATGTTGGGGCAGGCGGGCAACGTGTTGACCACAGTAGCTACAGGCACAGTAACGATTGTTGGGCAGGGCTTTTTCATTCTGTTGTTAGCCTATTTTATTCTGGCGGAGGCCGGACGTGTATCCAGCGATCTTTTCGTAATCGATTTGCCGGGTTACGATGACGATATCCACCGCATGGGACGTGAGCTAAGCCGTATCTGGAATGCTTTCTTGCGCGGGCAAGTTATTCTTTTTACCCTAACGCTGATTATATACACGATTCTATTGCTTGCCCTGGATGTGCGCTATGTATTGGGGCTCGCATTACTGGCCGGATTTGCCCGTTTTGTGCCCTATGTTGGGCAATGGGTGACGTGGATTGTTCTTTTCGTGGTGATCTTTTTTCAGAAGACAAACCATTTTAACCTGAGTTCCACCCAGTATCTGGTGCTGGTTTTTATCATTGTTATTGTGATCGACCAAATCTTGGATGGAATTATCGCCCCAAAGATACTCGGTGAGAGTTTAGGGGTTCACCCGGCGGCTGTACTGGTCGCTGCGATGATCGCTTTGAATTTATTGGGATTGCTGGGAGTTGTGCTGGCTGCGCCTGTTTTGGCAACACTTACGCTTGTGGGGGGATATGTGATTCGAAAAATGCTTGACCAGGATGTGTGGCCGGTCGCCGAAGAAGAACAACCATTATCTTCAAAGCTGCCCATCTCGGAGTGGGCAAAAACTTTCCTGAATTGGCTACGTGAGAAATTTCGAAAAATAAAGCTCAGAGAGGGAGAGCTAGAAGAATAACAAAACCGCTCCGGTGAGTTGATGAGCGATTTTGTTATTCTTGACTGTCAGTTGTAGAGTTTCCCCTTTATATCTAGAACCTGGCGTCTTAGCTTATCGTCACGCTCCAACAGATCGGAAATTTTTTCGTGGCCATACATCACCGTTGTATGGTCTCGTCCGCCCAACGCATCACCAATTTGAGGTAGCGATGTATTGGTTTCTTCGCGAATCAAATACATCGCAATTTGGCGAGGCCGCGCTACAGATTGGCTTCTCTCGCGCCCAAGGAGGCGTTCAATAGGGACATTGTAGGCATGCGCCACCGCATCAATGATCTGATCTGGGTGGATGTCTTTTCGCTGCGGAAGTAAATCAGCTAGGGCGGCATCAATCAGTTCATGGTCAATTTGCATATTGCGTAAATCAGCGTAGGCCACAACCCGGGTAAGCGCACCCTCTAACTCTCGGATATTCGACTGGAACTTGCGGCCAATAAGCGCAATTATTTCATCAGGAATATTGTAGCCCGCTCGTTCTGCTTTTGAGTGCAGAATAGCCATGCGGGTTTCAAAATCAGGTGGTTGAATATCGGCGGCAAGGCCCCACTCAAAGCGCGAACGTAAGCGTTCTTCCAATGTGACCATTGCCTTGGGTGGCCGATCAGATGTCATCACAATTTGCTTGTTTTGGCCGTGCAATGTGTTAAATGTATGGAAGAATTCTTCTTGCGTCGATTCTTTCCCGGCGATAAACTGGATGTCATCAACCAACAAAACATCTATATACCGATATTTTTCGCGAAATGCTTGGGTAGTATGTGAACGGATAGCAGCGATTAGATCGTTGGTAAATTCTTCGGAGGATACATATAAAATATTCAATCCGTTTTGCACACACTGGTTTCCAATTGCGTGAAGCAGATGTGTTTTGCCTAGCCCAACACCGCCATAAAGGAATAACGGGTTGTACGCTTGCGCTGGTTTCTCGGCTACGGCCAGTGATGCTGCATGGGCCAGGCGATTGCTAGACCCAACCACAAAACTGGAGAAACTGTAGCGTTGGTTGAGCGCCAGATTACGAGATTGTGTAGATGTAATTGCTGGTGCAATGGGTTCGGTCTGAAGCGTGGTACTTTCTTCGCTTTTTTGCCATACAGCGAAACGCACCGAAACAGTACGATTCATAATCCCAGCAAGTAGCTTCGAAATTGTACTTGTAAGACGATCTTCCAGCCAATCGCGAGCATACGCGTTTTTGACCCCAATGGTAAAAGCACCATCTTCATAGGTAATAAACTCAGTATCGCGTACCCAGGTGTCGAAGGCAGCTTTTGGCATTTCGAGTTGTAGTTGGCCTAAAGCAGCCTGCCATGCTTGTGCAGCTTTCACAGTTGGCGTTCCTCCTCCGTCCGAAAATTTTGGCGTAGTCAAAGAGAGCCAATCGCTCACTCCCGATTGGTTTCAGCACATTTCTTGAATTGTCACTAAAGCTGATGGGGGAATACCCCGCTATAAATTGGCGTTTGCTCTCACTTGCCGATCAGATTGTAGCAGAGATTTACCAATCTATAAATACATTTACCCTACGCCTCTCTAAAAAAAACAAATACTTTAAGGTTCTCAACCTTAAAAAAAATTACTACTATTGGAATAGAGAGTTGCACAGATGAATTCTTTAAGAATCAAGATTCGAAAAATTTGTTCTGTAAATTATCCCCCCGTTCTTAGGTCAACCTTTAACTTGACCCCCCATATCTGGGTTGTGATGGCAATTTTGATGGGTGTACCCCTAATTATGGGGTCTCATAACCTTAAAAAATTCACTGTCTGGTAAAACCGATACGAGTGACGTGAAACCCGAATATATGAATCGGGTATTTTTTTGGAAAATGATATGGACAACAAGCGCAACGGACTCCGGTGAAGCTGGTTTGTGCTCAGGAAGAAATCCTAAACAATTTTGTTAGGTGTATCCTAAAATGCGCAACCCTTTGGGGATGAGTTGTCCATCTGGGGGGAATGCTGGCGTTGGGGTGTTTGGAAATGAAGCTGGTGGTTCACGATCTGGTTGTGGGTAGGGTGCGTTTGCATCACCCGGAGTCGGCCAGCATGGATAGTGGATGGGCGCATGGATATTTGCGCGGCACCAAGAGATATTGATGTCTTTGGCAAAGTTGTACTGTTTCTCATCTACCAGTTCCATGGCGGAGTTGAACAAGTATATGGTATCGCCATCATCGCCGAGCGAGATATGGGTTTCAGAGCGGAAGAAAGCATAGGTTTCGCCAGGTGCTAACTGAATAGAGGGTATCTCATAGGGGGTAAACTTTTCTTCGAGATCATCCAGTAACCAGCCCTCGAGATTGACCATGATGGTCCCTGCATTGACGACCTCAATAAACTCATCCGAAACAGTGAATCGTCCATCGCCATTCCAATCATAGCGCGCACGCGGCAGAAATTCGTTGATTAGGATGAGAGCGTCTTTCGGTATTGCCGTTGGTGTTGGGGTTGGAAATTCCAATGAGTTGCGTTGCCGTGGCGTACCATTTACGCGGTATCCATCTACGTCATAACCGTTGCGGATAAATCGGGTGTTGTGGCTCCAGGTTGAAATTCCTGCCATTGTGGTGGTGCGGCGTTCCATGCTAATATGCAAAGCGGCATCACCAGCAGGCCATCCGCCGTTGATTGGCGCGACGATATCTACTATTTCTCCGCTGGGCGCGAATAGATAGAGCAGTTCTCCGCTGTTGCTCATTGAGCCGGTGTAAATGAAATCGGCAGGGATGTCGCGAATGGTGGTGTCGTCGGTGCGCTCGAGGAGGAAATACCCCCAAGGTTGTATGATTCCGCTTATGGTGAAATCTGGGCTGCCATCAGCGGCAGTGATGCGCCAGCCATCGAGATTGATCGCATCAGCGTTTGGGTTGAGAAGCTCAATCCATTCATCGTTATAGTGTCCAATCGTACCCATCCAGGCGATTTCGTTAAAAATCACCCGTTGCGGGCGTACGGTTGTTGCGGTTGGTGTTGGCGATGGGGTAGATGTTGGTGTGGATGTGTTGGTGGGCGTTTGAGTGGGAAACCAGACCGAGTTGGCATATTTGGGTGTGCCATTGATGGGGTTCCCATTAGAATCGCGCCCGTTGGTGATTACTTCCGAGTTGCTTCCCCATATATCTTCGTTGCCAAAACGCTCCATTGAAGTACGCCTGTCGGCATCACCGGCAGGCCAGTCATCGCCATCAGTGTTGGCAATATCGATAATTTCTCCGTTGGGGCCGCGCAGATAGAGCGTTTCTCCGTCATTTGAGAGCGTTCCAGTATAGATCAGATCGGCAGGGATATTACTGATGGTATTGTCATCAGTACGTTCCAATAAATAGTATCCTTGTGCAGGGATTCGACCCCCGAGTTCAATGCTGGGCGCTTCGTCTGCGGCGGCGAGTGTCCATCCGGTAAGATCAATCACGTAAGCACCTGGATTGTAAAGTTCTATCCACTCGTCGTAGCCACTGGCGAGGGTGCCTGCCCATGCAACCTCGTTGATGCGAATGATTCCGGCTGGAAAATAATAGTGGGTTAATGTTGCTGTTGGGGAAGGGGTTTGCGAAGCTGTAGCCGTATAAGTCGCGGTGGGGCTGGGTGTTGCTGTGGCAGATGGTGTGAGTGTGGATGTTTGGGTGAGTGTTGGCGTTGGTGTGGGAGTTGAAGTTGAGGAAGTTGTACTGGATGGCGTTGTGGTGCCGGTTGTTGTAGACGTGGTGGTTGGGGTTTTGCTGTGTTGAAAGGATTGGGCAATTGAATTGTTCTGTTTGGGCGTGCCATTGATAGGATTTCCGTCTGCATCGGAGCCATTGCAGATGCTGCCATTATTACTTCCCCAAAATGTGCCAGCCAGATCACCGCGCTCCAAAGATGCGTAGGGGGGTGATCCGCTTCCAGTGGTGCCGCCGGGCCAAGCGCCATTTACCATATAAACGGCATCAATTCGTATATTGGCCGCGTTAAATAGGTACAAGGTTTCCCCACCGTTGCTCAATGAGCCAGTGTAGATCAAATCGGCAGGCAGATCGCGTATGGTGGTGTCGTCGGTGCGCTCCAATAGAAAATAGCCGCCCGGCGGGATGCTGCCTGATAATTTGATTTCCGGGCTTCCATCTTCGGCGCTCAATCCCCACCCGGTAAGATCAACAGTGAATTCGTTCGGGTTATGGAGCTCAATCCATTCATCGTTGCTGGAGGCTGCTGTGCCCGCCCATGCAATTTCGTTAATAACGACGATGTTTTCAGTTGTGATTGGAGTATGCGTTTGAGTAGGTGTTGTCGTCGATGAAGGCGTGGCCGTCGGGCTGGCGGTGAGCGTGTTAGAAGGCGTTGCGGTTGGCACAGCTTCTGTGCCGTTAGCGGCTCGCGGGCTGCCAATAATGGGATCGCCATTCGCGTCCAAGCCAATCGTAGTTGTCGTACTGGTATCCCAGGCAGAATCGTTGTCATCGATAACGCCAATGCGCATCATCGCCGCGCGTGGATCAGCATTCCCGGCAGGCCAATTGCCGCCGCTTAGATTTGCACTGTCCACCAGTTCGCCAGATGGCCCTAGCAAACGCAAGACTTCTCCGCTATTACTGAGTGTACCGGTGTAAATCAGGTCGGCGGGAATGTTGGCAACGGTGTCTTCGTCGCTGCGTTCTAAGAGATAGAATCCGCCTGGGGCAATGCTGCCCGCTAAGGAGACGTGCGGTGAGTCATCATCAGCGACTAGAATCCACCCCGAGAGATCAATGTTTTCTACTCCGGGGTTATGCAATTCAATCCACTCATCATACGAACTGGCATTCGTGCCGCTCCAGGCAACTTCATTAATCAAAATTGTGATGGGTGCATAAGCTGCCGCGCTCTCAAGTTGCACGGCTAGGGCTGGGCTTGGCGTTGGGCTGGTTGTATGGGTGGATGAAGCGATGAGGAGAGTAGTGGAAGCAGTGGATGTGGCAGATGCTTCGATGAAGGTTGTGTTTGTGCTGGATGGCGATGGTGACGATGATGGTGTGGCACTGCTATGTAGCGTTGGGGTGTCGCTCGGGACTGGCTCGGTGTTGGTTGCTGTTTCTTGAAGCAGAGGCGCTGCCCGCGTGGGTATGCTGCGCCCCCATAACGACAGATAGGCGATGAACAAACCCCCAAAGACGACGGGTGTGATTGCCGTGGTGTAGTTTTTACCCCAACGATGTGACATATAAAACCCCAATTAGTTGCTATTTTAAATTTATATGTTATGTATATTGTATATAATATAACAAAATATAGCAATAGGACATTAATAAATATTTTATAACGCGTGGCGATAGCTCGATTTGTTAAAACTGTATTGGTAGATGCAAATTGTGGCTGATAATCTTTGACGTTCCCAAAGAACTCATCTTTTGCGTTGTGATATAATCCGCGGTCGTGTGAAATTCATAGAGGCCAGTATAAATTGGGCGGCTGCGCCTTTTCGAAACCAAGATTATTCATCCTAAGAGGATAATAGCAGCGTATGATTCGTCTTTGGCAACTGATCCTGGCAGATGCACTCCTGACATTGCTAACCATAACCGTGGGATTAATGCTTCGGTTAGAGATTGTCTATGTTGGGTATTTCTTAGAGGCTATTTGGCCTTATATTTTCTTCGCTGTCCCGTTGCGACCGATCGTTTTTTATTTAACTGGGGTTTATAAACGTATTTGGCGATATGCCACCACGAAAGATTATCTTCATTTTGTATTATCTCTTTTAGTTAGTTCAATTATTATTGCCGCGGGAACCCTGATATGGTTGTACCCGCGCTGGATGCTTACATTTCCACGCTCCTTGCTAGCCATCGAAACAATACTGAGCTTGATATTCTTGGGGGGTTTGCGGGTCAGCTTGAAAGTATTCGAGCATTTCCCCGGTGATGTAGATTGGAAATCAGTCAACTTGCCCGCGCCTAAGCGAACCTTGATTGTAGGGGCTGGCGCGGCTGGCACACAAATGCTGAAAGAATTTCTGGAAAATCCGCATTTGGGGTATTATCCTGTTGCCCTTTTGGATGATGACCCCGAGAAAATTGACCGGAAAGTAGGGGGATTGCTCGTATACGGCCCCCTAGTGCGGCTCTCCGAAGTCGTCCTGCAGCACGATATTGAAGAAGTTATCATTGCTATGCCCAGTGCTCCTTCTCAGACGATAGAGAGCCTTCAGGGTGTTTGTCAACATCTTGATGTGGGTTGTGCGAAAATGCCCTCGTTGAGTAGTTTTCTGGATGAACGTACTCTTGATGGGGGATCCGATTTTCGCGTGCCGATGGCGATGCCGGATATTACCGGTCAGGAAATACAAGCTGTGGTGCGCGTGATCCAGTCTCGAAATTTAAGCATTGGCTCCCAGGTACGGGCGTTAGAGCATTTGGCCGCTGAGCAAGCCGGAGCCAAATTTGCAGTGAGTGCATCGAATGGTACCTCTGCTTTGCATATGTGCATGATCGCGGCCGATATTGGCCCTGGTGACGAGGTAATTACTACCCCCTTCAGTTTTGTTGCTTCAGCGAATTGTATTCTGTATCAGCAGGCTACGCCGGTTTTTGCAGATATTGATCCGCAAACGCTTAATATCTCGCCTGAGAGGATTGAAGCGGCGATCACGGAGCGCACTAAAGCAATCATTCCTGTGCATGTCTTTGGCCAGCCCGCTGAAATGGATGCTATTCTGGATATAGCTGATCGGCACAATCTCTTAGTGATCGAGGACGCCGCGGAAGCGATTGGTGCAGAATATCGGGGACGCAAAGCAGGAACAATTGGCAAGGCAGGTGTTTTTGCTTTTTATCCCAATAAGCAAATGACCACGGGTGAGGGGGCTGTGTTGGTAACCAACGACGAAGAATGGGCCTGGCTCTTCCGCAGTTTGCGGAACCAGGGACGCGATCAATTCGATGAATGGTTGAATCACTCGCGTTTAGGATATAACTATCGCATGTCAGAACTTAATGCTGCCGTGGGTGTGATTCAGATGCAGCGCTTGGATGATTTGTTGAAACGCAGAAATGAAGTAGCCAAGCACTATAATGCAATCATTGCGGAGATTGAAGGTGTTTCTCCGTTGACTATTGTACCTACGACGACGCGTATGAGTTGGTTTGTCTATTCGGCGCGCTTCGACGAAGATATCGATCGTAATATGGTCATGCAAAAACTGGCCGAAATGGGGATTCCTGCCAGACCCTATTTTTCGCCGATCCATTTGCAGCCGTTTTACCAGAAGCAATTCAATTTTGCTGCAGGGGATTTTCCTGAGGCAGAAGCTGCTGGAAATTCAATTCTAGCCCTGCCATTTTATACGAACATGAACGCCGACGAGATTGAGGTTGTGTGTAGCGCGTTGCAAGAGGCTGTACAGGATTCTCGTAGATGAGATCATTCCTCGGTGCGTGATGAAATTTTGTTATAATTAGCATGGCACGAGGCCTGAATCTTGAGAAACAGAATGTCTTGAAGGTGTCTAATATCCTTCGAATATGGTGAAAATGATGAATAAACGACGAAGTTTGATTGTATTACTAATAAGTGTGGTTGTGATACTGACTGCTTGTTCAATCGAATCTGCGGAACCAACGCCAAATATTGCTGGTACTGCCGCAGCGATGGCCGAGACAATTGTAGCGGTGCAGATGACGAAAATAGCCGAAGAAGCTACGCCAACGCTTGCTCCAAGCGAAACACCAACGCCTGAGCCCACGAATACGCCGACAAGCAGTATCCCCACCCTTTTCCCAACACCCCTGCAATCAGCTAGTGGCACTAGTGGAAAATGTTTGTTGGCTCATATGGTTAGTGAAACTGTGCCTGATGGTACGGAGATGGCGCCAGGAGAACAATTTAATAAAATATGGGTATTGCAAAATACGGGCACATGCACCTGGACAAGTGAGTTTAGTGTGGTGTTTCACCATAGTGAGACATTGGGAGCCGCTACACGGATAAATTTCCCTGGAACTGTTGCGCCGGGCGAATCTTTTTCGCTAACTGTGCCAATGGTGGCTCCGGCAGTTTCTGGCAAACATCTCAGCTTTTGGAACCTCGAAAGCGCAGATGGAACAGATTTTGGCACAACAACCAGTGGTTTATTTTGGGTTAATATTGTTGTTAATGAATTAATCCCGCCAAAAGCTAGTTTTGATATATGGGCTCCTACATCGAGAGGCGGTATTTTATTTACTGGTGAAACCAATAAGGAAATTCTCGTTGGTGATACAAGATTTGAATACCCTTGGCAAGGATTTGCGACTTTTGATCTTTGGAATATTCCAGCGAATGCCACAATTACAGATGTTTATTTGATATATGAAGGTAGTACGATAACCGGTTCGCCTTTTGCAGGTTTGGGTTGCATGGGTGTGTACCGCTATAATTATGGTAATTTGGAGCCTTCCGATTTCTATAATGATACCCCTGGCGGCGCGCTGTGGAGTTTCTGCAGTGCTGGAGAGATTTCAAGTGGCGTATCCCGCTACGGGGGTGCCGCAGCCATCTCTGCAATTCAGAATTCGTTGGGCGGTAAAATTCAGTTCCGCTTCCAATTTAATAGCGATACGGATAACAACAGCACAGATGATTATGCCAAGCTGTTCCCTGTTTTGCGAATCGAATACACGGCCCCCTAACACATGCACTTTGATGACTTGAGTTTTGCAAAACCCGCTACTCATTAGCGGGTTTTGTTTTCGCATCTATTTGTCTATTCTAGTGTTTTGACCAGAGATAATCTCTCGTTTAGAGATCATGATTGTGGAGAACTGTATGAAGAATCGAGTTGTCATTACAGGTTTGGGATGCATTAGCCCTGTGGGTAATGATGTTGAATCAGCCTGGCAAAATATTGTTGATGGAATTTCGGGCGTTGGGTTGATTACACAGTTTAATGCTGAAGAATATAAAACCAGGATTGCTGCGGAAGTTAAAGAATTTGATGGCAATGAGCGGTTTGGGCGGCGTGAAGCGCGTCGGATGGATATTGTTTCGCAATATGCGTTGGCTGCGGCAATTCAGGCGGTAGAAAATGCTAATTTGCAGATAACGGATTCAAATCGCGATCAGATTGGTGCTGTAATTGGCACCGGTATTGGCGGGATTGGCACTCTCTATGAGAATATGGAAACCTTGATGAAACAAGGCCCACTTCGAGTGAGTCCGTTTCTCATCCCGCGTATGTTGCCCGATACGCCCGGGGGGATGATCGCTATCCATCTAGGAATCCGAGCGATAAATTTTGCTGTAGTAACTGCCTGTGCCACAGGTACGAATGCGCTTGGAGAAGCGACCGAAATCATCCGGAGAGGGCAGGCTGATGTCATGTTGGCAGGTGGAACTGAAGCTGCGATTGTGCCGATCGCGATGGCAGGTATGAATGTGATGGGCGCTTTGTCTACTCGTAATGATGATCCTACCCGTGCCTCGCGCCCATTTGACGCCCAGCGGGATGGTTTTGTCATGGGTGAGGGAGCAGCCGTGCTTGTATTGGAATCGCTCGCTCATGCGCAAAATCGTGGAGCGCGAATACTAGCCGAGATCAGCGGATACGGCGCGACGAATGATGCCTATCATCTTTCTGCCCCTTCCGAGAATGGCGCTGGCGCTGCCCTGTGTATGCAAGCTGCTTTGGATGATGCCGGTTTGAACAAAGAATCACTTGGGTATATCAATGCCCATGGTACCAGCACAGCATTAAACGATAAGAGCGAATCGGCGGCTATAAAAACCGTTTTTGGCGAATTGGCGTATGCAATTCCTGTATCATCAACGAAATCCATGACCGGACATTTACTAGGAGCTGCCGGTGCATTGGAAGCGATTTTCTGTGTAAAAATACTCTTGAATGATATTTTGCCACCAACTATAAATTATGAATTCCCTGATCCAGATTGTGACCTGGATTATATTCCCAATGTGGCGCGCCCAGCGCAGGTTGAACATATACTGTCAAACTCGTTTGGGTTTGGTGGTCACAATGCCTCAATTATTGTCAGTCGTTATCAGGCGCAGGCATAGGGAGCTGCAATCATGAACTATTTTGCACATATTACCGGCTGGGGTACAAGTGTACCCGCTAACGTAATAACAAATGCTGATTTAGCTAAAATTATTGAGACCAGCGATGAGTGGATTCGCAGCCGAACAGGTATTGCCCAACGCCATATTGCAGAAGAAGGACAAAGTTCTGCCAGCCTGGGCGCCGAAGCTGCGCTAAAAGCCCTCAAAGTGGCAAATATTAGCCCCCATGATGTAGATTTAATTGTCGTGTCAACATCTTCTCCGGAGCATTTGTTTCCATCAACGGCTTCACTGATTCAGGATCGTATCGGTGCGACCCGCGCGGGCGCTTTCGATTTATCTGCGGCCTGCACCGGCTTTATTATTGCTGCAAATATGGTCGCGCAATCGATTCGCTCCGGAGCGATTCGTACTGCGTTGGTCATTGGGACAGAAACACTTTCGCGTCTGGTAGATTGGGAAGATCGCTCTACCTGTATTCTCTTTGGGGATGGCGCTGGCGCGTTTGTATTACAAGCCAGCCAGGAGCCCGGCGGGGTTCTATCTGCTGTTATGCGTTCAGATGGATCTGGTGGAGATTTGCTAACTGTTCCCGCAGGAGGCAGTAAACTCCCTACCAGTTACCAAACTGTTAAGGATAAGCAGCATTTCATCCAGATGAATGGACGGGAAGTATTCCGCTTTGCTACCCGCGTCATGGCACAGGCCACGGAGGATGTTGTTAAAAAGGCCAATTTTACGTTAGATGATATTGATTGGGTGGTTCCTCATCAAGCAAACCAGCGAATTATTGAAACCGCGGCGAAACGCTTGAAATTACCACTTGAGCGCTTTGTGATTAATCTGGAGCGTTATGGAAATACATCTACCGCATCAATCCCTTTGGCGGCAGTAGAAGCAATTACAGATGGACGCATTCAACCCGGAGATCGAATTGTGTTTGTAGGATTTGGCGCTGGCCTGACCTGGGGGGCATTGCTGGCTCAGTGGACTGGTCCCTTGCCCGCTGAAAAGCCGAAGATGTGGCCTTATCGCTTGCATGGCCTTTATCGATTATATGTCAAGCTGCGTTCCTGGGGGCTGAGGATTGTGCGTTTGGTTGAAGGTATGGTTTGGGGCCAACGGGATAAATAAAAAAAAGAGCGGAGCGCCAAGCGCTCCGCTCTTTTTTTTATTCTGGCTATCCGGAACTGGTTTTTAGCTCAACTTCTTCTTCAACTTCTTCTTGTTCGTCAAATTCCAATACTTTTAGCATACGTTTGACCAGATTCGTGAAAACTTTATGCTGATACCCGGCTAATCCGGCCAGGATATAGGTAATCACGGGGGAAGAAATTTCGCCGGATGTGATGGAGAGTGATCCAAGCATCATAAACAGATAGATGATGGCGCCCATCACACTGCCGACGAAGGGGCTGGTGACATACCACCAGTTATGCCGCGGGGAAAAATCTTGTTCAACCGAAAAATGCTTGATAAGTGGCATAAGCGCCCCAACCAATCCACCCATGCCGCCCCATAGCATACTCCCGGCCAGAAAATAAAGCGATGATCCCTCGGATGAAAAAATATTCTCGCCGAAAATGAATAGCAAAGCAACAGTGATGATGAACCAACTCGCCAGATATATATATAGTCGCGGGATAGTTGTCTTCGCTAATTTATCTAATTGAATGCTTAACTGCACACGAAATTCGACTTCGTTGATATGTCGCTCGGCATCTTCGAAATAGGTTTTCCCGGCCATTAGCTCATTGCGCGCCGCCTGAATATGGTTTAGCAGCGGACGGGCGATATACAAAGTGGAAATCTGCCGCTTGACATCTTTTTGAGCCTGATCGGCTCTGCGCCACATTGCCAGCATGTCTTCGTCGGTTACTAGCAATTCGATCATTGCATCTTCAGCTGATTGTACTTCGTGTTGAACTTCTCCGACCGCGTGGACAATGCCTGGCGCGGGTTGTGCTGGGATTGGACTAGATGGCTGCGCCAGTTCTTCGGCGAAGAGTTTTTCGATTTCAGCAGGATCATCCTCGAGGTGGGTACTCATACCCATATCCGGTTCTGTCTCTTTGGGTTCGGCAAAGTGTTCGACCAGTGCAATTTCTCCGGGAGGCCCGTGCAGGCTGCGATCTTCTTCGGGCGTGGCTTCAGGTTCCGGGTTGAAGGCCTCATCGGCGCTGCCCATAAATGCTTTGGCTTCTGTTTCGGTCAGTTCCCAGGGTGTCGCTTCCATTGTAAAAAGTCCTTCGGTATCGCCCATCAGCGCTTCACTTTCTTCGGCGGATAACTGGAACGAGGGTTCATCACTATCATCAAAGGGATGGTTGTCGTCAGCGGGAATTTCCTCGGGCGTGGATTCTGCGGCGCGCGGGGTGATCTCCGCCTCGGAGAAATCTGGAATGCGCTCTTCGGGAGGAATCTCTTCCAGGGGGGTTTCATCAATATCATCAAAGGGTAATCCCCGTTGTGGAATCATTTCTTCCCCTTTGCCTTCCAACGGGTCTTGAGAAAGTCTATTTTGCATAGCTTACCTCCTTAGCAAGATACAAGTAAGCAGTCGCCACGGCGCTATTAGGCGCATACTCCAAAACGCTTTTACGCATCGCTGGTGCGGTTGCTGCAACGTCGTCGTAGGGGATAAAAGCATGAAACACTTTCTGCTTGAAGACGGTTTTCATTTCGTAGATGGCCGATTTTGCGTGAGTAGCTTTGGGATGCACCAGCGTGGGGAGAACACCCAGTAATTTGAGTTGTGGATTTAATTTCTCACGGATGAGCCAGACCGAATCGAGCAGAGAGCGCACACCGCGCATTGAAAGGTAGTTGGCGGCCACGGGGATGAGTAGTTCGTGGGCCGCGGCTAGCCCGTTCACGGTGACTAGTCCCAGGTTGGGCGCTGTATCGATAAGAATGAAATCAAACGGCTCGCGCGGTAATTGAAGAATATTGCGCAGCCGCGCCGTGCGCTCTGATTGGGTGTAAAGCTTATATTCGGCAGCGATCAACTCGGCATTCGCGGGAGCTAAAGCGATGTTTTTCCCCGTATCTTTGAGGACATCGGTAAAGGCAATTTTATCATCGAGCAGTAAGTTGTAGGTAGATGGGCGGACAGTATACGGATCAAGCCCCAGGCTGATAGTGAGCGCCCCCTGCGAATCGAGATCAATCACAGCGACACGATGCCCTAGTTGCGCTAATCCGGCGGCCAGATTGACAACGGTAGACGTTTTGCCAACGCCACCTTTTTGGTTGGCTACAATGATTATGCGTTCCATAATTTGAGTATATCATAAAATGGGGGGTCAATTTTTTACTATGGATGTTTGGGTTTGCCTCCTGAAACGTTCTCGTTTATACTCTCTTTACACGCAGCCGCCCTACGCTGTTTTTTATAAAACTGATGAGCAAGAAGGTTATCCGATGATCCGACCCAGCGAATCGATTCCATCTAACCAATCCCCAAAAATGATTTACTTGTGGATTTTATTATCGGCAGTGGTGAGTTCTTGTTTTACAGTCGCGCTGATTGCATTATTCTTTAGCTTTCCGGTGCGGATCAGTTTTCTGACAACAGAAACGCCGACGCCTACACAAACGGCTACACCAACATCCACTTTTACGCTAACGCCATCCAGCACCCCTATAAATACGGCTACTTTTACGATTACACCTTTGTCAACCCCCACACTTACGTTCGCGCCGTCGCTGACAGCTACGCACACCGAAACGCCGACGATTACCCTCACGTCCAGCTATACACCTACCGCCACGCAGACAGAGTCGCCAACGGCTACACAAACCTTCACGCCGACGCTGACCAGTACACCCACGCATAGCTATTCGCTGAAAAAAACGGTAGACGAGACCATTATTTATCTGGGAGCCACCGCCGTATCACAAAACCTGTTTACGGTGCCAAAAGGGGCTACGCTATACGTTACGACGACTCAGCGCGGCTGTTGGGTATTTGTGACTTATCAGCCCAGTTCTGGCGGGGGGAGCATTTCGGGGTGGATTACTACCGATCATCTTGGGGAAAGTTGCTCCCCATAGTAAACAAAAAAAGAAGGACGGCGTTCTTTGCCGTCCTTCTTTTTTCAATACAGGGCGGAGTGAATTACACCGCGAACTTGCCATCTTTGTAGAATAAATCGCCATCGACGCGGATTTCGCTCTCGGCCATATCGCAGAGCATATCCCAGTGAATGCCGGATTCGTTTTTGCTGCCGGTTTCGGGGTAGCCTGCGCCAACCGCCAGGTGGATGGTGCCGCCTATTTTTTCGTCGAAGAGCATATTCTTGGTGAAGCGCTGGATGCCATAATTTGTACCGATGCCCCACTCGCCCAGGTAGCGCGCCCCCTCGTCTGTGTTGAGCAGCGCGGTGAGCAGCTCTTGCCCTTTGCTGGCTTTTTCTTTGATAACTTTGCCATCTTCAAACCATAATTCAATATCTTCGATTTCTTGCCCGCCGTAGATGGCCGGATACGAGAAGCGAATCCAACCGTTGGCGGAGGGTTCCACCGGAGCGGTGAAAATTTCACCATCGGGGAAATTGTATTTGCCATCGGCAGGTTCAAAGGTGCGCTCTTTGATCGAGAAACTCAAATCGACATTGCTGCCTTTAAGTGAAACCTGATCGCGTCCAGCGAGCCAGGTGATCAATTCGCGTTGGCGTTTGCCCTCATTTTTCCAGAACGCCACTGGATCGTCCAGATGCAGCATCCCTGCTTCGTATACAAAATCCCGATACTCGCTCAGGCTCATATCGGCTTCCTGCGCCATAGCATGGGTGGGATAGACGGTCAGCGACCATTTGAGTTCTTTACGGGCGGCGCGCTCCATAAAAATCTTGCTGATTTCCGCGCCAGCTTTGCTAAACTGGGCCTGTTTGGCCGGATCGGTGCCGCTGAGTTCGCGCGTATTATGTTCGGCTTCAATATACAGACTGGCGTCAAATTCTTCGACCATAATTCGCCGGAGCGGGGAAATATATTCCAATTGAGCGTCATTCGCATACTTGAAGAATATCTCAGACGCGCCGGGTAAGCTGATTTGCAAATTAACATTTGCTCCGGCGATAACGGCTTCTTTATAAACTTCCAGGCTGAGTTCCTCAGCCAGCGGGCTGGTGCGCAACATAAACTGTTCGCCGGGTTGTAAATTGAGCGAGTATTGCACTAAAACCTGAGCTAATTTCGATACACGCGGGTCGGGCATGGTTATCTCCTTGAACAGAGTAGTAGAATGATGTGCAGTATATTCGGACATTAGTATAATACACATAGGACTTACGCAACACGATGAATAAAATACCGAAAATAGGGGTGTGTGGGGCGCGAAGCGCCCCACACACCCCTATTTTCGGGCTTCTTAGAATTGGATAACGAGGAGAATTTTATGACCCATCAAAAGAAACCGGGCTATAACACATTGTCGGTTTGGGCTGGTGAAGAGAAAAAAGATGGTTGGCAGCGTTCTACGCAGGTTCCGGTTGTGCATAGTGTCAGTTATGGCTATGATGATCTGGACTATTGGTACAATGTTGCTTTGGGGAAGGAAGAAGGCCATATTTACAGCCGCAATACAAACCCAACGGTGGCAATTTTTGAAGAAAAAATGCGTCAACTGGAAAGGGCAGAAGCCGCGACTAGTTTCTCCACCGGAATGGCGGCGATTAGCAATACGCTCTATTCGCTGCTCAAACCTGGCGATCGTGTCGTATCGATCAAAGATACCTACGGCGGCACCAACGAAATTTTCACCCGCTTTTTGCCGCGTATTCATATTGACGTAACGCTGTGCGCCACAACTGACCACGAAGCGATTGAGGCTGAAGTTGCCAAAGGTTGCCAGGTTTTGTATATCGAAACCCCGACGAACCCCACCTTGAAGATCGTTGATATTGCCCGTTTGGCAGAAGCCGGGCACACGGCTGGCGCAACTGTGATAGTGGATAACACATTTTCTACGCCGATCAATACCAATCCATTAGCGCTGGGCGCCGATCTGGTGGTTCACAGCGCCACGAAGTACATTGGCGGTCATGCCGATGCGTTAGGCGGCATTTTGTGTGGTTCCGAAAAACTGGTACAGCGCGCTTTTGCCTATCGCGAGATTAATGGTGCAACCTTGCATCCGATGGCGGCCTATTTGATGATTCGCGGGCTAAAAACTTTGGCATTGCGCGTTCAGCGCCAGAGTGAGAATGCCATAAAAATAGCCCGCTTTTTGAAAGCGCATCCCTTTGTCAAAGATGTTTTTTATCCCGGATTGGAGACGCACGAAAACCATGCGATTGCCAAAAAACAGATGCGCGATTTCGGCGGCATGATGAGTTTCTTCCTGGATGGTGGCTTTGATGCTGTGCGGGTATTCTTGCCGCGCCTGAAATATGCCCACATCGCGGCCAACCTGGGGCCGGTTGAAACCGTTGCCGGGCCGCCGCGAACAACCAGTCATGTGGAAGTTACCGAAGCGCAACGCGCTGCGATGGGTATCCCCGAGAGTCTGATCCGCTACTCCGTTGGCATTGAAGATGCCGATGATTTGATCGCCGACCTTACCCAGGCGTTAGATTACGCTGCAAATCACCAGGCGTGACTTTTTTTTCTGCAAAAAATTTTTAGCTATTGGAGGCATTATAAAAATGACATACGCCAGACGCACAAACCACTTGAAAGCAGAAGGCGCTTACGAGGTTTTGGCGCGCGCTCAGGCCCTGGAAGCTAAGGGCCGCGAGATCATCCACCTTGAGATTGGTCAGCCGGATTTTGATACATTTGCCAATATTTCTCTGGAGGGTGTGCGCGCAATCGCCGCTGGCAAGACGCGCTACACCCCTCCGGCGGGGATGCCCGCATTTCGGGCGCTGATTGCTGAGGATGCAGGCCAACGCCGGGGGGTGAGTATCCACCCCGAGCAAGTTGCGGTCAGCCCCGGTGGGAAGCCGAATATCTTCTTCCCCACGCTGGCCCTGGTTGAGCCGGGTGACGAAGTCATCTACCCCAATCCCGGATTTCCTACTTACGAAGCCATGATCGGCGTTGCCGGTGGTGTTCCTGTTCCTGTGCCCCTGTCTGAGACGAATAATTTTTCGTTTGATCTGGCTGTGTTTGATAAGTTGATTAATGAACGCACAAAATTAATCATCATTAATTCGCCCAGTAACCCCACCGGCGGGGTGATGCCCAAAGCCGATCTGGAGCATATCGCAGCGGCCGCCCAACGCTACGATGCCTGGGTACTCTCCGATGAAATTTATGCCCGCATCGTCTACGATGGGGAGGCTGCGCCATCGATCTATGCTTTGCCAGGTATGGCCGAGCGCACCATCATTATGGATGGTTTTTCCAAAACTTATGCCATGACGGGCTGGCGGCTGGGGTACGGGATTATGCCCGCAGAGCTGGCCCGGCGGATAGGGTTGTTGTTAACGCACTCCGTCGGCTCAACGGCGGAATTTATCCAATATGCCGGGATGGAAGCGATCAGTGGGCCGCAAGATCAGGTGGATGTGGTGGTTGCTGAGTATCAGCGACGGCGAGATGTGATTGTAGCGGGTCTGAACAGCTTGCCCGGTGTCACCTGCCAGAAGCCGCAAGGCGCGTTTTATGTGTTCCCAAATATCAAAGCGTTGGGAAAATCTTCGAGTGAAGTTGCCAACTGGCTGTTGGATGAAGCCGGGGTAGCTTTGTTACCAGGGTCTTCCTTTGGTGAGTATGGCGAAGGCTATCTGCGGCTTTCGTATGCTAATTCGGTTGAAAATATTCAATTGGCTATCGAGCGCATGGCCGCGATTTTAGGGTAAGATGCCTTAGTGTGCCCAATATTTTTTTAGGATTGGGCGTGTCTATTTGGCTTCGTTCGGGTTTCTCTTAATATGCAGCGAAAACCTTAATGGTATCCGTCAATTGGAGGTTGGCACAATGACAACAAAAAAACAACTGCAAGGCGAAGTGTTCTATCCATCCGCGGAGGTGATCGAAAAAGCTCGCCTCAAAGATTGGGAGGCAACTGCCCAATGGGCAGCAGATGATCTGGAAGGTTTTTGGGCCAGTGAAGCCGAAGAACTGGAATGGTACCAGAAATGGGATCAGGTTTTAGATGACAGCACCCCCCCATTTTATAAATGGTTTGTTGGCGCGCAGACCAATATTGTGCATAATGCCATTGACCGTCATCTTCAAACCTGGCGCAGGAATAAACTGGCATTAATCTGGGAAGGTGAGCCTGGAGACAGCCGGGCGATTTCTTATCACGGATTGAACCGCGAGGTTAATCAGTTTGCGAATATCCTCAAAGCTATGGGCGTCGGCAAAGGGGATCGCGTCACCATTTATATGGGGCGCATACCGGAGATTATGTTCGCTATGCTGGCTTGTGCCAAACTCGGCGCGATTCACTCGGTTGTCTATGGCGGCTTTAGTGTGGATGCTTTGCAAGGCCGCATTGACGATTCGGAATCGAAAGTGGTTATCACCGCTGATGGCGGTTGGATGCGGGGCAAAATTGTTGAACTTAAACAGATTGTGGACGAAGCGGTCAAGCATTCGCCTTCGGTGGAAACGGTTATTGTAGTCAAACGTACCGGGCAAGAAGTATATATGGAAACGGGGCGTGATTATTGGTATCATGATTTGGCTCAATTGCCGATTGCCAACGGCGATTGCAAAACCGAAAAGTTGGATGCCGAAGACCCTCTCTTTATTTTGTATACATCCGGCACTACGGGCACGCCCAAAGCCATTTTGCATACCCACGGCGGCTACATGGTGGGGACTTCGGCGACGCTGAAATATGTCTTTGATTTGCAGGATGATGATCGTTGGTGGTGTGCCGCTGATCCGGGCTGGATCACCGGGCACTCCTATATCGTTTATGCACCCCTTGTGTTGGGGGCCACATCTTTCATATATGAAGGTGCCCCCAATTACCCCTATCCAGACCGCTGGTGGAAGATGATTGCAAAATATGGCCTGACCGTATTCTACACCGCGCCGACAGCCATCCGCGGTCTGATGCGTTTCGGCGAATCCTGGCCTAATCGGCATGATCTTTCTTCGTTGCGTTTGCTGGGTTCGGTGGGAGAACCCATTAACCCCGAGGCCTGGAAATGGTATCATCGCGTGATCGGTGGGGAACGCTGCCCGATTATGGATACCTGGTGGCAGACGGAAACTGGCAACTTTATGATTACCCCAACCCCGGTGGTGCCGCTCAAGCCCGGTTCCGGGACGCGCCCCTTCTTTGGGCAAGAGGCTGAAATCCTGGACGAAGAAGGCAATCCTGTTGCCGATGGGGAAGAAGGCTACATGGTGCTCAAAAAACCCTGGCCTGCTATGTTGCGCACGATTTATAAAAATCCTGATCGTTATGTGGAGCAATACTGGAGTAAATACCCCGGGTACTACACTACCGGCGACTCCGCCAAACGCGACGAAGATGGCTATTTCTGGATCATCGGGCGTGTGGATGATGTAATTAAGGTTTCTGGCTATCGCCTGGGAACAGCCGAGATTGAAAGCGCGTTGGTCAGCCACTCGGCAGTCGCTGAAGCCGCGGCAATTGGTTTGCCTCATGATGTGAAGGGGCAGGCTATTCATGCCTACTGCATTCTGCGTGCAGGCGATGTGGCCACACCTGCTCTTGCCGATGAACTCATCCAGCACGTTGGCGACCACATCGGCAAGATCGCCCGCCCCGAGGAAATCACCTTTGTGGACAAGCTCCCCAAGACGCGCTCCGGCAAGATTATGCGTCGTTTGCTCAAAGCGCGTGCCCTGGGTCTGGATGAAGGCGATACATCTACGCTGGAAGATTAATTCAATCATGAAAATACCAAAAACCGGGCTGCACGCAGCCCGGTTTTTGGTTTAGCCACGGATGAGTTCAGGTATTTTTGGTCTTTCCGTTGGGAAGCGAAATGAGAATTACGCCGCTGACGACCAAAACTGCGCCAATAATTTGCCAGACATCCAGACGCTCGCCCAAAATGAAATAGGCCAGGATAGCAGCAAACGCGACTTCGGTGGTGTTCATAATGGAGGCAACACTGGCTTGAAGGGCTTTTAGCGCGGTAGTGTACAGCGCAAAACCTGAAACGGTGGTGATCAAAACCAAACCGGCAAACAGAAATTGCACTTGCGTGGAAATCGGCCACGGGATGGGTGTTGCAAATTGGAGGGGCAACAGTAGCAGCGCAGCAATGCCAAAGGTGTATAAAAGCACCGTCCAAGAACTATAATTGCCCACGAGTTTTTTCCCGAACAGACTGACCAAGCCATACATGATGGCAGAAGCCAGCGCAATCGTAACGCCGTAGCCCGTCACTTGCAGGCTTCCCATGCCGTAAAATCCAGAAATAAGAACAGTCCCTGCGATAGAGAGCGCAATAGCGGCAAACTTTTTTCGGGTAAGTGGCTCTTTGAAAAATATCCAGGCCATGATGGTGACGAAAATGGGGGAATCGCTCTGGATGACAGTGGCAATCGAAGCGCCATTGAGCACAACGGCTGTATTCCATAAGGCGTGAAACGCGCCGATGCTGCCTCCCATAGCAAAGAGCCAGGGGATGTCATGACGCTTGATGCGTAGTAATTGGGGATTGAGCAAGGCAATGCCAACCAGTAAAACAAGAAATGTGCCTAAATCGCGCCAAAAGGCAAGGTTAACAGAACTGACGCCGCTTTGTTGGATAATCAGGTTGATGAAAATTCCTGATGTAGACCAGAATACTGTTGCCAGGATGACCAGCGCGATACCGCGCGTGCGCGAGGGCACCACGTTGGGTGTTATGGTTGTTATCACGCTCGTTTACCATTGGGTGATAACGACATGCCCTCAACATACAATATGTTGAAGTTAGCATCCAAATCGAGATCAATTTGCTCTGCTTTGGCGGCCAGTTTTTCGCCTAGCGCAAAACCCTCCTCCGAGAGGAAGATCGCCGCGCCGAATCCGGCTCCGTTGGCGGTGGTTTCGACGACTTCCGGCGCAACAGGGGGAATCAAACCAATGTTAATGATGGCGTCAATATCCACCTGCCCGCCGAAGGAGCCGGTGAGGATTACTTTTTGCAAATCTTCAGGCTTCAGATTGAGTTGCATCATTAGCACGTCAATGGCGGCGCGGATCGCGCCTTTGGCTTTTTGCAGTTCGCGCACATCGAGTTGTGTAAGTTTAAGAGAGCCATCTTCAACGAGATCAATCGAGCGTGCCCCGTATTCATCGCTACCGATGAGATGGGTATAGCCTTCGGGTTTGGGGAGAATCCGTCCGCTGGGGTCAATCACACCTGCTTGCCGGAATTGGTTGACAGCGCTGAGCAAGCCGGAACCGGTCAGTCCGATGGGTTCTGCATTGGCGATGGTTTCTAGATCAAGCTGACCATCCTGGAGTTGGGTATCCACAATTGCGCCGTCGATGGCGCGTGTGCCGCAGGAAATATTGACGCCTTCAAAGGCAGGCCCGGCAGCGGTGGATGCGGTCAGAATGCGTTTGCCATCCGTGACCATGACTTCACCGTTGGTGCCCAAATCAATGGCCGCCATTGGCCCCGAAGGGTTGTCGAAGTTGAAATAGGCCAGGCAGGCCAGCGCATCCGACCCCACAAAACCGCCGATCAATGGGGGCAGCATCACCTGGATATGTTCGGGGAAAATGCCACTCATCAAGTATTGGGCATCTTTGATCGCCGCGGCGCTATGCGGCTGGAAGGGCATCATTGAGATCGATTCCAGCGGTTGTTTGGCTAAGAGATGGTGCATAGCTACGTTACCGACAATGGTGACGCGTTGCACGCGCTCGAGGATGCGCTTGGAGAGTTTCAGCGAATCGACGGCCTGATTGATGGAAGCCAGCGCCAGGCGTTGCAGGCGGTCGGCGTTTTCGGGGCTTTCTAGGGCCGCGGCCAGACGCGAGATCACATCGGCGCCATATACGGTTTGCTGGTTCAACCCGCCGCCGCCCGCGGCAACTTCGCCGGTATCGAGCATGGTCAGAAAAGCGGCTACGGTTGTGGAGCCAAAGTCGATTGCCAGTCCCAATGGCACGTCTTTTTCGCGTTTATAGCGTGAGCTGCTTTTGAAAATTTTGTTGGAATACACCACGATGGGTGAGAGTACCAGGCGCGAATCTTCTTCGATGCGGGCGCGGCAGGCCAGGCGGTTGTTCAGCGCAAGTTCACCCGCACTCAGATTTTCGAGTTCAATTTCATCGGGTTGGCCGACACCTTCTTCGACGAGCACCTTGCATTTACCGCAGGTGCCACGACCGGCGCAGGGTTGTTCGAGGGGGAGACCGGTTTTGGCAATGATCTCACCGAGAAGTTCGCCTTTTTGAGCCTGCACTGTTCTAATTTCTTCGCCATAGATGACGGTTACTTCGGGCATAATTTTTTCCTGTATATTTCAAAAAATCGCCACAGAGTTCACAGAGAATAAAAAAGCTTTATTGATTTTTCTCTGTGAACTCTGTGTGCTCTGTGGCTTCTTTAATTAGTTGGATGAAATTGCCAATGCTTTGGTTGCAGTACCGCTAACGGTTATTACGACAAATTTTGCAAAGTTTCAAATACTTTGTCGTAGAAACTCTGAATGTGCTGGCGCATAATGGCTTCGGCGTGGTTTTCATCTTGGGCTTTGATCGCCGCGACCAGTTCTAAGTGTTTTTCCACCGCGGCGGGCAAAAATTCCAGGTGGGGTAGCGCCAAAAACCACAAACGCTGCGACAGGCCAAAGAAATCATCCAGAATATCGGCCAGATATTTATTATGCGCCGCCTGCGCAATTGCCTGGTGGAATTTATGATCCAGCTCAAAGAGCAAACGCGGTTCATCGGGGGGCACTTGGGATTGTTCACGGCATAGCGCTTCCAGCACCACCAAATCGTCGGGGGTGGCAAATCTGGCGGCTTGCTGCGCACAGTAGCACTCCAACAGCAGGCGGATTTCGCTAATCTGCCTCAGCTCTGGAATCTTTACCTCGGCAATGAATAAGCCCATCGAGGGAGCCTCGATCAGGTGATCGTGTACGAGCAGCTTTATCGCTTCTCGTACAGGTACCAGCCCCACATCCAGTTCGCGGGCCAGCTTCCCTTCATCAACCGGCGCGCCTGGCGCAAGTTCCAGGGTCGCAATTTTTTCACGGATCGCAGCATACGCGCGTTGGGTATCTACTCGAACCAGTTCCATCATATTTTCTCCCGTGCTAATTTCGGAGATCAGTATTCTTGCTCTATTTCGATAAACGCGGGTTGCCAACGGCTTGCAAATGGATGCGGTAACTGTCAATCCCGTCGGCGATCTCTTCGACCACTACTTGCGGGTTGTCCGCGCCTGAACGTAAGGCGGCGCTCAATACCCGGTCGTAGCCCGATTTTCGAGCGTGATCCAGCGCATCGTCCAATTCTTCAAATTCTTCGCGCCCATCACGCGCCTGCACGTAGTAGCTAATCACATCCATCCCAGCTTCAGATAAGTGCGGATAGATCAAAATTTCTTCGGATACCATCACACTGCCCGCAATCGCGCCGACGGCATTGGCAACGAAATAATGGTCGGGCAAAATCAGCTCGGTATGCAGCAGTTTGGCGACATCTTGCAGCATAATATCGGCGGGAGCGCCGATGCCGATGATGGGATATTGCAGGTGAATTTGCGTGGCGAGGTGAGGATGTTCAGCATACAGGCTGTTGCGGAAGAACCACAGACCCAGATCGGGGCTGTGTGCCGAACTCGGGGGGACGCTTTTCTCGGTGAGGAACTCCACAATCGCCTTCGCAATCAACTCGCTGCTCAGCGTCCAGATAAATTCTGTCAGGCCTGGCTCTTCCCAATGCAGATGATTGCTGAGCAGCTTCAACCCATATTCAGCAGTTTTCACATCCCAGGGTGTGTGCCGCCCATCAATATGCAGCAAATCGGTTGGGGTCAGCCCCGCTTTGCCAATAATCTCGCGGCGGATCAATTCATCAGCCCCAAGCTGATTCTTGTGCAGGGCGTTGACTTGCTTGACAAGATCGGGGATCGCGATCGGGCCAGCTTTCAGAATCTTGATCAGCGTTTTCTCGCGGTCTGAAAACGCGCGCAAATTATCGCCGGGATCGCGCAATAAGTACCAGTATTCCAACCAACTGGGTGTGGGTGGTGGCCATGTTTTTTGGATCAGCGCCTTGAGGCGGGTTTGAATCTCCGGATGTTGATGCGCCAGATAGGCCAGCGGCACCACGCGTTCCGGGCCAATGACAATATTATTCTCGCGGTCTACGCTAATATGGCTGTCGCCACCCAAACCAATCGAGAGCAGGTTGGCCGCCTTGACCGATGTTTTGTAACCGGAGACCGAGGCTCCCGTTTCGCTAATGGACACATTTCCACCCTGAATGAGGGCCAGATCGGTGGTGGTACCACCCACATCAAGGATCAGCGCGTCATCCTGATGCGAGAGAAAACGCCCGCCGATAGCGCTGGCCGCCGGGCCGGAGTGAATAGTTTCAACGGGCGATCGGGCGGCAAATTCGTCGCTCATCAGCGTGCCGTCGCCGCGCACCACCATTAGTGGGGCATCAATGCCGCGGTGTTCCATTGCTCGGCGCACCGCCACGATAAAATCTTGCAGTACAGAGAGCAGCGAAGCATTTAGAGCTGCGGTTGTGGCGCGTTCCACCGAGCCAAGTTTGGTTGAGAGCTGATGCCCAAGCACAATCGGTAAATCACATACCTGTGAGATGGCGTTGTAGGCGCGGGTTTCATGTTCGGGGTTGAGTGGGCTGAAATAACTCGAAATGGCGATAGCATCCACCTGATTTTTGACCTGATTGGTTTTTTTCAGCAACGCAGTCAAATCCAGAGCTTCTTTTTCCTGCCCGAACAGATCATGTCCCCCAGCGAAATAATAAAAGTTAGGTGTAGCGAAATGGCGTTCCATCTGGAACGATGCTACCAACTCCGGGTCATAGCCAATCAGGAAGAGCGCCACGCGTTTGCCTTTACCTTCGGCAATGGCGTTGGTTGCCAGGGTCGTCGAGATCGAAACCATCTGAATGCTGGATGGGTCTTGAATCTGAATCCCCTCAATGACTTTTTCGATCCCGATAGCAAAATCGCGCTTGGTGGTCAGGCTTTTATGCGCGGCTAAAACCGTGCGCGAGTGATATTCCAGCAGCACGCCGTCGGTGTAGGTGCCTCCCGTGTCAATGCCCAGAACGAGCGCGTCAGATGAGTTGTTCATTGGTGTCAAGTTCGTGCCTCTCATACCGAAAAAGAGTTTTTTTGAGGAAGCCAAGCAATCAGGATATTTTCTTTCCGCATTCCTGATTTCCTCATGAGAAAACGACCATGGAGATTTGTTCAAGCTTTTGTAGTGGTCAATATTAGCTTGAACACTCTGGAAAAAAATTGGTTGTCATGCTGAACGCAGTGAAGCATCCAGCAAAGCGCCTTACGCTGCGCTAGACCCTTCGCATTCGCTCAGGGTGACAAATCCTATGGGATAGTCAAACTAATCAAGCTACTGTTGACTGTTACAGTTTATTCAATCATTTATCGAAAATAAGCAATTGACCACAAAGACACAAAGGACACGAAGAATTTCTATAAAAAACTCTGTGTACTCTGTGTCTCTGTGGTGAAATCTTTGAACTAACCGAACATATTGTAGTCGAGTTCTTCGCCTTTATGGCGTTCGTCGGCCAATTCACATACGCGGCGTAGTTCTTTGTACATTTTTTCATCGAGGAGCGGTTCTTCCTCGGCTTCTAAAATTTCGATAACGCGGTCATGTACCCGGTCGCGGAAGGTCTTGCTACCGTTGTTCTCCCAATTTTCCCACACCTGGCGGTCAATGATATCAGGGCGCCAGATTTCAGTTTTAAAGCGGGTGTAGGTGTGGTCGTGGTCGAGATAGTGCCCACCAGGGCCAACTTCTTCAATCACATTCAGGGCTTTGGTCTCATCGGTTACAGGGATGCCCTTGAGGATGCGCTTGACCATCGAGATAATCTCGTTGGAGGCAACCATCATATCGGGCGAACTGGTAAGCCCCTGCTCAAGGTAGCCCACATCGTGGATCATATTGCCGCCAACCAAAGCTGCGGTGGCAATATTCATGGTGGCTTCCATGGCGGCTTGTTCGTCGAACATCTTCGAGTCGGAGCAGCCCGCGGTTTCGTACATCGGCACGCCCAGCCATTTGGTAATCTGGGTATAGGCCGCGCTGAGCAACGCCATTTCTGGCGAGCCGTAGCAGTAGACCGTGGTGCGCATATCCATATTGGACATCAGGCCGCCAATAATCATCGGCGCGCCCGGTTTGCGCAACTGGCTGAGGACAATTCCCAACAGGCTTTCGGTGAGCGCCTGGACGGCGGTCCCGGCCAATGTGGTGGGAGCGGTGGCGCCAGCCAGGGGGCAGGGGGTGTAAACGAAGGGGATTTCGTTATCAGTGGCGAAGATCAGTTTTTGAATAACTTCTTCGGAGTGGCTCAGCGGTGAAACCGGCTCGATATACAGCGAGAAGAGCGGGCCTTTGCGCCATTCGTCTTTGCCCCCCACACGGATATAGGCCATTTCGAGCTGGTCTTTGAGCCCGTCGAGGTCAACCGCCGTGATATTGATGGGCTTGGTGGTGCCTTCGAGCATCGCCAGATACTGCCAGCGGTCATAGGTGCCTACCGCCGTGTCTTGCACGATGCCCAGCGACATGTGGAAGTCGAGATTTGGCAGCGCCTGAGTCAGGCGGGCAAAATTCTTGACATCCTTGTAGGTGGCGCGGCGGCGATTGCCAGTGTAGGGGTCAATCGTGAAGGGCGTGTCAGAACCCGGTCCAAAGGTGATGGCATCCTTATAAAGTTCCATCTTGTATTTGCGATCTGGCCCGCGGGTGACAACTTTGCCGGGCAGGGTTGCCAGGGCTTTGTCAACCAGCCACGGCGGAATTTTCACCAGCGCGCTGTCGTCGGTGCGGTCTTCGATGATGGCACCACCGGAATAGGCCAGTTCAATACCCGTTGGTTCGTACACGCGCACGCCGGTTTCATACAGCACCGTTAGTGCCGAATTGTAGATTGCTTCGATCTCATCTTGTGAGAGCACCTCAAATGTTGGAGTGGCATTCACGAGATAATTGGTTTTCCTTCTTTGCATGATTGGTTCTCCTGTTCTTCCTGAAATCATGATGATATTCACGAATTCAGGTTGGGGAAGGTTTTTTCTCGTATCGGTTTTTAGCGCATGAATAGATTTTGTGTGACTTCGCCGCTCGGGGGGATGACTACGAAATTGCTGTCGGTCTTGTCGATTGCCATAGCAACCTCAATCAGACGGCGCACGTAGATATCGGACCCGAGTATTTCTTCGTAGCGGTAACCCCAGCGTTGGCAGTATTCGGCTACTTCCTGAGCCTGGGGCCGGTACTCATCCAAATCTGCCTGGTTATGGGCAACGAATAGCAGCCGTTCGTAATGCTGATATTGCTGATCCATGATCCATGTGGCATCTTTCTCGCCATATTTTTCTTTGATCTCTTCGTACTCTTGAAGCGGATTGCTACCTGCTTCTAACCAGCCTTTGGTGAGATAGTAGGTGCCGGGGGTTGCATCGAATTCCTGAATGTATTTTTTATACGAACCCAGCAGGATGGCGATACAATCGTCGGTGCGGGGGATCAATAGCGTGTGCTGCCGGGCGTTAATGCCCTTGAGTCCGTTGCCGCATAACCCGTAGCCCAATACGATCAGGCTAGGATGTTCCACCGCGTCAATCGCATCCTGAACGGCCCAGGTGAGCTTGGAAGGCACACGATGCAAGCCATAATCCATGAAGGTGACCTGTTCAGCCATATCCGCTGGCATTAGTTTCTCCAGCAGCGACTGAAACACCTTGCAGGCAATTACGACGATTGGCAATCCATTGGATGAAGTCACAAATGCACCTTAAACCTTATGCAGCCCCAACGAGCTGCTTGGCGAGTTCGGCGCCACCGGGGGCGTTAGAGCCGTAGCCATCTGCACCGATGGTGTCTGCAAATTCTCTGTCAACGGGCGCGCCGCCAACAAAAACTTTGACCGTGTCGCGCAATCCGGCTTCTTCAATGGCTTTGATGGTGTGGCCCATCGCCCGCATGGTAGTAGTCAGCATTGCCGACATACCCACAATTGCGGGCTGGTGCTCTTTGATAGCGTTGATGAAGACATCAGGTTCTACGTTGAAGCCGAGATTAACAATCTCAAAGCCCGCGCCTTCACACATCATGCTAACCAGGTTTTTGCCAATATCGTGCAGATCGCCTTTGACGGTGCCCATTACGATTTTGCCCAGCAATTCAGCGCCGCTCTCAACCAGCAGGGGACGCAAGATGAGCATACCCGCTGCCATGGAATCGGCGGACATCAGTACTTCGGGGACGAACATATCGCCGCGCTTAAAACGCACGCCAACTTCATCCATGCCAACAATCAGGCCATTATCCAGAACTTCTTTGGGGGTCAATCCTTGCTTCAATCCCCGGTTCACAAGTTTGGGCGTCTTATCGGCATCGCCTTCCAAAATGGCGGCGGATAGTTTTTCGTAAATTTCACTCATGTTATCTTTTCTCCTCGGGATGATTCCCGAAAATTGTTCTGTGATCTCAGACTGCCGACCGTGGTCAGCCGTCTGTCATCTGTCGATCTTTTTAGCCTGGGAACCTATTCTCCCTTGACGCGCTCTTCCGCTTCGGCCAGAACCTTTTCAATCACTTTTTCGGTTTCGGGCTTTATGGGGGCTGTTTTGTGTGTGGCAAGAATATCTTGCACGCGGGCATAGGTGCGATCTTTCATCGTCTTTTTGCCCTCTTCTTCCCATTCTTCGTAATTGCGACGGTCGCAAATATTGGGATACCAGAACTCGGTTTTATAGTGGCGGCGGGTATGTTCTTCGCGCAGGTAATGCCCGTTGGGGCCAACATTGTTAATCACATCCACGGCCATGGTGTCTTCGTTGACTTCAATGCCGCGAGTGATTCTTCGGGCGTAGCCAATCGCTTCGTCCATGGCAGTCAACTGGAAGACAGAACCGGTCATCGCGCTTTCGGTGTAACCCACATCGTGGGTCAGGTCGCCACCCGTTAGCGCAGAGAAATACACCGAGAGCGAACCTTCAATAATCGCCTGTTCGTCGAAAGTTTTCGAATCGGTGCAGCCGCCCGTTTGCCACAGAGGCAGCCCGGCGAAGTGCGCCAGTTCGGTGAGACCAGCCATCATCAGCGAAAGCTCTGGTGCGCCGTAGGAAAGGATCATGGAACTCATATCCATCACCGAAAACACGCCGCCCATGATGAAGGGCAAGCCCGGCTGCAAGGCCTGAGCGATGGTCAAACCCATCCATGATTCGGCTGCGCCCTGGATGATGATGCCCGCTGCGGTTACAGGGGCGGTGCCACCGGCAATAGGGCAGGGGGTGAAGATCAGCGGGATGCGATGCTTGGCGGCGAAGATGAGTTTATCCAACGCTTCGCCGGTGCTGACCAACGGAGAAAGGGGTTCACAGTAGTGAATATAGTTCGGGCGGCGTTCAAAGGCTGCTTGTCCACCCGCTTCGGCCACGGCAATTTCGTGGATGCCAGCCGAATCGTATTTGTCATACGACCAGGCCACAATCGGTTTGCTGGTGTTGGGGAACATGCCCGCAAATTCGTAGAGCGCGCCGAGATCGTGGTGCACATCGTTGACGGTACCCAGCGATTCGCAGAAATCGACATTCGGCAGGGCATCTACAACTTTGGCGACTTTGGGGACGTCTGATTTAACATAGGGACGCCGATCCATCGTTTCGACATCGATGAAGTTGGGGCAGGTCGGACCAGGCCCAAAGTGGGCGCGCCCCGGCCCGATGTGGATATTATTCTCGGGGTTGCCATCACGCGAAAAAACAGTGAAACTGCGCGGAGCCAGTTCCAGCGATTTGCGCACCAAATACGAGGGGATGCGTACCCGGTTGCCATCTACCCAAGCCCCGGCTTTCTTCAGAATCTCCAGAGATTCTTCATGGTGTACCTCAAGGCCAGTGTATTCGAGTACGTGAAGGACGCCATCATACAGTTCTTGCAATTGGTCATCCGTCAGCATTCGAAAACGCACGCCAGAGTTAACAGTATAGTTGCCTCTCATTATCAAATTGCTCCTTTTCGATTTTGTAAAACCTATGCCACGAATTTTTTGGCAAGTTCAGCTGCGGAGGCGGCGTTGGAAGCATAGCCATCGGCGCCGATCTGGTCCGAAAATGCCTGGGTAACCGGTGCGCCGCCGATCATGATCTTAACCTTGTTGCGCAAACCGGCCTCTTCGAGGGCTTTGATGGTGTGTTCCATGGAGCGCATCGTGGTCGTCAGCAGGGCCGACATGCCAATCACATCCGGTTCAAATTCCTTGACGGCGGCAACAAAGGCATCCGCTTCAACATCCTTGCCAATGTCATGGACATCGAAACCCGCGCCTTCGCACATCATGCCGACCAGGTTCTTGCCGATGTCGTGCAGGTCGCCTTTGACGGTGCCCAGAAGCACCTTTCCGACCATCTTGACGCCGGATGCAATCAGCATCGGGCGGATCAGCTCCATAGACGATTGCATGGCACGCGCCGAGCGCAGCACTTCGGGGACAAACATATTGCCAGCTTTGAATTCAACGCCAACATGATCCATACCGGGCATCAAGCCTTTATCAAGGATGTCTTGTGCGCTGAAGTCTTCGTCCAGGGCATCTTCTGTCAGATCAACAATATCATCCAGATTGCCTTCAATGACAGCGGTTGAGAGTTCGGATAGTATTTCACTCATTGTTTTATCTTCCTCCAAAATTATTTTGGGTTATATTTTCCACATCCTAGTAGGGATGTGTTTGACATGCTAAAGGTATTGTTTGATGGTTTGATGGAAATCTTTAATATGTTTTTCCATACGTAATGCGGCACGTTTTGCGTCGCCCGCTTCAATGGCTTCCAGAATTTCAATATGTGCTACAACATCAATATCCTCAGATTGGGCGAAATTGATCGCCAGGTACCATATTCGCAGAGAGAGGTTGTAGTAATGTTTTAAGTCTTTTTCCAAAAACTTGTTTTGAGCCGCTTGTCCAATTAAGCTGTGGAAAGCCTCGTCAAGTTCAATTAATTCTTTTTTATCTTCCAGACTGGCGAGTTGATACTCCTGCGCAAGTTGTCGCAGTTTTGCAAGTTGGTCTGGGGTTATGCGTTTGGTCGCCAGCTGAGCAGCGAGGGCCTCGATGACAACGCGTACTTCAAATATCTGGGTGAGATCCGTAACAGTGATGTCGGCTACAAACATGCCTCGCCGCGGGGTGACCGTTACCAGATTTTCTGCTTGAAGTCGTTTTATGGCCTCACGGATGGGTGTTCTGCCCAGATTTAACTCATCAATCAATTGAGCTTCACTGATAACAGAACCCGGAGTCATGCTTGTTGTTACAATCTGTTTCTTAATCTGTGTATAGGCTCGCTCTGCGTCGGTTGGTTTCATGCCGCACACTCACTCTCTTTGGTGGCAAATTACTCGTTCTCGGCTTGTTCTTTTTGGCGCTTGCGATAGGCTTTAATCCAGTTCATGCCATATTCGTCCCGCCCCATTGAAAGATCGGCGGCCAAGACAGCGATGGCGATTTCTTCTTCCAGTGGGTTTGTGATCGGGCAGGTCAACCCGGCATGGATGGACATCGCGATGAAGGTTGAGTTGATATGCTTGCGGTCGGGCATCCCAAACGAAATATTGCTGGCGCCCATGGTGATATTGACACCAAATTCCACTACAATTCTCTCGATGGTTTGCATAGCTAGAAAACCGGCGGTATGGTCGGCGCCCATCGTTAGCGCCAAAGGATCAATTACAATATCTTCAGGGCCAATACCCAGCTTGGCCGCGCGCTCAATAATTTTTGTGGCAACTTTGAGGCGATCATCGACTGTGGCGGGGATGCCATCATCGTCCATGCACAGCCCGATTACCGCGGCGCCATATTCCTTGACCAGCGGCAAAATCGCCTCCAGCGAGCGTTCTTCACCATTGACAGAATTGATCAGCGCTTTGCCTTCGTATGTCTTCAGGGCGGCTTCAAGCGCCAGGGGGTCTGCCGTATCAATACACAGCGGCACATCCACCGTTTCCATTACAGTTTGGAGTACCTGCTTGAGCAGCGCTTCTTCGTCTGCACCAGGTACGCCAGCATTGACATCCAGAATTTTCGCTCCCGCAGCCACCTGAGCCAGCGCATCCTGTCGCACCATATCAAAATCCCCGGCCTGTAAGGCTTTGAGCATTTTTTTGCGCCCAGTGGGGTTGATGCGTTCGCCAATGATAGTGGTGGCTTTTTCACGGTGAATTTCAACCGTGACGGTTTTGGAAGAAACTACGGTGGTTAAACTATTGCTCATTTCATCACCTCTTTTGCAAAATTTGAAAATAGATTTTTGTGCATATTCGCAGCTTTCAGGCGATAGCTATTCCAAAGGGCGCTTTCGCCTGGCAGTCACGGCGCGCTTATTTTAGTATATTACAAATATATCAGTAAAGCTAGAGCATCTGTCGATATTGCGCATTTTGTAATCTCAGATGAGGACATTTGTCTTACTTCCTTTGATAGGGTCAAAACGGTCAGGGAGTACGGCATTGGCGTAGGGGGGTAGTGCTGCGCCAGTTACCCAATCGGCGATGAGTTTGCCGGTGATTGGGGCCAGGCCGATGCCCGCGCCTTCGTGCCCGCTGGCAAGGTAGAAGCCGGGCGCCTGCTCGCACGGACCAATCAGCGGCAGGTGATCTGGCGACCAGGGACGCAGGCCAGCATAACTGCGGATGACAGAGCTATGCGCCAGATGGGGCAAAAAGCGCGCCGCGCGTTGGGCAATTGCTCGTATCACGGCCAGCGAAACCCGGCGGTCAAATCCGGCGAATTCGCGGCTGCTGCCCAATAATAAACTTCCCGACGCGGTCATCTCGGCTACCAGCGCCACCTGCACATCTTCGGCTGCCAATTGTACGGTGGTGGCATAGCCGCCTTCCAGCAGCGGGTGGTGAATTTTCTTTGGACGAATATCGCTGACCAGAATATGGCCTTTGCGCGGACGGATGGGCAGTGATAATCCGGCCAATTGGGTGATTTCCGCGCTCCAAACTCCCGCGGCGCAAATCACATGGGCGGCGGCGATGCTTCCTCCCGGGGTGATCACGCCGGTGATGGCTGGATTGTCTCCGGGAGCGCGCTGAAAATTGAGTACTGCTTCCCCGGTAGTGATTCGCGCCCCGCGGCGCCGGGCGGCAGCCAACATTGCCAGGGTAGCTCGCCGCGGATCGACTTGGAGATCGTCCGGGAAGAGCACCCCGCCCGCTAAATCAAGCGCCAACTCCGGTTCCAGTTCCCGCAGTTCCCCGGGGGTGAGCACTTCGGCGCGTTGACCGGATGCGCTTAGGGCGTTGGCTTTCTCTTTGCCTGCCTCCATTTGGTCCGCCTGTTCAGCCAGAAATATCGTCCCGGCCTGTTCAAAACCGATTTCTGCATCCAGTTCTGCGGCGAGATCGCGCCAGAGTTTCTGGCTGGCAAGCCCCAGCGATAGCTCCGCGCCGGGCAATTTATCCCACTGAAGGATCAGGCCATCACAGGCGCGCGAAGTGCCACTGGCGGGAAAATCGCGCTCGATGAGATGCACCGCGAGGCCGCGCTCACTGAGATAGTAGGCACAGGCTGCTCCCACGATTCCGCCGCCAATGATGATTGCATCTGCCGTGGTGTTCATGGCCGTTGCTCCTGTGCCAACGCGCCGAGCGAGATGGGTTTAAGCGGTGGGCGCGGTCGGAATTGCCCGGCAGCCTCGGGCGGTTCGTGGGTTTGGCTGGCGATCAGGCGGGTAAGCAACGGGCCGCAGGTGCGCCCCTGGCATTGGCCCTGCCCAATGTGGATGCTGTTCTTCAGGCCGCCAAGGGTGTGGTTGCCCTGGCGGACAGCCTGACGAATTTCACCGGCGCGTACTTCCTGGCAGCGGCAAATGATGGTTTCGTCGCTGGCGAGGGTGTTCAGCGCCAGCGGAGGGGCAAATAATGTGTTGAGCATGACGGCGAAGCGACGCAGGGGGCGCAGTTGGCGTTGCAGGGCAGGAATCTGGTTGAAGCGGCGCGTGATTGCCAGCGCCGCAATTTGCCCCTCCATCAAGGCCATGTCCGCGCCGCCAACTCCGGCGGCTTCGCCGACCGCGTATATACCGGGCTGGCTGGTTTGCAGATATTTATCGCGTGCGGGAACCCAGCCACCGCGCGTTGTACTGTATTCGTGCTGGCATTCGGCCAGTTGCGCTAACTCGGTGTTGGGGATAAGCCCAAAGCCCAGGCAGAGCGTATCGGCGGCGATTTCTTTTTCGCTGCCGGGGACGGGTCTCCCACGGGGGTCTAGCTTCGCTGTGACTATATATTCGAGCTGGCCTTTGCCCGTTGCCTGGATGACCGTTTGCCCAAAGCGATAGGGAATTTTGTGTCGTTGGATTGTCCTGAGATAAGCGTTGCCTTCAAGCAGGCGGTTGAAATTACCCCAAAGCGCGTTGACATGCGGCAGCCATGCGCCAGGGTGTGTGGCTTCGAGAATTGCGATGATGCGCGCATCTTTGGCGAGTAAGGCGCTGGCCGCGGCCAGCAATAGCGGCCCCGAACCGGCAAGTGCGATGCGTTTGCCGGGCAGCAGGCCGTATTCTTTGGTCAGAATTTGCGCTGCGCCCAGCGTCATCACGCCGGGTAGCGTCCAGCCGGGGAAGGGCGGCACCAACTCGCGCCCGCCGGTGGCAATGATAATCTGCTCGGCTTGCAGGTTGAAATTTCCGTTTGGCCCGTGGAGCGCCAGGGTGCGATCATCGATCCCCCAGACCAACGTGCCAGTTTGAAGATCAATATGGGGGTGGGGAAGTTGCTGCAAAAAAGCGCGGGTGCGCTGCTCGGCGCGGGGAATGCTCTGAGTGGCCTGCCGCCCGGTACCGCGCAAGTATTGCCCCCCCGGGCGCGGGGATTCATCGATGAGCGTGACACGCAAACCAGCCTGAGCGGCTGTGATGGCCGCCGCCAACCCCCCTGGCCCTGCCCCGATAACTGCCAGATCAGTCGTTTTCATTTGGAATTGTGCGAATCCGCATCCCGGGCTGGATGCGTGTCATGCAGGCGCGTTGATTGGGGATTCCATCAATCGTGACCAGACAGTCGAAACAGGTTCCCATGCCGCAGAAGATACTGCGCGGCGCGCGTTCTTCGGGCGTATGACGAAAGATTCGCACCCCGGCGGCGAGCAATGCTGCGGCCACACTCTGACCTGCCGAGGCCTGAACGGATTGGTCGTTGATTTCGATACTTTCCAGAATCATTTGTTGTGTCATGGTCGGAAAGATGATTCACCACAAAGGCACCCAGTCACCAAGAAATACAAAGGATTTGTATTGGTCCACAGAAGTTTGAACACTGAATTTCTTATCAAGGAAGCCATGAAGTCATGAATTTTTCTTCCTGCGTTCCTGGTTTCCTTATGAACACATGGCTATTTGCCGCTTTTGAGTCTTGGTGTCTTTGTGGCGATACTTTATTGGTTCTGATTATTGGGTATTCTCTTCTACGTAATCTTTAAGCCGTTGAGCAATATTCTCATCCAAGGGTGGGTCTTGATGTTGAGTTAGTAAATCTTGCCAGCGTTGACGGGCGCGGGTGGTGGTATCTTGTTGATCGCCATCCCACCAGGCTTCCAAACCAGAGCGATCTGCGAGTTTGGGCTGCCAGAATTCGGTGCGGCAACGCTTGAGCGTATGATCCTCCCCGAGGAAATGACCGCCAGGGCCGACATTGGCGATGGTCTCTGCGGCCAGGGTTTCGGCATTGACATCGAAACCGCGCAGGTAATGACGCAGCATACCGACCATTTCATCATCCATGACAAATTTTTCGTAGGAGAAAGCCAGATACGAACTGACGATACCGCCAGAGTGCAGAATAAAATCCATGCCGCTGAGTACCGTAGTCATCAGACTGAACATCGATTCGTAGCCCGATTGGGCGTCGGTGGTACTCGCATCGGTCAGCGCGCCGCCGCCGCGGGCGGGCAGACCATAGAAACGGGCCAGTTGGGTATGCGCGCTGATGCACAGGGCCAGTTCCGGGCTGCCGATGGCTAGAGCGCCGGTGCGCATATCGATGTTGGTGGAAGTGGAGCCATAAAGCATTGCAAGCCCGGGGCTGATGAGTTGAGCCAGTACAATTCCTGCCAGCAATTCAGCATTTTGTTGGGCAATCACCCCCGCCAAGGTAATTGGTCCGGTAGAACCCGCCATCACCAGCGTAGCAAAAATCAACGGTTGGCGGGCGCGGGCGTAGGCCATGATGGCTTCAATCATATCCGTACCGTAGGCCATCGGGCTGAGAGGGTTGATCAACCCAAAAGTGACATATTTTTCGGGGGTGCCACCGAAGAGAATCGCACTCATCTCCAGGGTGTGTTGAGAACCCACTGCGCCCTCCGAACTGCCGAGATAGGGTTTATCGGAGTGCAGCATATTGGCGTAGAGCATCTCGATGTGGGCGTTTTCGCTAGGGGTGTCTTGTGGCTCGACCATCAGATGTCCGCTCACATCCTGGTTGGGGAGCATGTGCGCCAGTTTCACCAGATTGTGATAATCTTCGAGCGTAGGTGTCCGTTTTCCGGTTTCAGAATCCACCAAAAAAGGCGCCCCGTATCCCGGTGCAAAAACAGGGGTACCGCCGCCAATGGTAATCTCCCGCCCAGGGTCGCGTCCGTGCACTGTGAATTGTGCAGGAACCTGTTTGACAGCCTTCATAACCTGCGCTTCGGTCAGAAATACAGTTTGCCCCTCGGTTTTGAAACCGTGCTCCTGAAATATTTGAATGGCGTTTTCTTCGGGAAAATGGATGCCAACCGTTTCCAGTAGTTGCATACTGGTATCATGGATGGCCTGGAGATCAGATGATGAAAGATGTTCGATCCAGTTGTTTAACATTGGCGCTCCGTTTGATATATAACGCTGAGTTCTATGTTGTTGCTAATGCCCGCGCAAGAAACTGCTGCCCTCAAGGTGGATGCCCTCCGCAAAACGAGTGGGGCGAAGTGAATTCTCTGCTGGCTGCATTTTTCCAGTGACCAGATCAGCGATGCGTTTTCCGGCTTCGGGCGCCAGCATCACGCCAGCCCAATAGCCGCAATTCAGGTAGAAACCGGGCACATCGGGCACAGGCCCAATCAGAGGGTGATCGTCGGGGGTGTAAACATATTGCCCGGCGCTCACAATTACATCGCTGGCTTTGAGTGTTTCGGCAATCCCTTCCCAGAAGGGGAATAGAGGCAACAGGTTTTCGATATTTTGGGCGGCGAAGTAACGATCCGTAGGGATATTTTCGGAGGGGGCGCTGACGGGTTCATCAGGATCAACCCAACCGATCAGGGCGCCGCCGGTTTCGGGACGCCAGTAGGAATCGCGGGAAAGGTCAATTGAGAGGGGGGCGTTGGGCGGGATCTCGGCCCGGGGCTTGATATATGCTTTCTGGCGGCGTACTGGCCGAACGGGAATCTCCAGCCCAAGCAGATTGCCGACCAGTCCGGCAAATGGCCCCGCGGCATTGACAACTAAGCGGGTGGCAATTGTGCCGCGGTCGGTCTCGACCCCACTCACGCCCTGAGAGTCGCGCGTAATCCCCAGCGCTTTGGTGCTGACCAAAAAGCGCGCCCGGCTGCCGCGGGCAAAGCCCTGCGTGGCTTCGTGCGATGAGAGCCAGCCATCTTTTTGGCGGAATGTGGCCGCAACCGCGTTTTCACTGATATAGGGAAAGCGCTGACGCACTTCGTCGCCGGTGAGATATTCGGAATCGGTGATGCCCAATCGGTAATGCGTCTTTACCGCCGCCTCGACATCGGGGATCATCGCCGGATCATCGGTGACAAAGAGATACCCCTGATGATGGATGCCAATATCGATATCGGGGATGCCAACTACTTCGGCAAAATTTTCGAAGATTTCAATGCTGGGTAGGGCAAGTTCCGCCATTGCGGGTTCGGTAAATTGGGCGCGAAAACTTTCGATGGAGGTGGGCGTTGTCAGTGTGGAGAGTCCCAGGCGCATTTCCACGAGTACAGTTTCCAGCCCGGCGCGCGAAAGCCAAAACGCAGTCGCTACACCAACGATGCCGCCGCCAATGACGACGGCATCTGCCTCGTGAGGAAATGATTCAGTTGTTGGTACAAATATCTGTTTCATGCGCTTTCTTTGGGGGCGCGCCACACTCGAATTTTGGCAACCAGCCAGGTGTACAGCCCCGCCAGTCCACCGGGGTAGTAGATCATCACTAAAACCATCAACACGCCATAAATCACCAGATGCAGGCCGGGTAATTGCGTCAGATTGGAGCGCAAGAATTCGATAAAGAAGACGAAGGGGAAGGCCACCGCGATACCACCCCACAGGCTGCCGCGCCCGCCAATATAGGCGATTGCCAGCACTTCCACGGTTTTGGAGGTATGCATCAAGGTCATCGGTGTCAGCGAGCCAAAGTAGTGGGCATAAAATCCGCCTAACCAACCAGCGAAGAAAGCCGATACTGCAAAGTTAAAGACGCGATATTTGGTGGGGTTAATGCCAGATGCCCGCGCAGCATCGATATTTTGGCCGATGGCACGGAAGGCCAGCCCGTAGTTGGAATTGGTGATTAATTTCAGGGTGATATAGACGACCAGCATCATCCCCAGGATGATGTAGAAATATGGGCGGTTGCCAGCGCCGCGTTCCAGCAGACTCACCGGGGCCATGCCTAGCGGGCCGCGGGTCCACTCGACCATATTATTAACAACGCCCATCAAGGCGATGCCCACAAACCAGGCCATCACTGCGGCAAAGATGCCTCGCAGACGCAAGGTCAACATACCCAGCAACAACCCAATCAGGCCCGCCACGATTGCGCCTACCCAGATACCAATCCAGGGTGACAGGCCGTATTGCATAATGATGGATGGCCGCGTGTTAGTGAGCATGCCTGTGGTGTATGCGCCCAACCCAACCAGGGCTGCGAAACCAAAATTAACCACGTTGATAAACCCGGCTGTAAAGTCGAAGGCAACCGATTGAGCCGCCAGAAATGCGCCCATAATCATCCAGCGCAGAATATGTTCCTGATCAAATGGAGGAATGTACGGAAGCAGGGCAATGACGATGAACAGAATCAACCCCAGGGGATTAAAGCCGATTTTAGCCAGAAGAGCCACGCCGCGCTGCCAGGTGTTCGAGTTTGATGTGTCGTTCATAAATGGTGCTCCTCTTTATTGTTCCTGAATGCCTTTAACTTCGCTGCCAAAGAGTCCAGAGGGGGCGAGCAGCAAGACGATAATCATCACAACGGTAGGAATAACGGTTTCCCATGTAATTGTAAAGAATAGCTGCGTCGCGGTTTGCAGCAGGGCAACGATAAAGCCGCCAACAATCGCTCCAGCAATATTGCCCAGGCCCACCAGCATGACTACATACCAGGCGAAATACAGCGGTTTCAACCCCACCGTGGGGTAGGCCTGGAACATAAAGAGCAATGCGGCGCCCGCAATCGCGGCTGTCGCTGTGGAGAGTGAGAAGGTCAGGGTTTGGATAAAGTTGAGGTTGATACCAACAAGCTGCGCGCCGGTTTCATCTTGAGAAACGGCACGCACCGCTCGCCCTGTGCGGGTACGGCGCAAGAAGAACCACAATACGCCGATGGTGACCATCGCAACGAAGAAGGCTCCGAGGCGATCTGCCGAAAGACGCGCACCTAAAAATTCAATTGGTTCGATGTCCCAATATTTGGGAATGCCTCTGAAGTTTGGCCCGATGGTGAGGGTTGCGCCATTGGTCATCACAAATGAAATCCCCACGGTTAGCAGGAAGGCATTCATCACCCAGCCAGAGCGCGTGCGTTTACGCAGTGGTGCGAAGATCAATCTTTCAATGATAATACCTAAAATAGCGCCTACCAATCCTGCGGCGAGAATGCCAACAAATGGAACTAATGCCCGTAGCATTGCGTTAGGGGTTTCGCCCATAGATTCAACCAACGGGGTAAAAACAAAATAGGCTACATAGGCGCCCACCATAAACGATTCGCCATGTGCAAAGTGGGGGATATTCATCACGCCGAAAACCAGCGCTAAGCCCACGGCCAGCAAAGCCCACATGCCGCCTGCAATGATTGTGTTTAATATCTGCGCAGGTCCGCCTTTGATGCCCACAATAACGACCAGGAAGAGCGAAAAAACGCTTACCAACACAACGGGAAGGTTATCTTTGATGCGAGTCATCAGCGATGTTTCCATCGCTGGCGCTGCAAGGGTTTCTTTTGCCATAGGGATTTCTCCTTCTTCGAGAAAAGCTCGATTATGAAGACCTGAAAGTTGCTTGCATGTTATATACCCAGGTAAGCATTACGAACGTGATCGTTTTCTTTCACTTCGCGGCTTGGCCCTTCCATGACAATACGGCCTTGTTCGAGAATATAAGCCCGATCGGTAATTTCAAGGGTTGTATTGACATTTTGCTCAACCAGTAGAATTGTGACGCCCTGCTGGCGCAATTTGAGCAAGGCTGTAAATACATCGTGAACCAGGTTGGGCTGCAAACCGAGTGAGGGTTCATCTACTAACATTAACTGCGGTTTCGACATCATGCCGCGCGCAATCGCCAACATTTTGCGTTCACCGCCGCTCATCGTACCTGCAAGCTGATTATGTCGCTCAGCCAGGCGGGGGAAAAGTTCAAAAATATATGCCAGCGTTTCGAGTTGCAGTTCTTTGTCTTTTACTGCATAAGCGCCTAAAATCAAATTTTCGCGCACGGACATATCAGTGAAAAGATTAAGATCTTCGGAAACATAACTGATGCCCATGCGGCTGATCGTATGCGCGGGCAGCGTGCTAATGTCTTTCCCGTTGAATAGTATTTTTCCGCCTTTGGGCTTCAACAAACCTGAGATACTGCGTAAGGTAGTTGATTTTCCTGCGCCATTGGGGCCAACCAGGGCTACGAATTCGCCTTTCTCTACTTGCAATGAAATACCCCAGAGAACCTGTAAGAAGTCGTAACCAGCATCAAGATTCTTTAGCTCAAGCATGGGGAAGCTCCTCTTTGCCCAGATAGGCTTCTATGACTTTGGGGTTTTGCAAAACATCATCCGCGGTGCCTTCGGCGATTGTCGTGCCGTATTGAATTACCATGACTTCATCGCAAATACCTTTGATGAGGCGCATAATATGTTCTACCGCAATGATCGTGACGCCCGTATCTCGAATGCGTCGGATCAAATCCATGATCGATTCGAGTTCCCCAGGTGTCAGGCCCGAAGCCAGTTCGTCTAAAAGCAGGAGTTTAGGTTTGCTAACAATTGCCCTGGCTAAATCCAATCGTTTGAGTTGAACTGCATTTAGCTGTTGAGCGGGTGTATTTGCAGGTTGATTGAATTCGACAAAATCCAGCGCTTCGCGGGCGCGTTTTTCTGCCGGGATATTAAAATGCATGGTGCTGCCAAATATTGCGCCGACTTTTACATTCTCCAGGACAGTTAATTTTGGGAAGGGACGCGGAATTTGGAAAGTTCGTGCAAGGCCCTTTCTACACATGATATCGGCGCTGGACCCGGTGGTGGTTTCGCCCATAAACTGGACGCTGCCACTCGTGGGGGGGAAAGCCCCCGCAACGGAATTCAGAAAGGTGGTTTTTCCTGCACCATTGGGGCCAATTAACCCATAAATTTGTCCCTGCTTAATTTGCATGGAGACGCGGTTGACAGCAGTCAGCCCCCCAAATCTTTTGGTGACATCTTTTGCATCAAGTATCAACATATGTGCTGCCTCTCTTGATAATATGAAGGGGTGGTACGCAAAATGTACCACCCCAGTTCTATTTAGCTGTTAGGGTTTGGGAGTGAGTTTCTGTTCGGCCCAAGCAGTGGGGAAGATGATTTTGCCTTCACCGTCGAAGTATTGCAGGACGGGGAAGATATAGTAACCTTCACCAACAACCGGGTCAGGAACAACTTCTGCATTGGTAGAGTAGTTGCTCATCACAATGCCATCTGTGTAAGCCCACTCACCCGTCCAGAATTTTTCCTGAATAAATTGGTATATGGTTTCGCTAGTGAGTTCGCCGTATTCCGCGTAGGTGGCTTCAGCCATAGCAAGCCAGAAACTGACACCATCGTAAGAGAGGCCGCCAGCGGATGGGCTAGGAGCGAACCCAGCCTGAGCTTCAAACTCAGCCGCAAAGGCCACACCATCAGCCGTTGCCCAACCGGGGATCTGATCGAGGACGTAGTTGGATGCCTCGCCAATCGATTCATACCATTCGCCGAACCAGCCGAGGCCGTCCATGATGACCAGGCTTTCCAGACCGACTTCGTCAACCTGCTTGATGAAGTTAGAAACGACGGGTAGTGCGGTGCTGGTGCCGGCAATGAGAGCGGGATTGAGATCGACAAACTTGTTCAGTAGGGGGTAGAACTCAGTTTGATCGATTGCAAAGTATTCTTCAGCCACAACGGTCCAGCCAGCTTCTTCAAGTTGACCTTTGATGGCAGTACCAAAGCCGCGACCCCAGTCAGTATCTTCACCAAAAATGGCCACGGTTTTCTCTTCAGGTGCCCAAGTGCCGTTGGCAATCGCTGCTTCAAGCGTTTGTACGTATGGTAATGTAATCTTGTCTTGCGAAGGCCAGCCTTTGAATGCCCAGTACCCGTAATATTCGGGATCGGATGCAAAGGTTTCATTGACAACTGCTGTAGCGCCGAAGCCGAAGACATGCGGAATCTGGTGTTTGGCAGTAATTTCCATAGCCGCGACGGCTACAGAGCTGTGCCAGTTGAGCACGCCAGCCTGGATGCCATCCTGAACGACAGCTTGCTCATAAGCCTGCGATGCTTTTGCGGGGTCAGATTGTGAGTCGATCCAGACAACCTCAATCGCGTAGGGACCAACCTGCCAGTTTGCAGCATCAAGTGCCATATTTGTGGATTGCTTGAATTCGTCACCTGTGCGGGCGCTGGGGCCACTGAAGGGGCCCATTACGCCTAGCTTGAAGGCTTCGGTGGCTTCCATTGGTTCTTCAGCAACTACTTCCATTTCGGAGGGAGCAGCGCCTCGGGGAGTAAATTCTTGTACGGCCCATTCAGGCGGGTAAATGACCTTGCCTTCGCCATCGAAGTATTGCAGCACGGGGAAGATGTAATAACCCTGTCCAACAACGGGATCAGGAACGGTTTCAGCGGTGGCGGCGTAATTGCTCATCACAACGCCATCGGTGTAGCTCCACTCACCGGTCCAGAGGTAGTTCTCAATGAACTGGTAGATGGTTTCGCTGGTCAGTTCGCCATATTCTTCATAGGCGGCAGTCGCCATAGCAATGAAGAAATTGGCGCCATCGTAGGAGAGACCACCTGCCGAGGGGCTGGGGGGGAAGCCAGCCGCGGCTTCAAAATCGGCAGCGAAGGCCTGGCCTTCAGCCGTAGCCCAACCGGGGATCTGGTCGAGGACGTAATTAGAGACGTCGCCGATGGACTCATACCATTCGCCGAACCAGCCGAGGCCATCCATGATGACCAGGCTTTCCAACCCGACTTCGTCAACCTGCTTGATGAAGTTGGAAACGACGGGCAGAGCGGTGCTGGTGCCAGCGATGAGCGCCGGGTTTAGATCTTTGAATTTATTCAGCAGAGGATAGAACTCGGTCTGGTCGAGAGCGAAGTATTCTTCGGCCACAACGGTCCAGCCAGCTTCTTCGAGTTGGCCCTTGATGGCGCCGCCGAAGGAGCGGCCCCAGTCGGTGTCTTCACCGTAGATGGCCACGGTCTTCTCTGCGGGGGTCCATTTACCAGTGGCAATGGCATCTTCAAGCGCCTGAACGTAGGAGATGCTCAATTTGGAGGGAGAAGGCCAGCCTTTGAAAGCCCAGTAGCCGTAGTATTCGGGATCGGATTGGAAGGTCTCGTTGACCACTTCCGTTGCGCCGAAACCGAAGACATGCGGAACCTGATGTTTGGCGGTGACTTCCATTACAGAGACAGCTACAGAACTGTGCCAGTTGAGCACGCCAGCCTGAATGCCATCTTGAACAACGGCCTGTTCGTAAGCCTGCGCGGCCTTAGCCGGGTCAGATTGTGAGTCGATCCATACGGGTTCAATCTTGTACGGGCCGATCTGCCATTCAATAGCATCAAAAGCCATCGTTGCAGATTGTTTGAATTCGTCACCCGTGCGGGCGCTGGGGCCACTGAAGGGGCCAAGGATGCCGAGCTTAAAGACATCAGTAGCTTCTTCTGCTTCTTCTGCGGGGGCTTCCGCTTCCATTACTTCTTCTGCGGGGGCTTCTGCCGCGGGTTGGCACGCGCTCACTACCAAAGCAAAGGTGAGCAGCAATGCCATTAAAATGAATAGACTCGATCGCTTAAAATTCATTCGGTACTCCTCCTGTCAGAGTATATGGATAGATTGAATTGAAAATGAGCTTTTGGTGAAGTTGTATTGAAAATCACCTCCTTTTCAACATGTAAGTGATTCGGGAATCGTGATTGGAAATTATGAAGTTAATCGTTGCTGGTCATGTCACGATGATAACAAAAAACAACCATCGCTATGATTTCAATTCAACGATGGTTGTTGTATGCAATGTAACTTTCCATAGAAAGAACCTTAAATGGATTGCTCTGGCTCAAATTGCCAGCAGCTTGATGAAGATAACAAAAAGCAGTGCTTATGGGGAGTGATGAGTGGCAAAACAGGGACACCGGTATTTTGCATGTTGATTTCTCAGCAGATAAAATTGCTTTGGCAACCGATAGTATTGTCTGGAATTGCAGTTATAGAAAAAGCCAAAATTAACAATATGTGATTTATATATCGCTAATATATCAGAAGATTGATAGCTTGTCAAATTAATTCATAAATAGTCGGATGGATAAGATGTGCCTATGGATGAGTTTTTATAAAATTCTCGTGACTACTCAGCCTTGAACAGAAAGTGTCCGAAAAAAAGGTGTGTGGGGTGCGCACCCCACACACCTTTTTTCGGAATTCTATCTGCAAAGGCGTAAGCCTGAGCAGCTACTATCATACTTATTTTTCCCACATGCTGGATTCGTCCAGTAATTTTTTATCTTCCGGGCCAAGTTTGATATGGATACTCCCCAGATTATCTTCTAATTGTGTGAGATTACGCGGTCCGATGATGGGGCTGGTGATCACAGGGTCGGCAAGTAGCCAAGCCAGGGCAATCTGTGAGATTGACGCGTTGTGTCGTTTGGCTGTGTTTTCAGCTACTTCAAGCGTATTCCAGCCACGCGGCGTAAAGTAGCGTCGCTTGGCGCTATCGGCGCGCACGCTTTCGGGAATGGGTTGGTCGGGGCGGTATTTGCCAGTAAAGAACCCACCGCCCAAGGGGCTATAGGGGATGACCCCGATGTCAAAGGTTTCGCACACCTGGGCGAGTTCGCGCTCAAATTCTGCCCGGTGGCCGAGATTGTAATGCGGTTGCAGCGAGTCATAGCGTGATGTTTTGAGCGTATCTGCAACCCACAGCGATTGCATCAGCCGCCAGGCTGGATAATTGGACGCGCCCGCATAGCGCACTTTGCCTTGACGGATGAGATCATCCAGTGCCAGCAGAGTTTCTTCAATGGGGGTTTCTTCGTCGTACCAATGCGTTTGGTACAGGTCGATATAATCGCAATTCAGGCGGCGCAGCGAATCTTCAACCGCGTTCAGGATATGATAACGGGAAAGTCCCTGATCGTTGGGGCCGTCGCCCATCGGGCCGCGCACTTTTGTGGCAATTACCACTTGATCGCGCGGAATGTTAAACTTCTTCATCCAGCGGCCAATGATTTCTTCGGCCACGCCGCCGGGGTTGCCATCTACCCAGCGCGAGTAAATGTCGGCTGTGTCGATAAAATTGACGCCAGCCGCATAAGCGGCATTTAGAATTTCATACGCCAGTGCCTCATCGGCAGTCCAGCCAAATTGCATCGTCCCCAGACAGAGTTCAGATACTTTCAGGCCTGTGCGGCCAAGTTTGCGATATTCCATTGGGATTATTCCTCCATATTTGATATTTCGTGTTTTTAATTTGAGAGATCTCGCATCACGGGGCGGCTGCGAACCCACAACCACAATGTTTGCACACCCATCCCCAAAGTGAAGGCGATCAACCCCACGTACAGGCCGGTCATCTCGCCCCAGGCAATGCCCAAACCTAATAATACGCCAATTGTCACCAGAAAAATCAGTACAGCTTCCGGGATGGCGCGGGTCTTTTTGCTATTGAGAATGGCACCCTGATACCAACTTTGCAGTGTGGTCAACGCAGGCAAAAGCAGCGCCAGCCACATTCCGATATGTGCAAATGTAGCCAGTTCCGGTGATAGCGCGGAAACACGCTGGAACCAGATCGGCGCCAGGGGTGTGGCAACCAGCCCCAATTGCAGAATTGTCAGAAATCCAACCAGCAGAACGGTGAAACGGCGTAGCGCTTTGGCGGCTCCGGGCTGATCCAGCATGGAAACTACGACTTCGTTATAGCCCATCCCCATGCTGCGGAAGAGAAAACTCAGCCCGATGACGACCGGCCAAACCGCGAGCGATTCGAGCGCCTGAGGCATACGGCTGAGCGCCGCGCTGCCCAAGGGTTGAATCAGCAAACTGAGCAGGGATGTCATTGCCAGGGGGATGTAGAATTTAAAAAAGACGCGATATGTGAGCGGAGGACTCAGCACCAGAGCGGTGCGCAATTTGCCGCGCTTGACCCGGATGGCTGCTAATCCGGCAAATGCCGCTTCGCTGACGACACCCGCCGCGACCGCCGAGGTTGCCACGACGATCCCGGGGAGGGTTTTCATCGAATAGCCGATGAGTAACACAATGATATCCGCACTCAAGCGGATGAAGGTGCCCGCGGTTACCGCCCAGCTTTGCCCGAAGCGGATCATCAACCCCTGATTGAAGCGCCGGTAGGCAATTGACCATGTCCACGGAGTCATGATTTTCAAGCCAATGCGCGCCGGCTCGATGATCTCGGCGGGCGCGCCGATCAGCTTTTCGACGACGAAATAATACAACGGCGTGAAGGCGACGGCCACATGCAGTGCGGTCAGGATCGCACTGGTGATCATCATAAAAGTATTCAGCTTGCGATACGATGCCCAATCTTTGCTCAGCGCGGTTGAAGCCGCCAATAGCATGATGATAGGCGCTTCAATGATCAGTGAAAGTGGAAATACCACTCCGCCATAGGCAGCCAGGTTGATTTCAGGCTCGGCCAGACGGGCTACAATGGCGCTCAACGCAGGGAGTTCCAACGCCATTAGTGCCCAACTGCCCGCCAGCGGCAGCCAGGTGATGAAGATTTTCCGAAGCGAAACGGGATTTAAGGAAGATGGTTGAATCAAAGGGTTTTCTCTGTTTTTTCTTGCGCATCTGCGTGAGGGGATATTTAGGCCGTCTGTGGTTCTTTGGGCAGCGCCAGAATTGCCGGAATCGTGACCAAAGCAATCAACGCGCCGATTAAAAAGGTTGTTCGCAATCCCCAGGCATCACCGGCCATACCTACCAGCAGCGATGAAAACGACATACCCAAAAAACTGATGAACATGAATAGCCCATTGGCCGTGGCGCGGTTTTCCGGGTGATGGTCTTGCACCAAAGCCAGCAGAACTGGCTGAGTGGACAGGCTGAAAAAGCCCAGCATAATCAACGCCGGAATGAGCAGCCAGCCCTTTGCCAGCAAAAACAAGCCGGTCATCACCGTCGCGCTGACCATTGCAATGATCAAAGTTGGTTTGCGCCCCACCCGGTCGCTGACGCTTCCGCTGATCAGCGCGCCGACGACACCGGCGCCTTCAAGCACCGACAATGAAATACCCGCAAATACCAGACTGGCCCCTTCGCCCTTCATGAAGATGGGCATGAACCGCGTGATGCTGGTCGCCAAAAACGCGCGCGGCACCACAATAAAGAACATTGGCAAAAAGAAAGCTATATACTGTGGCAATGCATCGAAAAAATTTCCCGGTTTTTTCTGCTCCGATTTACTTGAAACCGAACGGAAGCGCCAGAGCAAGAGCAATGAGGCAGCCCATCCGATAATCAGGAGCCGATATATGCCATCAAATCCCCAGATGCCAATGCCCGCGACCACAATCAACGGGCCAACCGTGCGGCCTAATTCGCCGCCCGCCATAAACCAGCTCATACCGCGGCCCACATTTTTGCCAGAAATACGGGCAATCATTGCCGGGGCTGGGGCATGAAACGCCGCCGAACTGATCCCCATCATGACCAGTAGCAAAATAATCGCTGTCTGGTTAGGTGCATTTCCCAAAAGACTAATCACCGTCGCAGTGACTGCCGGGGCAAAAATAATAAAATAACGGACGCTGATCTTGTCTGCCAGATAGCCGATAAAAGGGTTTATAAGCGCGGGAAGTTGTGAGAGCATGGTCAAAAAACCGACCATCGTCAGTGAGAGTGAAAGCTTTTCCTGTAATTCAACCAACAGCATTGGCAAAAATGCCGAATACGTGTCATGAACAAAGTGTCCGCCAACAATTGTGAGAACATTTTCAGTTTCGAACGGAGCTTCTTCGGTTGCGTTTTTTTTGAGAATCTGTGATGTCATATAAGCTGCCTTTCAAGTGATTGCCAAATATACCGCATCTTGAATGCTGACACAAGAAAAGCCGCGCAGATTGCTTGACTCATCGCACACTCTCCAGTACAATCCCGCCCTATATGAACCACAAAACCATCCGCTTCTTCGCTTTTTATTTTTATTACGGTAACACCCCTACGGTTGCCGTTGGTGGCGCTTAAGCGGATAAAGATAAGCACAACGATCTGAGACGCGAGGCCAACGGCCTCGCGTTTTTGCTTTCTGGAGGAAAGTATGCCTGTACGAGGAATACGCGGCGCGATAACTGTGGATGAGGATCATCCCGAAGCGATTCTTGCCGCAACACAAGAACTGCTTGAAAAGATCGGAGTATCAAACCCGGCCCTGCGCGTGAGCGACCTCGCCAGTGTTTGGTTCACCCTCACAGCCGATCTCCGTTCCGTTTTTCCCGCCAAAGCCGCGCGCCAGCTTGGTTGGACAGATGTCCCCCTGATGTGCGCTCAAGAGATCCTTGTCCCTGGGAGTCTGCCGCGCTGCGTGCGTGTGCTGATCCATTGGAATACCGGCCTGCCGCAGAACGAGATTCGCCATATCTACCTGCGTGAGGCCGCCCAACTCCGCCCGGATATTTCTGGGTAGGAAAAACTTATGATGAAATCAGGAAGCCACGAAATAATTTTCTGCGTTCCTGGTTTCATCATAAAAAAGATAGTCTGCCAAAAATTAGGAGAGAAATAATGCTAATTATCATGCGTCCGGGAGCCAGCAAAGTAGAAACCCAGGCCGTTATCGCCCGTATCGAATCACAGGGTCTGGCTGCCCACCCCATTTACGGCGAAGAGCACACCGTCATCGGCGCAGTCGGGGATGGTCGCCCGGTCAATCGCGATCAATTCATCCTCATGGATGGCGTCGACCGGGTTGTGCCTATCTCGCGGCCCTTCAAGTTGGCCTCGCGCGAATTCAGCCTGCAAGATTCAGCTTTCCCGCTCAACGGTATTTCAATTGATCCAGGGCATGTTGTTATCATTGCCGGGCCGTGCTCGGTAGAGAGCCGCACGCAAATTTTAGAAGCCGCCCATGCCGTTAAAGAAGCCGGGGCGCACGCCTTGCGCGGGGGCGCCTTCAAACCGCGCACATCACCCTACTCCTTCCAGGGGATGGGCGAAGAAGGTCTCGAACTGCTTGCCGAAGCGCGTGAACAAACCGGCCTGCCCATCGTCACCGAAGTGATGACTCCCGAACAAATTCCCCTGGTAGCTAAATATGCTGACATGCTCCAGATCGGGGCGCGTAATATGCAGAATTACTCATTGCTTAAAGCCGTTGGCCAGTGTGAATGTTCCGTATTGATCAAACGCGGCTTATCCTCCACCGTGGAAGAACTACTCATGGCAGCGGAATATGTGCTTTCTAAAGGTAACCGGCGCGTCGTTTTGTGTGAGCGCGGCATTCGCACTTTTGAAACTTCCACCCGCAACACTACTGACATCAACGCTATCCCTGTGCTTAAAGCGCAGACCCACCTTCCTGTGGTGCTCGACCCCAGCCACGGCACCGGGCATTGGGAGTACGTCACCGCGATTGCCCGCGCCGGTATCGCCGCCGGAGCCGATGGCCTGATCGTCGAAGTACATCCTGACCCCGATAATGCCCTCTCGGATGGCGGTCAGTCGCTCAAACCCGAGCGCTTCGCCGAGATGGTGCTGCAAGTCAAAGCCATCGCCGAAGCCGTGGGCAAAAAACTCGCCCCCACACAATAACAAAATGGGTTCAATCTGAATGTACTTTGGATGACCGGAAGTCGATTTTATCGATTGAGCCATTTCTTTAGCTAAAGGAGACTAATCCATGCTCATTATTATGCGAGCTGGTGCTAGCCAGACCGAAGTGAAGTCGGTTGTGGCGCGCATTGAAGCCCAGGGCCTGAATGCCCATCTTTCGCAAGGCGAAGAACGCACTATTATCGGAGCCGTGGGAGATGGCCGTATCGTTAACCGCGATCAATTCGTTGTTATGGATGGCGTTGACCGCGTGGTGCCGATCTCGCGTCCTTTCAAGTTGGCCTCGCGCGAATTCAGTCCTCAGGATTCGGCCTTTCCGCTCAACGGCATCTCTGTCGAGCCGGGTCAAATCGTGATTATCGCCGGGCCATGCTCGGTGGAGAGTCGCACACAAATTTTGGAAATTGCTCACGCTATCAAGGAAGCCGGAGCGCACGCCTTGCGTGGCGGGGCTTTCAAACCGCGCACCTCGCCCTATTCCTTCCAGGGCATGGGCGAAGAAGGCCTGAAATTACTCGCCGAAGCGCGTGAGCAAACCGGTTTGCCCGTCGTCACCGAAGTTATGGCCCCGGAGCAAGTTTTGTTGGTCTCTCGATATGCCGACATGCTCCAGATTGGGGCGCGCAATATGCAAAATTATGCACTGCTCAAAGCTGTTGGACTCGGCGACCGCCCCGTGTTGCTTAAGCGCGGTCTCAGCGCAACCATTGAAGAGTTGTTAATGGCCGCTGAATACATCCTTTCGAAAGGCAATCGTCGTGTCGTTCTGTGTGAGCGCGGCATCCGCACTTTCGAAACGGCCACCCGCAACACTACCGATATCAACGCTATCCCCGTACTTAAAGCGCAGACGCATCTCCCCGTAGTCCTCGATCCCAGCCATGGCACCGGGCACTGGGAATACGTCACCGCGATTGCCCGCGCCGGTATCGCCGCCGGAGCCGATGGTCTGATTATTGAAGTCCACCCCGACCCTGATAATGCTGTCTCCGACGGCGGGCAGTCACTCAAGCCTGAGCGTTTCGCCGAGATGGTCAAGCAGGTTGCCGGTATTGCCGGTATTCTCGGCAAACAACTTGCGCCACAGGTGAGTTAGATGAGACTTCCTAAAATCTCAGAGGTCTAATGAGAGTCCTTTATGATCGAAGATGGATTTTTCCGTAGAAAAACCATAGCCATAGTTGGCCTGGGGCTGATGGGCGGATCGCTGGCGCTGGCGCTGCGATTGCATGTCGGCGCTTTGCTCGCGGTGGATCCTGATCCCGAAACCCGGCGCTACGCCCTGGAGCGCAGGCTCGTGAATAAAGCCTCCGCGGATCCGGCTGAAATTCTTCCCCAGGCAGATCTTATCATCCTGGCCGCGCCGGTGCGGGTGAACTTGCAACTGTTGGCCCAACTCCCGACGCTTTGCCCGACCTCCAGCGCAGTCATCGATCTCAGTTCTACCAAAGCCGAAATTGTTGCCGAAATGAATCGCCTGCCAGAGCGTTTTTTTGCCCTGGGCGGGCATCCGATGTGTGGCAAAGAAACCTCCGGCTTGCCTCACGCCGAAGCCAAACTTTTCAAGAATGCCGTATTCGCCCTGACGCCCACTGAGCGCACCACGCCCGCCCTGCGAGAACTCGCCGAACAATTGATTTCCCTGATTGGCTCGCGCCCCCTCTGGCTGGATGCCCAAACCCATGATAACTGGGTGGCCGCGACCAGCCATCTGCCCTACCTACTTTCGGCGGCGTTATCAAGTAGCGCTCCACCCGAGGCCGCGCCCTTAGCCAGCAGCGGATTCCGCAGCGCCACCCGTCTGGCCGCCAGCGACGTGGATATGATGCTGGATATTCTGCTTACCAACCGCGCTCCGCTCATCTCCGCTTTGCAGAATTTTCGTCTGGCCCTCACCGAACTCGAAACCACCCTCGCTGCTACCAATGAACGCGCCCTTAGAGAACAACTCACTCATGCCCGTGGTTCTCGGAAAAAACTGCTGTCAGACTAACTTTCAATTTTTAGCCTGCAATTTGTGAACCTATCTCTCAATCATGACCTTGCCAATCACAATCACTCCTATCCCTCAGCCCCTCGCCGCTCGCGTGCGCGTACCCGGTTCCAAGAGTCACACCAATCGCGCTTTGCTTGTCGCCGCGCTGGCCTCCGGGCAGACAGTTCTTGAAAACGCGCTCTTCTCGGATGACTCACGCTATTTTGCGGCTGCCCTCACCGGGCTGGGTTTCGATGTCCACCTGGATGAGCCGCGCCGCACGATTACAGTCACCGGCCTCGGTGGGGAAATCCCCGCTCCGCAGGCCGATCTCTATATTGGGAATGCTGGCACCGCCGCCCGTTTCCTCACCGCCATGCTGACTCTCGGCAGCGGCCAATTCATCCTCGACGGCGAGCCGCGCATGCGCCAACGTCCCATCGGAGATCTGGTTGTGGCTCTCAATAAACTTGGCGCTCAAGTTGTGGCCCCCACGGGTTGTCCGCCTGTGAGCATTCGCGCCAACGGCCTCCCCGGTGGAAAAACTTCCATCCGCGGCGATACCAGCAGCCAATACCTGAGCGGCTTGCTGATGACTGCACCTTATGCTCAAATTTCCGTTGAGATCGAGGTTAGAGGCCCATTATATTCACGCCCCTATATTGACCTGACCCTGGGCGTGATGGCTGATTTTGGCGTGGATGTTCAGCGCGTAGACTATGAGCGGTTTTGTGTTCCCCTAGGTCAGTACAAAACCCCGGAGCGCTACGCTATCGAGAGCGATGCCTCCGCTGCTTCCTATTTTTTTGCTGCCCCGGCAATTTGCGGAGGCTGGGTCGAAGTAGAACATCTCTCCCGGAAGGCACGGCAGGGGGATATCGCCTTTTTGGATGTGCTCGCGGAGATGGGCTGCATTGTGACAGAATCCCCCGCAGCGATCCGCGTTACCGGCCCGCTGCGCTTGCGCGGCGTGGATGTAGATATGGCCGACATCCCCGACACCGCTCAAACCCTGGCCGCGATTGCTCCCTTCGCCGAAACCCCAACCACGATTCGCGGGATTGCCTCTGCCCGCCACAAGGAAACGGATCGTATCGCTGCGACCTGTTCTGAATTATCCCGCCTGGGCGTGCGCGTGGATGAACACCCCGATGGCATGACGATTTATCCGTGTAACGCTGTTCGTCCGGCGCGTATCCAAACCTATAATGATCACCGCATGGCGATGGCCTTTGCTCTCGTCGGCTTACGCGCTCTTGGCATAGAAATTGAAAACCCTGCCTGTGTAGCGAAGACTTTCCCGGATTATTTTGATGTCTTGGGGCAACTGACGACCTGACCACCAGACTTATGACTTCTTTATACAATCTTCAACCTTCAGCCTTCCGTTTGGGATTGATCGGCTACCCGCTCAGCCACAGTCTGTCGCCGCGCATTCATAATGCTGCTTTGCGCGCCCTCGGCCTGGAAGGGGAGTATTGCCTGTACCCTGTACTCCCTCACTCCTTACTCACATCTCACTTAGGGAGAGGGGCTGGGGGTGAGGGATTGTATTTTCTTGAAAATTTACTTGAGACCATGCGAGCGGACCAACTTCACGGCCTTAATGTGACCATCCCACATAAGCAGGCTGTGATGCAGCATCTCGATGCCCTTACTCCCGCGGCGCAAGCTATCGGCGCGGTGAACACGATATTTCGCCAGGGCGATCAATTGATTGGCGATAATACAGACGCGCCCGGTTTTTGGGATGACATTGTCCGACGCCTGGATGTCTCGACATCGCGACCTCTCGACGCATTAATCCTGGGTGCTGGCGGCTCGGCGCGCGCCGTTGTCTATGCCTTGCTCTCGCAGGGCTACCGCGTCACCATCGCCGCCCGCCGTCTTGAGCAGGCCAATGCCCTTGCCACACACTTCGCTGGTAAATTCCCGAATCTGCAACTTGAAACCTTCAACCTGCAATCCAAAGTTCTACGTGACCGCCCCTTCGATATCATCGTCAACACTACGCCCCTCGGCATGTCGCCCAATACCGAAGCTTCGCCCTGGCCTGTGGAGACTCCCTTTCCAGAAAACGCCGCCATTTATGACCTGGTTTATAATCCAAACGAGACTCTGTTGGTCAGGCAAGCGCGCGCTGCCGGGCTGAAAGCTGTCACCGGGTTTGGGATGCTGATTGAGCAAGCTGCTCTGGCCTTCGAGCGTTGGACGGGCCTTGAAGCCCCTCGTACTCTGATGCATAAAGCCTTAGACGAACCGACGAAATGATATTATGACGAATCCGACTGACAAACTTTCCCCAAATTATTTCGCCACCCTCAGCGCCCGCGTGGCCGAATTGTGCGCCGCCGGATATGATGTCATCCGTCTGGATATTGGCTCGCCAGATTTACCGCCTGCCGCGCATATTGTGGAAGCACTGACTCGCTCGGCGCGTGATTCGACCAGTCATGGCTATCAACCCCTCAGCGGATCGTCGGAAATCCGTCGGGCGTGGGCGCAGCTTTACCAGAATCAGCATGGAGTAAAACTCAATCCCGATGATCTGCTGCCCCTCCTGGGGTCGAAAGAAGGCGTCTTCCATCTTTCGCTGGCAATTCTCAATCCGGAGGATGTGGTTTTGGTTCCTGATCCCGGCTATCAAACCTACGCTCAGGGTGCGCGTTTTGCCGGAGCTGAGCCGGTCAACTTTCCGCTGCTCCCCGAAAACGGCTTTTTGCCTGATTTAGACGCCATCCCTGCCGAGATCGCCTGCCGCGCCAAATTGATGTGGTTGAACTATCCCAACAATCCCACTGCCGCCGTTGCCAATCTGGAATTTTTTGCCCGCGCCGTGCAGTTCGCCCGCCGCAACCAGATTTTGCTGGTGCATGATGCGGCCTACACCCAGATCACCTTTGACGGCTGGCGCGCACCCAGCATTTTAGAAGTACCGGGCGCGGCGGATGTGGCTGTGGAACTTAACACGCTTTCGAAATCGCATAATATGGCTGGCTGGCGGTTGGGGGTGGCGGCGGGCAACAGAGTGGCCATCGGTGCATTGCGCAAGCTAAAAACACATGCCGATAGCGGCCATTTTTTACCCATTCAAGAGGGTGCCGTTGCCGCCCTGACCGGCGACCAGGGCTGGCTGGCCAAGCGCAATGCTGTGTATCAGGCGCGTCGTGACGTTACCATGAACGCCCTGCAAAGTGTGGGTTTGCAGCCGCACGCGTCGAAAGCCTCGCTCTATATCTGGTGTCCGATTCCGGAGGGCTGGCGTTCGATGGATTTTGCCTTGCATATTTTAAACACTGCCCATGTCAGCGTGACGCCCGGAACCATCTTTGGCCCGCGTGGCGAAGGCTATTTTCGCTTATCGTTGGTGCAGCCGGAAGAAGTGATCGAGGCGGCGATGCAGCGAATGAAAAATCTATTGAAAGTTGCATGTTGAAAATTGTTGTTGAGCCTTCAACTTTCAACTTGTAACCTTCAACTTTCAACCGAAGGAAACTCCATGTTTACAACACGATTGCGATTTTTGACTGCTGGCGAATCCCACGGCCCCGAATTAACTGCTATTCTCGAAGGGCTGCCCGCTGGTTTGCGCCTGGATATGGAAGCCCTCAATCATGAACTGGCTCGCCGTCAGCAGGGCTATGGGGCTGGCCCGCGCATGAAAATGGAGCGCGACCAGGCGCAAATTCTCAGCGGCGTGATGGCGGGCGAAACCATCGGCGCGCCGCTTGCGATGCGTATAGCCAATTTGAATCACGAGAAATGGCTGGGGCAGGCCATTGACCCTTTCACCGCGCCGCGCCCCGGGCATGCCGACCTGACCGCAGCGATCAAATATGGTTACCGCGACCTGCGCCCTTCGTTGGAGCGCGCTTCGGCTCGTGAGACGGCTGCCCGCGTGGCGGCAGGTGCGGTGTGCAAGCATTTGTTGGCCGAATTCGGGGTGAAGATTATCGGTTATGTGCGCGCCATTGGGGAAGTTAAAGCCGATATTGAGAGCATCCCGCTCGAAAACCGCGCCGCCCAGGCTGAAGCCAGCGATGTGCGTTGCCCCGATCCCGTCTCCGCCGAAGCCATGCGCACCCGTATCCGTCAGATTATGGAGCAGCGCGATACTCTCGGCGGGGTGATTGAAGTTGTAGCCCTCAACCTGCCGCCCGGCCTGGGTTCACACGTTCATTGGGATCGCAAGCTCGAAGCCCGTTTGGGCGCGGCGGTGCTGGGTGTGCAGGCTATTAAAGGTGTCGAGTTCGGCCCGGCTTTCGAAAATACTCGTCTTCCTGGCACACAGGCCCATGATGCGATTTCCCTTACCCCTGGAACATCTCCCTCGCGGGACGAGGCGGAATTATCCCGCCCCAGCAACCACGCCGGGGGCATCGAGGGCGGCATTAGCAATGGGCAGCCGCTTATCATTCGGGTGGCGATGAAACCCATTGCGACCACACTGACCCCGCAGCAAACTGTCGATCTTGCCGACGGTCAGCCGCACCCCACACAGTACGAGCGCTCCGACTTTTGCCCCGTGCCGCGCGCTGTGCCGATTATTGAGGCTGTCGTTGCCTTTATCCTGGCTGATGCGCTGCTCGAAAAACTGGGTGGCGACTCGCTGGCCGAAATGAGACCGCGCTTCAATGCCCTGCGTCGGGCGCGTCTCGAAGACCTTCCAATGGACAACACCCCTCACACCTGGTGGCCTGCATGAGCAATTCAACTTTTAACCTTCAACCTTCAACCGTTTTACTCTACGGCCCTTCGGGTTCGGGTAAAAGCACCATTGGCCGTTTGCTGGCCGAAAATTTAAACTTGTCCTTTGTTGATTTAGATGTGGAAATCGAAGCTCGCAGCGGGATGCTGGTCCCCGAGATTTTCGCATCCCAGGGCGAAGCGCGTTTTCGAGAGTGGGAACGAACGACTTTGGAGCTGATCCTGGCATCCGATGAACAGGTGATTGCCCTCGGGGGCGGCGCGCTGACCGTGCCCGAAACGCGTCAACTGGCTGAGCGCGCCGGAGATGTGATCCTACTCCACGCCGCGCCGGATGCACTACTGGCGCGCCTGCAAGCGGATGATGATCCACGCCCGCTATTAGCCCCCTCACCCCTGGCTCCACTTCCTGAGGGAGAAGTGAAAGCAAGTGCGGAAAAATTGGAATCTATGCTCGCCCGACGCAGCGGACATTACGAATCCTTCGAACGCAAACTCGATACCACGCATCTCAGTCCGGAAGAATCTACCTGGGAACTTCAGATCAAGTTGGGGCGTTACCATCTCAAGGCCATGTCCCCGGCCTATGATGTACGCGTCCAGCCCGGCGGGTTGGATGAACTCGGCGTGCTGATGCAAGCGCGCGGCCTGAACGGCCCGGTGGCGGTTGTCACGGATGAAAATGTCGGGGGGTTGTACCTGCCTCGGGTACTGGAATCCCTTCAAAAATCCGGCTACGAAGCGCGCGGAATCACGATTCCCGCTGGGGAGACGTACAAAACCCTGGAAACGGTATCCCAACTCTGGGACGGGTTTTTATCCGCAAAAATCGAACGCCGCAGCACCGTGGTGGGTTTGGGCGGTGGGGTGGTCGGCGATCTGGCCGGGTTCGCCGCCGCGACTTTTTTGCGCGGTGTACCTTGGGTGGCCGTGCCAACCTCGCTGCTGGCGATGGTAGATGCCAGCATGGGCGGCAAAACTGGCGCCGACCTGCCGCAAGGCAAAAACCTGATCGGCGCTTTCCACCCGCCGCGGCTGGTGCTGGCCGACCCCGAAGTGTTGGCGACCCTGCCTGAAGAAGAACTGCGCTCCGGGATGGGGGAAGTGGTTAAACATGGTGTCATTGCGGATGCTAAATTGTTCGAGATTTGCCGAAACTTTCGAGGTCTCACTGACCTCGGAGGTTTGCTCGTCAGCCGGGCGATGGCGGTGAAAATCCGCGTTATCGAGCAAGACCCCTTCGAGCGCGGCATCCGGGCGGCGCTGAATTTAGGGCATACCATCGGGCATGCCGTTGAACTGGTTTCGGGCTTTGAACTACGCCACGGAGAAGCGGTGGCGATTGGCACGGTGGCCGAAGCGCGCCTGGCCGAACAGATTGGCCTGGCCGAGTCCGGTTTGGCCAATAAGATAGCTGCTGTGCTGCAAGCCGTCGGGCTGCCCACGGAAATTCCCCCTGAACTTGATCGGGATGCCCTCATCCACGCCATGCAATACGATAAGAAAAAATCTGGCGGCGCGGTGAAATTTGCCCTGCCCGCGGCGATAGGGGATGTGCGCGTGGGGATAGAAGCAGCGGATATGGGTATTGCTCAGGTTATAGCCAGATGCACGACAATGGAACGCGGATGACGCAGATTTACACAGATTTTTTTGCTTTTATCTGCGGAAATCTGTTTAATTCGCGTTATCCGCGTTCTATTCCAACGGTAGCTAAGAAGGTATAGTTTTCGTAAGAAAGAAGGGAAGCATTATGTTAAAAATTCTCATTTTACATGGCCCCAACTTAAACTTACTCGGTCTGCGCGAGCCGGATATTTATGGAGCGCGGACATTGGATGACATCAACGCGCGTTTGGTTGATCTGGGCGCGGAATTGGGCGTCGAAGTGCGTGCATTTCAGTCGAACAGCGAAGGGGCGCTGATTGATGCTCTGCATGATGCCCGCGGCTGGGCCTCGGGGGTGGTTTTCAACCCCGGGGCATATACCCACACCTCGGTAGCGCTGCGGGATGCTATCGCTGCCATCGAAATCCCGGTGGTTGAAGTGCATCTCTCGAATGTGTACGCCCGCGAAGAATTTCGGCACAAATCGCTGTTGGCCCCGGTTTGTCTGGGGAAAATCAGCGGCTTCGGCTGGGAGTCGTATGCCCTGGGGCTGCGGGGTCTCGCATCGAAACTGGATGGCCGAGACGCGATAAGATAACGCGAATATCACGAATAATGCGAATGACGCGAATGAAAACAAAGGAAAATTCGCGCCGTTCGCGTTCCAGGATACAAATATTTTTCGACTATAATCAGGGAGGAATCAGGGAAGCGCGCCCATGAATATTCTCAAAGCTGTAATATTTATATTCGCCTCGGTGTGGATTATGTGGGTTTCGCGGGCCGCGCTCAAAGACCCGCGCTCGCATGGTTTTTATCGCTTCTTTGCCTGGGAAGCAATTTTGCTGCTTGTGCTGCTCAATCTGAATTACTGGTTTGTGCAGCCGTTGGCGTGGCATCAACTGATCGCCTGGACTTTGTTATTCATTTCGCTGTATATCGTTATCGAGGGCTTTCGCCTGTTGCGCCGCGGCAAATCGGGAGAATCTCGCCGGGATGATTCCCTGCTGGAGATGGAGAAAACCACCGAGTTGGTGACCAGCGGCCTGTATGCTTATATCCGCCACCCGTTGTATAGTTCGTTGCTATTTCTGACCTGGGGAACTTTTTTCAAGCATCCGAATCTGACAGGTTTCTTTCTGGCTTTGTTAGCAACGGTTGCGTTGGCGCTGACTGCCAAAGTGGAAGAGTTTGAAAATTTGCAATATTTTGGGGATGATTACAGAGTATACAGGCAGCGCACGAAAAAATTCATTCCGTTCTTTTTCTAATTTGGAGATTTCGATGGCAAGTGTGCAGGGCATAGGCGGCGTTTTTATCGAAAGTAATGATGCGCAAAGTTTGGCAGAATGGTATCGGGATGTGTTGGGTATCGAGATGGAAGCCCACCCCGATGGAATCGGCTATTATCGCGTCTTTCCCACGCGGGATGTAGAATCAAGCGTTGTACGGGAGAATCCTGTTTTTGCGATTAACGAGGCCCGGGAGCAAATCCCGGCCTCGGACAGGGGATTCACCCTCAACCTGCGTGTGGATTTCCTGTCCCCTTACCTGGATCAACTCAGGGAGCGGGGCGTCATCGTCGAGGAAAAAATCCTGGAATGGGAACGCGGTCGTCATGCCTGGATTCGCGATCTGGATGGCAACCGCATCGAGTTGTACGAAGAAATTCTGGTGGATGAAGCATGACCGAATTCGTTGACCGCCACTGGCGCAAGATCGCTTTGGCTTTCGGGTTGGCAGGTTTTGGCCTGATTCTGTGGGCGACTTCGCTTTATGGGGCGGGTGTTTCGGGGGATGCAGTCGATTATCTCTCTACTGCCGATAGTTTGAAGCGCGGCGCTGGCTTCACCGATTTTACCGGGGAGCCATATATTTATTGGCCGCCGCTGTATCCGCTGCTCTTGGCGAGTTTGAGTTGGATTCTGGGTTTGGATACCTTTATTGTTGGCGGGTGGTTGAACGCGGTTTGTTTTGGCGTCATTGTTATGTTGGCAGGGGTTTTGTTGCGAAAAACATTGGATCAATCGCCATTCTGGTTTTTCTGGGGATCGCTGGTTGTGTTGTCGGCGCTGCCTCTGGTTCAGTTGGCTGCTAATATTCTTTCCGATGCATTGTTTGTTGTCTTGGTGTTGCTCTATGCTTTTTGGGGCTGCGCCTATTTGAATGGTCCGACGCCCAAACGATTATTGCGGCTGAGTTTGTTGGCCGCCGCGGCGGCGTTGTTGCGTTGGCATGGCGTGTTGTTGGTGGTATCGGTTATCGTGTTAGTATTGATTGCGCAGCGCAGAAATTTAAAAATTGCCTTGCGCGATGCCGTGTGGTCAGGGGTTTTGGCTACACTTCCCTTTGGCGTGTGGGTTATTGGGAGAAATTATCGCTTATTGGGTTCGGTGATGGGCTATCGCGACACGGGTGAGATCAGCATTTTATATAACCTGAATGATGCATTTCAAAAGATGTCTCACTGGTTTTTGCCCGATCAACTCTTGAGCAAAGTTTCCCCGCTTATTTTTCTCAGCGGGGCTGTTGTTGTATTGCTTTTGCTCGTAGCCAGGCAATCTGGGCGACAGTTCTTCGTGCCGCTATTCTCGGCTGATAATTTGCCTTGGGTGATCTTTTTTGCGCTTGATTTTTGCTTTATTATGCTTACCTCGATTACATACGATCACGCGGCCTATTTTGATGACCGCTACTATGCACCACTTTTTATTTTTGTTGTTCTGTTGATGGGGCGAATTCTTCAGAATTTTGCAGACAAATTTGGGCGCATTCGCTGGTCTGTTGCGGCGCGCTGGCTGTTTATGCTGGCCTTGAGTCTGTGGCTGCTATACCCGGCGTATCGGTTGTATAAATATGCTGTGGTCAGTCGAGCGCAAGGGGAACCGACGTATAACATCTATAATTCGGAGCATTTTCGCGAGTCGGCGTTAGTGGTGCGTCTTTTGGAGCCCTCCTTTGACAAATCGCAACCGCTATATAGTAATTATCCTGCGGCGGTCTATTTTTACACTCGCCAAATAACCTTGCGCGCGCCGCTCTCGTCTTCTGGTGAACCTGCCGATTTCGATGATCTATATCAGCGTTATGCCAAATGGCCCCCCGAAGACAAGGCTGTGTTGATTTGGTTTTTGCCAAATGATTGGCACTATTATTATCACCCGGAAGATTTAACCGCCATCGCCGAAGTGCGGATTGAGTTTAGTAGTCCCGATGGAATGATTTATGCTGTCACGCAGCGATAATCGAACTTTAGGGGAAAATAAAAAACCGATGTAATATATTCACATCGGTTTTTTTGTTGTGCTGGCTATGCTTATTCTACTGGTGCAATCCACAGACTATGCAGCATTGGCGTGAAAACTGTTTGATATGTTTGATCAAAGTCAATGGCGGGAGCCTGCATTACAAGGGCATAGGCATTGCCCGCGCCGTCGGCCATGCCTACTAAAAGTGCCGCTATAGAGTTGCCATCCTGATTGGTATAGGTTACTGGCATATAACTGGCCTGGGCTAAACCGCCGAGGAAAAACTCGCCTTGTTCGCCATAGCTCAAATCGGGGTGTTGGCTGAACCATAAGATCATCAGATTAGAGAGTACATCCTCACGGGTATTGTTTTTGGATGCGTACGATGTGTACCAGAAGAAGGTATTATCATTTTCCGGATTCGTGATATAGAGATAATTGTTTGCCGTGTGATCTTCGCTGGCGTACCACTCAACAGGGTGGTTGATAGAGATACGGAAAAAGCCTGAGACGTAGGCTTGCATCGGAAGCGTTTCGCCAGCTTCGATTTCAAAGAATTCGTTGGCATCTAAGTTTCCGGCAATGAAGACATCAACTTGATATTCTCCGGCGGGGATGGGAGCCCCTTTTATGCGCAGCCGCGCTAGCCCGGTTGTGTCGCCTGACCAACCGTCTGCAATATATTGGTCAAATAACTCGCCATTCTGATACCAACGCACCATCCAAGGTGTATTTGCGGACATTTGGGAGAACTCAATCAACGTGTAAATTGAAGGTGTTCCCGCGGTGAAGGTGTTGCCTGCATCAATTAAGCTGCCATCTGCGGCGATGCCGCCCGCGAACAGAGTTTGTTCTACCTTACCAGGATGCTCTTGCGGCGTGATTTCGCCAAGTAATGCCAGACTGGCGGCGGTTTCTTTCCAGCGGAGTAGGGCATCATTAATATGGGGAGTATCTGGCGCTTGGGTTTGCAGATCGTTTAGGTCAAGAATAGCAGTGGCAAACAAATTGGCCTGTTCATCAGGTGATTCTTCGAGCAGGCAGGCGATTGCGCCGTCATACGTCTGGGCGGAGGCTTCACTTTGAGAATCAGCAAGCAACGCCAGGCCAAGATTGACTCTCGCTGTGCATTCGGTAGGCTCCGCCTCGATGGCAGTTTCCAGCGCCGAAATCGCGCTTTGATAATTCCCAGCCAGGGTATACGCCCAACCCAAATTTGTGTAGACGACCGACCCCGAGTTTCCAAGCTCGATTGCTTTTTGCATATCAGCGGCAGCACGGGCGTTTTTCATCTGATCGGCATCCAGTAAGCGGGTTTGTAGGGTTGTGTAGCCGCGCCACTGATAGGCATCGGCATACGCGGGGTCAAGTTGGATGGCATTATCAAAGGCTTCAATGGCATTTGCACTCAGGGTCGCAGCGGTATCGTACGGCGCGGTATAAGCAATATTGCTGACGATTTGCCCTTCGACAAATTGCTCGATCGCGGCAGCGGATGTGACCGTCGTGGGCAAGAAAAACGTATTGACGGCGATGAAAATGGTCGTTATTTTGAGGGTCAATGCACTGGCGGCGAAGAGATAGCGCACCCAATTAGCAATATTGAGTGACATGCCGTAAAGAAAGAGCGCCACAGAAAGCATAGACACAGCTTCGCGATAGCTGCCCGCTTTGCCGCGCCAAATGGCGGCTTCGCGTTCGTAGGCCTTTTGCATCTGGTAGGTGAAGTAGGCTTCGCGATGGGATTGCTCGTAAAAACTGGCATAATCACCGGCATATTCGTCCGAGAGCAGGGGAGTGAGGCTGCTTAAATGGGTTTGAAGTTGTTCCCAGCGGGCAGCTACGGCTTCGGATGCGGTGATGGCGGCTGTATCATTATCCAGTTGTGCCGCAGAAGCGCTGATCTCGGCACGCTGCGTTTGTTGTTCGGCATCGTAGAAGGCGCTGTAAATATCGAGGCCGTGTGTTACGCGCTGGTCGGCACGGGTAAGAGTTCCAAAAGCGGTCACGGCTTCGGCGCGCGAGCGTTGAGCCGCCAGGTTCATGTGCAGGCCGACATCATTTTGGATGCGCACGATTGTAGCAACCCACAGCGAAGTTGCTGCCATGAGGACAGTGACGATGGTTTTGAAGTTTTTGCTCAAGAAAGATTTCTTTTCATCGGTCATGGAGGTCCTCTTTTAGGCAATGAATAAAACTAAATAAACAAGATCGGCGATAAAGAGCAGGCAACCAATAGTTAGAAAAACAAAACGCCATTTGCTTTTGGTTACTTTTGCAAAAATTAAAAAGGCAACAACGAACGAAAATAGATATACTCCGTTCATTAACACCGATGTTTCTGCAATCAACGCTTCGGCTTTTGCGAAATTTACTTCCGGATTGGTATCCAAATTTCGGGTTTCGAAGCGCATCTGATTTGCCAGAAATCCATCTTCGTCGAAGGTTCCATCCGGTAGAACATATTCGGGTGCGAAGAAGGTAGCTTTGGATTGCGCTGCAGTACGATATTCTTCGGCCTGTTCGTGCAGGATTTCAGCGCGAGAAGTATCGCCGCGCGCCTGGGCAACCTCGGCTTCAGTGTCAATCAGGCTGGATAACTCACTTAGGCGCTGATACTCAGCATAGGCGCGCAAATCCTGAAACATCCAGGTGTGCGATATTACATCAGCTTGCTCCAGGTTAATCGCGGCAGCGATAGCCTGATTTTCATATTTGATGATGGCTCTGGAGCGCCCACCAGTGACAATGCCCATCATAGCGCCGGTTAGCGAGATGATAGCGATAGCAATTGTGATAATCGTTTCGACCGGAATGGATTTATCAGTAGATTCCGTGCTCATGGGTTATTACTCCTGCAAGGTGGGGAGATTTCAGAATTTATTGACTGACGAAAGCGAAGCTGCCGCCAAAGAAAGTCTGGATGCTCGCGCGCCCCTCTGGGGTGATCTCCATTGGGAGGCTGATCCACCCCCCCCGGCCACCGTTTTGTGCCTCGAGCCAATATAAAATGGAGAAATTTTCTGACGAGGAACCTGCCGGTATATCAAAAATAATCTCAATAGCTTCACCATTAGGCAAGATGCTCACATTTGCGCCAGCGTTATTCACAGCCATTGAAACTGCGCTGAGCAGCACCCCGCCCGGAGGGATGTCTCCTGGCAAAGTTTCTGCGTTCAGTGGCAGAATCTCAATTAGTTCACCCGCGGCGCCACTCACGTTGATCTGGCCGCCCTGAGGCAATTCGATTGTGATGGTATCCTCCGCTACGCCGCTCAGGGCTTGTTGCGTGCCGGTGAAATCGCTCGCGGTAACTGCTTCGGTCTCTGCTAAAACAAATGTTCCACCAGATTCGGCCAGCGCCGTTATAGTATCGGCCCCTCCATCCTCAAGTGGGATTTCGATCCAACCCTGATCTTCCGTCCATTGTAAAACCACCATGCTTTCTGGAGTGGTGCCGTCAGGGGCTGCAAAAGAAACCAGCACTTCGCCGATAGTTATTCCAGGCGTGTTGATCTCTTCGCCAATAAATAGGCTAGAGAGCAAGTTGAAGCCTGTCGGTAATTCACTTGGTAAAACAACCTCAGCACCTGATGTCATGCTGACCAATGCGTCAATGCCGGTATTAAAAGTAGCCCCGTTGCCTTCGGGAAGTTGTAGTGTTAGCGTATTACCCAGCGTGGCGGCTTCCAGCAGTGAAACTTGCTGGCCGTTGACTACAGTCAATACCACATTGGCAACTGGCCCTTGAAGGGCTGCCGTCGCGGCGGCAGCAATCGCTGCGGGGATATTACTGCCAGAATCGGCATCAATCAAATTCACAACACCGTCAGGCGGCGGAGCGCCGACAGCGGGTGGTTTTTGGTTGATGTTCAATATACCGCCGTTCAAGATAATCGTGCCGTTCTGTGCGACTGTACCGCTGAGCGCGTTCAGCGATACAACGCCTCCATGAATTATGATCGTTCCGGTGTTGGTAATCCCATTGGCCGCGTTGACATTGACCGATGCATTTGGGTTCGTGGCTTCAACAGTGCCGCCAATTCTTGTAGTTCCCCCACCGTTGTCGGCATTGCCATCCAGCCCGGCGTTGAAATCTACCCCGGCGGGAGCGGCTGTGCGCCCGCTTCTTTCTTCAATATTGTCACCCGCATTGCCGGTGAGCTTGCCCTGGCAGGTTTGTCCTGAAGGACACTCTGAGACCACATCCGCCTCGATGGTCAGATCATCGCCCAATTGTGCTGAGTTGTTTCCAGCCGTGAGATTGATGTCGCCCCCGCCATTTTCGCGAATGGCGCGGCTGACGCGCAGGGGGCTGTCGGCAGTGATGCGAATTTCGCCGCCATTGGTGATGATTCCCTCGACATACGATTGTCCGTAGGTATAGTGAGAGATGATCAGGCCGCCAGAATTGTGGACATAAAAACCGCCGAATGTAGAAACCCCTCCGACCAGCCAGGGCACTTGAGTTTCAAGCTCATTGATGGTTGTGCCATTTGTGCCAACCCCATTCTTGCTGCTCAAAACCAGCGTCCAGGGTGCGCCGCCGTCAATTTGCACATCGATGGCATTGTTGCCGTTGCCATCCAAAATCCGGCCGTTGGAAAAAATTTCAATATGGCGCCAGTTGGTCAATTGGCCGTTGAAAGTAACATCGCCGCCGCGCACGATAAAGACGTAGCTTTCAAGGTTGATATTGAGTGTGTGAATATCTACGCTGCCAACACCATCGCTGCGGCCAATGGCTACATAATCGCCTGCTTCCAACCGCGTTGTGAGTTCATCCGTATCCAGAACGAAGCTGCCCGTAGCACCATTGCCGATCCCGATTACGGCATCTACAGTAGAAGGATGGAAATTTACATAACCATTGCCTGCGTCAACTAAGCCGGTACTTCCGATATCTACATCAGTACCTTCAATGGTGACATCGCCGCCATTGGTTGTGATCGTAGCATTGACGGTAACGCGGGCACCGGCGATTAATTCTACGGACATTTGCCCCGCTGATGCAGTGATATTGGCATTGACCAGAATATCATTTGCAGCTTCCAGCCTCAGGATAACATCGCCTGATGCAGATTTGCCGATCTCATCGCTCACGGTGATATTGCCAGATTGATTCCCTGTGTTGCCGGTTTTGATAGTGACGCTGGTGCCGTTGCTAAACGGGCCAGTAATATCTTCCACATCAACTACCGCGCTGTCGGAATCCGGAGTAAATACCTTGGGGTTTGTTCCGCTGAATGACCCGCCGGAAGAATTGGTAACATCTTTAATCTCAACATTATATGGGTCCAATAACCAGGTTCCCGCATTTCCATTTGGGGCTTGTGCGCTGACAGATGAACCGACGACTTCTAAGAGTTCCAACCCCGATGTTTCTATAAAACCGCCATCGCCGCCCACCGGCCCGCCCTGAGCGCGGATTGTGCCGTAGAACTGCGTGGTCTCATCGGCCCACACGATCACGCGTCCACCATTTCCATCAAGCAAAGCATCGGCAGCGATGACCACATCGGGGCCAATATAGGTTTGTGCGGCGTTGCGTACAGAGCCTGCCCCCTGATAATCCCCACCGATCAGGGCTATGCCTCCGCCAGTGTTCCCAGATACATTTACCTGCGCTTCATCGAGCAGGGCGACTCGCCTGCCCAGCACATGCACAGTTCCACCGCTGGGGCCTGAAGCAACGAGCATCCCGGAAATATAGCTAGTATCGGTACTATGGACATAAATTGCATCCGCAGCAATTACCCCGCTGACGCGAATATTGTCGCCATCCAGCGTGATTTCATCCGCTACAGATACATCTTCATCGACATCCAAATCTCCTGCGCCAGCATCAACGTGGAGATTCTCGATGGAGCTATCAAAAGTTACGCTCTCGGTGTCGCTGTTTACTTGTTCCCCGCTTAATAGCAGGTCTTCATTGTCTTTGATGGTCAAGCTGTCTGTGCCGTCACCACCACTTATATGCACGCTGCTGCTCTCGGCTCCCTGGTGGATGGTGATTGCATCATCCCCGGTGGCGCCTGCTACAGCCAGGTTTTCGACTGTCCCAGCTAATTCAATAGTGATTTCATCGTCGTTTTCAGTGCCTGTAAGGGTTACGTTGGCTGAGTCGCTGATGTGGATGTTTTCTGTGAACAGCAGGTCGCGCAGGGTGATGTTAAGTGCATTGTGGATATAAACGGCACCGGTCAGCGTTGAAAATTGTTGATGGTCCGAACCCTGCAGCGTGAGATCGCTCAAACCGCTGATGCTAATATCTTCGGTGTGGATGTCCCCTTCCACGTAGATCATCCGATCATCGGGGTTCAATCCGCTCGAAACGGCGTTCAGCGCATCTTGAATGGGGGTTGTACTCTCGCTGGCTGAAAAGGAATATTTATCGCCATTTACAAAAAAATAGGAATCGCTTTCAGCGAGATCGAGGCTTTCTAGTGGGGTAGTGGCTGCTTCACTCTCGGGGATGTCTGTTACCGCGGTTTCTTCGCCTTGGGGAGATGTATCGCCCGCGGAGGGCGAATCTGCACTTTCAGCAGGATCAACGCTCTCAGCAGGGGGGCTGGTTCCCGTTTCTTGGGCTGGATTCTGCTCCTCAGCAGTGGGAGCCTCATTGGCAGTTTCGTCCGCATCGGTATTCTCGGTTTGGGGTGGTGGGGCAGCCTCTTCGGCGTGGACACTATTCAACATTGGCCCGACACATAATATTACCAGCCACAGCGTGACCAGAATTCCCACCTTATAGATATTGTGCGAAATTTTGCCTTGTGGCACTTAGGATCTCCCGCGGTTGTCACAAATTATGAATATGTCATTAATTCTACATTAATAATCCAGTTTTGGATAGTACCCGGGTTCCTATTGAAATAACCCTCAATCCTTATTGACGTGAACGCTTGAATCGAATAGCATTGGAGAGATACAAAGATATACCGGGAGAAAAAAAGATGCAGAAAAAACTTGTTTTGACTCTACTTTTGATGGTTGCCATTCTTGTTGGTTTGGTGGGGTGTAATATGCCCAATAAAGATGGTGATATGAGCGAGATGGATTTGTTGCAAACGGCTGCCCAGGAAACCGTTATGGCACGGCTTACTGAAACAGCCAGTGGCGATACTCAAGCATCCCCAACAATAGAGACAGGCACAGCAACCGAAACCGCCACCCTGATCCCTTCGGCGACTACGGCGCCGCCCACTGGCGTACCGCCAACGCCCTTGCCTTGCAATTGGGTAGCTTTTATGGATGATGTTACGTATCCGGATAACGCCCAGGTAACGACAGGAACATCTTTTGTAAAGACTTGGCGGTTAAAGAATATTGGTACTTGTACGTGGACATCGGGCTATCGCCTGATTTTTAGTCATGGCGACCGCATGGATGCACCCAACGAAGTGCAGATTACGAGCGGATCGGTTGCTCCAGGGGCGCTTGTGGATGTTTCAGTAAATCTGGTTGCACCGGCTTCCGCGGGGACGTATCAGGGTAATTTTTTGCTGCGCTCATCGGACAACGTAGTCTTTGGCTTGGGTGGCAGTGCGAATACAAGTTTTTGGGTGAAAGTAGTAGCTGTGGCGCCAAATACACCCACGCCTACGGCTACAGCCACAGCTACAGCGACAACAGAACCTAAACCTGATCTTTATATTTCAGAAATTGCTTACAACCCCGCCGCGCCACATCAAGGCGATGTCGTTACCGTCAGTGTTACCACGTATAATGGTGGCGATGCAGCAGCCGGAGCCTATACTGTTGAGTGGTACGCTGCTGGCCCCACATTAGGATGTACATGGCCAGTTGCAGGCAATAATGCACATGGTGGAAAGGTACTCACCTGCACCTACACATATGGCGGCTGGAATCACAACTATGAAACAAAGGCCATTGCAGATACTACAAATGCAGTTGTTGAAAGCGATGAAACCAACAACACAAGAATTCAACCACTAGATGTAAGCCCCTAATTAAAGAAAGCAGGTTTGAATAATAGATTAGATCGTTGCATGGGTGTGTGTTGTAGGTAGGTTACAACACACACTTGTTTTCGCGGAAAAAACTCGTTTTCTAACTATTGACGAGTCTACCCAAAAGGAAGTAAAATGTGGGCTGTAGGATGCCAGAAAGTTTTCGTTGGACTAGATAAGGAAGAAAACGGCTCAAGGCAAGACCGAGCCGTTGTTTTTTTGCCCCTCCGATGGAACGATCAGCACCTAAAAGTCAGTCATTTGGGGCTTACGTTTGGTAAGCTCCGCCCGTAACATTTCAAAAGGAGTTTTAAAATGTCTGAACGTATCGTCGGTACGGTCAAATGGTTCAACGGTAGCAAAGGCTACGGCTTCATTGAGCGCGAAGGCGGCAAGGATGTCTTTGTACACTATAGTGCAATTCAGGGAGCTGGCTTCCGCAATTTGGAAGAAGGTCAGCGCGTTGAATTTGCCGTTGAAGAAGGCCAGAAAGGGCCGCAGGCAGTTGAAGTAACTGCTCTGTAATTTCAATAAATTTGACAACAAAAAGCCCCGCCAATTTTTGGCGGGGCTTTTTTTGATCGCTGATTCAGCCCGAATTGGACTGTAACAAGGCCTTCTCTGAAGCATAGGTCATCTTTTCGAGAGCAGTCTTTACCGGAAGCCAGGCGAGTATATCTACTTCGGAATTTTTTCGAAATTCTCCATCATTTTCTAATCCCATATTCCAAAACAAAACAACTTTGGCGACGCCTTTTACGGTATATGCAATGCTGCCCGCGAAACTTGTCAGCCGGACTTCATAGCCGGTTTCCTCGCGTAGTTCCCGCTCAGCGGTTTCCTGCCAACTCTCGCCGGGGTCGCGTTTGCCCTTGGGGAGCGTCCAATCGTCATAGCGGGGGCGGTGGATGATGGCAATTTCACGCCCCGAAGGTGTTGAGCGCCAAAGTAAACCGCCTGCCGCTTCGATGACCAGCGCATAGGGGTGTTCGTTGGTTTCATTCATAGCTGCTTCTCCCAGAGTTTTCGTATCTATTCTTCTTTGATAGCGAACAAACATTTGAGATATTCGCCTTCGGGAAATCCAATTGGGTGATCGCTAGGATGCCCGCTGCTTTCCAGTTGGCGTAATATAACCCCCATTTGCATTGCAGCTTGATGAATGTGGATGTAAAAGCTCTCAGAGCTGATCCGGCTGGAGCAAGAGGCCTGCACCAATATTCCACCGGGTTTCAAAACCTGCAATCCGAGCCGGGTGAGGCGTTGATAGGCTCTCAGCGCTGATTGAATCTCGGCGCGGCTTTTAGCAAATGAGGGGGGATCAATGATGACAAGATCATAGCGTTGATTTTTCGTGAAAAGCTGAGTCAGGCTGCCGAAGGCGTCGCCGCAAATGGGGATGTGTTTAGCTGCCTGGATATTGGGGTGCTGCTGGTTGTGTGCAAAATTGCGCTCGGCGGCATCCAACGCCAGTTGGCTGATATCTACACTGGTGATGGTTTTGGCGCCACCGCGCGCCGCATAGAGCGAAAATCCACCGGTGTAGGCGAAGATATTGAGTACATCCGCGCTGGTGGAGAGCGCTTCCACGCGGGCGCGATTGTCGCGTTGATCGAGGTAAAAACCAGTTTTATGCCCGTGGATAGGGTCGGCTTCAAAGGTGAGGCCATTTTCCTGAAAAAGGATCGGGCTATTGATGGGTGTGCCGTAAATCAGGTCGCCATCTTTGAGGCCAAAAAGCGCTTCGGGGCGAGCTGCCACCTCGCGGCTGAGTTTGAGTAGAATCCGCTCGGGGGCAGAATTCGCCCACAGAGGCAACAGATCAGCCAGATAGGGAATCCAGCAGGCACTGTAAATTTTCAGCACCCAGGTTCGAGCGTATTGATCCAGCACAAGGCCGGGCAAGCCATCGTTTTCGCCATGAATCAAACGGAATCCGTTGGTATTCTCCGGGATGTCTGCGCGTGCATGGAATGCTGCCAGAATTTTCTGCTGGAACCAACCTGCATCAATGGTCGCCGGTTGGTGATGTTGTAAAACGCGCACCCGAATGGGTGAATATGGATCATATAACCCGGCTGCCAGAAAGCGCCGTTTTTGGTCGAAGATGATGGCGAGATCGCCCGGTTGCCCGGTTTGGCTTTGTTTGCGGATGGCTTGATCGAAAAGCCAGGGATGCCCCTGGCGCAATTTTCGCTCGGCTGCGGGAGTAACCTGCAGGGCTATATTTTTGTGATTGGGGTGCCTAATACTATAAATGCGCTCAGAAATTGGATTCACAGTGGGGGTATTGGCGCTTATTCGGCGTCAATCCAGACTTCGACCAGGGAAAGTACGGAGGTAAAATCTTCGCGTTTATTAACGATATGATTGAAGTGTTTCATACCGTGACGATAGGCTCCTTGAGTATCGAGAGTTCCGCGTTCGAGGGCAGTATAGGCCAGCAGCACAGGCGACTGTCCCTGGTGCTGGCGCACGGCAGCGGCGAGTTCGGTGCCATTTTTTTGTGGCATCATGATGTCAATTACCCAGACTTTGGCTTGTAATTGTTGCTGGGTGATGGCGTTATAAGCGAGCATGGAGTTGCTCATGGTCATGAAGCGCCATTGCGGATATTTCCAGATGAGATATTGCTGGAAGATGTCGGTTACTGAAACTTCGTCGTCGATGATAATGATGTCGTATTCGGTCGGTGACATTGTTCTACCTCTATTCCGTGGAGAACGTATTATAATTCCGCTTTACTTTATTTGAGGACTTACGCACACCCCTATTTTCGGTATAGTTTTCAACGAATTGCCTAAGCCCTATATTTATATCACGGAGTTGGTATGTCTGCAGAAGAACTGCAAAAAATGAGTTCGTTTAAAGCATGGTTGTTAGCCGCGCGCCCGAAGACCTTGCCCGCCGCCGCGGCTCCGGTTGTGGTCGCTTCGGCGTTGGCCTATCTGGATGGCCGGTTTGATTTTTTTCCTGCTCTGGCGGCGTTACTGGGCGCGTTGCTGTTACAAGTCGGCTCGAATGTTGCCAATGATTTGTATGACTTTATGCGCGGTTCCGACGCGGGCGAACGCTTAGGCCCTATGCGTGTTACACAGGCCGGATTAATTCCAGTAGCGCAGGTGCGCCGCGGCATGTATCTGATCTTTGCCCTGGCGGCTCTGATCGGCATGTATCTGGTTTTTCATGCGGGCTGGGTTGTTGTGGCGATTGGCGTGGCAGCTATTTTCGCGGCGGTAGCCTATACCGGCGGGCCTTTTCCTTATGGCTATCATGGCCTGGGGGATGTATTTGTATTTATATTTTTTGGACTGGCGGCGACAGTGGGCACATATTATGTGCAGTCACACACGACTTCGGCTCTGGCCTGGTGGCTGGCAATCGTGATGGGATTGCTGATTGTGGGGATTCTGGTTGTCAATAATATTCGTGATATTGAAAGTGACCGTCAGGCAAATAAGCGCACATTGGCTGTGATCTTTGGCCTAAAATTCGTGCAAGGGGAGTACGTGGCTTGTATTGTGGGCGCGTATCTGATTCCGGTGTTGATCTGGTTTCTGGGGCTGATGCCGGTGACAGGATTTCTGGTTTTGCTCTCGATCCCGATGGCTGCGCGTCTGATTCAAACCATCTACACCGAGCAAGGGCGCGCCCTCAATAAGACGCTGGCAGGCACGGGACGTTTAACGTTGATCTATGCGGTATTATTTTTAGTGGGGATTTTGTTACAGGGGCTGGTTTAGCGTAACGATGCAGTGACGCAAGGAAATTCATAAAGAAACTGGCGGCTTCGCGTTGGATGTTGTCTGATCGTTATTTATGGGCTATGTACCCGCACCAATACGCTGTAGGTAGACGTATATTCATTATTCGTATCCGCTTCAACGCGTTGGGCTGAAACCTCTGCCCAGTTTGATAAATTAAATTCAGGGAAGCGGGTATCCACCGGCGTATTGACATGGACGCGCGTCAGGTAAATACAGTCCGCTTGTGGCAATGCCTGGCGGTAAATCTCTGCACCACCCGCAATAAATAATTCAGTTTCGCCGCGAGCGGCAGCAATATTCAACGCTTCACCCAGCGATGTCACCACCTGGCATCCAGGGGCGCGGAATAGTGAGTTTCGGCTTAAAATAATCATCTCGCGCCCCGGCAGCGGCCCGCCAATGCTTTGATAGGTTTTGCGCCCCATCACAAGATGATGCCCCATTGTCAGTTGTTTGAAGCGCCTCAGGTCGCTGGAAAGCCGCCAGGGCAGGCAATTTTCCACACCGATACCATTGGCTTCATCCATAGCTACAATCAGTGAAATTTTCATCACACAGCAATAGGGGCCTTGATGTGGGGATGAGCCTGATAATTCTTCAATTCGAAATCAGCATACTGAAAATCGAAGATGTTCTTCACCTGGGGGTTGATGTGCATCTGGGGCAGCGAGTAGGGCGACCGGCTGAGTTGAAGTTGGGCCTGCTCGAAGTGGTTCTTATAAAGATGCGCATCGCCAAAGGTGTGCACAAATTCGCCGGGTTCAAGCTGGCATACCTGGGCAAGCATTAACGTGATCAGCGCGTACGATGCAATATTGAATGGCACACCGAGAAAAATATCCGCGGAACGCTGGTAGAGTTGGCAGGATAATTTTCCATCGGCAACATAAAACTGGAAAAGTACATGGCACGGGGGCAGGGCCATCTGTTCGATTTGGGCGACATTCCAGGCGCTGACGATCAGCCTGCGGGAGTTGGGATTCGCCTGGACGGCCTGAATCACCTTCGTGATTTGATCCACGCTGCGCCCATCCCCATTGTGCCAGGATCGCCATTGGGCGCCGTAAACTGGCCCGAGGTCGCCATCCGCATCGGCCCACTCATCCCAAATGCTGACTCCATTTTGATTTAGATACTGGATATTGGTTTCCCCCTTCAGGAACCAGAGCAGTTCATGGATAATGGAGCGCAAGTGCAGTTTCTTGGTGGTGAGTAATGGGAATCCGGCGCTGAGATCAAAACGCATTTGATAGCCAAAGACCGAACGTGTGCCGGTTCCCGTTCGGTCTTCTTTGTCTACGCCATGCTCCAGAATATATTTGACAACCTCAAGGTATTGCCGCATGTCTGTCTCCGATAGTTAACGAATTCGTCGTTTCCATTCTTCTTTTAGTTCCAATGAACGCGGGCTTTCGCCCGAGGGGAGCGCCATGAAATCGGTCATTAGCCGATTGAATACGCTGGAATTATCCAGCATGGGGAAGTGACCACTATTTTCGAGTGTAATAAAATGACAGTGAGCAGGCAGCATGGCCTGTGTGCCGATGTCCGTCAGGGCAATTGCAGGATCGTTGTTTCCATGCACCAGCAGACAGGGCAAATTGAGGCGCTGCGGCAGGTTAGAAATATTGGCGCTTTCGAGATGCTGAAAGGAGTGATAGATGGCATTCTGATCGGCTTTGGGCGCTTCTTTGCGGGCGGCTTCGGAATCGGGGGTAGACCCCAGCAGCCAATCTGCCAATTCTTGGGGCGAATTCTGTGCTAAGCGCGGGTTGATTTGCGCTATTTTCAGCGGGATGCCTACAGCCATTACGCGGTCCACATACGTGGGGTTTTCCTCGGCAAACATAAGTGCCACAATGGCTCCCAGGCCGTGCCCGACGATGGCGATACGCCCAATCCCCATCTCATGAATAAAATCTTTGAGTAAGCGCAATTGTTGTGAGAGCATATAGCGGCTGGTATTCTTGGCCGTATCACCAAAGCCCCACATATCCAGTGCATACGTGCGATAGTTTACGGAGGCGGCTTGCATCGAAGGAATCCAATACCGCCAGGAACCGACCCAACTATGTAGAAAGATAATCGGGCGTCCGCGTCCCAGCACTTCGTAATGGACTAGCTCGTCTTGTAGAATAATTGCGCTCATGCGAGTTTTTTAGGCGCCAACCTGTTGTAAAATTTGAGTAACTTTTTTGATAAGCTGGTCAATCGCGAATGGCTTGATAATATAATCAATCGCGCCAACCTCAAAACCTTCTTTAACTTCGGATTCCTGGCCTTTTGCCGAGAGAAATGCAACCGGTATATTAGCTAATCGAGGGTTTTCTTTCATACCCTTGCATGCTTCATAGCCGGTCATGCGCGGCATACGGACATCCATGAGAATTAAATCGGGCAAATCATTCTGCTCAGCCATTTCGATGGCTTTTTCCAGAGCTTCGGCGCCGTTGGTCGCGGCGATAATTTCGTGTCCAACGGAGTGCAGCGTGAAGGTAATCAGATTTCGAATATCCAGCTCATCTTCTGCGATAAGGATTTTTGCCATAATTGCCTCTATTTTTCGGGTTTCGGGCTTGCGGTAGCGAAGGTGCTATGTTCATCTTCTCGGTAAATGGGCAGTGTCATCGAGAAGATGCTTCCCTCCCCGGGGATGCCGCTGCTCTGCAGCCAGATTCGGCCTTTGTGCATTTCGACAAGCTGCCGGACAATGGATAGCCCCAGACCAGTTCCGGCGGTCGCCAGAACCAGCGGATCTTCGCCGCGGTAAAAACGTTCAAATACGCGCTCCTGATCTTCAGGTAAAATGCCAATACCGGTGTCATGAATATCAATTTGAACTTCAGAATCCAGTTTATGCAATTTAACATCAATATGGCCTTCAGTTGGGGTGTAATGGTAGGCGTTGTTGAGCAAATTTGTCAAAATTTGGCGCACGCGTTCGGCATCACCGAATACTTTGGGTAAATTGTCTGGAATATCCACTGTGAATGTGAGTGGTTTGCCTTGTTCTTCGGCGTGTTGGCGTTGATCGGCCACAACGGTAGTAACTAATTCTTGCAAGCGCACAGGTTGCAGCGAAAGATCAATTTTTCCGGCCTCAATTCTGGATACATCCAGCAAATCATTGACCAAAATATTTAAGCGTTGGGTATTGCTGAGAACAACTTCTAAAAATTGGGTTTGTTGTTCAGAAAGCGGACCGGCCGCGCCCATGAGCATGATTTCAATATAGCCCTTGATGGATGTCATTGGTGTGCGCAGTTCATGGCTCACGGTAGCCACAAATTCCGATTTGAGTCGATCTACGACAACCTGATGGGTAATATCACGGAAAATTGAAACGGTCCCCAGGAATTCATTTTCTAAATGTACCGGCGCAAGGTTAACCGCCACAAAACGCCCATCTTCCAGTGTGATCTGCTGAGTATATGAACTGCTCCGCTCTGCGCTCAACGGCTGATCTGACCAGCCCGAAATTGTGTTGAACCACATTTGGGCTGCATTTCCAAAGAGACCGCTAAAGCTCTCCAACGATTTTGATATCACATCATCGCGTGATAACCCCAGAACTTGCTGCGCCGAGTCGTTAAACAGCGTGATTTTCCCATCACTATCTGTAACCAAAACGCCATCCGCCACGGCTTCCAGAATCGCCCTTGAACGGCTGGTTTCAACCTGCTGGGTGCGGAGCATATTACCCAAACGTTCGGCTTGCTCTCGAATAAGATTGAATAATTCGGCATTGTTGATCGCAACCGCAATCTGGTTTGCCGCGGCTTGCGCTAAATCAATTTGATCGGCATCGAAGTGTCCGGGCGAGCGGTGGAATAATAACATTACGCCCAATAACTCTGTGCCCACTAATAATGGCACTCCCATGGCGCTGCGGTGGTCGAGTTGAGCGGTCGCATCGTCACTTTTCCAGCGTGCATCATTGTGCAAATCGTCAATCAGCATGCCATCCCGGTTGCGGATAATCCAACCGGCCAAGCCATCTTTCACGGCCAGATTCGTCGGCCTGCCGCCCAGGGGTGGGGGTGTGGTATACCCCAGCGATGCGCGATAATAAAAAGTGGCTTCACCGGGTCGAACCAGCAAGATCGTGCTTTGTTCAGCGCCAGAAACTTCATTGAGCAAAATTAGCGTTTGGTTGAGTACATGGTCAAGGTCTAAACTGGCGGCAAGTTCGCGCATAATTCGCAATAAGGCCTGGGTGCGATCATGTTCCGCAGCCAGTTGTTGCGTGCGTTCTTCTACGCGCTGTTCCAGTTCCGCGGTGAGCTTCCGGGTTTGGATGAAGAGACCGGCGTTCTCAATCGCAACCGCAGACTGATTGGACAAAATGCGAGTGAGTTCAATTTCATCAGCCGTAAAACGATAGCGCTGATTGGAGTGAACGAAGATGAACCCATGCAAATCTTCACCCGTAGCTAGTGGGAGAATCAGCAACGAGATGGTGTTGCGCACTTCGAAAAATGCAACCAGGGGTTTGAGTAATTCTTCCTGATAAACATCCACAGTGTTGAAGACCCCCAGGGACTGTTCCAGATAGGCAGTGATGGGGGCGCTGGGGAGCAGGAGCGGCATTTCTGTAACCTGTGTGGGTTCCTCGTAATGAAGGGATAACTCACCCTCGCGGTAGACTAACCCCGAAACAACACTGCTGGGTAACGACTGATCCAGTTCGCGGCACGTAATCTCAAGCAGATGATCTAAATCCAGTGAACTGCTAATTTGCTGGGAGAAGCGATTGATCACTGCCAATCGTTGTGAGCGTTGATCCAATTCGGTTGTGCGTTCCAGACTTTGGCGATACAAATCGGCATTTTCGAGCGCTACGGCGGCCTGGTTGGCGAAAGTTATCAATATCTGGATATGATCCGATTTGAAGAAATCAAGCTCCGATTTTTCCAACGCGAACACACCCAAGACATCACCTTTTGAAAGCATGGGGATCGCCAACCAGGATAAACGATTGGCAGGCATAGTTGAAAAACGCTCATCTTCTCGAATATCCGCTACATACAGCGGGCTGGCAGTCTGGATCATTTCGGCGAAGAGCAGGCTATCTTCGATGGAGGTTTGTACACCCAATAATTCATTGCTTTCGGCAAAGCCGCGCGCCGCCCGAATGGTGAGTTGATTTTTCTCGCGGATCCAAAGCGTGCCCGTATCGTAGGGTACCAGTTCTTCCAGAGTTTCCAACAAAGCCTCAATCAATGTGTGATACTCAAGCTGGGTTGAAATTTTTGCAGATACATTGCTGAGTGCATGAAGTTGCGTAGCACGTTGTTCCGCGGCGCGATACAGGCGAATATTTTCCAATGTCAATGCCGATTGGCGTACAATTGATGAAACCATCATTTGATCGTCAAGCGAAAAAGCAGCGGCATCCTGGAAGTTATCAATCAGCAACACCCCGAAAATCGACTCGCCAGATTGGATGGGCAACGCCATTGCCGAGACAGGCAGTTTTTCGCCAACAGCTTCGCGGTAGCGCAAGAGATCTGTTTGCTCCAGCCGATAGTGTTGCGAGAAATTCACCTCGCTGACGCGAGTACTTTTCCCTTCCGAGAAAACTTGATGAGCAAGTGTGTCCCGTTCAAAGAAATCAATCGCCATTAAAAGATCGGGCTTCGCATAGCCATATGCTGCTGCTGGCTTCAAAGTATGTTGTTCTTCGTTAAACAGCAGCACCATGCCCGCCTGAGCGGGTTTAACAACCTCAATTGTGCTTTCCACCAACAAATGTGCCACGCGTTGGGGTTCCAGCCCGCCCAATTGTCGGCTGAACTCCAGTAGCAGATATACTTCTCGCAATCGCTGGCTGGTATCGACAAGCAGCGCTAAGTTATTCAATGCGGTTGAAATTTGTCTGGCCAATAATCCGAAGAGTTTTTCATCATCCGCTGAATACGCCATGATCGGGGCTGGACTGACGGCTAAAAATGCCACCGATGCACCGGCCTGGGCCAGAACAGGAAAGCAAAGGAAACTGACCGCATTGAGGGCTTGCAGTAAAGGTGAATTTTGCCAGGTTTCGTGCGCTGCGATATCTTCAATCAGGTAAATATCACCAGCGTGGATGCTTTGAACCAGGGGGTTTCGTTGACCTAATAATGCATCGATGCGGATATTCTTGGGCTGCTTTCCAAAGGTTTCAATGAGTTGGGGGGTGTCTGCCTGCATCTCTACGACGAGTACAGCCTCCAGCCCTAATTTCGAAATCAACCCCTGTCCAACAGCATCCAATACAGATGCCCGATCAGGTTGGCGAGCAACGAGTTCGATAATCTCCAATACGGCATTACTGTTTTGTTTGGACTGCGCCAATAGTTGGTTTTCCAAAATCTTGACCGCGCTCGTTCGGCTTTCGGTGAGGCGGCTCTCAAGGGTTGTGATCTGGCCTTCAAGCCGTTGTGTCCATTCGTATTGGAGGATAATGTAGGAGGCTTCTATCGCGAAATCGCTTAAAATTTCGAGAATGAGGCGCTCCGGATATTCATCTCTGGGAAGTGAGCAAACTGCAATAACACCTAAAGGTTTTAGCGGGGCCGTGACGAGAGGGAGAAAAATAACAGAGCCTGGTTGAGCCGGATCTCCCAGATTCATGAGCAAATCCATCCAGGGTGGTGTTGTCTCTTCTTCGGCTGGCGCGATGAAATAGGAGGTCAGCAAGAGATCTTTTGCCTGGAAAGTACTTTCGATGCTTTGCTGGTCGAGGGGTAACTCGCGTAGCTGTTTCAGCGCGTCAGGCGAAATACCAGCCCCTGTGATCCACTGTAATTGATTTTCAGATTGGTAAACACCGATAACTACCGCCGGGCAAGTAGTTATTTCTCGAATGCCTGCTGCAATTTCATACAGGGGTTTTTCGAGCGGGTTTTTTTCATGCATTACCTTAGAAGCGTCCGAAATGCTCTTTAACGCCTTAAGACGTTGGTGCATCTGGCGGTTGCTATGCTGTTGCTTGTGATGCCGTTGAGCATTTCCGATGGCTACAGCTGCTTGCGCGGCGAGCGCCTGAGCAATTTGAACGGCATCTTCATCGAAGCGGTCTGGCTGCGTAGCATGAAGATGGATGATCCCCAAAATTTCACCTTGATAGGCTATGGGAACAATCAGCGCTGAATGCACTCCCTGATGTGGCGGTCGTATTGAGGCTTCGTCGAGCGCCTCTGGCGGATTTTGATAATCGCTAACCAATACAGGTTGGCTTTGTTGAAGAACCATTTTTTCCAGGGGATGCAATTCCTTGCCGGGGGCATCGCCCAGGTAAGCGCGTACTTCGGGTTCTGCTGAAGTTTGTGCAGAATCTTTGAATAATAGTATTGTGCCGCAATCTGCTTGGATGGCGCTGATGGCTTCTTCGTAGACTCGTTTAAGGATATGATCGGGGTCTGCCGATGAGTTGAGTTCTCGCCCAATGCGGGTGAGCGCTGTGAGTTGATCGACGCGTTGCCTCAAGTTGGCATCCGTCTGATGGGTGAGTGCATCTCGTTCAATGGCAACACCCAATTGCCCGGCCACAGTCATCGTTAGTTGAATATCACTGCGCGTAAAATGATCGGGGTGCCGACTCGCTAAAACAATTTCTCCCACCCCCCGGCCGCGGAAGATCAGCGGGACATCAATTGCCGAGCGCGTTTCCAGGGTTTCGATCATTAAGCGATACGGTGGCACGATACGGCGATCTTCCAATGTATCATTAGTGATGAAAGCTTGTTGGCTGTGCGTAACGATATACTGGGCAAAGGTTTGAGATACGGGAATTTTCCCCAGTTGTTCATGGAGTTTGGGGTCTACGCCGTAAATGGATTCAGCATGGACGCGTAGCGCGCCAAGATTTTCATCTAAAAAGAATATCGCCGCGGCATCTGCCTTTAGCAGGCGAGAAAGCTCAAGCACCGAATATTTGAGGGTTTCATTGAGATCGGCTTCGGAGCCAGACAGGCTGGCAATACGGCGCAGCGACTCTGCTCGTAATGCCCGCTGAATGGATTGCTGTACCAGATCGGCGTTTTCGACAATGGGAGCGGCTTGCCCGGCAAGGATTGCTAGCAAGCGTTCGTCATCCAGGGTGAAGTTGCCCCCATCTTTTTTGTTGGCAACTTGCAAGTATCCCAGCGAGCGTCCGCCACTTTTCAGCGGAACCAATACGGCGTGTTTCATTCCAGTGGGGCGGGCCAAATGCGCCAGTCCCAGAGCAATCATATTTTCGTCTTCGCTTGTATCGCTAAAAACCAGCAGCTCTTGTTTGCGCCACACACGGTCACCAGGGCTATCGGGTGGAATCTCGGCCTGATACAAAGCCACAAATTCAGGAGGAACGCCAACAAAGGGGAGCTGAGCTACCAGACGGCGATGGGCTTCGTCGAATAATAAGAAACCCGCAATTTCGACATCCAGTAATGATGCGATCCCTTGGGAGAGACGCGCAAAAAGCTCTTTCGAATCTCTCACCGAGCTAATTGCTTGCGTAAGCTGCGCCAGGCTTGAAAGTTCCAGCGAGCGGCGTTTTTCTTCCCGGTAAAGCAGCGCATTATGCAATGCTATCGCCGCTTGCCCTGATAGTAATTGCAATAGTTCAACATCTTCTTCGCGAAAAGCGCTTCTATCGAGTGATGTCAGATCAAGCGTACCGATCAATTCGCCCCCCATTAGCAAGGGCAATCCCAGGTAAGAGTGAAATGGGTATTTTTGCCGGTCAATCAATGGGCGGACAGCGTGATGCCGGTCAACATCTTCGATGAGCAACACCGCTTTGCTGGCTGCCACCGCCCCAGAATAACCCTCGCCCAACGGGTAACGTTCCCCCGTGGTTTCCAGATGACGGTCAATCCCCTGTACGCCTACAAAACGGTAGGGCACCAATTGCTTCGTTTCTGGTTCCCATATTGTAATCTCTGCAAAATCTGTGGGAATCAATCGATCAACACTGTCTAAAATGGCCTGCAAGGTGGTTTCCAATTCCAAATCGGCGGCCATAGCCTGATTGAGCGCGGTTAAAATCTCGATAGTCTGGTTGGAAACTCCACTTTTGCTGGAACCCAGTATATTGAGTTGCTGCGGACGCAGGGAAACGAGTACATGCTTTCCGCTCCCATTCGGGATGAAATACGAAGCTGCATCCATCGTCTGGCCCGTAACCATTAGCTGGGCCTCTCCCTCTGTGGCGCACAAACTTAATAATGTGTTTCCCGGCCGAACTTTGCGCGCCAGTCGCTCAATATTCGGCGTTACGTCCCACACATCAAATATTGTGCGTGCCTGATCGTTAATATAGCGGATACGCCCACCAGGTTGCACGATAAAAACCGCGTTATCGTGGTCTTGTAAATCAAGGTTTACAGACATAGGGGACGGATTTTTTGATAAAGATAGTTTTTTTGAGATGAAGCGCGCGAGCAAAAATGTCAGGCTAATGAACCCTAGCCCGGTGAGAAATAGTGATATTCCGAGGGGAATGGCGGCCATTTCGAACATAGCTGGTCAGCGAACCAGAAGATGTTCTTGCGCCCAAAGTTGGTTCTGCAAATGCTTACCCCTCAGCCCGACGGGCTTCGGCAGCCAACTCGGTGATCTCACGAATATCCGCAAACTGATGTTCGGCAGGAGAAACCAACCCAACCCCAACACTCATCAGTGGGATGTGTTCTTCTTCGCCGCTGGCGTTTGTGATGGAAATATACCCCTGTTCGCGGTCTATGAAGTTATAGTGCGTGAGGATTTCTTCGCTGAAGCGGGCTTTTATACGGCCCCGAATAGTGGCGCTGTTTTCCGCTTCAATGATGATGATGAAATTATCACCGCCAGCATGACCGATAAAATCATCGGGTGTTCCCAGTTCGTCGACGATTTCATTCAAGAGCATGGCTGTAAATCGTAATACATCGTCTGCGGCAACAAATCCATACTCTTCTTTGAAGGGCTGATAGCCATTGATACGAATATCCATCAGCGCCCAGCCATCGGCGCGAATAATACGGCGCAGATGGTCTTCAAGCAAACGTCCAGAAGGCAGGCCGGAGCGCGGATCGGTGAGGCTTTCGCGCTCGGCGCGCGCAATTGCGTTTTGGACGCGTAGTTTTAACTCTTCAATGTCGAATGGCTTGGTGATATAGTCGTCTGCGCCCAATTCAAGCCCCTGCAAACGGTCACTGCGCTCATCTTTTTGCGTGAGAAATATCACCGGGATATGGCTTGTACGCGTACTGGTTCTCAACTGACGGCAGACTTCATAGCCATCAATATCGGGGAGCATAATATCGAGAACAATCAGATGGGGCAGGTTTTGCCGGGTTTTCTCGAGCGCGATCGCACCACGCTGGGCGATATCAACATCATATCCCTGTCCGGCAAAATATATGCGCAGCATATTCGAGATGTCAAAATCATCTTCAACAATTAATAAGCGATGTTGACTCATGGAAACCTCCTATATGAAGGTGGTCGAGGCAGAAATATTGAGACCAATGTTTCCTCCTACCTTAGAAATGTCATCGCGAGGCGGAATAGCGGCGAATCAAGCCTCTGTTTTTTTGGAATAAACTCAACGTATATATTATTGCGAAGTACCTCATACAAATTTACGCACTGCGTTGATTTGTCCTTCAGTTACGGGTTTCTCAAATGAACGAAACCCGCTCAGACGAAATCCATGTTTACGGGCAATGCCAGCAATTTCATCAACACGCTGTCGGGTAATATCTTTGCCAACCGTATAATCTTCGAAACGGCCATCTAACGCCAACGCCATGGTTTCGGCCATGCAGGCATAGGCTTTTCCGGACGGGAACCCAAAATCGAAGTTGAAGTTCACCGGCCCGGGCACGTCTACAATGCCGCCATCTATGACAAGCACATCTTTGCGCTGCGCGGCAACGTGTGCCGAAACATCGCGGGGTCGCGCCACATCGCAGATAACACTGCCGGGTTTGAGATACTCTGGCTGGATAATGGTATGTGCAGCGCTTGAAACTGTAAGAATGATTTGCGCGTTTTTAATCGTGCGAACATCGGTACTGATATGAAGCGTGGTTCTGGTTTGGGCTTGCAATTGCTGTTGTAGCGTGCGCAATTTTTGCTCATCACGCCCGATCAGATAAAGTTGAGGCACTTTATCGGCCAGCAATTGGCTGCATACTTTGCCAATGGCGCCGGTTGCGCCAACCACGGCTGCCGTTGTTTGAGTAGATACTAGCCCAATTCTTTCGGCGGCTTGCGACACAGCCTCAACAGCCACTGCTATGGTATAGGCATCGCCTGTTGTTACGGGCACTTTGAGGGCTTTGGCTATTGTCAGGCCGCCATCGCCCACGACCGATGTAAAAGCGCCGAGACCTAATATCTGCGCGCCCAACCGTTCTGCCATTCGACCAGTCTGAATAATTTTATTGTAGACTAGTTTCTGGGGCAATTCTAACATACGCGCCGCTGTAAGGGGGCATGCAATCAGCCAGCCGCGGATTTGTTTTCCAGTGGCTTGCGAGGTAATGCCTTCAATTTCGGAGAGGTATACAGGCGGGAAGAATGTGGAGAAGAAGTTTATTAAAGATACTGGCAATACGCGTCCCAGAAATGGGAACTTGCGACTGACATCGCGTTTAGGGTCAATCGGATGAATGATAAAGGCAAATGAATCCACGGTTTACCAGGTTTCATGTTCTATTTCGCCTGGACGGGGGTACAGACGCGGGTGCAGTTTGGCAAAATTAAACAGATGATGATCGCTTTCTTCATAGGAAATATCTTTGGAGACAACTCTCCGCTCGGGGGATGCAACCAGCACAACGTCCGATTCGATCGTCCGTGCCGGGAAGAAGATCATCCCTGAACCCAGGCGGCAGTTATGTCCTACGCAGCCTCCCAATACCGGTCGATTGGCATCTCCGAGGGTTCTGCCATCGCCATCCCGCGCTTTGAGCGGCGTGGGAATCAGGTTGAAGTCGGTGAAGGTTGATCCCGCGCCAATGAAAGTATTGCGTCCGATAACGCACATTTGCAGGCAGGTGTTTTGTGCCACCATGCTGTTATCCATAAACGTGGTCATAAACATGGCGGCGCGGAAAGGCAAGAAGGCGCCATCGCCAATCACAGAAAGCATTACCTGGCAGCCTTGCCCGATATTGACGTTATCGCCAATAATGCAATTTTCGATCACCGCACCCGGGCCGATTGTCACGTTGTCGCCAATGGTTGTCGGGCCGTGGATGATGGCGGTGGGGTCAATCACACAGTTGCGCCCAATTTGCACTACGCCCGATGATTCTAAAACCTGTTTGCCTTCGTACATAGCGTTGGCAAGCACTTTTAGTTTAAAATAGGGATTTTCATCCAAGTGTTTTTCAAAGCGAGCGCCGCGAGAAAACAAGCCGAAGACAACATCGACAATGAAAATATGTGTCCAGGCATCTATGGCGATAATGCTGCGCAGTGGAACCTGAAAAGTGAGATCGCCCGATTCAGTAGCCATGTAGGTGGGTACATGGTAATAGCCAATTTCACGTGCAAAAAGATCAATCACCAGAGGCTCTGTATGAGGGCTGGAGCCGTGGGGGTAGTACCAGAGATCAAGGAGATAATTTTCGCCCGATTTTTCGTAGGAGTGCGAAAGAGGCAAGGCGTGTTCTCGAAATGCCAGATCGTTTGCAGAACAGGCTGCGCGTGAAGCCCCAGCGCGTTTTTTGGCCTGGATGATAAATTCTTTGATATATTCGGCATCGAAATAAAGATTATCACGGTAAACCAGAGCTGGTCCCGAGAAATTGGGTAGTTCTGCATCGGGGCCTACTTGTAATTCGCGCTCAATGTAGGGGCTAAGCACATCGCGCTGAATTAGCCAGAGCGGCTTATTCTGAATCCGTAGATCGCGCGCGGGTTCGTTGAATGGGTGAATATGGCGAGGGGCAGGCAGAATGATTTTTTGCATCGTTTAGCCAAGCGGTGTTTTGTTAATCTCTATTGTACACGCTGAATCGCCTTGTGCAATACAAGTTGTCTCTTCTACATTAAAATATTTGCCGCTGCTAATCCAGTAAAGCGCTTCTTGCAAAATGCCAACAGCCAAATGGCAGGCTGGGGCATCGGTATGCCGTTGCCAGCAAAGTGGACAGCGTTCAATTTGCCAAGAAATAATTTCTTCGGTCTCTGTAATCTGCACTTGTTGGTCTGAAAATTGATTGAAGGCCTGGGCAAATAATTCGGCGCCTATTTTTAGTTTTGTTGGCAAGGGGAGCAGTCGAAAGGCCATATCGCTAGCGCCTAGCAAAACCCCGTAGTTTTCTAGTCCGTACTGAAAGCAAGCCTGACCCGTGCGTAATGCCAACCCGCGTCCGGCTCTGGGGCCATAATAGTTTTCAAGCCCTGCCATCAGCGTGCTGAGGCGTTCGAAGGGAAAGTGTCGGTCAAAGTTGGCGGGCGGCAATGTGTTTTGCTCGACTTGCTCCGATAGATTAGTGAGCATATTGATCCCGGTCTGACCAATAACATCTTCCAGCGCCAAAAGAATAATGCGTCCCATATTATTGGGATAGAAATATATTCCAGTAGCCGTTGACATTATTCGCTATCCAGGAAATTGTGGACGGTATGCATAAATCGCTCGGGTTCATCGAGCATAATAAAATGACCGGCATTCTTGAACCGTTCAACGCGCACGTTTGGCATATGCGCCTGCATAAGCTGCCACTGTTTGGGGTGCACAATAACATCTTTATCGCCATACATGCCCATTGCGGGGATATTGATTTGTTCTAAAAAGGGGCGCAGGTCGGTGCGGCGTAGGGATTCGATGCTGAGCAGGAATGATTCAAGTGTTGTGCGCGACAAATCGCGTGAAATCATTTCATACCATCTTGGGTCTTGAGTAATGATTGGCGCGCCTACGCGCAGCCCAAAATGAAGCGCCCCCATCATCTGGAAGACTAGTGAAGCAATCCAACGACGACCAGCCAGTTTTAATAAAAATGCCAGTGAGGACCCCACAATTGGAGAGCCAATAACGGCCACTTTGCTGACGCGTTCCGGATAGTTGATAGCCGTTGAGAGACTGACTGTGCCCCCCATGCTATGACCAATTAACGGCGCTTGTTCAATTCCCAGACGCTCCATAAACTGGTTAACCATACTGACAAAATCTTGTACTGCAAAGGTGGGTACTTTTTTCCCCGATTCGCCAAACCCCCAGAAATCCAAAGCATAGGTACGATAATATTGCCCTAAATACTTCATGGTTTGTTGCCATAGCCCCCAAGACCCTAGCCAACCATGCAGTAATAATACAGGGCGTCCGCGCCCGTAAACTTCGTAATGAAGAATTCCTTGATCGGTCGTTATTGAAGACACGAGTAGCGAGTTATCAATCTAAAACGTACCGGCTTCCATTTCGGCCAGGATACTGTACAGCAATTCCAGAAGAACTTTCTTAACTTCTTCTTTGTCTAGCGCCACACAAGGAAGCAACTTAATTTTAGGGTCGAGACGCAACGCAATGCGCATATCGTCTACAGACCAGGCATCATCCATATCTTGTTTGTTGGCTGCTACAACATAGGGCGTTGGTGCGTAGGCACGGAAGGTCTCCAAAATACTGCGTGCCTCACGGAAAGTTCCCGGGCGAGTACTGTCTACCATTACAATGAATCCCAACATGCCTTCAGAGAGGATTTCCCACATAAAATCGAAACGTTTTTGCCCGGGTGTGCCAAATAAATAGAGAACAAGGTTGTCGTCAACGGTTATGCGGCCAAAATCCATCGCAACTGTAGTTGTTTCTTTAATCCGCTCGGCCTCGGAGGAAATTTTTCGCTCGGTTGCAACGACGTCAATCTCACTGACGGTTTGAATGAATTCCGTCTTCCCTGAACTAAAGGGGCCTGTAACCACCATTTTTACTGTTTGCATAAGTTCTCGCCTCTTAGTTTGATAGTCGATAAGACCAACCCGCAACGTTCATTTATAAAGAACGTATGCGTGTGATAAGACGGTTGACTAGCGATTTCTGTTCTTCGGTATTCGCCGTCGGTAAAACCGGTTTTTGCGGTACTACAGATACGCCAACCGGGCGAACCATTTCAACCAATCCGGCCTGCAACAGACCATAAACAATTTTGCGAATTTCCAGATCGTTCATTTTGGTCGTGTTGGCAATTTGGCGCAAGGTGTTTTTCGGATTGATATACGATACGACGCGCCATTCTTCTACGCTCAGGTTGACATTGCGCAAATCGGCACCGGGGCGGGCTGTAAAGCTGAGTGCGATATCCAGGCTGGGGATTTCATCCTGGAGTTGTTCCCACTCCCGAAGGCGGCGCGAACCATCCATGATGATGTTCTCCAACCCGATCTGGAGGGTGATCTTCCCGTCCGGGGGGTTGGATTCATCTTCAAAGTGGAAAAGTCCCTCTACCCAGGTAAATATCCGGTGCAGTATGCCCACAAATTCTGTTCGCAGGCTGGATAATATATCTTCCTGAGAGATGTAGTTGGCGTTAATCAGTAATAACCCCAATTCTTTATCACTCATATGTGTGGCGCGCGTTTTTATCGTGTTGTATTGTGCTCGAGTGAGTTTATTTGCCCGGTGAAGGACTGCAACCAGCGCATCATCTTCGGCTCCCATTTTCGAGTAGGCCAATTTCCCATCTCGAAATGATACCCAGGCTGAATCGTTAGGGCCTTCAACAATCAGCGTGCCTGTTTTTTTAGCCAGGTTGATGAGGTTGAGTAGCTGATTGATCGAAAAATCGCGCAGGTTGCCTTTGAGTGCCATAAAATGCGTTGCTCTGCCAGGGAATTAAAATTTGTCACGTCAGGGCGATTATACTTCTTCCGTTCCGAAGCGTCAAATCGCATCCATTTACGCTTCGGTTGCATTGTAAGTAATTGCCGAAAAATAGGGGTGTCTGGGGGCGAAGCCCCCAGACACCCCTATTTTTTGTTTTTTTGTTCTCAGTGGTGAAAAATTATTTGCCTTGTAGAGGTAATTGCGGAAGCGGTTTTAAGTCTTGATAGGCCATGCGAATCTGCCATACTCTGAGGGCGGCTTCCAATTGGATTTGAAAAGACATTTTTGACTCGCCGAGATTTCGTTCTGCAAAGTAAATCGGGATTTCGTAGAAGCGGAAGCCCAGGCGGTGAGCGATATGTATCATTTCAATTTGAAATGAATACCCATTGGAACGCACGCGCCCTAAGGGCATTGATGCAAGTGTTTCTCGCCGCCAGGCGCGAAACCCACCGGTTACGTCTTTGATCGAAAGCCGTAAAATTTCGCGGGCATAGTAATTGCCGAATGCCGATAGTGCTTTGCGCCATAGAGGCCAGTCATCGTCCAGTTGGCCATCGGGGATATACCGAGAGCCAATTACAACATCATGGGATTCGAGGGCAGTTAATAGCTCCCCTATTTTCTCTGGTGGATGTGAAAAATCAGCATCCATCTGAACGATACATTCAGCGCCTTCAGCTAGCGCACGTTGAAATCCCTGAATATAGGCTGAGCCAAAGCCTAATTTTCCACCGCGTTGAAACACAGCGATTTGGTTTGGGTAGTGCATAGAAAATTCGTTGGCTATATCACCTGTGCCATCGGGGCTGCCATCATCTACGATAAGAACTTTGAGCGATTCAATAGGTAAATTGAAAAGAATGGGGATCAATTTGGTGATGTTTTCAGCTTCGTTATAAGTTGGGATTACAATAGTTGGCTGCATAATTTTTTAATGGATTTGGGATGGTACTTCTACCATCCCAAGACATTTGTGTGATTGTTTTTGTATGCTTTCGCAATTGAAAAGTTCTCATAGCCCCCTGGCCTTTAGTGCTGTTTTTAATAGCAAAGAAACTGTTCGTTTTTTTTGACTAGCTATGCTGAACGATCTTTTCCTTAAGCTCTTCTGTAGTAGCGAAGGGGCCATGTTTGGGTAGAATAGTGCCAAATTTCAGCCCCAATTTTTGAGTCTGGTCTTTGGCCGTATCGCGGTCTTTGAGAGGGTAAAAATAATCGAAAGATTGTTCCACGCGTGTGCGAATGCGATTGCCAAGTTCAACCAGATTATCCAGATTGGTGATGACAAAGAACTGCGCGGTTGTGATATGTCCTACAAAATCCGATGTGTTGCCCAGATTGCGGACAGCATTGTGAATCATCAGGCTAACGGCTCGTAAAACATCGTCTGAGGCAATGAAACCATATGCATTGCGGAAAATATCTAAATGGGCGAGTGAAATAGATAAAATAGCCCAGTCTTCCCGTAGAAGACATTCACTCAAACGTTCATCTACGAGTGCGCCTTCTGGAAATCCGGTAACGGGGTTGTTGATGACATCTTGTGAAGAGCGTTGAAGTGCGTTGCGTACTCGTAAGCGTAATTCCTGAATATCAAAAGGTTTTGTGATGTAGTCGTCCGCACCAAGTTCAAGCCCCTGTAGTCGGTCTGCGCGCGTTCGTTTTTCAGTTAGGAAGATGATGGGGATATTCTCGGTACGGCGATTGTTGCGCAGCCGCCGAGCTACTTCATAACCATCAATGTCGGGCAGGCGAATGTCAAGGATTATGAGATCTGGTGGTTGGAGTTGAGAAGTTTTGACGGCATCTTCTCCCCAGTTTGCTGTGGCAACGTTGTATCCTTGAACATTGAAATAAGCTTCAAGCATTTCGGCAACATCTAGGTCGTCTTCAATTATGAGTATTCGCGATTGTTCTTCCACAATGGTTTCTCTAGTCTAAAGGTTTTTTCTGGATAACAAATTCACATACGTCGTGCCCCATGGCGACGCATTTCGATTCATTTACGCGGAACTCTTTTCCACCCGATACCCACTTAAGTCCAGCTTGTAGCAATCCGGCCGCGACAAAGCATACTGGTTTATCTTCACCGCTGCGTCCCCAGCAGACGGGACAACGGTGAATTGTATAAATGAAGTCATGTTCCCGTGATTCAACCGTAGATATTTGGTCGCTCATTTGGCTGAAAATTTTTGCCATTGCAGGAACCCCGATATGGAGTTTTGCTTCAAGGGGGAGTACTTTGAATGCCAGGTCTCCTGCTCCTGCCAGCGCCCCAAAATTTTTCAGAGCATCGTCAAAAGTAGCTCTGCCGGCACGTAAAGCCAACCCTCGTCCACCGCGCGGCCCATACATTTCTTCCAACGCCAGATTCGTTGCAGAAATATCTGAGAAATCAAACTCCTTATTGAGATTATCTGAAGGAAAATTTTCGATCAAATCACCCAGACTTGCAAGATTTAAAATGGCATTTAAACCATTTTTGCCCATCACATCTTCTAAGGCTTCAAGCATGATTAATGCAAATTTATTCGGATAGTAAAAACCGCTTTTGGGAATCGATTCCATTATCAACTCACCGCTAAATCAATTTTGTAAGATCATCGGCTGCGCGCCGCATGTCTAGGAAAATTAGACCCAATTTAGCATTTTCGCGTGCTAAAGCTGTTAGTACGGCATCATCGCCAATTGACATAAGTACCACGAAACCTTCTTCACCTTTAATATAAACTTGATCGAGAGATCCACGGCCTAATTCCGATGCGATTCGTTCACCTAATGAAAGCATTGCCGCCGACATTGCTGAAACACGATCTTCCTCAACTGCTTGTGGTAAAGCTGAAGCGATTGTTAAACCATCAACACTAACTACTGCCGACGCTTCAATATCAGGAGAAGAAGCCTGTAGGTCGCGCAGGCGATCTACCATGAGTTGTGAGCGTGATTTTGTCAAAGCAACCATCCTTCTGAGCGACTTTGATAGTCTCTCTGTTTGGTAGTATCAATAGAATATAACGAATTTGGTAGATAAGTAGTATGGGAAAACAGATATTCCTGTTACGTGTATTTAGTGACGGAAAAAATTTAATATAACACAAACGTACCTTACTCTAGCATATAGCAATGGAAGTGTCAAGAAATGGGCAGAGCCTTCGGAAAATATGACTTTGTCAATGATATCTGCTGAAAAATTGATGATATTGGAATTATTTTTCTTGACTTTGCCCCATGCGTATGATAAACTATCGGTCGTTCTGGTCCCGTGGTGTAGTGGCTAACATGCCGCCCTGTCAAGGCGGAGATCGCGGGTTCGATACCCGTCGGGACCGCAGTTACAACCCAGGACATCCTGGTTAAGCAAAGGCGCGAAAGCAAACGTAGGTTGAAGAGCTACAATTGTTTCGCCTTGCACATAGGCTCTTTCGAGGACAAGTCGAAAGAGCCTTCTCTTTTTAATGTCCGGAATATCATTCCACCCATCAAGTTGTTGACGGGTTTCGAGCATTGATGCGATTATAGCACTGGGATTGCGAACCGGCAAGGATTCTCGGGAGATTTCACAGCGTTCTTTTTCTGCATCATAGAATTCTTTGCTGATATCGCCAGCCAGGTAGAGCGTTTTTGCGCGATCGAGGCGGTTTTCGGCTTGCTGTAACAAGCTTTGTACGGAGAGCAGATTTTCTGTGAGCTGAGTTCCAGACAGGGCGCCAAGCAGAAAATCGACCAACTTTCTCTCGATAGCATACGCCTTGAGTAAGGGTTGTTTACAGTCTATCACATGTTCAGTCTGGTTCGCATCGCGGTAATAGCGACCACCCCTGAACGTACTGCCTCGAAACCGTCCACCGCAATAGCCACAATGGACGATGCCGGTGAGAGGATAGACCCGTGCCGGTGTGCCACGACGATTTCTAGGAAAAGGGGATAGCATTTCTCTCAAATCTTGCACCTTCCGAAACATATCTTCATGGATGATAGCGGGATGCTTGCCTGCGAAGAGTTGGGGTTCTTTCCGTTTTCGGGACTTGCCATTGCTGTCGACGCTGTAATAAGGTACCACTCCGGTATAGAAAACTCGGCCAAGAACGCCGCGCACATAACTGGCACTGAATTTGCCCGGTTCCGAACGTCCAGGAATTCCCCGATGGCGCAGCGGCAATTGAGACCCATCTGACAACGGGTGATGGTGCGAATTGAGCTTCATGGCGATTTTACTGTCCGAATATTCGCCCGTGCAATACCATGCGAAGATTTGTTTGACCACCTGGCTTTCGATCGGGTGTGGGATCAGAATATTGTCTTTGCTTTGATCCGGCTTACCATACTCCGGGCAGTAACCCTCGCCATTGGGGTTTTTACAGGCCGAACATAAGCCGCGACAATACCCAAAGGGGGGATTACCATTCCAATACCCATCTCTGGCGCGTTGAAGTTTTCCTTTCGTGGTTTCCCTGCGCAAATTATCGATGTAAATTTCCGCCAACATCCCCAGCACAGTCAGCATCAACTTACCCCAGGGCGTGGTGAAATCTAACTTCTCATGTACCGAGACGAAGCTGACGTTCCACTGATTGAGCCTGTCCAGGGCGGTCAGCAACCCGTTGAGATGGCGGTAGAAGCGGTCAATTTTGTCTACGATGACGACATCAAACTCCCCGTTTTTGGCGCCCTGCATGAGATCTTCCAGGGCCGGGCGATAGCTGCCTTTCTTGGCTGAAATGCCTGCATCGGTATATATTTTCACCAATTTCCAACCCTGACCATCGGCATAGGACTGGATATTGGTGGTCTGGGCCGCCAGGCTGTGCCCATCCACCTGCTCACGCATCGACACGCGCCGGTAGCCTGCGGCTCGTAGCGTACTATTCTTCATGGTATCCTCCGTTTCGTTTATAATCCTTGATAGCATTCTTTCTGCCTGAACACAGGCGCATTATAACGGAGGTAATCGTGAGCGACGATTCAACTGTGGAGAAGCGACGAAAAGCAAAGCAAGAAAAATACGATCCTCAACCCCTGATTGACCGCATCCTGGAGTTGTTAAAGGAGCGTAACGAAACCTATCGAGAAGCCTCATTGGCCTCCAATTTGGACCACCAGGCGATCAATCGCATCCGAAGTGGAAGGCGGCCCCTGATCCAAAACTGCATTCAACTTGCGGATCATTTTGAGATCAATCCCAACGAACTGCTGATTTTGGCCAACTGGCCCCCATTGAAGGCTTTTGATATTCATGCTGAAAGCGCTGAAAACCTTCCAGTTGAGGCGGTTGAAGTCGCGATGGATATTGCCAGGATTACAAACCCCGGCGTGCGCAAAGAGGTTGCCCGCGCGATTCGGACGTTGTTATCAAAGTATTTTGAGGCAGACTAAACCGCAAAAGGGATTGAAAAATTTGAAACAGATGCCCTTTAAAATCGATACGGCTTGGTTATTTTGAGCCTGCGCAATACGCTCATCAAAAAGCTGATCGCATTCCTGATGTCAGGCTGGGCGGAAGGCACCATCACGGAGCAACGCACCCGGCAAGAAAAACTGAGCAACTATACCCGGCTTCCTGTCGAGATCCAATACCACCCTGTGGACGCAGAGGGTGTTCCAGCCGAATGGATCGAACTGACTGAATCGAATTTAGGGGTGATACTGTACCTGCATGGCGGAGCCTACGCCCTGGGTTCGATCACGGGTCATCGAGAATGGATCGCCCGCCTGGCACAAGCTACCCGAATGCGCTGCCTGGCGCTCAATTACCGCCTGGCACCAGAGCATCCCTTTCCGGCAGCCCTGGAAGATGCCATTGCCAGCTACCATTGGCTGCTCACCCAGGGAGTTGATCCGTCCCACATCATCATTGCGGGGGATTCTGCCGGTGGCGGTTTAGCGCTCTCGACCCTGGTCAAGCTCCGCGATGCCGGAGGGCAGCTCCCCGCTGGGGCCGTCTGCCTTTCCCCGTGGACAGATTTAGCCCTCACCGGTGCGTCAATCCACAGCAACGCGAAAGCAGATTTCATCCTGAACCGTGACAGCCTTCAAAAGTACGCCGGTTACTATGCTGCCCAGCATAATGTAGCCAATCCCTGGATATCGCCACTCTATGCTGACCTTACGGGGTTCCCGCCATTATTGATTCAGGCAGGCAGCGATGAAATCTTACTGAACGATGCCACCCGGCTTGCGGAAAAAGCTCGAGCCGTTGGGGTCGATGTCCACCTGGAGATTTGGGATGAGATGTTCCATGTGTTTCAACTTTTCTCATTTTTGCCAGAAACAAAGCAGGCCGTCAGCCAGATTGCAGCGTTTGTGTCTCAGCATTACAGAAATACCTAACAAAAGGAAATCGAAAAATGAAAAAGCATCAAGACCTTGTACCGCTTGGAAAAACCGACCTCATGATCACCACCGTAGGTGTGGGCGCCTGGGCCTGGGGCGACCGGATGGTGTGGGGGTATGGGGGCAGCAGCTATAGCGACGCTGATATCCGGGAAGCCTTTGATGTCAGTCTTGCAAACGGCACAAACTGGTTTGACACCGCCGAAATTTACGGCATGGGCCGGTCAGAACGGTTTTTGGGCGAATTTTTACCCACAACAACCAAAGAAGTTCTGGTTGCAACCAAATTTTTCCCGTTTCCGTGGCGGGTGCGCAAAGAAGCACTACTGCGCAGGCTCAAAAAAAGCCTGGAGCGCCTGCAACTCAACCAGGTTGACCTGTACCAAATTCACATGCCCTTTGGGCAGTGGAGCAAGCCAGCGTATGTGTCGGCCCTCGCCGAGGCGGTACATGCAGGTCTGACCCGCGCGGTGGGCGTTTCCAACTTCAATACCGAAAAAACCAGGCTGGCCAATGAAACCCTGCAAGCCGCGGGTGTGCCACTGGCTTCCAATCAGGTCGAGTACAGTCTGCTTGACCGGCGCATTGAGAAAAATGGCCTGCTCGATTACTGCCTGAAAAATGACATCACTGTCATCGCCTACAGCCCACTTGCAAAAGGGATGGTGACTGGCAAATATGGCCCTGATAACCCACCCCCCGGTCCTCGCAAACGGATGTATCCCCCCGAAAAATTGCAACGCGCCCAGCCGCTGATCGACCTTCTGAAGGAAATCGGCACAATCCGCGAAAAAACACCTGCACAAGTTGCCCTCAATTGGACGATTTGCAAGGGAACCGTTCCCATCCCCGGAGCGAAAAATGCCAGACAAGCCGCCGATAACCTGGGCGCGATGGGCTGGCGGCTCACATCCGAAGAAGTGGCTGCTCTCGATGAAGCCAGCCAAGTGCTTGCATGATGAAATTACGATGAACTTCGAATACATCACAACCAATGGCGTTCGCCTGCACACGGCGCTGGCTGGGCCGAAAAATGGGGAGCCTGTAATCCTGCTACACGGATTCCCGGATGCCTGGTTTGGCTGGGAACATCAAATCGGGTCTTTGGCAGAGTACGGTTTCCGGGTGATTGTGCCCGACCAGAGGGGGTACAACTTAAGCGACAAACCCGAAGGGGTTGCCAGTTATCAGATGGAAACCCTGGTCGATGATATTCTCGGCCTGGCAGACATATTGGGTTATGAACGCTTTCAACTCGCGGGACACGATTTTGGTGCAATGGTCAGTTGGAATCTGGCGATGCGCTACCCGGAGCGGATCAAACGACTGGCGATTGCGAACGTGCCCTATCCAGCCGTGATGGGCAATTATTTGCGCACGCATCCAGCGCAGATGATGAAAAGCTGGTATGCTTTTTTCTTCCAACTGCCTGGATTACCCGAATGGTTCAGCAGACTCAACAACTGGCAAAGCCTGATTTTGGCGATGCCGGATGATTTCACTGAAGCCGAACGGAACCGTTATCGAGAAGCCTGGAACCAACCCGGCGCTATGACAGGCATGATCAACTGGTACCGGGCTTCACTTCGCCAACTGCGACACTCCGCTGATGCGCCCAAAATTCAGATCCCAACGCTAATCATTTGGGGCAAGCAAGACCCGCATCTCAGCTATGAAATGGCCTTGCTCAGCGTTGAGCGCTGCTCCAATTGTCATTTGATCACCTTTGAAAATGCGACACACTGGGTGCTGCACGATGAACCGCACAAAACCAGCCAATACCTGATCGAACATTTCTCTGAATCGGATTCAGATGATTGACCCTGCGCGTGAACAACGCACACGTGTAGAAGGACTAAATCCCGGCAGGCTTGCCGTTGACCAGCGCGGTGCTGATGCCAAGTTCAGAAATTCCAAAAGATTGGTAACGCCCGCGCGATCGTGCTAAACCTTGAGTTGTTCAAATTCCGCCGCATCCACATCCATTATCATACCGCCTTCGGGTAGCCCCAAAAGCCGGTCAAATGGCGAATGCGCCAATATCCAGCGCAGGCGTCCCTGTCCATCGAAAAACAAGCCGCCAAACATGAGATTGAGCAGGTTGTTGATTTCATACGGTTCCAAGCGCTGCCACAAATTCTGAAAATCTGTCAGCCATTCTTCGTAGGGCCTGGTTTCCATCAGTGTCGTCTGCCAAAATCCGTCGATGCACCCCTGCAGCCTGGCGCCTTCGATTTGTAGTTGGGCAAAATCAATTTCTCCCAACTGATAGAGACGTTTGAGATCGCTTTGCTGTTTTTTGAAGGCTCGCACCTTTGCTTCGAAGTGTAAAATGCCGTCCGGGTGCTGGACATTGGTCAGGATACCCCGATGCCAATCTGGCGGAATCACCATTTGGGCGATCAGGGCCTCCACTTTGGGCATGAGTACATCTTCTTGCAGGTTATGATGGCAAGCTGCCCAGGCCTGCAAATCGAGATTCTGATGGATATGAAGCCCAGCTCGATCCAGAGCAGCCTGGGCGGCAGAAACGGTCTTCCGCTTACGTTTCATGCTGCGATCATGATAGGCGCCGCAGCGGTAAAAAGCGTAATGATTACGCCCACCAGTAGAACCACGCAATCCCACGATTTCCGTCAACCTTTCCCAGCACTCCCAGCACTTGGCAACCCCTTTCAAGGGGTAAATACGACGTTTGCGCGTGGCGGTTCCAGGATTGGAACGTCGTGCCTTTCTGCGTTCCTGGTTCTGCAGGAAAAGCTCGTCGGAGATAATGGCAGTATGCTGACCATCATGAAGGGCAATCGGGATACGCTTGTTGATGGATTGACTCATACAGACTCCTTGGATGCACAGCAATTCCCTGCTACACGCTCATATCCAATGGCGGGCGTTCATACTGGGCGGAAAGTCCGACATAACTGGGATTGGTGATGATGCGCCGGATGCTGTCGCGACTGAACGCCCCAGGCGGCTTGTGTCCTGGCGTACCCTGCGTTCGAAATTGGACTATTTCTCCATTCGGCAGGTCAAACCTATTTGCGTTGATATAGTCTGCAATTTCCTTGAAGCCCATATCCTCGGCATAGAGATGGTGGATCAACTGAATGACATATTGATCAATGGGATGCCGGACCGGTACTCTGCCATCGCCAAGGTCAGTTGTACCAAAGCTGGGACAGTAGCCTTCGCCATTTGGGTGGGTACACGCCGAGCAATTCCCTTTGCAATACCCCAGCGGCAGCCGTCCGTTGAGCAATCCCTTCTCGGCGCGTGCTGTTTTCATCCGGCGGACGCGGTCGCTGGTTTGGCGAACGAGCATTTCGGCCAGCGCACCCAGGACTTGCAGCACCAGCATCCCCCAGGGTGTACTGGTATCAATTTGCTCCGTAACGGACACCAGGCGGACGTCATGCTCGATCAGTAGTTGAATGAATCCGAGCAGGCCGGTCAGATTGCGATATAAGCGGTCAATCCGGTGGATCACAACGACATCAATATTTCCGGCAATGATTTCCTGCTTGAGACGGCGAAGTTCTTTGCGTTTGCTGTTGCGTCCGGTTTTGTGGGGGTCAGCGAAAATATCATGAATAATCCAGTTCTGACGCTCGGCATAGGCCTCAGCGTCATCGGCCTGGAATTCCATGGAATAATCCTGCTGCCCCGGCATGATGCGCGATTTGCGGGTATAGATAGCGGCTTTGATGGGGTGCTGGAATGCCCGCTCAGGATTCGATTCGGCTTCTGTTTGCAGAGCCAGCACCAAGGTACGAATATCTTCGGGCGTGTGAGGCTGCCAGGGAAAGTCATCTGTGCGATTTGTCATGGGGTGTATTTTTCCTTTGGTCTGAAATCGAATTTGCCTGGGCTGAGCCAGGCCGTTGGATATCTTCCAGAATGGGTTCTTCACGGAAGATGCGTTTCAGCGCCAGGGCCAGTTCACGATTGAAATCATCGATGCGCTGGCGCTCAATGGCTGAGATTTCTGTGTTCTTGTCTTGGGTGGTCATTCCATTCTCCCAGTATGTGTGCTGTCTCCAAAGAGTTCGTCAGTGAGGGAGTCGTCATCGTCTGCTTCCCCTCCACATGTTTCTTCTTCCGGCCAGAGCGCGAGCTGACGCCCACCGCCGATCACCAGGCTGGCGAGATCGTTTTCATTCATCCCCAACGGCTGCAGCACCTGGAAGATGGAGCGGACCAGCCAATCGCGATAACGGGCTTTGTCGACCTGCTGCCATTGCGGGCGTTCGGGCAATCCCCAGGCTGAAACACCGGGCTTCCTTCCTTTAATGTAGATCATCGGAATGCGCTGGCCGACGCGCACATCGATCCCGGCGGCGCGCAACTGCCGAGCGGCTTTGGCGGGCTCCGATTGGCCGGTATATTCCTCGGGTTCGCGCGCGAGCCGCTTGCGTGTGACCAGCTCTTCCAACGGAACGCGTTCCCCATACAAATCGGCCACCGCCTGATAGACGATCGCCAATGCGGCGGGGATGTGCTCCTGTATCGGGAAGGCCCCCGTTTCGCCGCCAAAGCGCACCGCGAAGGGAATTCGAGCATTGTAGAAGTGCAGTTCCCGAAAGCGCGACTGCAAATCGTAGTAGAGCTGCGTCTGCGCGATCGGATTGGGAACTGTGATGGCCAGTACCCGGCGTGGACCTTTGAAGAGATCGTCACGGGTGGTGAAGGTCATTTCCGGGGGTGATTTCTTGCGGGACAAATACGCCTGCACGGCCTGCAAACGGCGCTCGTCGCGCCCAGCGGCGTAGAACGTAGTTGGAAAGGGTTGCGTGAGCCGCAGGCGCGCCCCATCTTCACCGATCAACCAGAGGACAGCCCCATCTTCCGGGTCGGGGTATACCGCCAACAGCCAGCCGATGATTTCAGACATAATTCGGATACAGAAGCTCCAGCAGTTCTTCCCGCAGGCTCTTACGCAGGTTTTCCATCTCCCAGCGCAGGCTTTCGATCTCACCCTTGAGCAGCACATTCTGCGCCTGACTGGCTTTGATGATATCTTCGAGCTGCTGGATGCGCTGGTTTTGGTCGAGCACGCGGCCTTCCAGATGGAAGCTGGCCTTCTCCTGCTCCAGGTTCATCGAGAGCAGGATGCTGGTAATTGGCAGGGGATGTTTGGCTTTTTCTGCCGCGGGGACATGAAACTCGGCCTTGTTCCACAAATCGTCGAAGAAGGCTTTGTCGTCACGCAGCAACAGCGCCCGCCGCATTTCGGCGAACAGGGTGCGCTCCAGCTTAAATTGCTGGGAAAAGGGGGGCAGGGTGTGGCCCATGGGTGGTTCCTGTGTGTTGAAGAGCGGATGAATATTCCAGTTCACGCGTGTTCCTGGCCAAGGCCATCCCCAATCGTTCCAGCGGCGGACGCGCCTGAGCGCTGACAAATACCCACGCGTGTTCACTCAAACGCTGTAGCTCTAATTGGCACCGGAAGAAGAGCTGATCCCTGCGGCGGCGCAGCGTTTCGTCTGCAAAACGCGCCAGCAGATCGCTGACCAGCAGCGGGGTTGGGTCGGGGGTCAGTTCGCTAAGAAAGTCCAGCAGTTGGGTGACGGTTTCGGCGCGGGCGAAGAAGATGCGCTCTTCGAGAATCCAGGCATAGTGCTGCCCAACGCGTCGGGCCAGTTCATAGGCCAGATCGTAGAATGGCAGACGGTTGCCGCATACCAGCAGACGCACGCCGGTGGTGAGGGCCAGTTCAATTGTCAGATCAAAACTACATGAAGGGGGGATACGATAGATGGTGCCGTAGGGGAGTTGAAGAAGCGCATTCATGCCCCCAACCATAACGGAAACATACGTTCTAGTCTATTGTCCGGGGGACTATTT
>Ga0233437_1000268_pt1 | contig 125242 bp, 142 predicted proteins | sample SI_122_August201_FD_182714 | JGI IMG/M metagenome (GOLD analysis project Ga0233437, IMG submission 182714) | Seawater microbial communities from Saanich Inlet, British Columbia, Canada - SI_122_August2016_200_MG | ecosystem: Environmental > Aquatic > Marine > Inlet | place: Canada: British... | reverse complement strand
CAGGAAAAGTGGATTTTTCTATTGCTTTTGTTAATGCTTGTACCGCCCCACGATCCTTAACTCCAGAAACATTATCAATTTCATCAATCAAGATTAGTTTTGGCTTGAAAAATAAAGACTGTTGGCCCAGTACAGAATTAAGAAATGTTTTCATGGCATCTTGGTTCCTCAGATCTGAAGAATTAATTTCTAATAGGTCATAATCTAATTGTTTTGCTAAAGCATAAACTGAAGAAGTCTTCCCATTACCAATTGGGCCATAAAGTAAAGCTGCCCGAAATTTCTTCTGTTTATAATTAACAATAAAATCTTTCAGTTCTCCAACTGCTTTCTGCTGTCCAAAGACTTGATCCGAATTTTGAGGAGCATATTTAGTAGTAAAAAGTTCCATAAGAATAACTGGATCGTTGTATATATTAATAGTTTGCGGTCATTCTAGTTCTGAAGATTAGAAATCTATTTAAATAAACTTCAAGTCTAAATTTTGGTGATAGACATGCGTAAAGGACTAACATATTCTAATGTATTACTCGTACCAAAGAAAACCCCATTAAAATCTAGGCAAGAAGCTGATGTTAAAACTAGATTTACAAGAAATGTAGAACTAAACATTCCTTTGGTAAGTTCTAATATGGTTACCGTTACAGAACATAAAATGGCCATAGCGATGGCTAGAAAAGGTGGATTAGGAACAATTCACCAGTTTGGAACAATAGAAGAACAAGCAGAAGAAGTTAGAAAAGTAAAAAGAAGCACCAGTTATATTATTGATGATCCAATTTCTATTCAAAAAGATGCAATAATGGAAGATGCAGTACAATTAATGCAAGAAAAAAGCATCACTAGCATTCTTGTTAAGGATGGAGAAGAATTAATAGGAATTTTCACAAAAAGAGATTATCTGTTTGAAAACGATTTAAGAAAGCCCATTCAAATGGTAATGACCCCAAAAGAAAGGTTGATTACCGCAGAATTTGGAATTGATTTAGAAGAAGCTAAAAAAATCTTACATCAACATAGAATAGAAAAATTACCTTTAATGTTAAATGGGAAAGTTAAGGCATTAGTTACAACTAAAGATATTAGTAGATTAGAAAAATGGCCCCTGGCATGTAGAGATCAAAAAGGCAGATTAAGAGTTGCTGCCGCTCTTGGTGTAAGAGATACATTAGAAAGAGCTAAACTGTTAGTAGAAGCTGGAGTAGATGTTTTAGTTTTAGACGTTGCCCATGCCCATTCAGATTTAGTTATTGAAAAGTTAAAAGAATTGAAAACTAATTTCCAAACAGATGTAATGGTCGGCAATATTGGTACTGCGGAAGCGGCTAAAGATCTGATTGAAGCAGGAGCAGATGGATTGAAAGTGGGTATTGGGCCATCTCCAGTTTGTAGTACCAGAATAATTTCTGGAGCAGGAATCCCACAATTAACTGCGATTATGGACGTTGTTTCAATCGCTAAACAGCACAATATTCCTATAACCGCGGATGGGGGAATGAAATTCCCAGGAGATGTTGCTAAAGCCATCGCCGCTGGCGCTTCAACAATTTATTCAGGAAGTTTCTTTGCTGGAACTGATGAAACTCCAGGCATGATTATAATGAAAGATGGAAAACGATATAAAAAATATCACGGCAGCGCTTCTTATGAAAGTAGCCATACAAGACAAGAAAACCAACAAGGTAAACAATTCAAAGAAAGATTAGATGTTTTTGTGGAAGGAGTTTCTAACTTAGTGGACTATAAAGGACCAGTGAGTGAAGTTATTAAATATCTAGTTAAGGGATTGAAAAGTGGCATAAGTTATTGCGGTGCCAGAAATATTAAAGAAATGCAACAGAACGCCGAGTTTATTGAAATTACTGATGCTAGTTGGAAAGAAAGTAATACTCGTGGCAATAAAGTTAGTGAGTAAATGTTAAATGATTTTGGGAGTAGCGCAGTGACAAGCAAACGAGCAAAGCAAGTTTGCTCGCAGGTCACTGAGGCGCATTTTTCCGCGTTTTAGGAAAAATCTAAGGCGCCGTGCCCTACTCTCAAAATTATAAAAAAAGACTTTCTAAGTAAACATTTTTAAATACACACTTTCTTGGTTATTCTTAATATGGAATTACCAAAAAGATACGATCCAAAAGAATCTGAAGATAAGTGGCAAAAGTTCTGGCAAGAAAACAAAATCTTCAAGTTTGAAGAGAATAGCACTAAAGAAATTTATTCAATCGATACTCCTCCACCGTATGCTTCTGCAGACCATCTTCATGTAGGACATGGAATGCATTATTCTCAGTTTGAATTTGTAGCCAGATTTCAAAGAATGTTAGGAAAAAATGTTTTCTTTCCAATGGGCTATGATGATAATGGGTTGCCAACAGAAAGATTTGTTGAAAAGAAATATAAAGTTAACAAGTCAAAAACAACCAGAGCAGAGTTTATTAAATTGTGTTTGGAAGAAACTAAAAAAACAGGATTAACTTATTATAACTTATTCACAAAATTAGGATTCTCTATTGATTGGGATTTATTATATCACACTATTGGAGAAGGAGCAAGAAGAACTGCTCAAAAATCTTTCATGGATTTATACAAAAAAGGTAGGATGGAAAGATTGGACATTCCAACAACTTGGTGTGTTTCATGTCAAACTACCATTGCTCAAGCAGATTTAGAAAGTGCAGAAATGAGTTCTCACTTCAATGATATTATCTTTAAACATGGTGGAAAAGATTTAATTATCGCTACTACAAGACCTGAATTACTTCCTGCTTGTGTAGCATTATTCTATAATCCAGAAGATGAGCGTTATCAAGAATTAAAAGGTAAGTTTGCAAAGGTTCCATTATTTGATTATGAAGTTCCAATCTTAAGTGATGAGTCTGTTGCTAAAGATAAAGGAACTGGCTTGATGATGTGCTGCACATTTGGAGATAAAGAAGATATTGAAAAATGGCACAGGCATAACTTACCCTTAAGAGTAGCATTAACCGAATATGGTAAGATGAATGAACTTGCTCTTAAATATTCCGGATTGAAGATTAAAGATGCCAGAAAAGAAATTATTGAAGATTTAAAAGCTGAAAATTTATTAATTCGCCAAGAAGAAATTACCCATCCCGTTAATGTTCATGAACGTTGTGGAATAGAAATTGAATTTCTTAAAAAACCACAATGGTCAATTAAAGTTTTGGATAAAAAAGAAGAATTGATTGAAATTGCTCAGAAAGTTAATTGGCATCCAGAGTATATGAAAGTTCGTTATGAACATTGGGTTAAGAATTTACAATGGAATTGGGGAATTTCCAGACAAAGGTATTATGGTGTGCCATTCCCATTATGGTATTGTAAAGACTGTAATGAAGTTCTATTTCCAGAAGAATCAAAATTACCAATAGACCCTCGTGAAGAAAAATTTGCAGGCAAGTGTAAATGTGGGTCTGAAAACATAGAACCAGAAATGGACGTAATGGATACTTGGATGACTTCTTCCTGTACTCCAGAAATTAATGCTAAATGGGGAGCAAAGGACGAAAGAAAAAATTTCTTACCAATGTCCCTAAGACCGCAAGCACATGATATTATTAGAACATGGGCATTCTATACAATAGTTAAATCATATTTCCATTTCAATGAAATTCCTTGGAAAGACATTATGATTTCTGGACATGGACAAGATCCTTCTGGACAGAAAATGAGTAAATCTAAAGGAAATTTTGTAGTTGCCCAAGAAGTAATCAATAAATATTCAGCAGACGCATTTAGATTTTGGGCAGCTTCCGTTAAATTAGGAGATGACCTCCCTTATCAAGAGAAAGATGTAGTTACTGGACAAAAATCAATTACAAAATTGTGGAATGCATCTAAGTTTGGATTAATGCACTTAGAAGATTATAATCCAAGTGAAGCAACTGAAGTGTTTGATAAATGGTTACTGAGTAAATTACAAAAATTGATTAAAGAGAGTACAGAACAATTTTCTAAGTATGAATATAGTAAAAGTAAAGCTGCTGTTGATAAATTCTTCTGGCAACATTTCTGTGATAACTATTTAGAAATTGTTAAAGATAGATTGTATAATCCTGATGTTCGTGGTGCGGATGCCCGTAAAAGTGGACAAGAAGGAGTTTATCAAGCAATTTTGGGAATTATAAAGATGGCTGCGCCAATTATGCCACATATTACCGAAGAGATTTATCAACTCTTCTTCGCCGCTAAAGAAGATTGTAAAAGTATTCATGTTTCCAAATGGCCAGAGTTTAATTCTAAATTAGTCGACGAAACAGCAGAGTTAACTGGCGATTTAGGAATAGATATTATTAGTACTGTCCGTAGATTTAAGTCAGAACAGCAACTTTCATTGAAAGAAGATTTACAAAAATTAATACTTGTAAGTTCCGAGGAAAAGTTTCAAGAGATGGTTGAATCAATTAAAGATGATTTAAAAGCAGTATTAAAAGTTAAAGAAATTAGTTTCTCAGGAGAGACAACGCTCGAAACAGAGAAATTTGCTGTAAAAGTAGGAATTTTAAGGTAAATTTCCGAAAGCTTTTTAATAAGAAGAAAAATAATAATTACTCTTATGATCGTGAAGATTACGTTCAGAAGATCAAAATTAAATTGTTGAGGTGTATATAAAATGGAAGCATATTGTGTTAAGTGTAAAGCAAAAAGAGAAATGTCTGAAGCTAACGAAGTTGCCATGAAAGGAAAGGGTGGCGTAGAAAGACGAGCTATGAAAGGTAAATGCCCAGAGTGTGGTACTACAATGTTCCGAATTATGGGAGCAAAAAAAGAAGGAGAAAAATAATCTCCTTTTTATTTCTATTTTTATTATGATTTATCTGTTTGATTTGGATGATACTTTAATTGATACAAAAATTTATTCTAAGATATATCCTTTAATTGTCTCTAAGATTTGTTCTGATTTAGATATTAATGAGAAGGAGTTGTTTGTTAAAGCTGCTTCTCTTGGAATGAAGAAGAATAAGCATGGAAACTATGATTCTGGAGAACTTTGTAAGAAGTTAGATTTGTTAGATTTATATTATCCCATTCTTGAAGAAGAGATTAAAGTTAATGACGTTTTATTTTCTGAAGTTAAAGAAGTGTTTAGTACCTTGGTTTCAAGAGGCAATAAGATTGGAATTGTTTCTAATTCTATGTTACGTACGATTAAATTGTATTTAGACAAGTATAACTTATCGGTTGATTTTATCTTTAGTTCTGATTATACTGGCTGCAATAAAGATTCAGTAGATTATTGGAAGAAACTAATTGCTGCTGAAAGTCTAGTTCCTTCTGAATGTATTGTTATTGGTGATGATTACGAAGAAGATGTCAAGGTTCCTTCTTCTCTTGGGTTTAAAACCTTTTATCTAGATAGTAGAGATAAGTGGAAAGATATCTTAATGCTCTAATCCCATTCTAAAATCAGTTAAATCTAAGATAATCTCTAGAATCTGTTTCATGTTATTAACATATATTAATTCCATTGTTGGAATTTTCTTTGCATGTTTAACAATTAATTCCTTAACATGGTCTCTATTTCTACTTAGCTCATTAACTTTCTTTAAATCAAATTTGTAGAACAACTCATAATATAAAAAGATGGAATTGTTTATTTTAGTAATAATTTCTAAGGAATGAGGATGATATTTTTTATTATGCTTTAAAGCATCCCGAGCATTATATTTAATCACATCAACAATCTTATCAATAGAAGCAATGATATGGGCATAAAAACTTGTTTTCTTTACGTCAGGATAGCCATACTTATTTAGTAAACGTAAGGAATAACTAATAAAACGATTAATGTTATCATGATTTTCTTCAATAGATTCGAGCAATACCTTATTATTATCCTTGATTCCAACTAAAAAACTTTCAGTAGCTTCTTTTAACAATAAAAAGGCTCTTCTTAAAATAATCCTAAAATCTTCATTCGTTTCTTTTATCAAAGATTTAACAATAATGTAATTTGCTGTTTGTTCAATCACTTCAGCACCAATACATCTGCTAACAATTTCATTAATAACAGAAGAAAAAGTGACTTGGATGTTTTTTCGATAATAAATCGTTGTTGGCTTTTTAAAATTTAATTTGATTTCTCCATAACCAAAACGATATAAGCTTTGGACATAAAGTAATGCAGAAGTTCGATCTAGTTCTGAAATGTCAACGGAGATTTTGTTAAGTTTGATAGATTCGGTAGTGCTTAAGATTATTTTATTACCTTCTTCTTCAACAAATAAAGAATCTCCTTTCTTTAGTTTCCTTTCTTTTAGCCATTTACTTGGTACTGAAAGAGTTAAGCTACTAGGCCCATGCTGAATAAGCTTTCTTTGTTCCATACAAGCTTATTGTTCTGTTCTTTTTTAAAGTTTTTGCTTAAATGTACACTATGTACATCATGTATGGGTTAGATATACATATTGCTGCGGTTATTACTACTATTATGAAACAGAATTGTGAACATTGCGCGTATTCCTGAGTATCTAGGGTTGAGGAACCTAAAGCTTGTCCCAGATGTAAAAAGAGGTTTGATTATGGTGGTTGGTGTTTGGAGAAATAAAAATGAAACAACTAATGAATTTAGAGTCAATATATGACACCCTTAAAGACAATGCAAAATTAGTGTTAGGTGCAAATGCGATTGGAACATTTGGTCCAAGAATGCCTGAAGACAAAGACTATTTAGAAGAAAGCCTTTTTCTAGAAAACATAGCCTCATCCTACAAAGTGGGTGTCGATGTAAAAGGAGAACAGACCTATAAAAAACGCCATTTCATACATTTTGGAGAAGTAGAACAAGTTGAAGAACCTCAAAAAACACTCGAAGAAAGTACAACAATTGGTGTTGCAATGTTATATCTCGCTCATGGAGGAGTTCTTCAACATGAAAATTATTCAGAAAGTCTTGATTTAGATCGGTGGAAAACTGTTCCAGAATTTGATGCATTATTACCACGAAAAGAAGTAAGTACATTCTTTGACAGGTTAGTCCAAAATGTGGATACCAGAAATCCTCAGACAGATGCAGATTTAGTAGCTGTTGACGCTTATGTATCTAACGCCATGCAACTCTCGGAACTTCGTGTTTTATATGATGCGTTAGCTATCAATTCAAGATTCTTTGAAAGTGCTAAAGGAGGAGTATGGGGAGGAGACCCCACCGGAGAAACAATTCAGAAATTTGAAGAAGCAGGCATCTTTAGTAGAAGCAATTCTTCTGATGAGGGTGGATGGTATTTTAAAAGTTCACACGATTTTAGAAAACTTCTTCCAGGAGAAGATCCAACATTTGAAACAGTTTCGCCAAGGACAAGAGGAGTAGAACAAGATACAAGAGCCGTTATATTTAAAAGAATGGCAGCCAATGTTGGTAACAGAGATCCAAAAAAAGATCAAGACCTTATTGCTATCGACCATTATGTCATGAGCAATTTGAAAATGATTTAATTTTTGTTTTTTATTTTTTTTATTTATTCCTTCTTCAATTCATACCCTTCTTTGGTATCTCCAACCACATAACCTAACTTAGAAATCTCATCACGAAGTTCGTCAGACTTAGCCCAATCTTTAGCATTACGAGCAACTAAACGTTCTTCAGCTAACTTCTTTACAGCAGCAGGAATCTTTTCAACTTCAAGATCTTTAAATCCTAAACCAAGAACAGTATCAAACTCAAGAAGAGTAGCATATTTGTCTTTATCAGAAAGTTTTTCATCTTTAAGAACTTCCCACATTACTGCTAAGCCTTTAGCAGTATTCATATCATCATTAATACCAAGAGTAAATTTCTCTAAATAATCACTACTACCTTTTCCACCAGTACTTTTTAATTCTAAAACACGATCAACTAATTTCTTATAACCAGCTTTTGCAGAATCCATTGCTTCAAAACTAAACATTAATGGATTTCTGTAGTGTGTTCCTAAACAAAAATATCTATAATCTAAAGCAGAATAACCTTTTTCTTCAAGAACAGTAAGAGTAATAAAATTCTCGCCAGACTTGGCCATCTTTTCTCCTTTAGACAGTACCAAAAACTCATTATGTAACCAATACTTAACCCAAGGTTTTTTGCCAGTAGCAGATTCAGATTGTGCAATCTCGTTTGTATGATGTACTGGAATATGATCTATGCCGCCACAATGAATATCAAATTGTTCTCCTAAATATTTAGTAGACATTGCTGAACATTCAATATGCCAACCAGGATATCCTTCTCCCCAAGGAGATTCCCATTTCATTTCTTGATCTTTAAACTTAGATTTTGTAAACCAAAGTACAAAGTCATGAGAATTTTTCTTATTAGCATCTTTTTCAACTCTGGACTTAGTTTCTGCGTTCAAGTCTAACCTTGCTAATTTTCCATAATCATCTAACTTAGAAGTGTCAAAGTAAACATTGCCACCAGCAATGTAAGTAAAACCCTTCTTTTCTAATTTCTGAATCAACTTAATCTGCTCTTTAATATGTTCAGTTGCTTTTGGAAAATGATTAGGAAGAATAAAATTAAGTTTTCTCAAATCTTCTTTAAACGCTTGAGTATAAAACTCAGCAACTTCATAAACTGTCTTCTTCTCTCTTTTTGCTCCTTTAAGCATCTTATCTTCACCAGTATCAGAATCAGAAGTTAAATGGCCAACATCAGTAATGTTCATCACATGATTTACTTTAAATTCATTAAATAACAAAGTTCTCTTTAAAACATCTTCAAAGATATAACTACGTAAGTTCCCAATATGAGCGAAGTGATAAACCGTAGGACCACAACAATAAAGGCCAACTTCCTTACCAAGAGGCTTAAACTCTTCTTTCTTCTTAAATAATGTGTTGTATAACTTCATATTTGAGATATTTATATGGAGATATAAAAACGTTTCTACTTCATTACAATTCTCTGTAATTCCCTATTAATCGTGGCAGTATCAATCTTTCTTTCCTCAACTGCCAAATCCTTCTTAAGAAAATTTTCGATATAATCATCATAAGTTCTATTGTTTTTGATAATCTCTTTTTCATTGCCAATCTTTTTCTTTTCAATTGTATCTTGTAACTCGGTAAGAACTTTCTGAGAAAGTAATTCTTTTGTTAACATTTCTGGAAATCTGATTTTTGGTAATTTCCCCGTTTTTGCCACATATTTTGCATTCACTAATCCCCTCATAGAGTAAAGATATTTTTTATATGAAACTTGTTTGTTGCTAGTTAAATATTTTTCATAGTTTTTCCTACACATGGATTTGTAATGATAATAAAGTGCCCTAGGATTAAAGTTCGTAAGGGCAATTTTTTTTAATCTAGCTGGTTTAGTTCCATAATAAAGAATGTCTGATTGTAACCATTCAATAATTGAAGGATTTGAGCGAGCTAACAATTTACAAAACTTAAAAATATCAAAGCCACTCATATCTATTAATTTTCCCTCATAATTCTTGTTAATAACTAACTCTCTTGCATTACTATTTAAAGAAAGATAATTATTGATTGGCTGAACAAAAACAAATCTAACATCATAGTCACTGTCTGCACTTGCCATTCTCCACAAACGGCTTCCCGATTCAATTGCAAACAGGATCTTAACATTATACTCCTTTTCAATCTGTTGACAATACCTAACAATGTTATCCTTCATTCTCAAAATTCCAAAACCTCTGCCTTACTTAAACTGTCTTTCATAATCTTATTAAGATCTAATTTGTCTAATTGAGCTTTAATCTTATCAAAGTCTGCTTTGGTACTAGGATTTTTCGGCCCAAGTAAAGAACAGATCTCCGGCCCAGCAGAAGTGTCGTAAGTTCCAATTTTCTTAGCTAAATCAATAATCTCTTGTTTATCATAAGTTAATACTGGTCGGAATATTTCTAAAGATAAGCTTTTGGTAATTGCTTTCAAACTACTAAGGGTTTGCGAAGAAACTTGAGCTAAGTTTTCTCCAGTAATTAAGAACTTAGCACCTTCCTTCTCAGCAATTAATTCAGCTGTTTTGAACATCACAATCTTTGATAAGGTATAATAATCTCGATGGTTACATTTCTCAACTAATAGCTTAAAAACTTCTGCAAAAGGAATCATATAAAGTTTCTTCAACTTTAGAATTTTAGCTAAATCCTTAACTTTCTCAATTTCTTCTTCACCCGTTAATGGAAGTTGATGAAAGTGTATTGCAATAACTTCTAAACGATTCTGCATCAAATGTATAGATACAGGAGAATCTATCCCGCCAGATAATAATGCCACCGCTTTTTCCATATGTAAAAGAAGTGCTAAGTCTCTTTATAATATTTTTCATTCTAAAGAGTAACTTTTATATTAGAGAAGAAAGTAATAGTGTTTATGAAAAAGATTGTGTGGTTGGTGATATTATCATTATTAGTTCTAACTACAATAGCTGAATCCAATAATATCTACCTAAAAGAATCTTTAACTTTACAATTAAATATTGAAGGAGATTTTAATTTAATCAAAGAAGAATCCAATTCAAACGTTAAAGAAGTGTCTACAGAATTATTATTATTTCCACAAGACTCATTCAGACAAACATTATTAGAAACTGATACGACCGGAGAAGTTAAAGAGGATTTAGTTTATTTCTATTGGGACAATCCAAAGATTGAAAGTAAAGAATATCACTTTAACTCAATTGTAAAAACCAAGAATGAGCGTGTAGAAATTAAAAGTAAACTTAATTTCCCAATTGAAGATGATTTAAAAGATTACTCAGAATTTTTACAACCAACTGAAACAATTGACTCTGACACTCCAGAAATAATTCAAAAAGCGTCAGAATTAGTTGAAGGTGAAGATGACCTTTTTAAAGCTGTCTTTAACTTAGCAAACTGGGTTGAAGAAAACGTAGAATATGACCTAACAACCTTAACAGCAGAAACTTCTCAGAAAGCATCTTGGGTTTTAAAAAATAAACAAGGTGTATGTGATGAAATGACTTCTTTGTTCATCGCTATGGCTCGTTCTGTTGGCATACCAGCAAGATTCATTTCAGGAATTTCCTATACTACTTCAGAACTATTTGATGAAAACTGGCAACCACACGGATGGGCTGAAGTATACTTTCCAAATAAAGGGTGGGTGGAATTCGATATTACTTTTGGCGAGTATGGATATATTGACGTCACCCACATTAAATTAAGAGAAACAAACGATCCTGCAATTCCTTCCTCTGAATTTTCTTGGTTAGCGAATAATGTGCAACTTCAACCGGGCAAACTAGATTTTAAAGTTAAATTATTAGAAGAAGGCAATACAGAATTAGAACTTATCCAGATAGAACAAGAAATTCTTTCACCAGCAGTAGAAATTGGAAGTTATAATTTAATTAAAGGAATTTTAAAAAACAATGCTGATTATTATGCAGCAACCACTTTAAGGTTAGCAATCCCAGAAGAAGTTGAAATTCTGGGAAGAAACAAAAAAACCATATTATTAAATCCAAAAGAAGTGAGAGAAACTTATTGGCTAGTAAAAGTTTCAGAAGACTTAAATCCAAAATATTGGTATTCCTTCCCTTCAGTAATTTATAATGAAAAGAACGTTTCTGCTAAAGATTCATTTCAATCAATTTATGGCCAAACAGACTATTCTAAAAAAGAAATTGAAGAATTAATGATTCAGGATGAAGATAAAACATATTCCAGGAAAATTTCATTTAATTGTGATTATGAAAAAGAGATAAACCTTGGTGAAGAAGCAAAAATCCAGTGTAAAGTTAAAAATATTGGCAATACAAACTTAGAAAGTATAAATTATTGCATTGATTCTGTATGTGAAATAATTAATCTACCAATCAATCAAGAATCTTCTTTAGAACTTAAAACTAAAGAAGAAGAAGCAGGATGGCAAAAAATTGTAATTAGTGCTGAGAATGATTTTATTGAAAAACGATCTTCAATTGAATATGCTGTAATGGATGAACCAAATTTGGATGTGAGTATTGAATATCCAGACAGAATAGCATACGATCAAGAATTAATAATTGATGTCAATATTAACAAAACTTCTTTCAATCCACCAAGAGAGGTCATTATTTTAATCTCTCTACCAGGAAGAGAACAAAAATGGGAAATTGAACAGATTAATACAGAAGAAAGTATCCAATCCATATTATTAGCAGAAGGAATTAGTTTTAACAATAAAATAGAAGTTTCCATAACTTGGAAGGATCAAAATGACAAATTATACTCAGAAAAACAAGAATTAGAGATTAAAGGTTCGGCAGAAGGGTTATTAGATAACACAAAATTGTTAATCAACGGATTCATTAATTGGTTTTTATGAGAATAAAATAAAAATAAAAATAAAAAAAAAGAAGAACTATCTTTTTCTTTTAACAACTTTCTTCTTAGCAACTTTCTTCTTAGCAACTTTCTTCTTAGCAACTTTCTTCTTAGCAACTTTCTTCTTAGCAACTTTCTTCTTAGCTACTTTCTTCTTAGCTACTTTCTTCTTAACTGCCTTCTTTTTAGCTGGAGCCTTTTTCTTAGCTGGAGCTTTTCTCTTTACAGCTTTTTTCTTAACTGCTTTTTTTGCAACTACTTTTCGTTTAACTGCTTTCTTCTTTACAGCCTTCTTCTTAACGACTTTTCGCGCAACAGCTTTTTTCTTAACTGCCTTCTTTACAACTTTTTTAGCCATCATAACACCTCTTTGAGTTATTTTAAGAAAAGAAAAGTAAAATGTCTTTTTAAATGTTTCTATGTCCCAACTTTTTTTTGCAACAATTAAAAAATAATTTTGCACAAAATAAAAATTTATTTGTTTTTTAACGACGATAAAACATAACATTTGTAAATTAGAAAAACTTTTAAGAAGAAGAAACAATTTTACATAAATGCAAATAGAAAATTACTTTGATCCTCAAACAATGAGTGTCAACTTGCGCGAAAACACTTCCCCAATTGCAAAAAAGTAGTTCCAAGATAGTGGAAGAGGATTAAAATTTCCGACGACAAAACGAGTTTTGAAAAGATCAAAGAGATCATTCAAGAAATTATTGACGCAATAAAAAATTATGAAAAGTCTTTTTTATAAATTGAAAGAAATGGAAGCACAATTGTCCAACATTTTGATTTTATAATTGTGATTACAAAAAAACAATTTAGTGATGGATTAAAAATAACTGCAGCCCGGCCAGTAGCAAAATTAAACTTGAAAAATTATCAATTGAAAGAAAAATTAAAAGAAAGATTAACAAAAAATTCTAACAAAATTTTAATTGCCGGCTCTCCTGGAAAAGAAAAAACAATATAATGGCTACAATTTCTAGCAACCTTTAAATATATTCTATATAATATAGACAAAACCATGGCAAAGGAAAGCACTAAGGAAGCAATATATTCAGAAACTATTAATCTGAATGATTCAGAAGATACTAATAAAGAATTAAACGAAACAGTTGAAAAACTAGAAGGTGAGAATAAAGCCCTTAACAAAACATTAAGAAGAACTGAAGAAGAAAGTGCAATGTTGAGAGAGTTATTTAATAAAACTAGTTCTGAACTTAGCAATCTAAGAAAACCAGCATTATTAGTGGCAGATATTGTCCAAATCACAGAGAAAGATAAAGCAGTAATTAAATTACCAAATGGAAACAAGTTTTATTGTTACATTTCTGAAAGAGCAGGTACAGTAAGTAATGGAGACACAGTATTAGTAGACCAAAAATCATTGAATGTTATTAGTAAAGTTGATTTAGGTGAAGGCTTAGAAGTAGAGAAATATGTTATTATTGAAAAGCCACAAGAAAACTGGAAAGATATTGGTGGATTAGGAGAAGAAATTAATGAGTTGAAAGAAGTTATAGAATTACCATTAAAAAATCCAGGATTATTTAAGAAAGTTGGAATTAAGCCACCAAAGGGAGTTTTATTACACGGCCCACCAGGAACTGGTAAGACTTTACTAGCAAAGGCAGTTGCTCATAGTACAGATGCAACATTTATTCAAGTAGTAGGATCAGAATTAGTGCAAAAGTTTATTGGAGAAGGCGCTAAGTTAATTAAAGAAATATTCAAGTTAGCAAAAAGTAAAGCTCCATCTATAATTTTTATTGATGAAATTGATGCTCTTGCTGCGACGAGAATGGAAACTGGCACTTCTGGAGAAAGAGAAGTTAATAGAACATTCATGCAATTATTATCAGAATTAGATGGATTTAACCATTTAGGTGATGTGAAAGTTATTGCCGCTACAAATATGTTAGGAATTCTAGATAAAGCAATTATCCGTCCAGGTCGTTTAGATAGATTAATTGAAGTTAATTTACCAGATGAAGAAGGTCGTTTAGAAATTCTAAAAGTTCATGTTAAAAACATGAGCCTTAAAGGTATCAAATTAAAAGATCTTTCTAAAACTATGGAAAACTTTTCAGGAGCAGAAATTCAAGCAGTCTGTACAGAAGCAGGATATTTTGCAATTCGTGAATCTCGAGAACATATTGTAAATAACGACTTCTTGTGCGCGATAGAAAAAGTCCGTAGAGAAGAAGAAGAAGAACATCCTGGTTTATTTGGTTAGGATGAATGGCAACAGTTAAAGTTTTAGTAAAAGGCGAACATAAGAAAGATGAACAAGACCAATTAAGATTATGTTCTACAGTTACATTAATTAAGTCAGATAAAAACATTATTGTGGATACTAGTTCATTCTTAGAGAAGGAACAAATACTAAATAGTCTAAAAGAAGAAGGATTAACTCCAAAAGACATTGAAATTGTTGTTTTGACTCATATGCATTTAGACCATGTTGTCAATACTTATCTATTTAAAAATGCAAAAGTATATTGTAAATTTAAAGGACAAAGTGGTTATCCTGGACAGTTTCATGATGTTAAAACTGGAACTGCACAAAGAACCGAAATTAATGATGGAGTTAAACTAACAAAAGATGTTGAATTTATTCTAACTCCAGGCCACACTCCAGATATGATTTCAGTCGTTATAGATACAGCAGATGGCAAAGTTGTTATTGCTGGAGATGCTTTTCCAGATAAAAGTTTCTTAAATAAAGAGAAACAGCCAAACCCACTATTTATGGATGTTCCAGAATTCAACAAAAGTAGAGACAAGATTCTAAAAATTGCAGATTATGTCGTTCCGGGACATGGAGATATATTTAAAGTAGAATAAGAATCATAATTTTTCTTTTATCATTTCCAACAATTCTATAAACTTAGGAATCATAAAGTGACCATCACCATTAATCATATTAACTTTAGTATTAAGATGAGTAGCCAATTCTTCTCCTTTGCTTAAAGGAACATAGTCATCGTCTTCAGAATTAATCACATAAAACTGATTACAATTATCCTTGATTTTCTCCCAATCAAAACCATCTACAAAACTAGAGAGATAATCATTAAAACGTGAATCTAACAAACTACAAAATCCTGCTACTAAGAATACAGATTTTAACTTAAACTTCTCCAAAATATGTAAAGTAAAAGGAACACCTAAACTATGAGCAATGAAAATTGTATTTTCATCAAAATCAAAATTTTTAAGATGTTCTAACCACTCATTAAGATCAGGATTCATAGAATTAGGAAAGTCAGGAACAATGACTTCATGGCCTAAGTTCTCTAATTCTTTCTTCAACCAAGGAAACCAATTTCCTTCTGAAGTTCCTCCAAGTCCATGAATAATTAAAAATTTCATAATAAAGTCGTTTATGGGCGCTCCCAAGTTACTACCGCTCATCATCGCCCGAAGGCTCAGCGGGTGTTCACCAGGTCATCACGCTTTCCACACAACTAATACTAAAATAACCCCCTTCTATTATAAATTTATGTGCGGAATCTTTATAAATAACTTAGACATATAATGTAAAAAGCTAGTAGTAACTAAAGTATCGGAAAATCATGCTTTAGTTTAGGAGGAAAAAAATGGAAGGAACAGTAAAGTTTTTTAACCGAAGAAAAGGTTTCGGTTTTGTGAGTGGTGAAGACGAAAAAGACTATTTTGTGCATTTTACTGCATTAAAACAAGGTACTTTTCTAAGAGATAATGACAAAGTTTCTTTTGATGCTGAAGAAGGAGAAAAAGGTCCTAAAGCAATTAACGTAACTTTGTTAGAAAAAGCTTCTGATAGAAGTGATTTACCAGCGGAAGAAGGAGAAGCTCCAGCAGAAGAAACAACTGAAGAACCTGCACAAGAGGAAGCTCCAGCAGAAGAAACAACTGAAGAACCTGCACAAGAGGAAGCTCCAGCAGAAGAAACAACTGAAGAACCTGCACAAGAGGAAGCTCCAGCGGAAGAACCTAAAGAAGAATAAGTTTTTTCTTATTAATTTTTTTTATTTATTTCTTGTTTATCTTATAACTTTAATATCAAAACAAATTCTAAATACGCTTGGAGAAAATTGACCACATTTTACTTTCCGCATTATTCTAACAGAATGTTTATTGTCCTTACAAATATCTCTAACTTTCTTCGCTTCTTTATCAATTTCATTTTCATTTAAGAAAGCATAAAGGTGAATCATTCCACCAAGTTTAACCTTACTCAGAGCAATATCTAAGAATTGTTCTCCAGTTTTTGGTAGTGGCATAGCAATACGATCAAATCTTTTCTTAATTTTCGGCAAAATTTCACGAACATCACCTTCGAATATAGCAACTTTATCATCCAACTTATTTAAAGAAACATTTTCTAAAGCATACTGATGTGCAAGAGGATTCATCTCAATACCATAAACAACCTTAGCTTTAGAGTTCTTAGCAATAACTAAAGGATAGGGTGCTGCCCCAGAAAACATTACAAGCACTTCTTCTCCAGCCTTAACTAATCTAGCAATTCTTAACCTTTCAGTTCCAGATCGAGCAGAAAAATAAGTTTTCTCTAGATTTAATTTAATTTTAACCCTGTTTTCATAATGTTCAGTTTCTTTGGTTTTCTTACCAGCAAGAACTTTAACTTTTCTTAATCGATAATCTCCAGAATGAATTTGTTCTTTTTTAACCACAGTACCCACATGATCATTCATTTCCAAATAAGCTTCAGCAACCATCTTCTCTTTACTTTTCAACTCTTCGGGAATCTCTAGAACCATAATACTTCCAACAATTTCTTGAGAACGAGGAATTAACTTGATTTCTTTAGCAGATAATTTATTCTTTAACAATTCTTCAATCTTAGGAGCCCGTTCTTTTTTAGGAAAAGAGATTTTGGTATTGATAACTTTACCCCCTGAAACTTTTATATTTTTAGTTATTGGAAAGAATATCCTTCCCAATTCTCGAACCGCAAGATAATCTGGACTTAACAAATCTTTCTTTTGTAAGAACTCTTTAACCTTTTGAGCATTCTTTAACTCCGTTTCTACTGCTAACATAAAGAGTAACATCTTTTTTATGATATATAAATTTATCTAGAAATTAAATGGCCAGACCACAAAGAATAAAAACTGCAAGAATTTATATTCAAAGATGGTGATTTTAAATTATGTCATTATTATTGTTTTAATAGTCCTTTCAGGATTATTTTCCGGGCTAACGCTTGGTTTAATGAGTTTAGACCTTTTTGAGTTAAAGAGAAAGATAAAACTTCATAATAAAAATGCAATTAAAGTTTATCCATTAAGAAAAAACGGGAATTTATTATTATGTACACTTCTTTTAGGCAATGTAGCAGTCAATTCGGCTTTAGCAGTATTCTTGGGTTCTCTTACAGCAGGCATTTTAGCAGGAACAATCTCTACGGGATTAATAGTGATTTTTGGTGAAATCCTGCCCCAATCAATATTTTCTCGGCATGGTTTAAAGTTTGGAGCAAAAACTACTTGGTTAGTTTGGATCTTTTTAATTGTCTTATATCCATTAACCAAGCCATTAGCCATGATCTTAGACCGATTTTTGGGAAGCGAGTTACCAACAATTTACTCTAAGAAAGAGTTTCGTTTAATATTAAGAGAACAAAGAAAACTTAAAAAATCAGACTTAAAGAAGCATGAGTTTACAATTTTACAAAGAGGCTTAGATTATTCTCATAAAACGGTGCAATCCATTATGACTCCAAAGATCAATACTTTTTTCATTAGAAAAAATAGCCTTTTAACAAAAAAGCTATTAGAACAAATTCATGAAAAAGGCCACTCTAGAATGCCTGTATATTCAAACACAAGAGATAAGGTTGTTGGAATTCTTTATTCAAAAGATTTAATCACAATCGACCCTGAAGATCAAATTCCGGTAAAGAAAATGACGCGGAAGAATGTCCATATTATTAGTAAAGATAAAAAGTTAGATAAGGTGTTAAATTTGTTTAAGAAAAAGAAAATTCACCTTTTTATTGTTAAGGATAAGTTTAAAGGTGTAGCGGGAATAGTAACCCTGGAAGACGTTTTAGAAGAGATCGTCGGAGAAATTGTTGATGAGTATGATAAAATTAAAGATATGAGATATTAAATGAAAAAGAGGACTAAAAAGAAAGTTGGAAAATTTATTGGGAAGTTAATTAAATCTATACTGAAAGGAATCTTTTACTATCCATTTAAAGGATTATTCTGGGCAATCAAGAAGTTATTTGTTTATTTAGCAGAAAAAGTAAGAATTACTACAAAAAATCATCAAGAAGAAGTAGAACAAAAGAAACGCCCAGAAGTTGAAGCAAAGTACGATTCATTAAAGATAATCAAGAAGATAAAAGGAACAGTTTCTACATTTGAAAACAAGCTTTACAAAAATAAAAGCACAATTGGACTAATTTTGGGAGCAAGAGGGACTGGTAAGTCTGCGATAGGAATGCGTTTATTAGAGAATTTTAAAGTTAAAACAAATAAAACCATCTATGCTCTTGGATTTAAAGAAGAATCTCTGCCAAGATGGATTAAAGCAACTAAAGATATTGAAGAGATTAACAATAATTCTGTGATTCTAATTGATGAAGGTGGAATTGAATTTTCTTCTCGAAAAGCAATGACAAATGCCAATAAGTTACTTTCTGAGATATTACTGATTGCCAGACATAAAGACTTAGCAGTAATATTTATAACTCAAAATTCTGCAAATCTAGAAGTTAATGCAATTAGACAAGCAGATTACCTAATCTTAAAACCAAGTTCATTATTACAAAAAGACTTTGAAAGAAAGAAAATTAAAACAATTTATGAAAACGTAACTGATGATTTTGAAGAGTTAAAAGACACTGTTGGAATAACCTATATCTTTTCAGATGAATTTTTAGGATTTATAACAAATAGCCTACCAAACTTCTGGAATGATAAAGTTAGTAAAGGATATGCTAACAGAAAGAAAGAACTAAAAAAAACTACTTAATCCTTTCTGAGATAACTTATCCTTAACACCATTAAGTTTCTCTAATTTAGATTTAACCCGTTCTAAAGAAAATCCATGCTCTTCAACAAGTAAATGAATCAAGGCTTCTTCATCAATGTTCTTCCACTCTAATTTATAATCATCAGTAACTGGAATGTGTTTAATAGTATCAAAAACTTCTTGCCATTCTAAATCAGGATAAAACTCTTTCCACTTAACTTCTTCAAAAATCTTATCAAAGTTATCGCCATGCTCTTTCATTAATTTCAAAGCTGTTTTCGGTCCGATTCCCTTAACACCACCTGGATTGTAATCAGTTCCAACTAAAATTGCCAAAACAATTAATTGTTCTAAATTTAATTCTAATTTCTTAAGTACATCATCCAACTTAATCATCTCTGGACTAACTTTTTGATAAGCAAACTTTCCTGCTCTCTTTCTCTTGCCATCAATAGATAAATTTCTAACTAAAGTAGGACAGCCAAAAATAAGATTATCATAATCCTGTGAAACTGAAGCATAACAAGTTCCGTTCTTAACCATATAAGCAGTCTGAGCTTCTCCCTCACTTGGAGCTTGAACAATTGGTAATCCTAGAGCAGTAATTACATTCTTTGCATCCCTAATCATATCTTTATCAAGAATAACTGTACGAGAAGCAAACTTACGCATATCTCCAAGATTTTGTTCTTCTTCTGCTTTCTGAAATAACTTGGCAGCTTCTTGTTTAATTGCCGTTCTTTTTTCCCACGTTTTCTTTTTAATATCAGGAGCCTTACCATCAAAAACAAAAACTAATTTTAATCCTTGTTCCATTAATGATGTGGTTCTTGAAAATAATCCAATTAAATGAGAAGTTACTCTTCCTTTACTATCAGTTAAAGCAGAACCATCCATTCCTCTAATTGTTGTAAGAAATTGATACAATAAGTTCATAGAATCTACGGCAAGAATTTTATCTTTAAGATTTCTCGCAGAAATCTCCTCCCTTACCACCAAATCTTTAAATTGTAATCCCATATTATTCTACCTTCTTAACAGCAACGTTTTCAAAAGCCCCAGCTTCTAACAGTTCTAAAGACTTTTTATTAATTTCATTGGTGTACAAGAATAATAAAGGAAGTCTTTTTGCTTGTGCTTCCATATAAGCAGCAGAAATATCTTTCTCATCACACTTACTTTTATTTTTAGCTTTACAGAAATATGTTATTCTGCCTACAACAGAAGGAACCTTTAGGATAAAGTTCATTTCTGCATTCTTCCTTAATGTTTCTTTTTGATCAATTGTAATCTTTAAATTATTAAAAAAGTCTTCAATTTGTGGGAAGAATTCATCATCAATCGTTTTTCTTTTCTTCGTAACTTTATCTTTAACCTTTTGAATAAAAGACTTTTTTTCCTCTACTGAAAGTTTCTTTTGCTCTTCTTTCTTTTCAATAATGGATTCTTTCTTAACTTCTTTTGTTGGTTCTTCTTTTTTCTCCACTACAGGTTTAGTTTCAGGAGGAATTTCTTTAATTTGAGGCTCTTTCTTAACTTCGGGTTCCGTAGGCTCCGCCGAGGAGCTAGTAACTTTGTTACTTTGCTCTTCCTTAACCACTTCAGCCTTAGATTCTGACTTCACTTCAGGAACTGGCTTCTTAACTTCTTGTTCTTCTTTCTTCTCAATAACCGGTTCTTGCTTAACTTCTTGTTTAGAAAGGGTTTTCTCTTCACTAGGATATTCTTCCGCAGAAACTTCTGGATTTTGATGACTAATAAAATCTCCAATCATTTTATTAGCTTCTTCATTACTAAGTAAGTGCCATTTCCAGAACAATTCTGTTTGTCCATGAATATTAACGTTTAAAGGAATAGCAAAGTCTTTTAGAGTTCTTAAAGCAACTTTAGCCAATAATTCTAGCTCTTTTTCCCTAAGTAATTTTCTTTCCTTTAATTGTAATAAAACCTGATAATCTTTAGGATTAAAATTGCCATCAGCAAACTTGAATAACTGATCTTCCTGCCCAGGTAAGAAATATAAGGGCGATCCACCACCAATCTTTAACTTAGAAACTTTAACTTTGTTCTGAGCAGATAAGTCTGATAATAGTGCAGATGCTAAAAGAACATCTGACTTAATATTCTTAGCAACAGCCGTGGGCGTAGTCGGCCCGATCATCTTCATAAAACCAAGAATCTTTTCATGATCTAACATAAGAGTAGATTATAATATTGAGTTTATATAGTTTTCTAGTCAGTAGAGGAGAGAAAAAAAAGAGAAAAATTATTTCAAATCAAAGTTAGCCCTGAATCCAATCCCTATAGCATCCTGGCCCAAATATGCTTGAACCCAATGTTTATGTTCTTGGTCCAAATCAACACGAATGATTCCTTGATAATCTAAGCTCTGTCTCAATTGTTCTACATTTGGACTCTTTGGATCAAAACCAGTAGCAACATCCAAACCAAGGATGACATCATCAATCTTATAACCAACAGTAGTACCAAAACTAAGATTATGCTGAGCCCCATCTCCAGTAATACTGGCTAAGTAACTAACCCGTGAATCTAACAAAAAGTTGCCTGCCATCATTGTTGCATAAACTGTAGGATTAATGTTAGTAACTTTTCCTTCTGTAGAATAAACCACAGGAACCACTCCAAGTAATCCAACTGACCCCAAGTCTAAAAACCCACCAATACCGGCCCCAACATTTGGCTTCTTGCTAGGTGAGTAGCTTAAAGGAGTTACTGCAAATATTCCATTCCCATCTCCATCAGTATCAACAAACGCCTTAGGAAGTAAAGTGTAATTTGGTGCACCTTCCGACAATGTAATTCTCTGATCTAATTGTGCATCATTTGGTCCCTTACGACCATCAAAAAAATCTGCCCTTGCCGGTCCTGGAGTTAAAGCTAAAGTTGCCCCTAGTATTAATCCGCTAATTATTTTTGTTAGTCTCATTTTATTTCACCTTTTTAGTTTATATTTTGTTATGTGTTTACTTGACAGTAGTCAATACCTTTGCTGAACATATAAACCTTATGGGTGGCAATCACCACCCAAACTAGAAACTTTTAAATAAACTGAACACTAAAACAAAAATATGTATCAAGAAATCCTTCAAAAAACTGGACTTAGCTTAAATGAATCTAAGGTATATGAAGCTCTTCTAAGCTTAGGAGAAGCCAATACCAATAAGCTTTCAGTCAAATCTGGAGTACATAGAAGGAATGTTTATGATTCCTTAAACAAACTAATTGAAAAGGGCCTAGCCTCAGAGACGTTTATTAAAGGAGAAAAATTCTTCAAAGGAATCAGTCCAGAACGTTTAAAGGATATTCTAAAGGAGAAAGAAGAGGCATTAGATAAATATCTCCCCGAAATGAAGAAACTGCATGCTGAATTAGAACCAGAAGCAGAAGCTTATTTCTTTAAAGGAGTGGAAGGATTCAAAAGTTACTTACAATTAATTCTTCAAGAAAAACAAACAGTACATTTTATTGGCGCAAAGGCTTTCTGGTTAGATCCACGATTACAACATTACTTAAGACATTTCCATAAACAAAGAAAAGCCAAAGGAATTAAGTTTAAACATCTTTTTGATTATGAAGTTAAAAAAGAAACACCTGACATCCTAAAATTAGTTGGAAAACCCTATAAGTTTCTTCCAAAGAAATATTCTTCACCAACAGCAGTAGACGTCTTCGGAGATTATGTAGTTACTTTTGTTGGAGCCAAACCAGGAGAATTGTATGAAGAACCATTACAATTTGTTCTAAAAAGTAAATTACTAGCAGAAGGCTATAGAAAAATATTCCAGTTCATGTGGGACTTTTGTCCAGAAGAATAATTAAGAAAGAAAAAAAAGAAATTAAGGCCTAACCCATTTAACTTCATAATAAGTTACGTCATTCTCAGCATCAACAATACCCATTAACAATCTTTTCTTAGTTGAATGAGCAACTCTGTTTTTAGCAGAAAATTCATGCCAAGTTAATGTACTGCCTTCATTTACAGGATAAATTATCCAACGAGCGTGATCTTCTCCTGGCTTGACTCCACGATCATAAACTCTAAAATCAGCGCCAAACTTTAATGCAGTCTTAATAATATAACCACGATTACGCATATCTTTAAACACACAATAACGTATCCAAAAATTAGGTTCTGTTTTCCTTGCCCTACGTAAGAAAGATTCAAAGGAGATTTTTCTGCCAGCATCGCTTTTTACATCCAGTTTGCCTTTCTCCATTAGATAAAATCCTTCTAATAAAGAAAGTTCAATCTTCCCAGACTCAGAAACAGAGCCAAACCTAGATTGGTTGTAAAGCTCTCTAGCATCATCAGATGCTTCAGTGATAACTCGCTCACCTGCTAGTAAAGCCCTGATCAGAACCTTTTTTTTAACAGATTTTTTTTCTTCTGTAGAAGTTTCAGACACTGCTGCTTCCACAGATTCCTTTTTAGTTGTTTTTTTTGCCATAACTTAGAATACGAGAGCGGATTTTTAAAGGTTTTCGTTTTTCTTGATAATTAATCAGTCTTAAATAAAACTAACAAAATTTAAATAAGATAATTATTTACTAAACCAGAAGGTGATATTGATGAAAAATAAAATATTTGTAATTTTAACAATGGTAGTTCTAAGTTTGTTCATTATGGGTTGTAATGAAACTGTTGAAGAACTTCCAATAAAACCAGAAGGGGTTCCTGAACAGGCAGTAGAAGAACCAATTGAAGAACCGAAACCACTTGTTGAAGATATACCGGAAAAAGATTTACCTATTGAAATGAAAATCATCAAAGTTACAGGAGAAAATTATAAGTTTGTAGTGGATGGAGAAGAAAATCCTGAAATAAAAGTTAAAGTTGGTGAAATGATTAAGATTGAATTTACCAGTACAGATGGTTTCCACGATTTCGTTATTGATGAACTTAACGCTAAAACTGAAAGAGTCACATCAGGAAAATCCACAGTTATAGAATTTGTTGCAGATAAAGCAGGAACATTTTCATACTATTGTAGTGTTGGCAACCACAGATCTGCTGGAATGGTAGGCAATTTTATGGTAGAATAAAATGGCTCTTCAAAACATAGGACTACAGCTGGTTTTTATCCTTGGAATAACCAACATCATTTTCTTGTTGTTAGTATATTTCTCATGCCGTTGTATGGGTGGAGCGAAAGTAACTCAAAGATTGTTTAGTAAAGAATGGTACCAAAAATTTTATTCTAAACATTGTTATTTTTGGTGGGGATTCTTCTTATCAGTAATCTTGCATACTTCTTTTGCATTTTACTTGTTTGGATATCCCTTCTAAAAAAGAAATTTTTCTTTTATTTTCTTTCTATTCTCTCTTAACAAATAATCCACACCAACACATTGCTTTCCTTCCCGAAACCGGTTTCAACCAAGTGGAATGTATTTTAAAATTACATGGACAGATCAATTCTAAATCCTTCTCATGAGTGCCATCTCTTAACCTGCAAGGACATAGCTTTAACCCATGTTTCTCCTCATTAGCTAAAACTCCTTCAACTATTGTTCCCACATGTTCATTATCAGGATTTAGAATAAAGTCATTTTTCTCAGTAAACTTTTCCCAAACATTTAACAATTCTTCAGAGTTCATAGCCCCATCACTTTCTTAGCTTCTTTCTGATCAACTTCAACATAAGCATTCTCTGCTTGGCAAGTTGGACATTTTGCAGGACCAGCATTACCATAATGAACATCATTACAAACATTACACCTAAAATATTTTTTATCAACCATTTTTATTTACCTCTATTTACCTAATGCTTGCTGTAAATCCATAGCATGCTCCTGCTCCATTGCCAAAATATTTCTTAACTGCTGCGATAAAGCAAATTCTTTCAATTCCTCAGCCTGTTCAACCCTTAGCTTATATCGAACAATTGCATCTTCTTCACCAGCTAAATCCTGCTCTAACATCTTCACATTATCAATATTAACTTTAATTTCATCAACATTAATTGAAGGCACTCCACCCAAAAAAGAAATTTGATCTGCCAACACTAAAGCATGTCCAATTTCTTCATTAGCATGTACTTTTAGTTCTTTAATAATATTTCCAAACTGTGCGCCAGACATTACTGCTGAATGTTGAATATATTGAATAGCTGCAGCATATTCTTTTTCCAAATCTTTATTTAACAATTCAATTAATTCTTCTTTACTAATCATTTTTCCCGCCTCACAACTCCTTTTCACTAATCCAAGAACCATGCATATTACAATGTTCCACTGCTGTAATCTTTCCAGTACTAACTTTCAAATGTAATCCAGCCCCAGGATTTACTTTCTCAGGAGTTAAACTAACTCGAGAGATAAATTCATTGTCCAAATAAAAATCAATCCAAGTGATATAATGTTCTTTTTCCATTGGATGTAACACAGAACCAACTTTAACATGAACATCTATACAACCTTCAGGAATTAATCCACATTGCTTATTAACAACGATTACTGGAGAATGCTTTTCCGCCTTATCGGCTTCATCTGAAGCTGTTTTTAAAGCATTATCGTTCTCTTTAAATGCAGTTGTAAAACATACTGGACACACTTTTGGTGCGCTTCCATTAATAGAAACATAACCACAATGATCACAAACAAAACCTTTCATTTTTTCTTCCTCCCATAGACTTCTGAATTAACTGTAAACTTAGCGTTCTTACCATTTAAAACAGAGATAATATTCTCCGCAGCAATTATAGACATTGCAGACCTTGCTTCAAAAGTAGCAGATGCAGTGTGTGGAGTTAAAACCACATTATCCAACTTCTGCAAACCAGCACTTAATTTCGGTTCATTTTCAAATACATCTAAAGCAGCCCCTGCAATTTGCTTTCGTTTTAAAGCAGAAACTAATGCTTTCTCATTAATAACTGGACCACGAGAAGTGTTAACTAAATAAGCAGTCTTCTTCATCATCCCCAATTCTTTACTTCCAATTAAATGTTTTGTTGAAGGTAATAAAGGAACATGTAAACTAATAAAATCAGACTTTTTCAACAACCCATCCAATTTTACAAACTTAGCACCAAATTTCTTTTCAAAATCTTTATTTTTTCTAACATCATGATACACTACGTTCATGCCCATTCCTTTTACAGCAATTTCTGCGACCCGAATTCCAATTCTTCCCAAACCAACAATTCCTAAAGTCTTACCTTTTAGTTGCGTTCCTAATAAGAGCAAAGGTTTCCACCCAGTATATTTCCCACTACGAACAAATTTATCAGATTCAGGAATCCGCCTTGCAACAGACATCATTAAAGAAAAAGTCTGTTCAGCAACGGCATCAGTAAGAACTCCAGGTGTATTGGTAACAGAAATTCCTAAAGAAGTTGCAGATTTGACATCAATGTTATTGTAACCCACAGCATAATTAGAAACTACTTTTAAATTAGGATTTTCCCGCAGTACTTTATTATCAATTTTATCTGTTAACAAACATAATAAAGCGTCGCACCACTTAACTCCTTTTAACAATTCTTTTTGAGAAATAACTTTATCTTTAGGATAAACCCTTACTTGAAAATGTTTTTTTAATAACTTGATTCCTTCAAGAGGAATTTTCTGAGTAATAAAAACTTTAGATTTCATTTCCTACCTGCCAAATAGCGTGCTGCTTTCAATAAAGCCATACATCCTTGGCCAGCGGAGATAACATATTGATATTCGTGCCCAGAGGCACAATCTCCCGCTGCAAAGATTCCTTCAACATTAGTTTTACCAGAACAATCAATCTCTACATGTTTATGCTCATCCAACTTAATAAATTTTGGTAAGAACTTAGTATTGGGAAGTCTTCCAACTTCAATAATAACTCCCTTAACATCTAATTTCTGTTCCTTTCCGTTTTGTTTAAATTTAATTCCACTAACGAACTTATCTCCAATAACTTCAGTAGTTTCTGCATCAAAGAAAACCTTTACTTTCTTGTTCTTCTTTACTCTTTCAATTAAATATTCATGCCCAGTAAACTCTTTTCCACGAACTAACATGTAAATCTTAGTGGCGATATCTTTCATAAAATCTACTGCCTCAAGTGCTGAAGCCCCACCACCAACAATAACAACATCCTTTCCAGTAAATAAAGGACCATCACAAATGGAACAATATGTTACACCCATTTTAGAAAATTTGTCTTCCCCAGGAACATTTATTTTTCTTGGTTTAGAACCAGTTGTTAAGATTACAGATTTAGTTAAGTATTCTTTCTTATCTGTAACAACCTTAAAATCAGATTTTACTTTTTTAATCTCTTTAATAGTTTCCAGAACAACCTTAACTTCATTAAATTTCATCTGCTCTTCCATAATACCGCTAAAATCAATACCTGTTGTTTTAACAATCCCAGGATAATTAAGAACCTCACCAGAAACCATAAATTGACCACCAAAATCGCTAGAAATTATTTCATATTTCATTTTCTTTCTAGCAGCGTACATTGCTGCAGTTAGTCCTGCAATTCCAGCTCCAATAATTATAGTCTCATATGTTTCTACCATTTTTAGTTCATACCATTTTTAACAAAATTTTAATATTTCTTTGTAAATTGAATTCGCATCAAAACCAAACTTCTTCAATAATTCTTCTGGACTTCCAGATTCACCAAAGTGATCCTTTACACCAATACGTTTCAACTTAATAGGACATTTTTCTGATAACAATTCTGCAACCGCTCCACCTAACCCACCAATAATTTGAGCTTCTTCAACAGTTATAACACATTTACATTTCTTAACTGCAGTTAAAATTGTTTTTTCATCTAAAGGCTTGATGGTATGGCTATTGATGACCGTAGCACTAATTCCTTTTTTCTGCAGATTTTCTGCAGCAACTAGACATTCATATACAACGGGGCCTGCAGCAATAATACAAACATCACCACCATTCTTTAAAACCTGAGCCTTACCAATCTGAAAAGGAGTTTTCTTAGTTGTAAACTGAGGAGTTTTTTCTCGAGCAAAACGCATGTAACAAGGACCCTTGTATTTTGCAAGAGCAATTGTTGCTTTTTTTGTTTGTTCATAATCGGCAGGTACAACCACAATCATGTTTGGAAGAGTACGCATAATAGCAATATCTTCTAAAGCTTGATGAGTTGCCCCATCCGGACCAACTGAAACCCCAGCATGAGCACCAATAATCTTTACATTTTGATTGTTATAACAAATTGTGGTTCTAATCTGTTCCCAACATCTTCCTGGACAGAACATTGCATAAGAAGAAGCAAAAGGAATTTTTCCCATTGCAGCTAATCCTGATGCTACAGTAACTAAATTCTGTTCCGCAACACCAATTTCAACAAACCGTTTTGGAAACTTTTTCTGAAATTGATCTACTCGTGTAGACTCAACTAAATCAGCACAAAGCACCATAATGTTTTTATTTTTCTTACCAAGTTCTACTAAAGCGTCACCATAACCATTTCTAGTAGGGATTTTTTTACTGTTACATTTCAAACCAAGTGTTTTATTAAAACCCTTAAGCTTTTCCAGACAAAATTCTTTTCTTTTCATTTTCTAATTCTTTAAGTGCTTTTACTGCCTCTTCTGGTTTAGGGGGTTTGCCATGCCAAGTGTAATCATTTTCCATAAAAGAAACACCTTTTCCAGGAATAGTATTAGCAATAATCATTAATGGCTTTTTCTGATTTTTCCTAGATTCTTGTAATGTTTTAATGACCTGTTTCAGATTATTTCCGTTAATTGTAATAACATTCCAGTTAAAAGCCAGATATTTTTTATCAAGTGGGTCAAGCGGCATTATGTCCTCAGTACTTCCATCAATTTGAATATAATTTCTGTCCATAACAACAACTAAGTTGTCTAATTTATGTTTAGCTGCAAAAAGAACTGCTTCCCAAAGATTACCTTCATCATGCTCACCATCAGAAGTTAAACAAAAAACTTTATTCTTTTTCCCATCTAACTTTAAAGCGTAAGCCATTCCTGCCGCTTGCGATAATCCTGATCCAAGAGGCCCAGATGTAGTTTCTAATCCAGGTAAGGCTTCTCTATGAGGATGCCCTTGTAATCTTGTTCCCAGTTTTCTGAGCGTCATCAATTCTTTTTTAGGAAAATAACCGGCATTAGCTAATGCAACATATAATACTGGACAGATATGACCATTTGAAAGAACTACTCTATCCCTCTGGTCCCATTCCGGTTTTTTGGAATTATGTTTAAGAACATTAAAATAAAGTGCAGTAAAAACTTCCACCATTCCTAATGGCCCTGCAGAATGACCGGATTTGGCTTCAGCAAGGGAAGTAATAATGTCTTGCCTAATGGTGTTTGCCATCAATTTAAGATCTTTAAGCTTGTTTAACTTTTTCATTAACATCCTCTTTTTAATTGAACTAATCTTTATTGATTAATAAATGTTATTAAAAGAAAGATTAAGAATATTTAAATAGGTAAAAACATTTAACACATAATATATTCAAAAATGAGGTGAATTAATATGGCAACTGTAAAAATTTATTCAACACCAACATGCCCTTGGTGTAAAAAGGCAAAAGCATATTTTAAGGAAAACAAAATTGAATTTACTGATGTTGATGTTTCTTCTGATGAAGCTGCCCAAAAAGAAATGGTTGAAAAATCAGGCCAAATGGGTGTTCCAGTAATTGATATTGATGGGAAAATCTTAGTTGGTTTTGATCAAGCCAAGATTGAAGAAGCTTTGAAATAAAGAAAAAAAGCATTTTATTTATATTTTTTTATATTTAAACAAACATTTTTACTACCAGAATTGAATTCTTCCTTAGCTCTATTAATAATCTTCATTGCTCCGGCACAAGTATTTACTAAAAAGATATTTTCTAAATCTTTTGGACTAATTAACTTTTTCTTCATTGGTTGCTTTTTCATCCAATCAATTAAACCTTTCCACATTGGACCTAAAAGTATAATTGGAACATTATCACAAATGTGTTTCACCTGTAATAATTGCCAAGTGTAAAACAATTCTAAAACAGTACCAATTCCACCTGGTGCAACCACAACAACATTAGACAATTTCATAAACGTATCTAATCTTCCAGAAAATTTGTCAAAGTCTTTTTGAATATCTAAATGGTAACCACCAGTTTGTTCATTAGGAAGGTTAATTGTTAAACCAATAGAATGAGAACCATTTGGTTTATCTTTCCTACCTAAATGATGACCACGAGAAGCGGCATCCATCAACCCTGGACCACCACCAGTAACTAAATCCATCTCTTCTTTAGCAATCATCTTAGCTAAGGTGTGTACTTGTTTGTATGTCTTCTCTCCCTTTTTAGTCCTAGCAGAACCAAAAATGGCTACGCGAAAATGTTTTTTATCAATTTTGCTTATTTCTTTTATTCTTGTTTTCATTTTCTAAGTTTTTTTACCCAAATGTAAAAGCATGAAAAGTAAACCCCTCCGTTGTAACTAACTTCAGAGTATACCCACCATAATCTCCTTCAACAATATTATACAATTGAGGTTGATCAATAATCACAAATGCCCTTTCTCCATCAAATTGCACATCACTACCTGCTTGATCTTTAGAAACATACTTACCATCAACAAATACGTCTATTTCAACTGGATCTTTAATACTATCAGCAACAATATTAACAGAATGTGCAACAAAATTTAAAATGACAGAAGCAGAACTTTTTGCTTCTAAATTGTCTTCGTTACTTTGCCAAGTTCCTTCCAGATAAATGATGTCTTCTTCAATTTCTTCAGGTAAAACATAGTCTGCTGTTTTTTTAGATTTTAGTCCTCCAAGATTACCAACATTTTGTCCCCTAGGTAAAGCAAACTTATATCCCGCATAAAGTTCAGGAGTTGTTATTACAGTAGGTGTTTTATCAAGCATGTCTGTGAGACCAATCTCTTCAACTTCCGTTCCAATCTCTCCCAGTAGTTCTTGAATAATTTTCTCAGTTTGATCATAAGCACCTTCACCAATATGGTCAAAACGAATATATCCTTCAGAATCAATTAAATATTTACGCGGCCAGAAACGATTTTTGAAATTTCGCCAAGTTTCGTAATTATTATCTTGCACCACCCGATACTCAATCCCATATTTTTCCATTGCTGATTTAACATTATCAATGTCCTTCTCAAACTCAAATTCTGGAGTGTGAACTCCAATAATAACTAACCCATCATCTTTATACTTTTGATCCCAAGCAGTAAGGTGTGGAAGAGTTCGGATACAATTGATACAAGTATATGTCCAAAAATCAATCAAAACAACTTGACCACGAAAATCAGATATCTTCGTACCTTCTTCAGTATTAATATAACCAACAATTCCTTTCAGCTCTGGAGCCAAAGGATAAATGCCATCTTTAATCATCGGTTGTGTGGGCATTTCTTTTTCTTCTTTTTCACTTTCTTTGATAGTATCTTCGGCCCCCTCTGTTTCAACTATTTCAGAGATCTCAGAAACTTCTTCGGCAATCTCTGTAACTGGTCCTGCAGGTGAAGCTTTTAATGATTCTAAATAATAAATACTTCCAGCAACCAATAACAACACAACAACCAAGATTATTGTTTTAATTTTCATTTTTTAACACCTACGGAAGCCAGATAAGATAAAAACGCTGGTATTAAAGGTAAAACACAAGGACTTAGAAAAGAAACAAACCCAGCAAAGAAAGCAATCCCAATATTTATTCCACCCATTCCTGCACCAACAGTACCAATATTCAAATTAATCAAAATGTTAGTTACAATCTCAAGATTAGCAATTCTGCTCAATTGATTAGTAAAAACAAGAATTCCAATTCCAACTAAAATAACACCAAAAAGATATTGAAAATATTTGATCCATTTTCCTGCTCGAATAATCAACTTTCGAGCTTGAGAAGTAAATAAGCCAACTAATAAAAATGGTATTCCCAACCCTAAAGAATATGCCATCATCAGAAAAAAAGCGGTTCCGGGTTGAATTACTGCTAAAGTGAGTATAGCTCCTAAAACTGCCCCTACACAAGGAGTCCAACCAACAGCAAAAGCAGCTCCAAAAACAAATGACGTTAAGTACATGGAATTAAACCTTTTCTTCACTTGTAATTTATGTTCTTTCTCAAGAAACTTAATTTTCAGTAACCCTAAAAGATAAAGACCAAAAGTTATAATTATTATTCCTCCAACTCTTCCTAACCAGATTTGAATGGTAGGAGCAGTTTCAGACAAAATACTTTGTAATAATACACCCACTAAAGAAAAGATTACAGAAAAACCTAATACGAAAAAAACGCTAGCCAAAAATATTCGCCAATCTCTTTTTTCTTTTACTGGTCCTTCTTGATTATTCAAATTATTTTTTTCAGCATTTTTTTTTAATTTCATCTTTTATTCTACCTCAACACCATTCCAAAAAGCAACGTAACCAGTGAAATCTTTACCAACAGTATCAATGGAACCATCTTTTGGCTGTGGATAATACCATGCAGCGTTTTCATTAGTTTTACCATCAACCACAACATCATAATAACTAGCTTTTCCTTTCCAAGGACAAGTTGTGTGATATTCATTTTCCTTAAAAAATTCTTTCTTTATCGAGTTTTCCGGAAAGTATTGGTTACCTTCAATCTCAATAGTATCATTACTTTCAGCAATTACTTTCCCATTCCATGTTGCTTTTACCATTTTTTCACTCCTAATTTTTTAGTAATTAACTTTTATCTACAATATGACAAACTGGACAGTACATAGTAATCCCAGTAATTATCAGTATTGCTGCTAATAACCAATTAAGATAATTTCCCCAAGGTAAGGGAATTAAAGTTGCAACAACTATACCTACTCCAAACATTACTCGAGTTACCATTTCTCCTTTAGTTAAATTTTTCATTTTTTATACCTCTTTTTTATTTTTCATACAAACCAGTTTCGGGATGGAAAGCATACCAAGCAAACCAAAAGTCTCTTTCTTTGATAATTTCTTTATTATTATCAAGGTCTGTTATTTTGATTATTCCTGCCTCATCTCTTTCAACTTTAATATTAACTCCATTAACTTCGTCTTCAATCATTCCATCCATTTCAATCAAATCATCTTCTTTGTAAGCTTTATACACACCATTAACTTCAATTCCAAAAATTATTGTTTTCGGATGGATAGTATTGTCTTCATTTTCTACAGGGAAAAACAAATTACTATTTTCATAATAACTTCCATAGGGATCTTTTCCATAATTACGAGAATGCCCAGTATCTTGACTCAAAACTTCTGAATCTGAATGAACTTCTTTCCAATCTCTCCAAACAACTGTATCAATAGAAATCTCAACCAATTCTTGGCCAGTAAGCTCACCTATAATGGCTTTTCCATCAATTTGTGTCCAATAAGTTTGTGTTTCTCTATCATACATCACTAAGTTAGAATTATATAATTTACCAGAAGTTCCAAACTCAACTTCTTTTCTCTTTCCACCAACATCAATCTTGCCTTCAAATGCGATTCCACTTCCACATAAGGGACAATAAGTTATTAGAAGAGGATCACCAGCAATATTGTCATTAACAATTTCATGCCAAACCAAAATTTGTAAAGGATAAACCCTTTTAACACCCTTATAAATTAGTGCCAATACTAATTCATTATCTTCAATCCATTCGTCTGCTTCCTTAACAGAAACATACTTTGGATTGTCAATTGAAGGGATTCCATCCATTGGTGGTCCACCGGAAAGAATTTTGTTTGGATGAACTAAATACTTAACCCCGGAATCAGTAACCATTATTTCTTCTTCTGAATCTTCAGCAACTTCTTCTACAGAAACTTCAACATAAACATCTTCATTAATCTCGCTATTAGTTAAATCTTCAACAGCTTCAGTCTCAACAATTTCTGTACAAGCAAAAATAAACAGTGATAAAATTAGCATAATCGTTAAAGTTATTATTTTTTTCATTCAAATCACCTCAGTTTAAAAAATAAAAATAAAAAAAGTAAAAGATTTACTTTTTGTTCTTGATAATGTCTCCTAATCTTACGGGCATCATTACCAAAGCAATTAAAATCCCAAACAGCAATACATAAATCCCGGTTAATATTTTTCCAACTCCCAATAACTTTAGTTCCATTAATGCTGAAGGATAATTAACAATCTCAACTAAATCTTGAGTTAATTCTGATCCCGTTGCTGCTGATTCTCTAGTTACTTTATCTAAACTAAAATATTCTGCTTGAGCAGCATGAAATTTAGCTTCTTCTGTTACAACTTTAGAATGCATCTGTACTCCCCAGATTGCAAACACTAATGAGATTATCATTAGTAACATCATTGCACCCATTATCATTTTTTTATCCATTTTATTTTACCTCTGATCTAATTAATCTTATTCTCCCCATGTATCTTCTTTAAATCCTGCTCTGCCCGAGCCTTTCTCATACGCCTTATATTGAAGAGTTCTTTTCTTTGAATAATCTTGATGATATTCTTCTGCAATATAAAAATGTTCAAAAGGTAGAATCTCTGTTACAATTGGTTTTTCAAACATCCCAGATTTCATTAATTCCTCTTTTGACTTCTCCGCTAATCCTTTCTGAGTTTTATTATGATAAAGAATTGCAGTTTGATATTGAGAACCCCTGTCCGAGAATTGTCCCCCTGCATCTGTAGGATCAATTTGTCTCCAAAAAATATCAAGAAGGTTTTCATATTTGATTTTCTCGGGATTATAAGTTACTTGCACCACCTCTTTATGGCCGGTTTTGCCAGAAGAAACTTCTTTATAGGTAGGATTTTCTTTTTCTCCGCCAGAATAACCTGAAACAACATCAACTATTCCATCTAACCCTTCAAAAGCAGCTTCCATACACCAAAAGCAACCACCTGCAAAAGTTGCTTTCAACAAAGTATTACCATTTTGATTTGCCATTTTTTCCTCTCCAACAAAATTATTCTCTTCAACGAAATTAGTACATCCAGCTAAAAAAACCAACAGTACAATAATCATTATTTCTTTTTTCATTTTCAACCAAGTATTTTAAACACGAATATTAAATAATACAGAGATATAACTAACATTATTATTCCTGCAATAATGTTAATGATTTTCTTTTTTGAAGTTAAGAATCCAATTATCTCTTTACTTTTAGCTGCTGAGATTAATGCAAAAATTAGCAACGGCAACCCCATACCAAAACCAAAGACAACAAAATTCAGTAAATTAGCAACAAATTCCTTTATTGAAGTACTCACTGCAAATAATACCGCTAGGGAAGCAGGATTACAAGGGAGGACAATTGCTCCAAAGAATAATCCAAAGATTAAACTACTGATATAAGGATTTTTTTTCACAGGAGAATGTAGTTTTGGAATAAACCTTCCTAAATCAAAATTAAATATTAGAAATAAACTCACCACGCCCAATATTCCAAATGCAATTGGAGAAATGATTCCAATTGATTTAGTCAAGGATTCTTGTAAAAAGAAAGTAAAAATTAACCCAAACAAAAACATGGATAAGATTACTCCAAACGTTATAATCACTCCAAACAGAATAATTTGTTTCTTATTCTCTTTATTTGTAACCTGAGAAGCTAAGTAAGATAAAAACCCAGGATATAAAGGAAGAACACAAACTGCCCCAAGCGGTGCGAATAAACCTGCTAAAAAAGAGATCCAAAGATTTGTTAGAGTATTTATCATTTTAACATAAATTTGTTATTGCTTCATTAAGCTCGTTTGCAGATTTAAATCCCCGTTCTAATAATTGAGATGATTGATCTGGACAAATTAAAATTACTGGGGCACTTGGTGCACTAACGACACCCACTCCAAAGTCTTCAATTAGTGCCTTGGTTACTTCTACAGGAGAAACTGCAAAATACCAATCAAGTTCATTTTCAATCGCATGATCTTTAACCAAAATTTCATCTTCATTAGGGTCAGTATCTATTGAAACATGAATAACTCCTTCAACTTTCTTCATTTCTTTTTGTTGTTTTAGACAAGTAGGGCACCAAACTGCAAAGCTTTCTAATAAAATAGTTTGTCCTGCAAATTCCTCAATATTAAATTCTTCTCCTGAAATAACATCCGTTAGGTTTTCACATTTCCAATCTGGACATGCATCAACCTCTAATAGTTCAGATTCAATTTGTTCTTCAACTAACTCTGCTTTTTCTTCCATTTCCGCAGAATCCATTAATTCTGGACTACATCCAACAATAAAAATTAGTAAAACCATTAATAACGATAAGAAAAATAATTTCATGATAAACACCTCTTTTAATAGGAGAGGAGTTTTATAGTTAATAAATATTGTGTTCTACTGTAAAGTCATAATAATCCTCACACTTGTCTTACTAAGATAAAGGGTAAGTATTATTAACCTTTAAGTTTTACTTATTAAAATGATCTCAGAAATTTTTGAAACAATTATCAGAATTGCAATAGGTTTTCTTTTCTTAATCAGTGGAGCATTAAAACTTCCAGATTTAAAAGGGTTTTTTATAACTATTGTTAAGTACAATGTGTTAAAAGGAAAACTTGCTAAAGTTTCTGCTTATTCTCTACCTTTCGTGGAGATTATTGTGGGATTTGCATTAATCTTTAAAATTTATTTAACATACTCTTATTCCTTAGCTTTAATCTTAGTTATTGTAAGTACTGGAGGAGTAATCTATGCTTATTTTAACAACAATAAATTAGACAATTGTGGTTGTTATGGAACAAAGATAAAAATTCCCATTGGCCCAAAGAAAATTATTGAAAATTTAGTAACAATTATCTTACTAATCTATTTGTTAATACTAACTATATAAATAGAAACTATTATTAACGCTTAAGATTTACTTAAGTTAAGGATGATAGAACAATACCTGCCGTTAATACTAGCGGCAATAATCTCAATAACGTACTACTATAGTAATAAATACAACATTAAACATAAAGAATGGAATAAGAGAATTGTTTCTTTTTCTGCGGGAGTTTCAATAACTTACGTGTTATTAGAATTATTTCCCACTTTTACAGAAGGGGCATTGGTATTAAACAAACTGCTATTCCTAGCCCTCCCAGTTGGGTTTATCATCCACCATGTTATTGAAAAAGAAATTTACAAACATAATAGAAGTCATGAATTAATTAAAATGCTTTCTTTAGAAGAACAGATATTTTCGTTTGTTTATCATATAATCATTGGAATTGTTTTAGTAACTTTTGTAAAGGCAAACATTCTAAGTGGAATACTATTCTTGATCCCAATGGTTTCTTATACTTTCTTAAGTAATTTACCAACGGAAAAACATACATCTAGAATTAAAGCTGTTCTTCTTTCCGGATCAACAATTATTGGAGTAGTAATTGGAGTATTAATGAATAAAGTAGTCCCAATATGGATAAACTTCATGTTAATGGGCCTAGTAACAGGAGTTTTACTTTATACAATTATCAGACACCATATTCCCTTTGGAGCAAAAGGAAAATTAGGGTACTTTACATTAAGCTTTGTGGTATATTCAATGATAATTGTAGCAAGCTGGTATATTTGAAATGAAAACAAAAATTAAAGCAGTTGGGTTTGACTTTGATGGAACTTTAATTATGTCTGAAGATAAAAAGCCAAAAGAAATGGCTAAAGTCTTTAAAGAAAAATTTGGGATTAAAAGAGGCGTTAAAAGTGCATATGAAAAACTAATTGGCACAGGAAAGAATCGCCATGAGAAAGTAGAATCTTTGTTTCTTCAGTTCATTAAAAGAAAACCAACAAAAAAAGAGATTCAGGTTGTTGAAGATCATTTTGGCCAACATTATGAAAAAAGTCTTAGTACTTGCCCCTTATTTCAATGCACAAATGTGATCACAGAATTAAAAAAACAAGTCGAATTTCTCTTTCTCCTTTCATTAGAAAACAAAAAAGAAGTTAAAAAAGTTTTAACACATTGTGGATTAGCAAAACATTTTGATGAAACACTCGGAGGACCAAAATCAAAAATAGAGAATTTGCTTCATGTATTAAAAAAACACAAACTAAAACCAAGCGAAATAATTTATATTGGAGATTCTCATTCAGATGTTATTGCTAATAAAAAGTTAGGCATAAAAGTAATTTTGTTAGGTAAAAAACATACCTATTTAAGATTAAAAGAAGATCTCGAAGCAGATTTTATTTTTAGTTCGTTATGTCAAATTCCATATAACATAAATAAACTATCATAATATTATTCTAATAAAAAGTTTAATACTAATTTTGCAGTCTCAGGATATAAATCAGGATCAAGAACGGTGTTATGAAGGTTTGAGTTTAAAGAGTCTGTACACTTTCCTTCTATTATAATGTCCTCGGCCCCATATAAGAAAGAGTTTTCTAAAGTTACTATGCCATCTCCATCCTTACCACCATCCATAGTACATCCTTTACTCCTAATGTTAAGGAACTTTATTTCTGTTGGCAAAGATTTTGAATTTATTCGATTTAAAAATACACTTCCAACACTCAAGTCTTCACATTCCTTTGATGCTCCAATAATCGAACAATACTTCTTAACTCTGCCCTCTACTCCTTGATGAGGAACATTAACAAACACCACCTTCTCTAAAGAACCACTTCCAAACAAATCAACATATTCCCTAGCCACTAATCCACCCATAGAATGTGCCCCTAAAATTACTTTATCACTTCCTGTACTTTCCTTAACTAAGCTAATAATTTCTTTCAACCTTAGAGCATAGTTTTCTATTCTTTCTGATTTTTGAGCAGTAACCTTGTATTTACCCACCCCAACTGTGGGAATGTAATAATAAGTTGCTCGCATACTCATTGCAGCAGAACATTTATCCAACCCAGAATAAAAGTTGTCAAAACTAACATCTCCAATATTAACAAAATTCTCTTTCTCTAAAGCTTCTTGAATCTTGGCAAACGCCGCTAATGAAGATTCGGGATCATTACCTTCATTAAATGAATGTCCATGAATAAATAAGATTGGCGTTTTTGTTTCTGAGTAATAAGAATCACATTGATTAAATACACAACACTGCTTAACCTGTTCCCCTAAAACAAATTCAACTTCTTCAAATTCTGGTTCAGAAATTAATATTGGTTGTAAAGTCATATTTGGAAATGAAAAGGTTTGTGTGCTATTATTATTGTTAATATTAACACAGTTATTGGCAATAAACAAGTCTAAATCAGAACTATCAACCGTAATGTTATTGTTAACAATCTTTTTCTGAGCCAATTCTAAAGAATCACAATCTTTAGACAATTTTAATACAACTAAAGAAGTATATTTGGTCGTTAGTTCTGCTAACTCTTTTTGATATTCTTCAGAGATTCTAAGCACAATCTCTTTACTATAAAGAATCCCATTATTTACTGCAGATTCTGAGAAAGTTCCAAAGTTGATTAAGTTAACAAAATTAATTATCTTTTCCATTTCTTGTTCCATCAACGAAGAATGATAATAAGCAACTGTAATGTTCTCACTCGCTTGGTTTATTTCTTCAATTGCAATTAAAGTGCCAGTCCTTAAGAGAATTAAGTTATTAATCTCTTCTTGTAGTTCCCCCAACAAAGTTAGCTTAGAATCAAGATTAATTGTTTTGATTTGTGACATTTCGCTATTCTGCCAATTATTAACTTGTAAATCTAACTCTCCTGTAAACTTAGTAAGGTCTTCTTCTAATTGATCTAATCTTGAAGACAAGGCATTTTCTTCAATACTAAAAGTAAAAAATGAAGATAAACTACTCTGTAAGGTTACAAATTTTTCTTTTGCAGTTTGCAGTTGTTCAGAATTAAGTTCTAATTGTGATTTCAATTTTTCAGCTTTATTTCTTTCTTCCGCTGTAAAATCTGTTTCAATCATAAATAAAGCAGAGTTGTGTTTAATCTTTTGGTCAGTAGGACAAATTAAACTTTTAACATTATTACACCTTACATTTAAATTATACAAATAAAGTTTGTTTCCAAGATTTTTTGCTGGAACAGCATAAGTACCGTGATAAATCTCTTCATTTTCCATATTAAATTGATTAGAATAAATTATTTTCTCTTCATCTAAATCAACCAAATCAAATTCACAATAACTATTGCATTGGAAGAAGTTATTATTCTTAATCTCAAAATTTAATGTTGCTTCTTCATTTGATGCTATTGAATATAAAGACTGTTCTTGATCAATAATAATTTGTAATTCGTCTCCAATTAGAAATCTAACCTTAAGACCAAAGATTAAAGAAATTCCAGCAACAATTATTAACGCTATAAAAAGAACTAGTAATGTCCGTCCAATTCTCCGTTTAACTTTAGGTGGAACTAATTCTGGAAATTCACGATGTTTTTTTCTTCTTCTCATTCTATATGCGTTAAATAATTAATTGCAGCTTTTTTATTAACTGCATCTTTGATGTAAGACCCAGAAACTAAGAGGTCTGGATTGTATTTCTTAATTTTCCTAATTGTTTTGTCTTTAACCCCACCATCAACAATAATTTTAATTTTAGGATTGATTTTCTTAATTTGTTTTATTTTTCTTAAATTTTTAGGTAAGAATGGACTACCATAATAACCAGGGTGAACTGTTAAGACTAAAATGTAATCTACCTTATTTAGGTATGGTTTTAATTCCTTAATTTTAGTTTCTGGTTTAATTGCAAAAGCAATTTTCTTTTTCTCTTTTCTCATCCATTTAATGTATTCGTCGACATTTTTTAACTCTTCAAAATGAGGAATAAATAAATATTTTTTCTTAATATTCTTTTGAATCCATTTCTCAGGATTCTTGATCATCAGATGAGCATTGTAAGTAAAGTTCCGACTTAGTTTAAATGGAAACCACATTGCTTTACTATCAGCAAACTTACCATCAACAATATCTAAATGTAATGTTTTAGCAACACCTTTTAACTCTTTCAGATAGGAACTCAGTCCCTTTTGGTTCTTAGACATTACACTTGGCCATATTTTCATTTCCTCATCACCATCATGTAATTTTTAAATCCAAGTTTTTTATATAACCCAATGGCAGTGTTATTTTTCGGATAAACTTTGAGGGAAATATCTTTGACTCCTTTTTTATGCAACCAACCTATAACTTCTTTTGCTAGTTGTTCTCCTAACCCTTTCCCTCGATGTCTTTTCATCACAAAAACATCTGTAAGCCAACCAGCCTTTTTTTCCTTGAAATAAAAATAGTTTTGACTAATTTCCCCAGAAGAAAAGCCTACAAGGGAATGGTTATCTTCTAAGACAAAAAAAATTCTGTTCTTGTTAGAAATCTTTTTTCTCAAGGGTAATAAGAAATTAGCAAGACAATGTTTTTTATCCAACCAAGGATTTGTTTTCAAAAATCCTTTAAAAAACAGATAATCTAATTCTGCAATTTCCTTTAGGTCCTTAATTGTGCCTCTTCGAATCTTCATTTCATTAATCTCTCAATTTTTTTAAGTCTTCTAATGTGCCGTTCTTCTCCAGAGAATGAACTGTTTAAGAAAGCTCGAATCATATTTTTTGCATCTTTTAAAGATAGTCCTGGTTGAGGATTCTTAGATGCCCCACCTGCTAAACACAACACATTGGCATCTTCATGGTTTCTAGCAAATTCAGTTTTAATAACATCCTGTGGATTAACTGCCCTGATTCTTTTAATCTTATTAGCGGCAATACACATTCCTTCAGCAGAACCACAAAATAAAACCCCTAAAGTTTTTTCTTTAGCTACTCTCTTTGCCACTTTAATAGCATAATCTGGATAATCATCATTTGGATTTAAAACTTGATTCCCCAAATCCCCATAAGAAATTCCTTCTTTTTCTAACCACTTCTTAACTTTCTCTTTTAATTCAAACCCTGCGTGGTCTGCTCCAAGATAAATTGTTTTTATCGTTTTCTTCGTACTATTAGCGCTTTTCATGCTTTGTTCACACTCCCTAATATTCTGATTCTATCTTCAACAACTTTAGTAATTAATTCTCTTGCTGGTCCCAAAATATGTCTGGGATCAAAGTCTTTAGGATTTTTTTTTAATGTCTGACGAACAGCAGCATCGAAAGCAATTCTTAAGTCTGTATCTGTGTTTACTTTACAAATTCCATTCTTTACAGCTTTCTTAACTTGTTCGTTTGGAACTCCTTTAACTCCCTTTAATTTTGCCCCATATTTCTCAGCTAAATTAACAATATTCTTTGGAACTCCCGAAGCACCATGAAGTACTAAGGGGACTTTAACCTTCTTTTTAATTTCTTTAAGTAAATCTATCTTTAAATCGGCTTTTCCTTTGAATTTGTATGCACCGTGAGACGTTCCAATTGCTACTGCTAGAAAATCACACCCAGTTCTTTCAACAAATTCCTTAGCCTTTTCTATATCTGTATAAATAATATTCTTTGAAGAAACTAAATCTTCCGTTCCTCCAATCGTTCCTAATTCCGCTTCAACAGAAATTCCTTTTTTATGGGCCAATTGTACAATTTTCTTTGTTAATTTAATATTCTGTTCAAAAGGGAAATGAGAAGCATCTATCATTACTGAAGAAAATCCTAACTTAATTGCTTGTTTGATTATCTTAATATCTTGGCCATGGTCTAAATGTAATGCAATTGGAATTTTACTTAATTCAGAAGCAGTCCTTGCTAAATCATAAAGAAAATTAATTCCCGCATATTTAATCGCTCCTTCTGAAGTTGCCAAAATTACAGGAGATTTCAGGTTCTCTGCAGCTTGAACAATACCTTGAACAATTTCCATGTTGTTAATGTTAAAGTGTCCAACAGCATACTTACCTTTCCTTGCCTTTTCCAATAATCTTTTAGTATTAGCTAACATTTACCTCATCTCCATCCTCTTAACCTTCATCTTAAATTTCTTAATCATCTGATTCGCTTTCACTTCTGACAATAATCCGCTTTTTGTTCCTATTCCTTGAATTACGGATAAAGAGTTAACTATTCCTAACTTTAAACAGTCTTCAAAAGATTTCTTTTTAACAAATCCTGCTAAAACGCCAGAATTAAGTGCATCTCCTGCTCCGGCAGTATGCATAACCTTAACATCTGGTGGAATTAAACTATAAACTTCATCTTTATGTAAAGCGTAAACAGTTCTAGGACCATCTGTAATAATAATTGTCTTAGGTCCAAGGTTAGATAATTCTAATAATAACTTCTTTTGGACTAATTTCTTCCCAGATAATGCTTGTGCTTCTTCTTTATTTAGAATTAAAACAGTTGTTGATTGTAATATTGAATGAAATTGTTTTCCTTTTTTAGCCATGTATAAAGAAGGATTAAACATAATATTGATTTTCTTTTTCTTTGCATACCCAATAATTTCCTTTCCCGTTTTTAATGATTGACCCATTAAACTTCCAAAATAAATCCACTTGGCGTTTAATTGTGATTTTTTAAAATCATTTAAAGTTAAATCTGTAGATGCTCCTTTGTAAGCGTAAATTACTCTATCTCGTTCTCTTTCTGAAGAAATTAATGTCGAGAAGTTGGTACTCTTCTTACTCCGATGTAAACAAATGTTCTTAACCTTATACTCCTTCATTTCATTTAAGATGAAATCTGCTTCTTTATCCTGGCCTAATTTAGTTAAGATCTTAACCTTAAGACCCATTTTAGAAATGGCAGCGGCAACGTTAGTAGCACCACCACCAGAATGAACTTCTAATTTATCAACAAGAATTTTATCTCCTAAATGAATTTCCTTAAACTTTGGTTTAATCTCAAGAAAGTGGTCTACTACAGCCGACCCAATACAAAGAACATCATCCCTTCTTAACATATTTACCTCTTTATAATATAAGAAAAGAATATAGGTTTAAAATAGTTGCGGTTAGACAAAGAGAAAAAGAGATTAAAAAATTAAGAAAATTAATTAGGAAAAAGACTAGTTGCACCCTCATATTTTTGATCAACAGGAATATCGAACTTACCAGATTCAGAATTGTAAAGTTTTCCAGTTGTCAAAACAGTATTCCAAAATGTAGGATCAGTACATTGTTGAATTGCCATTTCCCTTTCATCTTGCATTTTTTGTGTATATAACAAATCTACATCCATAGCATGTAAATCTAAAACTGTTCCTAAATCTAATCCTCGTTCTTGCACTAATGCTTTTACTTTATACAAAACAGTTTTACTCCTAATTTCTTCCTCAATAAATTTCGTTCTAGCATCAAGAACTTCCATAAAGCTCACTGGTTCTGGAAATTCGATACTTCCAAATTCCAAATCTAATTTTCCGTGATAATTTTTTTCTTCAATAGAATTAATTGTTCCCCTAATACTAGCTAAATTTCTATGAAAAATACTATCAATTTCTTCTTCTAAATCAAAAAGGTCATAAATGTCTTTACCACCCATGGAATGAAGTATAGATTCAGAAGGAGCTCCCTTTTGAATATTACCATCAGGATTTACAATAAGACTATGGGTTTTTTCATCATATTTGGTAACTACCCCATATGAAGCTAATGGGTGAAATTTGTGAAGTACTAATAAATCAAGATCATGTGCTGGTTCCTCTCTCATAGTTGAACCAAATAATAAAACATCATTAATACTTGGTTGAGAATTGAAAACACCATGGTAAGATTTATTCAGAATTGTTTCAGCTACTTTTACTGCAAGATCATAAGCATTTGGAATAATTTGTTTTTCAGCCATAAAGACTAAAATCAGGATTTAATTTATAAATTTTACTCTCCTAAAGTACTCCCTCCACATAATCCAATCTTAGTTCATAAATTATTAAGCAACTCTAAAATCTTCTTACCAAACTCTTCAGCAGCTTGAGGGCCATTTGCTGTAACGATCTTGCCATCAACTTCTATAGTGTTTCCAGTATAAATTGCTCCCAAACGTTCTAATATAACGGATTGCATATTATCCTCATTCCAAACAGTAACTTTCTTTCCTTCTAAAACATCAGCATAAGCTAATGTTAATGGGGCAATACATATTGCTGCTAAAACTTTCTTTCGATTAATTGCTTCTTGACAAGTTAAATGAGCTTCAACATCTTTATGAAATTGAACTGAACCAGGACCACCAATAAAAATGATGGCATCATAATCTGAAACATTAATATCATCAATAGAAATTGTCGCTTCTGTCGTTGTTTTTGTAGAACTGGTACAGTTTCCAACTTTTTTAGAAGCAGTAACTACTTCAACCCCAGCATCTTCTAATATTTGTTTAGGAACTCCATATTCTTTAGGTTGATAACCTTCTTGTGCCACAATCATTAACGCTTTCATTTATATCACCTTTTCATTAACTAATTTAGCAAAATGTTCAAAACTCCGTTCATGACTTTCTGCAGTTTTAATATCAAAACAGCACCCAGGCAATTCTCGGTTCTTTAAATGGGATTTAATACACTCACAACAAATTCCTCTTTTTGAACAAGAAGTGAAAGGACAAGTACAATCTTTTAAGTTTTGTTCCTTTTTGCATTCCATAAACACTTAAAGAAAAACAACATTTTTAAACTTTTAGATTATCTTCTAACTAAAAGAGATGATAGTAGAAATTATTACATTAATCATTGGAGTTATCGCAATCTTGATTCTAGCAGAGATTGCTGTTAAAAATTCTATTAGATTAGCTCATCACTTTAAATGGAGTGATACATTTATTGGTCTAACAATTCTTTCTATTGGAACAAGCATTCCAGAGATTATGGCCGCAGTTGTGGGAAGTATTGATATCTTAAGAGAACCTTCTTTGATGAATACCATTTCTGGCTTAGTTGTGGGAACCAATGTAGGATCAGATATATTCCAACAAAGTTTTGTTCTCGCTTTGGTTGGATTGGTTGGAACAATTGTTGTTATTAGGAAAAATCTGATTGATGAAGTTGGAGCATTAATTGTAGGTGCAATATTAATGTGGATTATGACCCTTGGTGGCTTTATTAATCGTTTTGAAGGAGCAATTATGTTTATTGTGTATATTGGCTACTTAATTTATCTGGAAAGAATACAAAGAAAAAAGAGAACAGAGAATAAAAGCATCAGAAACATAATTTATAAGAAGGATAAAAATATAACGCTACCAAAGAAGAAATTTGTTTTTGAAATAATTACAATTATTACTTCCTTTGCAATTATGGCTTACGCTGCAAATAAAGTGATAAATGCGTCAACCGTCTTGGTTTCTGAACTTCCTATTAGCGCTTCATTCTTTGGAGTTATTCTACTTGGAGTTGCTTCTGCACTTCCAGAGTTAACAACTGCATTAATTGCAGTATTAAAACATAAAAAAGGAATTTCTGCAGGCGTTCTAATTGGAAGTAATGTTACCAATCCCTTATTAGGATTAGGCCTGGGAGCAATGATTTCTGGTTACGCTATTCCTAAGGTAACAATGTTTTATGACCTTCCATTTAAAATTGGCATCGCCGGATTAATATTCTGGTTCTTATGGAGAAATGAAAAATTGAATAAGTGGGAAGCAATTACTTTAATTGGAATCTTCATCACTTACTTAGTTCTGAGAAACTTCTTGTTCCCAGTAGACTTTTAAGAACATACAAATCTTTTAACTAATAATTCCTATTTTTTTCAATATTCTTGATAGAAATCTTGGTTTGTTTCCAATACGTTTATTTGTTTCTTTAACATTCTCAAAATAATGAGACATTATCATTTCGTGTGATTCTATTTCTTCATCAGTGGGATCATTCCTTTTTGGTAAACGTCCTGGCCGCATAATAATTCTTCCTTCTTCAACTGCATTATCAAATACCTTTCCAATCTTTTCTAAAAAAATACGATCTTTATCTGTTTCATAAACTAAAGGGCCCATCTTACACTTAACAAAACCCTTAACTTTCTTTATTTTTCTTGGAATTATTCCCATCCAAACATTAAATCAATAGAAGTTTATATTTATTTCTAAGCTTCAAACCAATTCAAACTTATCAACATTTATTTAAATACTAAAGTATAAACTTGAGAGATGGCAAAAAACAACTTCCTATTAGTAGACCTTAGTGAAAAGAAAACAAAGAAGCTAGCTGAAACAATTACTTCTGACACAAGTAGAAAAATTCTAAATTACTTAGTTGAGAAAGATGATTCAGAAGCAAGTATTGCTAAAGAACTAAAAATCCCAATTTCTACTGTACATTATCACTTACAAAAACTACAAGAAGCAGGATTAGTAATGGTAGAAGAGTTTCATTATTCTAAGAAAGGGAGAGAAGTTAACCATTACAAATTAGCTAATAAGTATATTATAATCGCTCCAAAACACATTTCTGGATTAAAAGAAAAATTAAAAGGGATTCTTCCTGTTGCAATTGCTTCCGTAGGAATTGCTGCAATTATTAAGTTGTTTACTTCCTTTACTGGAAATGTAGGAACATTTCAAGAAACAAAGGTTATGACTGTGGATACTATAGCACAAGCTGCTCCGGTATTGATGGAGGCTGTTGAAGACATGGGACCGAATCCACCAATGCAAGCCTGTGTACAACAACCAGACATAGGTCTTTGGTTCTTGGTTGGAAGTATGTCTGCTATTGTAATTTATCTAATTGTAATGATGATCAAAGAAGGGAGGAGAAAGAAATGAAAAAAATATCTTTAATTTTATTAATATTCAGCTTAGCGGTGATCATAGGATGTAGTTCTCAAGAAAATCCAAGTATGGGAGACGTTACTTGTAACGCTGATAATATTGGCAAACAAGTACCAGATGATTGTAATACCTGTACTTGTGCTGAATTCGATGGAGATTATGGTTGGGCCTGTACAGAAATTGGTTGTAATGCAATACCTTTAATTTAATTCTTTTTTGATTGATATAAAAATAAAAAATAAAAGAAAATAATTATCTTCTTTTTCTGACTAACTTAACTCCAGATACAATTATCAAGAGTACAACTATCCAAGGAACTGCCCAGAAGATTAAACTTAACAAGTTGTTAAAGCTGTCAACAAAGCCCCTTATTAGCCGTGAGAACTTTACTAATGCAACATTAGCATAACCAGAACGTTCTTCTTGTAGTGTGATGGAAACTGTTGAATACTCCACTTGAGCATCTTTATTATCCATTGCTTCTTCAAGATACTTTACTCTTCTTTCTTGATCAAAGATCTTATCACTGATAGAAATCTTATCAGAAATCTCTTCTACTTCAGAATACATCTGTTCGTATCTTTGTAAACGAGCTTTCTCAGCATTTAGTTCTGTTTTAACATCATAATACTGTTCAGTTATATCTCTTGCATTCTCATTAAAAGATTGTACTTCTCCCAGTAATTTTAACTGCTCAACAAAGTCACCATAAACAGATGTCGGAACTTTAACAATATAAGATCCACGATAATAAGCTGAATTTCCCCTTCCATGTAAATTTACATTCTCATTGGTTATAATTCCATTAACAGAAATAATCAATCCTTTAAGAGAAATCTCTTCTTTCTTAAACTCGCCTCTTTCTATTTCTGTAGATAAACTAGCAGACTTAGTAATCTTACGTTCTTCAACTTCAGGAGCAAAACCTTCATCATAGTAGGCCCCACCCTTAACCATCATTGCTGATTCCACCATCATGTCTGATGTTCCTATAATTCCTTGAGAGAATGAACCCGTACTTCCAGAAAACATAGGCACAAGTAAAACAAGTAAAACTATTAGCACAATAATCCAATTCTCTTTAATTGTATTCCATTGATTTTTAAATGTCATTTTATGACCTCCATTTGAGTTTAATAAGAAATAGTAAATTCTAGAGATATATAAATGTAAAGATATGTTTGAATTGGATTGAAGTTAAAAAAATAAAAAAGAAATTAAGGATCCATTCTTTCTGGATCTCTTGGTAACAGTACAGCTTCACGAACATTCTCTAAATTCAAGAATCTTTGAGTTATCCTGTCCAAACCAAAGCCAACACCACCATGAGGAGGACAACCATAACGGAAAATCTCTCCGTACTTTTCCATTTCTTTCATGTCCAAGCCTTTTTCTGCCGCTTGTTGTTTAAGAATCTCATATCGATGTTCTCTCTGAGCACCAGTACAAATTTCCACACCATTAAACAATAAATCAAATGATTTAGTATCGCCCAATTCATCTTTCATGTGATAGAAAGGTCGAACTGCCCAAGGAAATTTTGTAATAAAAACAAACTCACTTCCAAACTTCTCTTTAATTATTCCACCAAGTAACATTTCTCCTTCCGCATCTAAATCTTCATCATCTGAATAAGTTTTACCTTTTTCCTTCAACATTTCTTTAGCTTCCTTCATAGTCAAACGAGGAAATTTCTCTGGAATTATTGGTTCTACTTCTAAAGTTTTTAATTCACCAACACATTCTTCCTTAAGATTTGTTAACAAATTAGTAAACATTTTTTCAATGAAGTCCATGATCTCAGTTTCATCTTTAATGAAAGCCATCTCAAAATCAACACCAGTAAATTCGGTTAAATGTCTTGTGGTATGAGACTTTTCTGCTCTAAACACAGGAGCAATTTCATAAACTCTTTCAAATCCACCAGCTACGAACATCTGTTTGTAAATTTGTGGAGACTGTGAAAGAAAGATTGGCTTCCCAAAATAATCAACTTTAAACAGTTCTGCCCCAGATTCTACTCCCAGAGTTGTTATCTTTGGAGTATGGATATTAGTAAATCCATTTGCATCTAAAAAATTAACACAGGACTTAGTGATCTTGCCACGAACCTTAAAGATTGATTGTGTTTTAAGATTTCTAGTATCTAAAAATCTAAAATCTAATCTCTTATCAATGTTAGTCTGACTTTTGTCAGAATTATCAATTGGAAGAGGTACTTCAGATAAAGAAACCATCTTAACGCTCTTTATTCCAATTTCAATTCCCCAACGAGAAGTTTTATTTTCTTTAACCAATCCAACAATCTCTATTACAGATTCTTTAGTAAAGTCATCAATTGCTTTAAAGGAATCTTCTTCAGTATCCCCATTAAAAGCAACAGTCTGCATATCGCCAGTTCTATCACGTAAAATTAAGAATTTTATTTTACTGAGATTCCTCAGTTCTTGAATCCATCCTTTAAGTAGAACTTCCTGCCCTACCTTTGCACTTAAATCCTTTATTAGTGTTCGTTCCATAGTAAGGAGGCGTAGAAAGTGCTAGTTTTTATTGTTTTTGGTATATTATTAGATAATAAAAGAAAAAAAGAATTAAACCCTCCCCCTTAACTTCTCAGCCTCAAGAATCTTCTTAATAGCCAAGATGTAAGTGGCAGTCCTAAAATCATACTCTTTTCCGGAATATTCTGTCCAAATGCCTTCAAAAGCAATAACCATCTTTTCCTTTAACCTTTCCTTAACTTCCTCAGCTTTCCAATATAATCCAGTGTTGTTCTGAATCCATTCAAAGTAAGAAACGGTAACGCCACCAGCATTTGCAAGAATGTCAGGTAAAACCAACACTCCAGCCTTGTGCAGAATTTCATCCGCTTCAGGAGTAGTTGGACCATTTGCCAACTCTAAAATAATTTTAGCTTTAATCTCAGCTGCATTATCAACAGTAATTACATTCTCCAAAGCAGAAGGAACTAAAACAGAAACATTCAACTTAAGTAAATCCCCATTACTAATCTTCTCAGCGTCAGAATAATTAACAACAGACCGAGTCTCAGACTTAACTTTAATGACAGCGCCGATGTCCAAACCAGCGGCATTGTAAATTCCACCTTTAGAATCTGATACCGCAACAATCTTATAACCATGTTCAACAAGTAATTTAGCGGCATTCATTCCTGCGTTTCCAAAACCTTGAATTGCTACAGTTTTCTCAGCAATATCAATTTTCTTAACAGCTTCTTCAAGAACATAAACTCCTCCAAGAGCAGTAGCGACGTCTCTAACTAAAGAACCACCAACAGCTAATGGTTTTCCAGTAATCACTCCGGGCGCTTTTTCACCAATTAACTTTTCATACTCGTCCATCATCCAAGCCATCATTTGCGGAGTAGTATAAACGTCTGGAGCAGGAATATCTTTTGTTGGACCAAGGTGTTTGTAAAAAGCACGAACCCATTGTCTACTTAATTCTTGTAATTCATCATTGGATAATTCTTTAGGGTTAACTGTAATGCCTCCTTTGCCACCACCAAGAGGAACGTCAGCAACTGCTGTTTTAAGAGACATCCAAAAGGCAAGGGATTGAACTTCGTCTAAATCCACTCCAGGATGATATCGAATTCCACCTTTGTAAGGGCCACGAGAATTGTTATGTTGTACTCGATAAGCAGGATACTTCTTACCATTTACTTCTAACTCTGCTTCTAAAATCTTGTTAGGCGTTGCAATAATCTTTAATTGATTTTCATCAACTCCAGCAAGTGGAGCAATTTTTTCTAAGAATTGTTTTATTTTGTCGAATGTCATAAGAAACCGAGGACAAATTGTATTTATAAAGATTTGGAAACTAGGCAAGTTAAGTTAGAATATATGCATTACTGTTCACTGAATTTCTAACTTTCAGTTAAACTTCCCTTCAGCCAACTTAATAGACATCTCTTCTAACTTCTTCTTATACGCTACCAAATCAACCTTAACTCGAGCAACTCCTGATTCCATTGCTGCCTTAGCTACTGCATAAGCAACATGAGATAGAACTCTAGGATCAAATGGTTTAGGAATAATATAATCTGGACCAAAACTAAACTCAGAATCATATGCCTTAAATACTTCTTTAGGAACTTTCTTCTGTGCTAATTCTGCCAAAGCCCTTACTGCTGCTAACTTCATTTCTGAATTAATCACGCTAGCCTTAACATCTAATGCACCACGAAAAATAAAAGGAAAACCTAAAACATTATTTATCTGATTAGGATAATCACTTCTGCCAGTTGCCATAATCACATCAGAACGTGTCTGCTTAGCAAGTTCATATTTAATTTCAGGATTAGGATTTGCCATAGCAAAAACAATTGGATCCGGAGCCATCCCCAATAACATTTCTTTCTCTAAAAGATCTTCCTTAGAAACACCAATAAAAACATCAGCACCAGATAGCGCTTTAGTTAAACTTAGATTAACAGACTGGGCAAATTTAGATTTATACTTGTTAACATCTCGAGATTTTGTAATTAATCCTTGACTATCAAACATAAAAAGAGTCTCTAACTTTGCTCCTAAATCAATAATTAAATTAGCACAAGCAATGCCCGCTGCACCAGCACCAACAAGAACAATCTTAACAGAAGAGATTTCTTTCTTTACAATCTTTAAAGCATTCAAAAGTCCCGCAGCAACAATCACCGCAGTCCCATGTTGATCATCGTGAAAGACAGGAATGTTTAATTTCTCAATCAACTTTTCTTCAATAGCAAAACATTCAGGAGCTTTAATATCTTCAAGATTAATTCCTCCAAAAGTTGGTTCCAGTGCTGTAACTATCTCAATAAATTTATCAACGTCCAATTCATTAATTTCTAAATCAAAAGCATCCACATTAGCAAAACGTTTGAACAAAACACTTTTTCCTTCCATAACTGGCTTGCTCGCTAAAGGTCCAATATTTCCCAATCCTAAAACAGCAGTTCCATTTGTAATTACACCAACTAAATTCCCTTTAGCAGTATAATCATAAGCTTTCAATGGATCTCTTTGAATTTCTAAACAAGGTTCTGCAACCCAAGGAGTGTATGCTAAAGATAAATCCTTAGCTGTAGAAAATGGTTTTGTAGGGAGAATAGAAATTTTTCCAGGATTACTACCAGAATGATACTCTAATGATTCTTTTTTGTAATTTTTCATAGCACTTGCAGATAAAGTCATTATTTAAATATTGTGTTGAAGTGTAAAAAAAGGAGTAAAACTAGTTCTCCAGATTATCAATGTTTAAATCATCTAAGTTCTCAGCATTATCTGAATAGTCTATTAAAATCTCATCAGATTCTTCAGGAACATAATCTACTCCAACAAACCTTTCTTCACCATTAATGTAAAGTTTATATTCCAAATCTTTTAAACCAATTCTTTCATATAAATGTACTAAAGACATTCCTCGAGAAAAAAACTGAACTTTTTCCTTGTTAAAAGTGATAAATATGTCATCATAACTTAACAATAAAGTTTCTGGACTATCAATTACCTTAAACTGAAATTCAACAGGATTATCATAAAAAGGATAATAAGGGTTTTCATTACAATCATTTTGTATACACATGTTTTGTGAACAGAGTATTTTTAAGGGAGCATCTTCACAAATTAAATAACAATCAGAATCTACCTGGCAAATTCTTGGTTCAACAGCATAAACTTGATCTTGAAAATCCAACATTGGAATTGTAAACCCTGCAGCAATCATAATCATTAATAGAATCAATAAAATCTTACTAAATAATTTTTTGTCTTTAGCCATAAAAGAAAAGAAAAAGAAAAGAAGTTAAAAAACTTCCTATTCTACGATAAGTTCTCCAGTCATTCCACGCCAATCTTCACAGCTTGCACATTTAAACTCAAATGTTCCAGCTTTGTTAGCAATGAACTCTACAACTGTATTTCCAGAAACTTCTTCGCTTACACTCAAACCAGGGATTGCAAATGTAAAGTCTAACCCAGTAGGAACAATAGTCATCTTAACCTTATCTCCAACTGAAACCTTTAACTGTTCTGGATTAAATAACCATTTCTTAGCATCCATTGCTACACTAACATCAGCTCCAACTTGAACTTCTTCTGCAACAGGTTCAACTACAACTAGCTCTTCAACTACTTCTACCACTTCAGTTACAACAGTTTCTTCTTCAGGAACTTCAATGATTAACTCCTCTACTTCTACTGGTTCCGCAGGCTTGTCCGAGGATTCAGAATCTTTTGATTCTGTAACTTCAATCTCAACTTCTTCACCACTTTCAGCAAGTGCAGCTTCAATCTCTTGTACAAAAACTTCGTAAGGTTGTGCCCCACTAATCAGTTTGCCATTAATAAAGAATCCAGGTGTGCCAGAAACTCCATAACTTTGTCCTTCAAGTAAATCTGCTAAAACTTCTTCTTCCATAGCTCCAGAATCTAAACATTCATCAAATTTATCAGTATCCAACTTCAGGTCTGCAGCAAATCCTTTCAAATAACTAATTCCTAAATAATCTTGATTAGCAAAAAGGTAATCATGCATTTCCCAATACATTCCCTGTTCTCCAGCACATTCTGCAGCTTCTGCTGCTTTCTGAGCGTCAGGATGAAAATCTAAAGGAAAGTCTCTGAAAACGTAACGAACTTTTCCAGTATCAACATAATCCTTAACTATTTGAGGATAAGTTTCCGCAACATACTTTCCACAGAAAGGACATTCAAAGTCACTAAACTCAATTATAGTTACTGGAGCGTTTATATCTCCTTTAATAGCATCGTCATCAATTGAAACGTCAAGATTAACATCTTCTAGGGAAACAATTTCATCATTAACATCAAATCCTTGTGGAAAGAATAAACTTCCATCTTTAGTGATGTATGACTCAACTTCTTGCTCCGCAACAGTTAAAGTTACTTTATACAATGTCCCAACGTCTTCAGAAGTAGAAACTTCTGCTATAAACGGTGCTTGTAATAAATTTGTGTTAACGTAATCTAGTACCTTCATTTCAGCTTCACTCATTGAAAGTTCTGCCCCAGTTGCAGTATCAGCCAATCCAAAACCATTAGTATAGAGTGATGCTACCAACAATACCAATAGAATTCCTGCAATTAATTTCCAAGTTGAAGATCCCTTTTGAGTCTCTTCAGAATCGTCTTCCCAAGGATCAATAGTAGGAGTGGCATCAACTTTTGCTGGTTCTTTAATTTCTTCGTTATCAGCAGCAGACTCAAATTTAACGTCTTTCTTATCTTCAACGTCTTCCTTATCTTCAGGAATAATCTCAACTTTTGGTTCTAATGGTTCTACAACCGCTTCTTCAACAGGAGCGCTCTTTTTAGCCACAGTCTTAATCTCTTTAACCTTTTTTGTATCTACTTTCTTCTTTGTTTTTTCTTGTTTAACAGGACTAATTTGTACTTCTTCCTCTATAAACTCGTCACCAAAGAATGAATCTTCCATATCATCTAATTGTTTTTGTTCCATTCAAAAACACCTCACCGTTTTTTTTGGGAATTGAAATATTATCGTACTAAATAGTGTACCATACCCTCAGCAGTTATTTTGGTCAGAAGTATTTATAAATATTTAGTTAGTTAAGAAGATATTCTCGCCTATACAAGTAATATTAGTAACCAACAGATTTAAAATAGTTAACTTTCTACGATAAAGAGATGGGATTTGCAATTTTTGAAAGCAATGTAGAAGAATTTGAAGAAGATGGAAGAAATTATAAGATTATCTTTAAAACAACTGTTTCACATCAACTAAAGGCAGATTTTAAGCAAGCAATAAAAACTGTTTGTAAAACAAAAGTTGCAGAGAAATTTTCTCGAATCACATTCATACTGGAGAACGCAGGTTATAATAATCCTGCTACTGCATGGATTAAAACTGAGGAATATAAAAAAGGACTAAAGATTGTCCATATAAATACATTTCACTTGTCAATTAATCACAGACAAGAAACAACTGCCACTTTTGTAACTGAAACTGCAAGAATCCTAGCCCACGAAATATCTCATTTATTACAAGAGGCTATAGTTAAAGCATTAACCCAAAAAGAAATTATTCAAGAAAGACCGAAAACCAGTTTAGATAAAAATATGAAAAAAATAAGCGGAAATCAAGACCTGATCCCCCACATGAGGTTAGTAAGAGAATATTTAAGATCATTTGTAGATTATATCCATATTGAAGGTTTTGCAGAATTTAGTGCAGGACAATCAGTGAACAAATATTCATATAACCCAGAATATAGTCAATCACTATACAAACAAGCTAAAAATAAAATGATTGAAGTTGAGGATCTCAGAAAAGCCCACTTAATCAAATTTGGCCAGGTGTCTAGACCTAAAAAATACAAAAACATGGATGATTACCTTAAAGCTGCAGTAGAAATGAAAGGTTTATTGAAGTTATTAATTAAAAAAATTAAAGAAAATTCATATGGTATTGGAGAATATATGTATTACCAAATTGAATTTCAATCAAAAACAGAAATTAATTTTATTAAAATAAAACCATTCAAATTAATTAAAAAATATGAAGAGGCAGAGTTAATTAGTGGGAGAAAACCAATAATTTCTTTTAAAAGTAAGAATGGCTATTTTGATTACAACTTGTCGTTAGCAGAATGGGCAGCAACAAAAAAAGTGAAAAAATAAAATCAGCGTTTAAACCCATTTGTTTGAATATTAACAACTTCTCCATCCTTCAGATGTACAGTTTTCTGAGAATAACTAACCAAATCAGTATCATGAGTAACCAAGATGATAGTTTTATTCTCTTCAGTATGTAATCTAGCTAACATCCCCATAACTTGTTTTCCCGACTTAGAATCTAGGTTTCCAGTAGGTTCATCTGCGAGAATAATTTCTGGATCATTAACTAAAGCTCTAGCAATCGCTACCCTCTGCTGCTGACCCCCAGAAAGTTCACTGGGTTTGTGATGTATTCTGTCTCCTAATCCTACCATTGTTAATAGCTCAGTAGCCCTTTTCAAACGAACCTCCTCAGGAACGTTTTGGAATATTGTTGGAAGAGTAACATTTTCTAAAGCAGTAAGAGTAGGAATTAAATTAAATTGCTGAAATACAAAACCAATTGTTTTTCCTCGTAATTGTGCTAAATCGGACTCACTTAGAGTAGATATGTCTGTTCCCTTCAAATAAATCTTACCTTTTGTAGGTGTATCTAACACCCCCACTTGATTCATCATTGTTGATTTACCAGAACCAGACGGACCAATAATAACAACAAACTCTCCAGCATTAATGTCTACATTCACACCTTTAAGGACATCTAATGCAATATCTCCCATGTAATAGGTCTTCCAAACATTTTTAAGTTTAATTACAGTGCTTTTCTTATCCGCAAATTTTTTTGTTCTCATTTTCGACCCTATTTAGTTTCTTGTAATATCTTTATTTAATAATCTTATTGTTTTGCGCACTTTATTCATACCTTAGGCTATCTACTGGATTCTGTTTTGACGCACTTCTTGCAGGAGCAATCCCTGATAAACAGCCAATAATAAATGAAAATAATAATGTGCCTCCGATTAGTACCCAATCAATTTTTATTGACAAAAACGCGGGACCAACAGCGATAACAAAAGCAAGTTCAGTAAGTTTAGCAAATCCAATCCCAACAGTTGCTCCAATGATTCCTCCACCTAATCCATAAAGTCCAGACTCTACTAAAAATAGAGCCATTACTTGCGAATTTCTTGCTCCCAAAGCTTTTAAAATTCCAATCTCTCTTGTTCTTTCAAGTACAGCAGTATACATAGTGTTCATAATTCCAATCCCACCAACTAATAAAGAGATTCCTGCAATACCAATCAGAACTATTTGGACCATATCTAAAATAACACCAAATGCCTCAGCAAACTGTTCAGGAGTTTGGATTTCAAAATCTTCTTCTCCCGCCTTAAGGTCATGTTCCTTTCTTAATTCCTTTTCTATATCTTCTCCAACTTTAAGCGGATCTTCCCCCAAAGAAGATTGAGCAATGATAAAATTTAATTCATCTTCAGTTCCAAATAATTCGTTATATGCATCCAAGGGAATAATGGCTGCCTGATCATCTGGGGGAGAACCAATCTTATCTAGGAATCCAATCACCTTAAACTCCCGATCGTGAAGAATAATTTTATCTCCCAATTCAACTCTCTTATCAAATAAATCATCTTGAGTATGATCATAACCAAGTAAAGTTTTGAACTTATCACCATCCCTAGGTAATCTACCCTCAATTAACCCATAAGTTTGTGCGTCCCACACTAAAGCTCTTTCTTCAGGTGATGTTGAAATCCCTGAGATAAACCCATAATTTACTAAATCATTATATTCAAATTTAGCAAAAGCTTGCGAAAGACCAGTTGCTAACTTTACCCCAGGTGTTCTTTGAATTACTTCTAAATCATTTTCAGTTAACAATTCAGAAGAACCCATACCAAAAAAACCTCCTTTTGGCAAAATAAACAATTTATCTTTTCCTAGCGAAGAGAATTGTTGTTCAATTGCATTTTCTAATCCTTGTCCTAGTGTAATTAAAGAAACGATTGCCGCAATACCAATAAAAATACCTATTAAAGTAAGCCAAGACCTCATTCTCTTCCGCTTAATTTCCTTCCAAGGTATGTTTATGTAATCTTTTAACATTCTTATTTCCTCAACGCATCTACTGGGTGTAATTTTGCTGCTTGCCTTGCAGGGAACCAACCGGAAGTCCCACCAATAAAGAATCCAAACAACAACATCCCCATCATCAAATATAAATTAAAATCAGCCTTTATTAAAAAACTACCATAAATCTGAAATGCAATTAATTCAACTGATTTACTAATACCAAATCCCAAAGTAACACCAATTGCCCCACCGAATAACCCCAGAAATCCAGATTCAATTAAAAACAAAAGTAAGATAGATTCTCTTCTTGCTCCCAACGCCTTCATGATACCAATTTCTCTTGTTCTTTGTATAACCGCAGTATACATTGTGTTCATGATTCCAATTCCACCAACAAATAAAGAAATTCCAGCAATCCCTACTAATACGCCTTGAAGAATCAACATTATAGTATTTAGTGTTGCTAAAAGACTTTCTGGAGTCTCAATAGTAAAATCCTCCTTACCTTCTTCAACATCTCTTGATTTTCTTAAATCTTTCTTAACACTCTCAGTAACTACACTTACCTCTTCTCCTGAACTAACTTTAGCAGGAATAATATCATAATCATCTACAATCCCCAAAACATCCCTCATAGCTGCTTCAGGAACAACTAATGTACCATCTTGTTGAGGATTACCGGACTTCTTTAATATCCCTATAACCTTAAATGATTGGCCTTCAATCTCAATTTTATCTCTCAGTTGTAAGCTTTCATCAAAGAAATCGTCAGCAAAATCGGATCCAATCATAACTTTATATTTGTCCCCTTTCTTTAACAAACGACCTTGACCGACGTTGTAATTATTAGCTTCAATAGCTAAATCAATTCCTTCATCATCTTCAGGAAGAGAAGCCGCATAAGCATATTTAACTTCATCCTTAAACACTATTTGAATAGAACGTACCAGCCTTCCAACAGCAATATCCACTCCTTTACTTTTCTTGATTACTTCAAGATCTTTTTTTGTTAACGGAACCTCTACACCAGTACCAGGAGGACCAAATCCAGATCCTGCAGCTTGAATAATAATTTTATCTGATCCCAAGCTAACGAACTGTTCAGCAATTGCAGTTTGTAATCCTTGAGAAAGTGACATTAAAGCTACGACTGCAGCAATCCCAATAAAAATTCCAATCATCGTTAACCAAGAACGCAATCTACGATGACTCGCACTTTGATATGCTAACTTAAAATAATCCTTGAGCATCTTAATCTGACAGCTATAAAAAAGAAAAAATTAAGCTTTCTTTTTCTTTTTGTTGGAGATAAAGAATGATAATATTTGTATCCTTTATCTACTGCTTAAGAATAAATCAACTGATTCATTTTGAATGAGTTTTTGATTTATTCTTTTTGTAAAACTTTTTGTAGTAAACATATCCACCAATTGCTAAGATGATTAAAACTAAGAACATCCAGGTATTACTACTCTCAAGAACACCATACTTCTTTAGTTTAGATGCAGAGTAAAGTTCCATTTCCAAATCAATTGTTTGTTGAAACTCTTTGTTGTTTGCATCGTAATATTTTATTTGTACGGGCATACTTAATAAATCTACACCATTGTTGATAAATACATCAATTTCCTCACTTTCTGTATCATCAGAGTCTACATCACCCAAGTAAAAATAATCAGTAGTTGAAACTAATTTATAATCTTCTGAAGGCAACAAATAAAGTTCCATATACTTAACATTAGAACTTCCAGCATTAGCCAATTCTAAAGTAATTTTCCCAGCACTATTATCCTGCAAAACATCACTTTTCTTGATATAAACTTTAACATCTGGAACTTCTCCAACAGTAATAGCTAAGATATCGGAAACTGAATAAGCATTGCCCTTTTCGTCATTATAGGTAATGGTTAAAGGAACTTTGTAAAGTCCGGGAGTTGCATCAGGACCAGCAATAATTCTGAATGATAAAGAATCTTGATAATTTGTTTTTAAACTAGCAATTCTTCTTTCTGAAGAAGATTGATATGGTGCCAAAGGAATATCATCGTCATCAAAATCTAGCTTAAACTTAACGTCTTTTAACAAAGAATCCGCTAAATTTTTGATTATAAGGGTAACTTTTGCATCTTGCCCAGGAGCTATTTGTTTGGGATCAGACGTGATTGAAGTTATGTCTAATACCGCATCTTGAGTTTGAATATCTACTGTTAGTTCACCATTAGTGTATGCACGACCCGCTTCACCCATAGAAACAACAAGATCAATACCCACTTCACCTTCAACCGCATTTTCATCAACTTTTAATTTAAATTCAACAACCTCTGAATCTGCTCCAGTTGATCCCGCCCTTAATTTACCAATATTCTTTTCAGTTTCATCGCCATAAATTGTAAAAGGAAATTGTGGCATTATTTTAACAATTGTATCTTCAGAAGATTCATCTCCAGAATTTTCAATCTTAAATTTCAGAACTACTGTTTGTCCAGGTTCTACTGGATCGGGACTTTGTGATTGTAACGTAACTGTAATTTGTTCACCAATTGCAGTTACAGAATCAACTAAACACAAAGAGAACAATAAGGATAATAAGACAACTACAGAGATAATTTTATGTTTCATTCTTCGATACCACCAATTTATTAATTGAAATAATATAAAAATATTTTAATTATATAAAGCTATTGGTCTTCATAAGGGATTTACTCTAAAACACAGCCAGTTTTATCCGCCAAATAATCAAAAGATTTAACTCCAGTTGTAACAGTTCCATCTTCAAATTTCCATGTTGGAAGATATTTAATCTCTTCTTCAGCACATTTCTGTTGGTTTATAGTACATTCAATATAATTTATGAATTTTATTGATTCTCCAAACATCGCTTTTTGTGTTTGACAATGTGGACAATCCTTAGAACCATAAATTTCTGCCCCATTTTCAGTTAAACATTTAGCAAAATCATCAACAACAATAGGATCACTTGAACTACAACCATAAAGTAAAATTGTTGTCAAAATTGTAACTATCAAAAAAATTCGTTTCATTTTGCTCCCTCATGCCAATCAGGCCCAGCTTTATTTCCAGTTAAGTAAGAATAAGCACTAAGAGCTGCCTTTGCTCCTTCACCGGCTGCAATAATAGCTTGTTTGTAAGGCATACTTGTAACATCTCCAGCCGCAAAAATTCCTTCACAAGAAGTTTTTCCTAAACTATCAGAAATAATTTCTTTCTTCTCATTTAAATTTACTAACTCTCCAACCAAAGAACTATCAACAATATAACCTATTTCTAAGAATACTCCATCTACTGCCAACTCTTTTTTTTCTTTAGTTTTAACATTCTCTACAGTTACACCAGTTAGAAACTTATCTGCATGAAGTTCAACAACAGCAGAATCTAAAACTAATTCTGCTTTCTCGTTCTTCTTGACTTTTTCAATTGTAACTTCATCTCCACGAAATTCTTTTCTTCTATGAACAAGATATACTTTTTTAACAAAAGAAGACAAATCTTCTACCGCTTCTAATGCTGAATTTCCCCCACCAACAACAACAACAGTTTTATCCCTAAACAAAGGACCGTCACAAGTAGCACAGGTAGAAACTCCCCTACCCAATAATTTATCTTCATTAGGTAATCCTAACATCCTAGGAACTTTTCCAAATGTTAAAATCACAGATTTAGTTTGATGTTCTGTTCCATCACCAACTTTAATAGTAAAGGTTTTATCTTTATTTTTAATTAATTCTTTAACAATGCCAAAAGTAAACTCTGCACCAAACCCTTCTGCTTGTTTTCGAAATGTTTCTATTAGCTCCATTCCCTTTTGGGGTTCTACTCCAGGATAATTCTCAATATGTGCAGTAAGGCTAGCTTGCCCACCAACATCTATAGTGAGAATTAATGTTTTTAATTTCTTTCTGCCAGTATAAATGGCTGCTGCCAATCCTGCAGGACCAGCTCCAATGATTATTGTATCGTACATAACCCTAACTAGAGATTAAGTTGTTTAAAAAGATTACTATGTTTTGTTTGTCTCTTAACTAAGTATGCACTACTTACTCAATAATAGTAAACAAAGCTTAATAAAGCAAAAACTATCCACTTATAATAAATGGAATTCCGGATACAAAAAAAAGAGAATGAGAACATTCATAAATACCCCACAGAAGACGTAAAACTAGCTCAAAAGTTTTCAACTTTCTTGAAAAAAGAACTTGGCGACTTTATGTTGGCTTCAATAGTATTTGGATCTTCAGTAAGAAGAGATTCTACTCCCCAAAGTGATATTGACGTTTTGATTGTTAGTGATGATGCCTCATTTGTAATCAATGATGCTTTAGTTGAAAGTTATAGAATTATTGTAGAAAGAGTTATTGGAGAAGTTTCCCCTAAATTACATATTACATCTATGACTTATACATCATTCTGGGAATATGTTAAAGCTGGTGATCCAGTTGCGGTTAATATTCTAAGAGATGGAGTTGCTTTAATCGATACAGGATTCTTTGAACCATTACAAATGTTGTTAAAACAAGGTAGAATTAGACCATCAGAAGAATCTGTTTGGAGATATTTTGGCAGAGCACCAAGGACTTTAGTAAATTCTAAATGGCACCTGATGCAAGCAACTTTAGATTTGTATTGGGCAGTAATTGATTCTGCACACGCTGCATTAATGAGGAAAAATGAAGTTCCTCCAACTCCAGAACATGTTGCTGAGATTCTAGACAGAGTTTATGTTAAACACAAATTGTTAGAACCCAAGTATGTAAATACAATGCGTAAATTTTATACTTTAAGTAAGAAAATTACTCATAGAGAAATTAAATCTATTTCCGGACAAGAATATGAAAAGTATTATCAGGAAGCAGAAGCCTTTGTCCGAAGAATGAAATCTCTGGTTGAAAAAGGTAAGTTCTAGAGTAAATTATTTAACAGATTTAAACAATACACTCCATTCGACCAACATTTTATTATAATCTAAAATTCCCCTGCCAGAATTAAGTGAAACGAGAGGTTTACTTCTTTTCTTGAAAGTAACATAGCGCCACGTTGTATTAATTAACTGCGCTCCTTTTGTAATCATTAACTCTTCGTAAACTTTAATTGCTTCTAATGGTTTGAGTTTAATTACTTTCTCAACAGTCATGTTCTCTCCCAAAAACATGATAGAATAAACCAAATGTAAACCAACATCGTACTTGAAAGGTTCTATCTGAATAATAAAAGAGTTAACAAAAGATATAATTCTCTTTTCAAAAACCCCTTCTTTTCCGGTTAAATTAGCATACATCCTAATTAATTCTCCTGAAAGAAGGTCAGCCTTAGATCTTGCGTGTTCATAAGTTTTGACAAACATTTCTTCAGAAAAAGGTAAGCCTTCTTTTTCTCCAAAAGAACAATAAACAGCAATTCCTTCAAGACATAATGAATGAAAGAATTCTTGTAAAAAATAACGTAAATGTTGTATGCTAGCTTTGTTCTTACCCAATACTTTTTGGTCTGCTTCAATCTTCGCCAACAGCCTCTTTGCAGACTTAGCTGAAGCAGTGTAAGCAGGAACCAAAGAAAACTGCCAAAGGTGAGTCAATTCATGTGTTAAGGTTAATTTTAATAACTTTCTGATCTCTTGGGGAGCATCTACAAAAAAGGCATTTAGAGCAGGTGCGTTAAGGCGAACTACGTATTCACCCTTGATTGCTAATTCTGGAGAAACAGTTGCAATTAAGTCTAGTTTTTTGGGATTAAGGTTACATACAATAAAAACAAGATGTGGAAACTGTTTAACTATTTTCTCTGCTTCACAAAAAAGTAAGATTTCTTTCTCTAATATTTTTATAAGATTCCGTTCAAGATTAACCTCATAAGAAATGGTTATTTTTCTTCCATCAATAGTATATTCTGTCATAGTTAGAATTAAGAACCCCAATAATTTAAACTTTTGGGTCAATCAACAACCAAAACTTTTAATAACTAATTCTTTCTTATAATCAAAGATGAAAGCAGTTATAGAAAAATATTGTTTAAAGAACGCTTATGATTTTGGTTCTGTAAATCCAAAAGTTGTTCTGGGATTAGTTCTAAAAAAGAACCCTGAATTTAAGAAAGATGTTCCAAATGTTTTAAAACAAATCGAAGAAACGATAAAAGAAATTTCTAAATTAAATAAAGAAGAAATTAAAGCAAAATTAGAAAAGATTGATCCAGAAGCACTTCAAGAAAAGAAGAAAGAAGTTAAGAAAGGACCATTAAAAGAATTGCCAAATGCAGAAGATGGAAAAGTAATTGTAAGAATTGCTCCTTCTCCAAGTGGACCACTACATATTGGACATGCCTATGGTTACTCACTAAATTATGAATATGCAAAGATGTACAAAGGAAAGTTTATTGTTCGTATAGAAGACACCAATCCAAGTAACATTTACGCTCCAGGCTATGAAATGATTGAAGAAGATTCAAAGTGGTTAACAGATGACAATGTTGATAAAGTTGTTATCCAAAGCTCACGATTAGGAATTTATTATGACCATGCTGAAAAATTAGTTCAAATGGGCAAAGCATATGTTTGTGAATGTGACGCAGATAAGTTTAGAGAGATGAAAGCTAAAGGAGAAGCTTGTGCTTGTCGAGAATTAGGAAAGAAAGAACAAGCATTAAGATACGCAAAAATGTTTAATGAATATGCTGAAGGTGAAGCTGTCCTAAGATTAAAAACTGATATTAAACATAAAAACCCGGCGATGAGAGATTTTCCAATAATGCGAATTAATGAACACGTTCATCCAAAAACTGGAAAGGAACAAAGAGTTTGGCCATTAATGGTTTTATCTGTTGCACTTGATGATCACCTTCTTGGAATTACACATGTTCTTAATGGAAAAGAACATTTGGATAACATTTACAAAGAGCAAATGATCCAAGAATATTTAGGTTGGAAACATCCAGAACACAAACATTGGGGTATGATTAATTTTACTGGATTCAAATTAAGTACATCAAAAACAAGAATTGCAATTGAACAAGGTGAGTATGAAGGTTGGGATGATATAAGATTGCCAACACTTCCTGCTTTAAGAAAAAGAGGATATCAACCAGAAGCATTTAGAAAGTATGCAATTGAAATTGGTTTATCATTAAATGATAAGACAGTAGCCATGGACGAATTCTGGAAAAACATCAATTCTTTTAACAAAGAGATTGTTGAAACGAAAGCAAACAGGTTCTTCTTTGTAGATAATCCAATTGAGTTAAAGGTTGAACATGCACCTCCAGAAAAAGTTAGCTTAGATTTACATCCAGATTTTCCAGACAGAGGACAAAGAGAATTGTTAGTTAAAGGAACAATATTAATTTCACAAGATGATCTTAAAAAATTAGAAGAAGGCAAAGTTCACAGATTAATGGATTATTGTAACTTTGAAAAGAAAGGAGAAAAGTTTGTTTTTATTTCAGAAGAATTAGAAGATTTTAGGGGAGCTGAGAATAAAGGCATAGTTATGCATTGGTTGCCCTCTGAAAGTAAATTAAAAGTAGAAGTGTTACAACAAGATAATGAGTTTATTAAAGGTGTTGGAGAAGAAGCAATGTTAAATTTGGAAGAAGGAAACATTGTACAGTTAGAAAGAAGATATTTTGCAAGATTAGTAAAAAAAGAGGAAGGTAAGTTAACCTTCTGGTATTTACACAAATAAAATGTTGGTATTAAGCTAGCTTTGCCAATAGAGGCACAGTTTTTGTTATTAAAACAAAAAATAATCGTGCTGTGCAAGCATAGCTTAATACAAGAAATGAAAAAATTAACTAGGGGTGGTTAAAATAGCAAAAATAAGTAGAGATACGCCATTGGCGGAATTAACATTACGTAGATATGAAAAACCTACGATGAATGATAGAGATTTGGTAAGAAAGTTCTGTTTAAGTATAGGATTATTACAACCGGGAGATTCAAGAGATGTTGTTGTTGATGTTCTTCATGCACTAATGAAAGCAAGACAAATAAAAGAAGAATTACATTCTGAAGAAGTTAAAAATAATGTAATGGCTCTAAGAAAAGAGATGAAATTACCAATGTTAGGAATTGCTTCTTCTAACATTAGAAGACAATTAAAAAGATTAAAAGATTTACATTTAATTGAAACTAATTCAAACTTGTACAGAATTACTGAATGGAATAACCTTTCTGAAATCTTTGAAGAGAAGGTAGAAGGATTCCTACTAAAAACAGTAATGTCTCGAGTAAAGGACTACTTAGTAAAGATGGACGAGGAGTTTAAGCATACGGAGGAGAAATAAAAATGGGATTATTTCATAAAAGTTTAACAGATGCCTTAGCTGCAATTGCAAGTAATGATTTACCAAAAGCACTTAAAATCTTACAAGAACATGAAGATGAACATATGATTGATTCCTGGAATTTTAAAGGATTGGCCCATGACATTGAAGAATATGATACTAATCTAAGAGAAGCCATATTTGCTTTAAGGAAAGAAAGAAATGAAAAAACCAAAAAGAGAAGCGCAAAAAGTAAAATAGAGGCTTGTCAAAAAGCGTTAGCAGATGTTAAAGAAAAAATAAATATATTACGCGAAGAAGAGATATTGTTAGAATGAAGAAGGAAATTGAAGTTAAAGAAAGAAGATCAAGTGTTCCAAGGTTATGATATTCTGATGTTTAATAAAAAATGAAACTAGGCAGATATAAACATTTCAAAGGAACAATAGTAGATGTAATAGGAATTGCTTTACATTCAGAAACACAGGAAGAAATGGTGGTTTATAACCACCCTGATCCTGTAAAAGGAAAAGACGCAAATACTATGTGGGTGAGGCCAAAAGAAATGTTTTTAGATAATGTGAAAAAAGAAAATTACGAAGGGCCCAGATTTAAAAAAATAGAGGATTAAAATAATTTCTCTTTCAATTCTCCTAAATGATTAATCACCTTACTTTCTTCCAATCCCAACCCCGTAAAGTCTTCTTTCTTGCTCTCACCAGTCAGAACAGCGATAAAACTAACACCGGCACCTTTCGCCGCTAAATAATCATCTGGATGATCCCCCACATAAACCATTTCTGATTTTTGAATGTCCTTAGCAAAAAGAGTTCGTAATGCTGGTTCTAACGACAATGGACTAGGTTTACGTTCTTCCTTACTTTCCGGTTGACAAATAAATTCAAACTCTGGATAACCTGCTTGATCTAAACGATGATGAGCCATCAATACACGGTTAGTTACAATACCTTGAAATATTCCTTCCCCACTTAATTCTTCAACTAAAGAAGTACCATTAAAAGTTTCTAAATAAGGTATATCTTTGGCAGTCTCCCTATACTTAGCAAGAATGATCTGCCACAATGGTTCTTCTGACAAGTAATTTTCTGGATCAGGAAATAACTCCATAAAGATTTCTTCAAAAGGCAAGTTCATCTTCTGTACTCTTCGAATTTCCTCATCATTTGGTACTGGAAAGTAAACATCTTGATTAACAGCCTGGGCAGTTCTTCTTAGATGATTCATTACAAATCCATCTGTATCAACTAAAGTGTTATCCATATCGTAAATAACTGCTTTTACTTTATTAATTACTTCCGCTTCAACAAACTTTTCTTGTTTAACTTCTAAGTTCCATCTGCCTGGCATGATAATCATCTGCTCTCTTTCAGGACCAATACTAACTAAAGCAATCTCTACAGCCCCTAATTCTTCAATCTTATTAAGATAAGTTTGAGCATTAATTGGCAACTGAGAAAATTCCTTCACCCGGGTAATGTCTTCATTCCAACCAGGCAATTCAATCCATTCGTGTGGAACACAATGTTCTAACAAAAATCCATCTGCTGGAAAATCTTTGATAATTTTTCCAGTAAAGTAAACTTCTCCATTAAAAACTTTTTGGGGGCCAAGGTATTTGTAAGAATTACAAATTTTTAAATTCTCTAATCCAGTTAAAACATCTAATTTACTAATAACAATCTTAGAGCCATTAATTAAAGAAGTGTGACGAGTCAAAACAGCATCATGCCATCCGCAACGTCTTGGTCGACCAGTGGTAGAACCAAATTCATGACCATTCCCTCTTAAAAAATTTCCAACATCATCAAATAGTTCAGTTGGAAAAGGTCCTTCACCAACACGAGTAGTGTATGCTTTAACCACACTATAAGCAATATCTATGGAATGTAATCCTAAGCCAGTATTAAATCCCCCAACAGAAGCATTTGAGGAAGTTACGAAAGGATATGTTCCATGATCAACATCTAATAATAATCCCTGTGCACCTTCCAACAAAATACTCTTTCCATCTTGAATATTTCTTTCCAACATTAAACGAGTATCAACAAAATATTTCTTTAATGTTTTACCAACATTATAATAAAGTTCAACGAACAAGTCTGTTAATTGATCTAAATTAATATTGTCACCTAATGCCATTAACTTTGCTCTCCAAGAATCAAAGAAAGTATCCTCTGGAAGAGACTGTCTTAATGCTTCCATGATAATTTCATCATCATCTTCATGCAACTTTTTAAAAGAACCAAATTTTTCCCAAACATGCAAACTAACCTTCCGCTTCAATAATTCTTTATCCAACAAATCGTTAATTCTAATTCCAGTGTAATAGGCTTTGTCTGCGTAAGTAGGACCAATGCCCCTGCCTGTAGTACCAACTTTCTTTTTCCCCTTAGACTTTTCTTTATACTTATCTAAAACTTTATTATAAAGTAAAATAATGTGTGCTCTTCCAGAAATATACAAATTGTCAACAGAATAACCTCTTTGCTCTAAAGTATCAATTTCTTTCAACAAAATTAATGGATCTATGACCATTCCATTGCCAAGAAGACAATCAACATTTTTCCAAGTTATTGCCGAAGGAATCAAATGAAAAATATGTTTCTCTTCTCCGACATAAACTGTATGCCCAGCATTATTTCCGCCTGTAGCTCTTGCAGAAACTTCAAAATACTTTGCTGCCCAATCTACAAATTTTCCTTTACCTTCATCTCCCCATTGTCCACCTAGAATTGCAAATGTATTGGCCATCTTAGTTACCTCCAAAAGAATTGATTAAGTCTGGTAGTTCAGACAGATCAACGATATTATATTCAGCTTTGGTTTTTCTTTCCGGATCATAATTGATACAAATTAAACCTTTTTCTTTTGCTTCTTCAAATTTCTCATTAATTGGTCCGATGTAAAGCACTCCTTTCTCTTCAACCAATTCATCAAGAACTTCAATTTCCATTTGTTTTAACTTCTCTAGAATCTCGACAGTTTTAATTTCTGGATCCAAAAATACTTTCTTAACTGCCGGCAATGGTTCTTCATACTCCTCTTTAAAATCCCCCCACCTTTTAATTGCCAATTCAGTTAGTTCTTTACTCAATCCAGTATAACTTTCTGGTCGCAGAGATTTAAGTTTCAGCTTTGTCTCTTCTTTTATTTCTAAAGTACCAATAAAGTCATGCAATTCTTGAACTGTACAATGTCTTCCCCGAGAGAAATCTTTTAGCAATTCATAAGGCTGAGAATAACCTTCCTTCCTTAACAAAGTTTGAACAGCTTCTGTAAGAATACTGCCAAAGTCTTTTAACTCGTTAGAAATTTTTTCTGGATTTACTTGTAACCTTTCCAGTTCTTCTAAAACATGTAACACAACAAGATAAGAATGTGCAAAACCTACACCAATCGCCCTTTGTGCTTCATGGTCCGATAAATCTCGTTGTAATCTTGAAACTTGCAATTTATTGATAAATCCAATAAACTTAGCATTTGCTTCTGCTGCACTTCCTTCAGCAACTTCTAAGCGCCAAGGATTTATCTTATGTGGCATTGTTGAACTACCTACTTCAGAAACAATCTTTTCTTGCTGTAAATATCCTAAAGAAGTGTATGTCCAAAAGTCCATCGCCAAATCTTTTAAAATATTGTTAATATTAATCATGATGCTAAATAGCTCTGTAAACCCATCATGAAATTCTATCTGTGTACTCATTAAGTTTGCTTCAAAACCGAGATTTGCAATAAATTTCCCAGTAAAAGAAATCCAATCCACTTCTTCAGCGGCAAAATGTTGAGCAGCATGATTTCCTACGGCACCATTACATTTTGCAGGTAATTTAAAATCATTTAACTTAATCAACTGTTTTCTTAACCGATCAAGATAATTTGCCACTTCCTTTCCAAAAGTTGTTGGAGTAGCAGGTTGACCATGAGTTCTTCCCAACATAGCAGTAGATTTTTCTTTCTCAGCAACCTCTGCTAATTTATTTAATAAAGAAACTAAACTTGGAATGTAATAAGATCTCAAGGCACCATTGACCATACAATCATGAGCAATATTATTCATATCTTCAGAAGTTAACCCAAAATGAACAAACTCAATCATATCGTTCAAAGAACTTTCTTTCATTTTCATTTTCAAGAAATATTCCACAGATTTACAATCATGATTAGTTGGTTTCATTTCTTGATAACCAAATCTATCAATATCTTGAATTACTTGTGCATCTTGTAAAGTGAAATTTTTCACTATACTCTTCAGAAAATTTTTCTCTTCTAAAGTAAAGTCTCTTACTGCGGTAAATTCAACACATTCAGATAATGCAACCAAATATTCTACTTCCATATGGATTCGATATTTGAATAAAGCAAATTCTGAGAACCAATCTGATAATGGCTCCGTCATTAGTCTATGTCTCCCATCTATTGGAGAAATAGCTTTTAAAGAATGTAAATAAAGATTTTCTGATTTATATTGAGCCGCCATTTAATTTATCCCTCTTATTTTAAAAGGCGAACTATATTTCAAAAATTCTGATTGACTTTTAAGAATTTTTTTTATAATTATAACCACCCCAATAATTTAGAAACAGATTATTGTTTTATATATATTATGATACTTAGAAATAGATACTAAAGTTACAATTTAAAAAAATAAGAAATAAATAAAAATTAAATAATATCTTCTTCGGCAACAACAATAAAATCGCCTGAAGCAATTACTGCAGAGAACGGAATTAAAATACTTCCTTCTTTAGTCTTTTCTAACTCCATTTTATCAATGTAAGTTGTTGGATTCCTAAGTTGCATATGAATCAGTTCACCAGAACCAACTTCAAAAATTAAATCACCAACTTCACCAAATTTCTTACCTGATTTAGAAACTACTGTTTTCCCCAATAATTCTTTCGAATAGCTTTTTTCTTTATCTTCCATGATATCTCACCCGTTTTGTTTGATTATTATAAGCTTATGAATGCTATTGAGAATATATAAAGTTTGCGGTGTAGCAAGAGACATATTGACAAAAAGTTAATAAGTCATGTAGATTTAATCTAAACCTATGTGGATTCATAATTTAAACCCAACAATTCTTTCTTTAGGACCATTAGAAATACGCTGGTATGGCCTAGCTTATGTTTTAGGATTCTTTTTATCAGTCTGGTGGTTACATTACTTAAGTAAGAAAGGAAAATTAAACTTAGAATCTGATCAAATTTGGGATTTATTGTTTTATTTGATGATTGGAGTTTTAGTTGGATCTAGATTATTTGAAATTTTCTGGGAACCACAATTGTATCTTTCCAATTTCTTTCAAATCTTTAAAGTCTGGCAAGGCGGAATGAGTTTCCATGGTGGACTTGTTGGAATTGTAACGGCTGCCTTAATCTATTGTAAAAAACATAAGATTAACTTTTGGACAATCGCTGATGTGATGGCATTTCCTACTTTATTTGCCTTAGCTTTAGGAAGAATTGCTAATTTTATTAATGGAGAATTGGTTGGCAGACCATTTGGTGGAAAGGGGTGCGTAGTATTCCCAAATTATGATGATGTATGTAGACATCCAACAATGCTTTATGCCGCTGCAAAACGATTCGCAATTGCAGGGGGATTATATTTCTTAACCTTATACAAAAACTTCAAACCAGGATTTATTTTCTGGAACTTTGTCTTTTGGGAAGGAGTAGGAAGATTTGTAGTAGACTTTTATCGTGTAGATAAATTGTTTCTAAAATTAAGTTTAGGACAATGGTTCAGTTCAGTAATGATTATTGTAGCAATATATTTCTTTTACAGAAACCATAAAGAAGATTGTAAGAAGTTGTTTGGTAAGTAAAACAAGTCTGAGAGTTTAACAAATTAGCACCTATATCCTTAACAATAATGGTTGCCTTGGTTATAATTAACGCTATAAAGCTTATTAAAGGGAAAAGAATTTCAAACTTATAAATAATATATTTAATCATTATAATATTCATAAGGAGGAGAAAATGAAAAAAATATTAACAATAATTTGTGTTTTAAGCTTATTTGTTCTTTTAGTAGCTTGTGGTACAGAAGAAGCTATTCAAGAAGAAGCATTTGAAATGAAAATAGTGGGTGATAATACTGGTGGTGTAGTTAGTTCTGGAACTGCTCAAGTCGTAATTGAAAACTCTAAGTTCATGCCAACAGATTTGGTAGTTTCAATAGGAACAACTGTAGAATGGGTAAATAAAGATTCTACTGATCATACTGTAAGCCTTGAAAACGGAGACTTAGATGAGCTATTGCCTCAAGGAGCAACTGGAACCTTTACATTTAATGAGAAAGGAGAATTCAGATACTTCTGTAAATTACATCCAGGAATGCAAGGTAATGTAATTGTAAATTAGACTTTTTTTTATTTCTTTTTATTTGTTTAACTCTTGATTTCTTTCTAAACCCTTTAAAAGAGCAGCTTTAACAGATTTACCTTCCTTAAGTGCAGTAATAATAGCTTCGTTAATGCCACCCTTAGTAGCGGCTTTAGTAAGATAATCTTTTCTTTCTTCATCGCTTAAGTTTTTAGGCGTTACTTTTTCTACCCAATCTAAAAGTTCTTTTAGAGGAATAGGAACAAGCTCTTCTAACTCTTTAATCTCTTCTTCTTTTACCAATCTTTTTAGGAAAACATTAACATTAGGAAGACATGTTCCAATAGCAATAAACGCATTAATATCTTCTTCTTTCTTTAAAGAATATTGTTTGAATCCAGAAAATAATTCCATTACACTTTCCATTTCAGGATAAATTGCTACTAATCCTAAATCGGAATTTATTGTTACTGGAGAACTTGGAATTGCTCTTATAACTTCTCCTGAAAATACATTTTTTGTTTTTTCTATTGTAATTCCTGCCAAAAAAGACAATAATATTGTTCCTTCTTCAACTTCTAAATCCTTAATTGCCTGGTACTCTTGTGGCCTAACAAAGTAAAGGATTAACTTTGATTGTTTACATAATTCTTCATTATTAACTACATCTACTTTTAATTTCTCTAAGAAGTTTTTTGTTTCTTCAGAATTTCCATGACTAACCAAGATTTTCTCTCTTGGAAATCCTTCGTCAATAATCTTCGTTAAGAAACATTTGGCCAAATGCCCACAACCAAAAAAGCCTAACTTCTTCTCTCCCAATAATGTTAATAGTTTTTCAAAAGCCATCTTAACTATAATACATCTTTCCTTCTGCTCTTTGTTCTCTATCCTTTACAGAACCAATCTTGTTAATTCTAGGTCGACGAGAATTTGGATCCCTACGTAATGTAATGTCCAAATCAAGTAAAAATTTATTCATTCCTTCTTCTTTAGAATAGGGCCCACTTAATAATCCACTTTTTGCCGGCTCACCAGAGAAAACAAGTAATCTATCGGAAAGATAATCTAAAAACATTAAATCGTGATCAACAACTAAAACAGTAATCTCCCGCTCATTAGTAATGTTCTTCAATACTTTTGAAATTAACAATCTCTGTTCAACATCTAGGTAAGCAGAAGGTTCATCCAGTAAAAACAATTCTGCTTCCTGACTTAAACAATGAACAATAGAAACTTTTTGTAATTCTCCACCAGACAGTTCACTTAATTTCTTAGTTAATAATTTATTAATTTCTAAAGGTCGGATTAAGGGGATATCATAATGATTAACCGCATCCACCAAAAATTCTGCAACCATCATGTCTGAATCAGTTTCTAAGTATTGTGGTTTATATGCTACTTTAACGCCACCATCAATAACTCCAGAATCCAGTTTAACTAATCCAGCTAGAACTTTAATAAAAGAAGTTTTTCCGATTCCATTCTCGCCAAGAACTCCAATTATTTCATTTTTATTCAGCTCGCCAGCTTCCGCTTCTAATTTAAAGCTTCCTAATTGTTTTTTTAGGTTAGTCCAAGAGATTAAACGTTTTGGCATCCCAGTCTTTTTATCTTGAGCATTCTCAAACTTGATAGGATGAGATCTAAACCTAATGTTTTCTTCCCGAAGAAATCCTTCTAAGAAAGCATTAATACCTTCTCTAGCAGATTTTATTCCTGAAACAATACCATAAGCCCCTTGTTGCCCATACATGATATTTAATGAATCAGTCATGTAATCCAAAATAATTAAATCGTGCTCAATAACCATTACAGAAGTTTTGTCATTAGTTAAAGTTCTGATGAACTTGGAAATATTTACTCTCTGCTTGATATCTAAATATGAGGAAGGTTCATCAAAAAGGAATAAGTTTGATTTCTTTAATACTGCGGCAGCAATAGCTACTCTTTGCAATTCTCCACCAGATATTTTGTTTATTTCAGTATCTAAAAAATTGTTTAATTGCAATTTGTCAGAAATTTCTTCAATCTGAACACTTTCATCAACTTTATTTAATAATTCTCGAACCGTTCCAGAGAATTGTTTGGGAATAAGATCAACTTGTTGAGGCTTGTAAGAAAGAGAAATTTCTCCTTTATGTAACTTCTCTAAAAACTTTTGAGTTTCAGTTCCCTTAAAATAATTAATAACTTCTTTAAAATCAACTTCTTCATTCCATTTTCCAAGGTTTGGACTTAATAAACTAGCCATTATCTTTAATGCGGTACTTTTTCCTATACCATTTCTTCCTAAAACCCCCGTGACTTGCCCAAATAATGGTGTAGGCAAGGAAAATAGCTGAAACATATTTTCCCCATACCGGTGTATTGGCGGCTTGTTTAATGTTTCTGGAAGGTTAATAATCTCAATTGCTTCAAAAGGACATCTGTTTGGACATATCCCACACCCAGTACAGAGCATTTCATCTATCAAAACCTTTCCAATAACTTCGTCCTTAAGGATACAATCTCCTCCAGTTCGATTTACAGGACATAATTTCGCACACAAATAATCTCCACATTCAGTAGGATGACATTTTTCCTTATGCAATACTGCAATTCTTTTCTTCATAATCCTGTAATTAGAAGTTTGTTTTATATTATTTTTGGTCAGTAGTTAAGTATTGTCTAAAACAAAAGGCATTAGTTTGAAGTTGAAACATATCTAAACTTACCGCAAAATATATAATTGAAATTAATATTAATTTAGATATTAAATAAATCTAAACAATGAAAGCAGCATTAAACATCAAAAAAGAGGAATCAATTAAAGAGTTAACAGCCGCAGTTAAAGCTAATTCCATTCTCATGCTAAAAGCTGTTAGAGAAATGGACATTGATAATATTAAAACCTTACTTAAACAATTAAGAAGGTTGGAACGTAATATCTATCGTAGATTAAAAAGAGATAAAAATATTGATCCAGTTACCAAAAGCATGTTAATGAAACAACTTTCTGAATTGCAAGCAATCTATCATAAAGATAAAGAAGAACTTAAGGTTGGCCACGTTAGTAGGTTAAGAGTACTTGCTGGTGAGGAAGAAGTCATTTCTGAAGAAATTATTAGAGAAATTGAAAAAAAACAGGGAAGTGGGATTGTTCCTATTAAAGAAATTAAGAAAAAATTCAAGAGATTATCTGATCTGTTTGAATCAGGTGACATCATTGGTATCAGCCGAACTTGGATGAAAAATGATTTTGGGCGGGCTGCAGAAGTTTTTGAACTTACTACAGGAGCAAGAATTTCGCATGTAGGTATTATTGAAGTGAAAAGGAAATGGTATGGAGCAAGAAATGTTGTTGTTATTGAAGCAGCAGATAATGTTGTTGTAACTCCCGTTGAAGAATTCATTAGTACTGGTAATGGAAGAATTGCAGTTTATAGATATAAGAAAGGTCTTACTCCAGAACAACAAAAAATGATTATTAATTCTTCTTTATCCTGGGCAAAAAAAAGTGTCCATTATGACTATGACATTTCTCCGGGGATTGAAGAATTATACTGTTCAGAACTTGTCGATGAAGCTTACAAAGCTGCAGGAATAAAATTAACTAATAATTATCTTTCAGTTCGAGGATTTTATGATCGGGTTAAAAATGTTTGTAATAAAGGAGGCTGGAAATTATTTGGACATTCGTTTAATTCTGCTCAAGAAGCTGCAGGAAGGGTTTTAGGACCAAATGGTTTTTATCTGAAACGTCTTGACCTTAGTAAAGTTAATCAGTTACCAACAGTTAAATCAATCATTTCTCCAGCAGCAATAATGTTTAATAGTAAGACCAAAAAAGTGTTTAACAATTTGACTTGATTTTTGAAAGGGTTTATACACTTCTAAAGAAGGATACTAATTTTACGTTAACTTTAAATTAGAGTAGCGATTCTACAAGAAAATGGCAAAATGTGACATTTGTAAGAACAAAATAGCAGAACTATTCTTGGGAAAGATTAAAGGCACGGTTGTTAAGAAAGCTGGATCTAGTAAACATTATCATGTTTGCTTTGAATGTCAGAAAAAGTTAAAAACTAAAGAAGAAATTCTTAAACAACTTTAACTACACTTTTCTTTTAAAATACCTATACATCCCACCGGGTTCTCCCGCGTAAGTTTCTTTAGTTGGCCTAAATCCCAAACTCTTTTTTAACTTTTCTCCGGCTATATTCCCTACTTTTATTGGTGCAACTAATTTTATTGCTTCTGGCATGGACCTTGCATGTTCAATTAAACTTGCATCTAAAGATTTTGCAATCCCCCTATATCGAAATTGCTCAGGGACATAAACACCCGTAAATTCAACTACTCCTGCATGAAGTGTTTTACTCGCATTATTGTGATATAAATGGGCAGTTGCAAAACCAATAACTTCTCCATTTTCATCAACTGCTAAATGACACAATTCAGATCCACATCCAATTTCATCCATTAAAAAGTCTGCAACACCATTAATAGTATCTTCAAACTCTAAAGGATCATCAAACCTATTGGAATTTAATTCACTGCCAACATATTCTCTCACTAAACTAGCCAGAGGAGATTTATGTCTTTGTTCAAAAGGAATAATTATCATATCTGACTAAAATTTTAAGTTAATTTTATAAGTATTTCGTACACTAAAATAAAATAACGCCCCTGTGGCTTAGCGGTAGAGCGACTGCCTCGTATCCAAAAGCTGGAGAGCAGTAGATCGGGAGTTCAAATCTCCCTAGGGGCTCTTTCTTTGTTGTCATTACATTTATAAAACAAAAGATAATTCTCTAGTCTATGTATGCATTAAAAGTTTCTAATCTAAGAAAGAACTTTAAAGGTAAGAATAAAATAGTTAAGGCAGTTGATAACCTTTCTTTTCAAGTTAAAAAAGGAGAAATTTTTGGATTACTAGGAGTTAATGGTGCAGGAAAAAGTACAACCTTGAATATGCTGTGTGGGTTAATCTTGCCAGATTCTGGGAAGATAGAAATGTTTGGAAAAGATTTTTTCAAGCATGAAGAAGAACTTAGAAGCCAGATTAATTTAGCAACTGCATATTATACCCTAAGTTCCAGTTTAACTGTAAAACAAAATTTACAAGTTTATGCTAGACTTTACAATGTTAAAAATGCAAGTGAAAAAATAAAAGAACTAACAGAGAAGTTCCTTTTTACTCAACATTTCAATACACGAGTTAGATCACTTAGTTCTGGAGAAAAAACTAAACTAGTATTAATCAAATCATTGTTAAATGATCCAAAGTTGCTGTTCTTAGACGAATGTACTGCTGGACTAGATCCAGACGTTGCTGAAATTGTTCGAGACCATATTATACAATATAACAAAGAAACTGGATGTACAATTATCTTCACTTCACATTATATGCAAGAAGTAGAACAAATGTGTAACAGAATTGCTTTTATGGACCGGGGCAGAATTGTTAAGATTGGAAAAGCAAAAGAACTAATTGCAGAGCTAGAAACACAAAATATTCAAATTCATTTTTCAAGGCAGATTGAAAAAGCCAAAAAAATCCTTAAAAATGAAAACATTAAGTTTGAAATGCCAGAAAAAGGTGTGCTCTCTTTCCATATCAAAAATAGAGAGAAAATAATTTATCCCTTATTAGAAAAATTTGTTAAAGCCAAAATTCCATTTGATGATTTACATTTAAACAAACCAACATTAGAAGAATATTTCATTAAACAATCCCGGAAAAAATGATTAGATTACACCGAATAAAAGCAATGTTATTGAACTATTATTACGCTTCTATTAATAGTCTGGACAGAATATTTGATGTTGTTTATTGGCCGCTTTTAGACATTTTCATTTGGGGATTCATGACCCATTTTATCCAAGGCATTTCAGATTTTAACATCATAAATGTAATTCTAGGAGGAATAGTTCTTTGGGTATTTTTATGGAGATCAAGCCAAGACTTGGTGGTTTACCTATTAGAAAGCTATTGGTCAAGAAGTATTTATCATCTCTTTGTAACTCCATTAAAAAGTGCAGAGTTTGTAATTTCTCTCGCCATCCTTGGATTGATCAGATCATTTATTGCCTTTACTACAATGAGTATCCTCGCTTATTTCTTATACGGATTTACCATTTTACAATTTAATCTATTTCACATAGCAATGTTAATAGGGATCTTAATACTCTTTGCATGGTCATTAGGTATTTTTATCAGTTCATTCATTTTCTTATTGGGAACGAGAGTACAAGTTTTGGCCTGGAGTGTAATTTGGATTATCCAACCATTCAGTTGTGTGTTCTACCCCCTGAGTGCATTACCTGGATGGGCAGCAAAAATTGCAGTCATCTTGCCAACAACCCATGTGTTCGAGAATTTAAGGGCTACTATTAATGGTCTTCCGCTGAATTATGGTAGTTTGCTTTACTCATTAATTTTCATAATAGTATTCTTCATATTAGCATCATTGTTCTTAGGTTATTCTGTAAAGAAAGCAAGAAGTAAAGGACACTTTGCTAAGCCTGAATAAGTTTTTGCATAGTATATTTGTGGTTTTTCTTTGAAATAATCTTGTAACCCAATTTTTTATAGAATTTAACAACAGGAGTATTATCCCAAGTTTGTAACCAAATCATTTTATAACCTGGTTTCTCAAAAGATTCCATCAAAAATCTTCCAATCCCTTTTCCATGATAGGTTGGAGATAAAAAGATTCTTCTTAGATAAATTGCCCCTTTAACATCAGGATCATCAAGAACCTGATAAAATCCAATCCTTCTTTTACCTTTCATCAATATTTTTATCCCTGGCCAATCATCTTCAAATCTTTTCTTAGCCCTTTTCTTGAATGCAGGCATCTCACGCGGATAGTACTGTTTGACATAAGGAAAAAGTGTTTTCTCATTAATTGATTTAATAAACTGATATTCAGATTTCTTACACTTTCTTACCTTAATTCCAAAAGGATTTTTCATATCTCAATAATAATCTAAAACCTTATAAATATTGTCCAGAAATGAGTAAAACATGGATAAAGAAGTACAAGAACTAATAGAACAAGCAAACCAAGTATACAAAAAAAACTTCTCACCAGAATGCTGGTTCGAACGTGCTGTGTTCTTAAGTTGGTACTGTAGCTTAGGTGATTGTAAATTCTGCTATATGAGCACACAAAAAAATAAAATATCAGACCCAGAAAAAGCAAGGAGAAGATTAAGTTCAGTATTAGCAGAATTAATACTAAGCAATAAATTAGGTTGGGAGATTGAATTTTTATCTACTGGATATGGATCCTATACTCAAGAAGAATTAATAGAACTACTAAAAATATCTTCAGAAACAATAACTGAAAAATTATGGTTAAACATTGGCTACTTAGATGAAAAAGAAATTAATAAATTTCTCCCTTATGTAAAAGGAGTTTCCGCATCTATAGAAACAGTTAATTGGGAATTAAGAAAAGAAGTTTGCCCTTCAAAGCCAGTAGAACCAATGTTGAAAATGTTGGAACTTGCTGACAAATATAACCTTAAGAAAGCAATAACAATAATTATTGGCTTAGGAGAAAAAATTGAAGACATTGAAGAATTGTTCAAGTTCATAGAAAAGTATAAACTGGACAGAGTAACATTTTATTCCCTTAATCCACACGAAGGAACTCCCTTCACAAAAGGTCCAGAAACTGAATATTATGTACAGTGGATTGCTAAAACAAGAATAAAATATCCAAAATTAGAGATAATTGCAGGAAGTTGGGTTAACAGAATTGAAGAAATCAACTTATTATTAAAATCTGGAGCAAATGCATTTACAAAATTTCCTGCATTAAAACTATTTAATAGTAGTTTTGCTAAGCAGATTGAAGAAGAAACAAAAAAAGCAAGAAGAGAATTAAAAGGCAGCTTAACTGAAATTCCAACTATTGATTGGAAAGTAGAAATAAATAAGTTAAATGTTAATGAAAACCTTAAAGAACAGATCCTATTAAAATTAAAGCAATATTTAAAAAGAATGAACCTTGCTAAGGATTAAAATGAAGGACGAAATAAAAGTTGTTAAAGCAATTGAAGAAGAATTAGAAAAAGAGCAAGAACTAGAAATGTCTAAGTTGGTTGATGAAGAAATTCAATCAGAAGAATCTAGTAATTATGATACTAAAGCAATTGGAATTACTGTAATGGTAATTATTGGAATTTTTGCCTTAACTTTTGGAGGATTTCAATTTTATAATGGATTAACTTCTGCAGCAATTATTGATGTTGACCAACTTCACCAAAATAATTTAGATGGAGATTTAGACGAAGAAGAAGGCTACATCTACAATGGATTTAGTTTTGTTTTGGTAGATGGATTATGGTGGACAGAAGTGTATAGGGGAGAAACTTTAACAAAAATACCTCTACACTTTGGACCAAAAGAAATTGAACAAATCCAAATAACTGGAACATTAAGTGAAGACTTTAATTCTAAGCCAATTCACATTGCTATTGATCCAACTGTAAATTATAACAAATATTATACTCTATCTTTAATGGAAATGAACAACAACATTGTTCAAGGAACTAAGAATAATATTATTACGGCATGTAATCAAGAAAGTGAGGTTTGTGAAGACCGCCCAATTGTTGATTGTAATGATCCAAAAGGAAGAGCAGTAATTAATTTAGTGGTTGCAGAAGAAGCGAAAATTGAATTAAAAGGCATGTGTATAGAAATTTCCGGTTCTGAGTATGAATTGGTTAAGGCTGTAGACAGATTATTATTACATTGGTATGGAGTTATGGATTAGTTTGTTTTCTTATTTTCTTTTTTTACTTATTTTCCAAAACTCTTCAAAATATGCCTTAAATGAATCAACAATTTCTGGGTTATTAATTTCAATTACCACTGGTTCTTTTTTTGGTATGGCCATCATTATCGTATCTTTATATATCATCATATAACTTGGCGTTTTAATATCTGTTGGCATATACCTAGTATCACATCCCCTATAGGAGTTTCTGTTATCTATGATTTTCTTATCTGTATCTTTGTTAAATAATAATCTACACTTAATTCCTGCTTTTATTCTCCGCTTATGGTCTTTTTGCCAATAAGCATGATGTTCCGCAGGTTGATATTTAGGAATTCCAAGAGCAACATATTCTTCTCCTTTCTTTAATTGTTGATATGTTTTCTCATGAGCTTGCATTAATGCCTTGATACCATGTGAAACTCTTACATCTTGCTCCCAAAGATAATCAAAATACTTTTTATAATGATTAACAATTTCTTTGCTTTCTATAACATTAATAATAATCTCTTTTTCCCATATAATCAAGGCAACTTTATTTCCATAAATGAAAATTACCGAAGGACTAGTAACTTGTTCAGGAAGAGTTTTAACTTGATAATGTTTTAATTGCTTAGGTATGTCCTTCTGTTTGATTAATACATCAGTATCAACTAAGTCCAACCACATAATCTTTCTCTTTTCCCTTTCTGTGTTCCAATTTTTGAAAAATAAGTTATTGTACTTGATCATCCCCCAATTACCACCAATAAATCTTATTTCCTTAGAGTTAAGAGCATCATTAAATACACTTTCCATGCCTTCTTTTCCCCGATAAGTTCTCACTTTCTGGTTCCACAACTCATTAAATTGAATTTTGCAGGTTTTAACAAATTCCTTGTCTTTAATTACTATTGAAGTTGGTTCTTTGCTAGAAGCGGTAGAAATTATCACCCTATCAGGAAAAACTTCATATACACTCGGGGTTGACTCTTGAGGCATTATTTTAATCTCTGCTAAAGGATTAGTTTCTTTTCTTGCAGACCTAGTAGTCTTTGATGCGATTGCTTCCTCATTAAATAAAATCTTTAATTTAATTCCTTTTTCTGCTCGTTTTTTGTTATACTCAAGAAAAAGATTGTCTGTAATCTGAGATGTTTTAGTCGCACCATAAACGTAAGTTGTCTCTCCAGGAGAAGTAGCTTCAAGAGCTTCTAAGAAAGCCAGACGCATTCCTTCCACGCCCTGATAAGTTTGAACATTCTGATTCCAAATAACTCTAAATTGGTTCCTAAATGATTGAGCAATTGTCTTATCTTTAATCAAAATTGTAAGATATTCTTTCCCACCAGAAGTAGAAATGATTGTATAATTTCCATAAACACACATCTCTGCAGGGGATTGATATCCCTGAGGCACATTCATTTTAACGTGAACTCCAGAAAGACGTTTAATTAATTCAGCTTCTGGAGATGGCTCATTGTATAATAAATAATGATTAACCTTCTTGTTAGAAACATCAGTTATAAATCGTTCAAAAAAGGACAATAAACTAGGATCAACTTTCGGCAAGAACATCGAATATGCTTCTTCTCCTTTTTTTAAATTCTGAATTGCAATGTTATAGGCGTTCTTTAATCCCTTAATGCCCTTAAAAACAGTGGTTTCTGACTCTTCTCGAGTTAAACTTTTTAATTTTGTTAACTCCTCTATTAATTGAGCTGCAGATGTTTTTTGTTTAGACAGTTTGTGTTGTAAGTTATCAAGATATGAAATGATGGTTGTTGCAGGGTTTGCAGTATAAATTGTTTTCTTCCCCTCCTTAACAAAAGAAACCAGACCCTTTTCTATTAACCGGTCTAATATTGGATAAACTTTTGAAGCGTGTACTCGAGATTCTTTGATTAATGGACCAGTAGAAGTAGATCCAAGCTTAAATAAAGCCAAATATACCTTAATTTCGCCTTCAGTAAGGCCAATTTCTTTGAGTAATTCTGTGTCCATATTTGTTCGAAGCCCTCAATAGTTAAAAATCTTTCTTTTTTCGCCCCCGAGAGGGGAGATACAATTTATATACTTAATACTACCCTTAAGTAGTAACCAGTTACCTTTCTGTATTAAAAAAAGGAGGAGATGTGAAAATGACAATAAGAGAAAAATTAAGAACATTTGCAACAGGTGCAGCAATTGCAGCAACACTTGCTTTAAGCCCAATGGCAGCAAGGGCAGAGGGATCCATAGACGCAATGGCAGGACATCAGTCAACAACTATTGATCTTAAAGTATCTGGAGAAGTAGCGCCAAAAACAGGATTATTTGTAAGAGAAATGACAACTGCAGATTATGAAGGAAAAGTTAGCCATTTTGGATTAGCAGACCTAAGTTATGAAATTGCAGGAGGAGTAAGCGCAGTAGCAGAAATACAAGCAGCACCAGGAATGGGCGTAATTCCAAGAGTAGGAGCACAATACTTCGGAGAAGTTGGAGACTTGACATTATACGTGCTAGGAACAGTAAAAGCAGGCGAACAGCCAGACGGAGAGTTGGTTGCAGTAATTGGATACACACCAGAGTTAACTGAAGGAGTAAGTTTGTTAACTAGTATAGAGTGCCTAACTAGTGTTGGAGAAAGTGGACATCAGTTCAGCGGGCAAAAACTAAGAGCAGGAGTGACTTTAGAAGATAAGTACCAAATTGGTGTTGGAGCAGACTTAACGGAAGTTGGAGAAGAAGGAACTCTTGATGCAAGCGTAGGCGGATTCGTAGGACTAAAATTTTAATTTTTTATTTTTTATTTTTTAGGAAAATAATATTAAGCCCAAAATAGTTCTAAGTTCTATGATTATCAGCTTTTTTGAAGAATTCCCCACAAAAAAGAACCTAAATAAGGTTAAATTAATAGATTTTCCAACAAAATTATACTTAGCAGCACCTTCTCTAAAAGAATTTAATCAGATCAAGAAGTCAATTAATAACAAATACATTAAAGAGTTCATTTATTGGCCAATTCTAGATAGAAATGAAGGATATTGGATTTCTCCGTTTAGTAAAAGAACTGCCCTAAAACGTATTTTTAAAGAATTAAATAACTCCAAAGCCCCAGTAATGCTCGATTTAGAGCTCCCTACGCGACAAAATCCATTGCTTTACCTGACACAACTTTTCAATTCTGGAGCCAATAAAGCCCTAATTAAACGCTTTATTAAGCAGTATAAGGGTAAATTGTATGCAGCAGAGTATTTCCCAGAAGGCAAAATGAAGATATTTACACTAAAAGCGCTTGGATTACATTATGAAAACACAACAGTAATCAAAATGTTCTACAGCTCATTACACAATTTTAGCACCAACTTCCTTAAAACAGAGTTTCAGACCGCAAAAGAAAGGAACTACTTAATCGCCATGGGCACAATTTCTCCAGGAATTCATGGAACAGAACCAACAATTAAACTTAAAGTACTAGAAAGAGACCTAAAGCTAGCCAAAAAGTCAGGAATAAAAGAGACCATAATCTTTCGATCAGGTGGACTAAATAAAGAATACAAAAAAGTTCTCACTAAGAATTCTTAAAAAAATTATAAAAAAAATAACCAGAGAATTGTAAATTTCCCCCATAAAAAGAAAAGAAAAAAAAATTGGAGGAAGATGTTTTCTTCCTAACTTACTTAGTAATAAGTTTGTTCTTCGCTGTCGTCGTCTTTTCTTAATCTGCTAAAACCAATTATCAAACCGATAATTACTAATAACACAACTAAAACGATTAAAGCAATTTCCAAACCATTTCTCAAACTAAAGTTATCAACTGCGGATCCACCATTGTCAACAACATTAGTCTTAAGAACAACAGTCTCAAGTAAGTCGTTTCCGGATTTAACCACTAGGCTAGCAACATGTTGACCAGCGTCAGTTCCTGCGTTAACAGTTACGTCTGCATAAACAACTTGGTTCTGTCCAGGTTCTAATACAACTAAGCTTTCACTTAATGTAGCAGTTCCCCAGTAGCCAGTAACAATCTCTAGATTGTAAGCTTTGGAACAAGTTCCTGCATTAGTTAATGCAATTGCGTATGTACCAGTTTTACCAGTTGCGATGGTCTGTGTTTCAGGACCAAGAGCTAAAACTAATTTTTCACAATTGTCATTTAATAAAGCATTATCCATAACTAAAATAGTGTATGTTTCAGAAACTGTTTCTCTTAAGTCATCGTACTTTACAGTCACAACAACACTGTACTCACCTTCAGCTGCAGTAGCAGGAATAGGTAAGAACATTTCAGGAACATCTTCGTATTCGATGTTGTGGTTATCTGTGGATACAACGTCAACGTATTCAGTTGCACTAACACCTAATTCAGGCATACTAACAGTAACTTTAACATCTTTCTCAGTCTTGTCTCCATAGTTTTCTAATAGAACAGTAGTTAATAATGATCTACCAGCTTTAACTGTGTTTCCAGGTGAGAAAGCAACATCTTTAATATCAATTCCATGTCTACTTGGTTCAATTTGTAATACAACATATTGTACAAGTGGAATAATGTCTTGTGCATCAACAGAAACTTTCAATAAGTATCTGTCTTTCTCTAATTTTGTAGGCAATGCAATTTCTAGACTTTTAGTTCTGGAAGTGGTACCAATACTATTACCAAGAATATCTTCACTAACATCCATATCGAATGTTTGAGTTTCATCTTCCAAATTTTCATAATCATCGTATTCATATCCATAAAGTTCAACTTCAACTTGGATATTTTCTAAATCTCCTGAAGCTTTTAATTCAACATCAACTTCAAGAACTTCTCCTTCATCAACTGCTACACTGTCAAGATTGTCAACATTACTTGCGTCAACTTCTAATGCAGTATAAACATTTGCGTTTTGTCCATTAACTTCGATATCAACAATCTCTAAGTTGTCACTAACTCCAGCACTAACCATAGATAAAGTCAATAAGCTAATAACGAACAATGCCATTATGCTCAATAGTTTTTTCATTTTTTTCTTCCTCCAAAAAAAATTAAATTTTTGAATATTACGTTTGTAATTTTCGTTTGTAATTTTGTTCTTTAAACAGTTCGTCATATATAAACTTTTCGCTGTTTTTAGCATTATGGAGTAACTACATAGAGTAGCTATTCCATAATGGTTATCCTCTAATAGATAGTTACTAGTCTATACGTTGACTCATGATAGTAATCATTTTTCATGGTTACCTTGATTAAGTAATCTCCAGGCTGTGCATGATATGGCACTTGCATCACTAAATGCTTACCTTTTTCTTGACCAGGTTGAAGATTAAATTCACCAGTTGCTGCTTTTTCTCCCCATTCGTAAACGATCGCTTCTGCTCTCATATCACTAAATGAAGTGTCCCCACTATTGCCCATCCTAATGTACATAGACAAGTAATCTCCAGGAATTACTGTTTCTGAGTTAAAATGCACAGAAGCAATATTTGCATCATTATGAGATTCAGGACATCCATCTTCATCAAGATAATTATCAAAGTCTTCTGCAACTAAAGGACATGCATCCTTATTATCACAGAAACCATCATTATCTTGATCTACACAAGGATCTTCATTATCGCAGATTCCATCGTTATCCAAGTCTACACAGATACAACTTCCATCATCGGTATTAGCTAAAGGATTGTAATTTGCTGCTTCTGAATCAGTACAACCAGCTAGAATTGCATCACAACTTCCGTCATCAACATTAGCTAAAGGATTGTAGTTAAAAGCAGATACATCAGTACAACCACTTACAATTGCATCACAACTTCCATCATCAACATTCGCCAAAGGGTTGTAATTTAAAGCGTCTGAATCAGTACAACCAAGTACTTCAACATTACAAGTTTCTGCAACATTTAAAGTAATAACTTCATTTAAAACATCAATTCCATCAGTAACTCTGATTCCAATTTCATACACCCCTGCAGCACTGCAAGGTGGTATGCCAGAAATACTAACTGTATCTCCACCAATATCAACAGATAACCAATCTGGAACGTTGTTAACTTCGTAACTTAGTTCGTCTTCTTCGTCAGCATCACTACCAACAGCAACTACTCGAACTTCTTGATTCTCTCCAAAAGGTTCGTTAGTTTGAACATCTAATTCAGGGATTTGATTAACATCAATTACACTAATAGTAATTTCTTCTTCTGTATCAAACTCACCATCATCAACAACAAATACAAAAGTTATTTCTTCATTTTGATCTGGATGTGTTACAAAAGTGTAATCAGGAGTCCAAGTTAAAACACCAGATTCCCTAGATACAAAATTAAATTCTGCACCAGCTGGTAGATCTGTATTATAACAAAACAACCGATTACCAATAATACATTCTTCCCTGTAAGCTTTCACACTAGCTGCACCATGATTTTCATCATCAACGTCAACAATTACAATTAATTCTTCTCCTTCGTAAACCACGTTAGGACCGTTGATGTTTAATAAAGGCGGTTGATTATTAGGCGCATAAACACAGCTATCATCATCAACAGTAGCACGAGCATTGTAATTTAATGCATCAGAGTCAGTACAACCATAAATTTCAACAGGTGCATAAGTACAACTATCATCATCAACAGTAGCATGAGCATTGTAATTCAAAGCATCTGAATCAGTACAACCATAAATTTCAACAGGTGCATAAGTACAGCTATCATCATCAACAGTAGCTAAAGGATTGTAATTCAAAGCATCAGAGTCAGTACAACCAAGCACTTCAACAGGCGCATATGTACAACTGTGATCATTAACAGTAGCCAAAGGATTGTAATTCAAAGCATCTGAATCAGTACAACCATAAATTTCAACAGGTGCATAAGTACAGCTATCATCATCAACAGTAGCATGAGCATTGTAATTCAAAGCATCAGAGTCAGTACAACCATAAATTTCAACAGGTGCATAGGTACAGCTATCATCATCAACAGTAGCATGAGCATTGTAATTCAAAGCATCAGAGTCAGTACAACCATAAATTTCAACAGGTGCATAAGTACAGCTATCATCATCAACAGTAGCATGAGCATTGTAATTTAATGCATCAGAGTCAGTACAACCTAAAACATCAGCACTTTTCTCGGCAACTTCAAAAAGAACAGGCCAATAGAAGCTTGATCCATGTTCATCAATTACAGTAATCTTAGCAGAATAACTTCCAACTTCGCTAGAGACCAAAGCGATAGTAGCGGTATTATCCCCGTTATCATAAAAGTGCATCCAATCTGGTAAATCACCAAATACACCTTCAAATTCAAAACTTAATTGATCATTATCTTCATCTGTTCCAATAACATTAACAGCAAGACTGTTTCCTTCTTCCAAAACATAAGTAGGAAATAATGGAAGTAAGAAGAACCAAGTTGCCTTGTCTGCCTTAGGACTTAATCCAAAGTTTGGTGCGTGATTAGAACCATACATACAACTATCATCATTATCAGTTGCTAAAGGATTGTAATTCTCAGCATCTGAATCTGTACAGCCAGGAACTTCGTCAGTATTACAAACTCCATCATCATCTGTATCAACACAAGAAACCACTAATTTAAGTTCATCTTTACTAATACTACTTCCAGAAGTTGCAACAGACCTAACATAAAATGTTCCAACTGTATTAGCTGTGTAAAAGTATTCATCATAAAAGGAGTTGTAATTATTCACAGAATCAAAAGTATAAACTAATTGATTATTGCTGTTGTATAATCCAACATCTAAGTCGAAATTGCTGAAAGCATCAACAAAAACATAAAACTGAACATTACTGCCTTCATTAACAGTAAGTTGGTAATCTCCAATTCCTTCTCCGCCAATCATCCATTCATTCCAGACTGCAACATTTGCTGCACTAGCTAATGGAACTAGAGATAAAACTAGCAATAAAACTGAAAACAAACTTAATATTTTTTTCTGATTTCCATTCATTTTGGTGGTCTCCCACCCATCACCTAATTCGTTAATAAGGAAAAATAAGAGTTAAAAAGTAATTCTCATTCCGCCTGTAAATATTCCACCGAAGCCAGTGTCATAACCACCTTCAGCGTTAATTCTTAATCCTGCTTTATCTCCAAGAGGAATCTTATAATCTATTCCTCCACGAGCATCTAAGCCAACTCCAGTAGTTGTTTCTTTTATGATCTTAACATCTCCATTAACGTCACTTCTTCGAGAGTGTTCATTTTGAAAGATAGACATCCCCAATGAAGCGTAAACTCTTAATTGATCAGCAACATAACCAGCAATTTTTACTCCAGGAATTGCTCTTGGTAAAACTTGATTATGTTCAACAACAGAACGTTCCATTGCGCCAACTCTTTCGTTGTACTCGCTTCCAGTAGTTGGGCCTTGGCCAGTTGGAATGATTACCGTTCCACCAATTCCAATCTTACCATTGTTTGGAAAAGCCAAAACATCTGCTACAACTTCTCCACCGGCAGAAACATCTCCAGTGTAAAGTGCAACATTAGCACCAATATCAGTTTCAACTCGAGTATGGTCATCTTTACAATTACCTTTTTCAAGCAATTCAGCCCTATATTGAACAACAGTATCTGCATTTATCGCTGCCCTTCCAGCAGCTGCAGTAACACTTCTTTGAGCTTGTCGATAAGATTCAACCATGCTTGTAAGAGTAATATCATTAGTTTTAGAAAGATCTACTTTATTTAATCCAGCCTGAACTAAATTTAATGAACCTTGCATTGGAACTGCATCCAATTCTAATTTTTCTCCGTCAAGATTTTCTCCACCCAAATAACTTTGAATTTTATCTCTCAAACCAAACATACTTTCTTGAGCTACTCTAACTTGCATCAATTCAGTATGATAATTACTTTCTAATTGTTTTAAGTGTTCAAATTCATCCTTACATTCGCCAGCTCTTACTTCAGAACCAAACATTGCTAATGCGGAAAGTTGTGGTCTAGCTTCTAATTGACCAACAACTGTGTTTAAGTAAGTAATAGATTCATTCATAGTTGTGTTTTCAGTATTAATTTCCACTAATAGATTATCAGTTCTTTCTTGTGCTCCTTCTAATTTAGTTACTCGGCCATCTAATAACTCAACCTTAACAACTAATCCGTCAGCTCCGCTAGCATCAACACAAACAGAACCTCGACTACAAGCACCAGATTGATAATCTTCTTTATCAATTCCTAAAATGCCCAATAAACTTTTATCGATACAATCAGATTCACAACGTTTTACTGCCTTACGAACAACAGGAGTAGGACAAACAAAATCTACTTCTTCTACAATAGTAGGATTAGTAGGATTAATTACAAATCCCTTATATGCAGCTCCAGGAGTACATTCTTCTAATTTACTTAATCCAACTGCAGCGTTTCCACTTAAAGTGTAAGCAGGAACAGTAGCACCAGTAGGAACTACAGGAACAGTTGGTAATGTAGGAACAGTAGGTAATACAGGTGCAGGCACTTCAGGAGTGGCATCAGCAGGTGTAGTTACTTCAGATACAACATCTGGCGTTTCTGCTGCGGTATAATCGGGCGCAGAAATATCAGGCGCAGTTGATTCAGGCGTAACATCTGCAGGCATTGTTGCCACAGGTTTACTAGGACCAACACTTCGTGTTTCGATTTCATCAGCAAGGGCGTTTCCACCTAGGCCTAAAGTAGCCAACATTGCTGCAGTCATAATTGTTTTTCTTATCATTTTTTAACCTCGTAGTAATTTAATTTTATTTTTTTAATGCAAATTCAACTTGATTTTGATCTGGGTCTAAATTCCCACAAATCTGGGGAACATAAGTTACAAATCCAGCCCTTGCTGATTCATCCATATCTCCAGTGTCTCCAACAATAGCGTCATAAAGATTTCCTAAAGCAGTATTACAATCATTACCCTCAACAATCATCTTTCTTCCAACAGTTCTATTTCCTAAGTAATTGATTACAAGATCTTTCAAACCATTAGCTCTCTCTTCTTCAGGTCCATCTAAAATGGTAGTAATTTGTTGATAAGGATTAACTACAAACTGAGATTCTAAATTCTCAACTGTTTGTTGTGATTGATAAAGTTCATCTTTCAATCCTTCTCTTTCAGATTGCATTTTCCCATCGCGAGCAATCCAAGTATGATCTAATTGTTTTTTATCTTGCATACAACCAGCATAATCATCATCACAAGAGTCAAGATCAATTTGTCTATCCTCTAAATCAAATTCTAAGCCAGCAAACTTTCCATCCAATTCTAAAACCTTAGCTTTTAATTCTTGATTTTCAGAGTAAAAGTTAGTATTTGCTTCCTCATAATCATCCATTAAACCAGAAAAAGCGTCTCTTTCTTCTTGAAGATCAGTTATTTGTCCAGTTAAAGTTTCACAATCACAAGCAGCAGGTACAGAAACAACAGCACCACCAACCTTCTCTTGTAAACCAGCAACTCGAGCATTGCAAGAAGCTTCTACAACATCTTTTTCTGCACTACAAGCAGCAGAATTGGTATAACAAATATCAAGCTCAACTTCTTGGTCAACTAATGATTGTGATCCTGAAATATGCCCTTCTAGTTCTTCAACCATACCAAATAATTCTGCATTTTCTGTAGATATTTTACTAACTGTGTTTTCTGATGCAGTTAATTCTCCTTCAAGTCGAGTTTTTGCCCCTTTAACAGCGTTTAATCTAGATTCATAAGCAGTATTGTCTTTTTTTAATTCAGCGATTTCTGCAGAATTAGAAGCTTCAGTCCTACTAGTTCCATTATAATCACCTAAAGCAAAAGCACCAGCCAAGCCAACTAAAACAGCCCCAGTAACTAAAATCCTTTTGCCCCAGTTTGTTTTCTTTTGAAACAGTTCATCAATATAATCGTTTGACCCACCAAAAAGATTAGGTCTATCTGCATCCGCGTCCCAATCGGGATCTAAACTCTCGTTACTATCAACATTTCCACCATACCCAGGAGAGAATGATTCTAAATCAAGAGGTATAGTCGCAGGCAAGTTATCTGAAGCCTCACTTAAATGAGTGAAATAACTTGATAAGGCTTCAATTACAACTGCCCTAGGCATTTGTGTAGTTCTTCTTTCAATTTCATCTAAAGCAGTAATTCTACCTTTATCAGTAATGCTATAGCCATACAAATCTAAAGCTACTTCAATTTCCCTTTCAGAACGATTTACTTTTCCTACAAGAAACTCTAAAGTTTGTTCTCTGCTCCCATTAGATTTAGGTTTTACCATAGTTTATATTTTAAGTGTTTCTTACTCAAGGGTAGTACACCATATATAAACCTTTCGTATTATTGTTAGTGGAGAGTAGTAACTTAACCCCTGTTAATTAGATATTAGAACACCATCAAACAAAGAGATAGATTATCCCAGAAACAAACAACAGCATTAACAAACTTCCTAAGAAATAATGTTTCCCCATGGAGTACTCAGGTTTTCGATCTCCTAAAATCTTAGATTTCCAATAAGCTAAGATAATTAAGATCCCATCTAAACCACCAGCAATAGCCCCAGTAATCCCTAAAACAACTATAAAAGAAGAGAGGTTGAAGATTACAATAAATAATGGCAAAGAAAATGCTAATAGTAAAGATCTCATTCTAGAAATCCCATAATCATAATGATAAACTTCAACTAAAGCAATTCCTATTGTTAAGAATGAAGTAAACATAGCCAATACCGCTAAAATGTTAGCAAATACACTCATTATTGGATGAGAATAAACCCCCAAAGCAATAGTAGCAATTTTCTCATTTGGACCAAGAGCTTCAAAATTGTTTAACCCTACGATTCCAACAACAATAACAGAAAAGATGATATATAAAACAATTGGAGTTAGAGAACCAATGATAATAGCTTTCTTCAAAAACTTTTTATCTTTACCAAGTTGTTCTTGCATTTCAGGAATTGAGGGCAAACCCAAAAATGCAAATAATATCACTCCATAAGGAACAAATATTTTTCCCAAGTCCATATACGCTAAATGTTCTAACTCTATTTTGTGAAAAGAAAATACACCAATTAAAATGATAACTAAAAACAATAATGAAATTAAAATTAATTCTGCCTTTCCCGTAGCCTTAACCCCACGATAAATAATGTAAAACGTGATTACAAAGAAAATCAAACTATACAATAAAGGAGTTCCAAACTTAAATATTGAATGTAAGGTAGCACCTTCTCCTATTAAATAAGCGGTAAGTGCACCATACGCTCCTATAAGTACAGAAAATGTCATTAAACGCTTACCCCACTTTCCTAAATACTTTCCAACATAACCAGGAAGTTGATGTTGTGATTTTGTTCTTAAAACAATTTCACCAACAAACAAATTAATCAACATATAACCCAATCCAAGAATAATCATTAATATTGCACCATAAAAAATTCCAGTCTTAGCAACAACATAAGGAATTCCTAAAATACCGGCACCAACAACAGTGCCAACTAAGGTGGTAGAAGCAACTGCCAACTTATGTCTACCAAAAAATCCCTTATACTCTTTCTTCTCCCCTTTTTTCTTAAACATCTAGTTAGAAGAAAATATCTTTCAGTTTATATATGTTGTTTTTTAAGTAAGATTTATAAATATCAATAATCTAATTCACAGCATGGAAACTCAGCTCTTAGAAAGGAAAAAAGAATTAGAACGTCACCTCACTAAACTTAAAATATATTGGACTTCTTGGTTGGTATTTGCAATCCTAACTTTATTTGCTGGTATCGGCCTAATTGGTATAATCTGTGTTTATACACTGAATAAGAGAATTAAAAAAACTAAAGAAGAGTTAGCGGAAGTAAATGCTCAGTTAAATTCGGGAAATACACACCAAGTTTAAATGATCTAATTCTATTAAATTACTTCAAAGAATAAAATGTGGGGACATTGGGATTCGAACCCAAATCTAAGGCTGACTTCAGAGAAAGATTTTATCATTGCCAAAGGCTCATCTCTCCATTACTGGAGGCCCCTATACTAGCCAGGTTATACTATGTCCCCACAATAAGCTTTAACAAGGGAATTATTTATTAAGCTTTTTGTTTTTTAATACAAAATGATAAAATTAGATGGTTCTTATGGAGAAGGAGGAGGAGCATTAGTTAGAACAGCATTAGCAATTTCCACCTTAACAGGAAAACCATTTGAAGTTAATAACATTAGAGCTGGAAGACCAAATCCAGGATTAAAAGCACAACATCTACATGCAATTAAAGCATTAAAAGAAATTTGTGGTGCTAAAACTTCTGAAATAGAATTAGGAACAAAAGAATTTTGGTACCACCCACAAAAAATTAAAAGAGGAATTTATGAAATTGATATTGGTACCGCTGGAAGCATTACCTTGTTTCTACAAGCAATAATTCTGCCCTGTTTATTTGCTCCCGGTAAGATCACGTTAAAAGTTAAAGGTGGAACTTGTGGAAAATGGCAGGCCTCCGTAGACTATTTACAAAACGTTTTAATTCCTCATTTACAAAAGTTCGTTGATAAGATTGAATTAAAAGTTCTGAAGAGAGGATATTATCCAAAAGGAGGGGGAGAAGTACACCTAGAGATTAATCCCCGATTTAAAATTCAAGAATATGAAAACTTTGAACAGTTTAATGAAGACTTAAAATTAAGAACTGCAAAAGTAAATTTATTAGAACAAGGAACATTGGAACAAATAAGAGGAAATGTCAATGCTTCTGCAGAATTAGAAGAAAAAGAGATTGCCGAAAGGATTAAACGAGCAGCAGAATCCTCATTAAAGGAGTTTGAAGTTCCAATCAATATTAGAACTGAATACAAGAATACTTCAAGCATAGGTGGAGAAATTGTTCTATGGGCATTGTTTAGCCAGAAAGGAAAAATGAATCCAGACAATCCAACAATTCTAGGAGCAGACTGCTTAATTGAAAAAGGAAAAAGTTCTGAAGAGATTGGTAAGGAAGCTGCAAACAGATTAAAGTTAGAAATCAAAGAGAAAGAACCAATAGATAGAAACTTAGCAGATCAATTAATTCCATTTATATCTTTATTATCGGGATCTGAAATCTCTGTAAGAGAAATTAGTAAACACACCCTAACCAATATTTATGTTATTGAACAATTCTTAGATCTTGGATTTAAGATAAAAGGGAATAAGATTCAAGTTATTGAATGATAAGTTAGTTCTACAATTACAATTAATTTAAATATAATAATTGAACAAGTTAAAGTTTTTGGAGGAAATTAAAATGAAAGGAGTCACTTTTCAAACAGGAGGGCCATCTGCCCATTTAGAAATTACTTATGCACACCCAAACGTTCTTTGTGGAGGAAGTCCAGGAAGAGTAAGAGATATGGCTAGTTATCTTAACAACGCTGAAATTATTGAAAGTCGGCGGGGACTAGTTACAGTCCACGGAGATTATAAAGGAACACCAATTACCGCTTTTTCAACAGGAATGGGTTCTGCAAGTGTTTCTATAACTATGCCAGAAATTATCGAAGCCTATGAAGGGAAAAAAATGGCTTTTTTAAGATTAGGTACTTCTGGTGGATTACATCCAGATACAAGAGTAGGAGATTTTGTAATCACTACAACAGTTGATAGACATGAAAGTACAAGCGACAAAATTATGGGAGAAGGTTATGTTGCCAGAGCAAGCCCAGAAGCAATTGAAACCTTAAGAAGTGCAGCAACAGAAATGGCCATGCCAGGACAACAAGTTCATGTTGGACCAACTATGGTAACTGACGATTTATATTTTTTTAACCAAGAGTTACAAGAACGTTATGCAGGAAATGAAGAACTAAGAAGAAAAGAAATTCCGGATGTTTTAGCTGTTTCAATGGAATTTAGTGTTCTTTGTGCTCTTAGAGACCGGTATAACAGAGATTTTGAAAAGGAAATAAAGACTGGAAATTTATTAACTGTTAGTGACTTGCCTTTCAGTACAGAAGAAAGAGTAGACCAATCTGATTTCCTAGGATCAATGGCTAGAATTGAAGATGCTCAAATTAGGGCAGGCTTAGAGACATTAGTAGAATTAAGTCAACAGCGTTAAATCTTTTTTAATTTTCTTTTTTATTTCTTTTATTGTTCTATAATCCAGATTAACATAACATATTTAAACCCAATTAAATTCCCCCTAATCATGAAAAAGGGGTTCAGTACTAAAAAATACTTACAAGCACAAACTAAAGCGATTAAAGAAAGACTTTCTAAGTTTGATAATAAGTTATATTTAGAATTTGGTGGAAAACTTCTTCATGATGGACATGCTCAAAGAGTTTTGCCAGGTTACGAAGCAAATGCTAAAATTCAATTGCTAAAGAAACTTAAGAATCTAGAGATAGTTTATTGTATTAGTGCAAAAGATATTGAGAAAAGTAAAATTAGACAAGATACAAAGTTAACTTATGATGCTCAAGCATTAAATGAAATTAGTGAGATTAGAAATCAAGGGTTAACTGTTTCTGCAATTGTAATAACATTATACGAAAATGAAAAGAAGGCTTTGAAGTTTCGTGATAAATTAAGAAAAGCAGGAAATAAAGTTTATATGCATCCAAAAGTTGCAGGTTATCCTCGCAATATGAAGAAACTGTTAAGTAAAGAAGGTCTTCCAAAAAAAACATTTGTTAAAACAAAACAGCCTTTAGTTGTAGTTACCGGAACTGGTGGAAATAGTGGTAAGATGTCTTTCTGCCTAGCTCAACTATTCCATGAACAGAATCAAGGAATAAACGCAGGTTATGCTAAATTTGAAACATTTCCAGTTTGGAATATGCCAATTAATCATCCATTAAACATTGCTTATGAAGCCGCAACCGCAGATCTTGGAGATGTAAATATTATTGACCCACTTCATTTGAAATATTATAAGAAGAAAGCTGTTAATTATAATAGAGACATAGAAAACTTTTGGATTTTAAAGAGGATTATTGAAGCAATTACTAAAAAAGTAAACAAAAAAGACAATTATATCAACAATTACAACTCACCAACAGACATGGGAGTTAACATGATTAAGCAAGGAATTACTGATGACAAAATCGTTAGAAAAGCATCTAAAGAAGAAATTGCCAGAAGATTCTACCGCTACCAACAAGAATACAACAAAAAACAACAGACTAGAAAAACAATGAACACTATTAAAAGAATTCTAAAGAAGGCTAAGGTTAATGAAAAGAAATACCCTTTGTTAAAAATATGACTTCTAACAACAATATTTATAAAACAAACCGAGTTTGAGCTTATAAAATGGAACAAGAAAAACATTGTAGTTCATGCAAAGTTAAAGTGGCTAACGATAAAGGTGGAGTTTCTTTCAAATGTCCTGGTTGTAATGAGTACGAAATTGTACGATGTTCAGGATGTAGAAGTAACGCTGCCAGGTTCAAATGTCCAAACTGTGGCTTTGAAGGACCAAACTAATATTTATAAAAAAATGGAGGAAAGAGTTATCACCTCGTGGGACTGAGCGCAAGTGAATGTCACACATCTTTGGTTGATAACCTTTGTAAAGGTTATATGGGAAAAGCAATTATTACATTTAAATTAATGCCTGAGTCTGTGGAAGTAGACTTAGAACCGATTAAAGAAAAAGCTTTGAAAATCGCAGAAGAAGCAGGAGCTGTTGGTCAGATGCAATCTAGAATTGAACCAATCGCATTTGGATTAAAGGCAGTTATGATATTAGCAATGTATGAAGTAGAAGGTGCAGATTTTGATGGCACTGCTGCTAAAATGGGCGAGTTAGAAGGTGTTCAGTCCGCAGAAATTGCTAAAATGGATCTAGCTTTAGGATAAAAACTTTTTTTATTACTTATTTTTCTCTTTATTTTCTAATAAATTATTTAAACACTAAAGTTATCTCTTAACTATTGAGGTGATAGTTATGGCAAAAAGTAAAACAATAGTTAAAGATAAGAATTGTTCTTGTTGTTGCTCTGGTAAGGATTGGCTAGGGTTTTTAATTTCAGAAGGAGCATTATACTTGTTCTTATGGTATTTTCTGTGGATGTTAAATGTTACAATAGTTAATCCATTACTTGGTGCATTAGTGTCTTTAATATTGGTGAATGTAATGTTTTTCACATGTCCAGTGTTTAGAAAACATTTTATGTGATTTTTTTTATTATTTTTATTATTTCTTTTATTCCCTTCTCTGTTTTGAATCCAGTTGGAGAAAAATGTGTAGGTACAGCACCTAATTTTTTCATAATTTCGTTCTTTTTAGGATCTTGTTTAAACTTCTTAGCAATGATATGTAAATCATAAAAGCCAAATACATCTTTCTTACTTTCTGCTTTTAATGTATCTAAGAACTTCTGCTCTTCAGAAAAAGGATTGTTCTTAGCCATCTTACTAACGAGTTTAGAATCAAATAATTTTCCAATCCAAAGAGGACCAGCAACGTCAAACTTAAAAGAACAATCACAAGTTCCAATATTAAAATTAGACTTAGTAAAATTTAGGCACTTGGGACAAAACAATAAATATTGATGTTCTTTAAGCAAAGCATCACACTTCTCCTTACCCTTCAAAGAAACAAAATATATTCTGAAATAATGATCTTTGTGATAAGCTAAAACCGGAATTAATGCTTTATCAAACTGAATTCCTTGTAACTGTACTTTCCGAATTAATATCCTTAAACCAATTTCGTGCATCATATAATTTCTTAAACTTCGGCTCCAATATTTTCTCTTGGTAACTTGAGGATAAGTTCCTGTTAAAGCAGCAGTATCTGTAGCAGTTACTGCCAAAATCCCATAACGAGAAATAGATGCAACTGCTGCTGATAAAAAAGGATTTGGTGTACCAAAAGGATCTAAATCAATATAATCAAGCCCTAAGTGATTTAACATAAACAAGTTGGCATCTTGATTTTCAATCTTAAATTTCTTAGATTTGATCTCACTTAACTTAAGATTCTCATTAAACTGCTGTTCAAAATTATCCTTAATATCATTAACATAAAGTTCAGAAACTTTACCTTTCTTCACCTCTTTAAGAAACCTTAATCCCCTAATCCCAGATCCAGCTAAAGGTAAAGCAATTTTCATGTTCTTGTTAGCAATATTATTCAGAAATAAAACAGAAATGTTTCTATTAGATTCCATTGAAGGATTGTAGAAAACCTCTACTTTCTTAGTAGCATCTTTCCTCTGTGTAGAAGCTTTAATTTTACAAGATCCTTCTGAGATTATTTTCATGAATACAATTATAGAAGAAACCTTTTTAAAACATTTGATTAATAATAATCAAGAGGCTTAAGGTTTTTATTCATAGGGGGACTGAGTGTGACCTGCAAACGAGCAAAACGAGTTTGCTAGCAAGTCACTACGAATGTCGCCCATCTTTGGATGATAACCTTTTGTAAAGGTTATATGGCAATACGAAAGGTACTCTTAACAATTGTAGGACATGTTGATCATGGTAAAACATCCCTGTTAGATAAGATTAGGGCTACCGCTGTAACTACAGGAGAAGCTGGAGCTATTACCCAAGCCATTGGAGTTTCAATTATCCCTATTGAAACTATTAAGAAGATCTGCGGATCATTATTAGATTCATTCAAAGAAAATTTATCTGTTCCAGGATTATTAGCAATTGATACGCCTGGCCACGCTGCCTTCACTTCTTTAAGAAAGAGAGGAGGATCATTAGCAGACATTGCTATTTTAGTTGTTGATATTAATGAAGGGTTTAAGCCCCAAACAATTGAATCTATTGAAATTCTTAAAGCAAATAAAGTTCCATTTATAGTTGCTGCAAATAAAATTGACCTCCTACATGGATGGCAAAATGATAAAAGTAAACTATTATTACAAAATATTTCTACATTAAACGCAAAAGCCCAAGAGGATTTTGAAAAGAAAATGTATGAACTTGTTGGTAAACTTTCCGAGCAAGGATTACAATCAGAACGTTTTGATAGAGTTGAAGATTATACCAAACAAATTGCTATTGTTCCTGTTTCTGCCCATACGGGCCAAGGAATTCCTGAATTGTTAATGGTCCTTACAGGATTAGCACAAAAATTCTTAGAAAAGAAATTAGAAATTGAAGAGACTGGAAATTGTAAAGGAACGATATTAGAAGTTAAAGAAGAAAAAGGATTAGGCATGACACTTGATGCCATAATTTACAATGGACAATTAAAAGTTAATGACACATTAGTTATTGGAAATATTGATGAACCTATTGTTGTAAAAATAAGAGCATTGTTAGAACCAGCAGAACTTTGTGATATGCGGGAAAAGAAAAGTCGATTTAAAAATGTTAAAGAAGTCCACGCTGCTACCGGAGTAAAGATTTCTGCCCCAGGATTAGATAATGCAGTTGCTGGAATGCCATTTGTAAGTTGTTCTCCAAATAAAATTGAAGAAGCTAAAGAAGAAGTTCAAGCAGAAATTGGAGAAATTGTTACTGAATGTGATGATTGTTTAGGTATAATCATTAAATCTGACACAATTGGTGGATTAGAAGCATTAAGAAATTTATTGCAAGCAAAAGAAATTCCAATTTCATCTGCGTCTATTGGAGACGTAACAAAGAAAGACCTTTCAAAATTAGAATCCATTAGGGACAAGGATGAATTTAGGGGAGTTTTGTTAGGATTTAACTCTAAAGTTTCGGAGGAAATCTCTGAAGTTGCCAAGAGTAAGAAATTAAAGATCATTTCTCATGACGTTATTTACAAAACAATTGAAGATTATGAAGAATATCTGGAAAAATTAAAAAAAGAGATTGAAATGAGAGATCTCCATTCTATTGTAAGACCATGTAAATTTGCGGTTCTTAAGGGTTATACATTTAGACAAAGCAATCCCGCTATTGTGGGTGTTGAAATTGAAATTGGACAAATCAAGACAGGAGATCCAATTATGAATTTAGAGGGTAAAAGGATTTCTTCTGTAAAAAGTCTGCAAGAAGGTAAAGACAACGTTAACAATGCCCAGCAAGGCAAACAAATAGCTATGGCGATGGAAGGCGTTACTGTAGGTAGACAAGTCGAAGAAGGCGATTTCTTGTATGCAGACCTTTCTGAAGAAGACTTCAAAAAGTTAAAAGTATTGAAAAAACACCTTTCTAAGATAGAAATTAATGTCCTTAAAGAAATTGCTGAGATTAAACGTAAACAAAATCCAGTTTGGGGAATAGGATAAATTAAAACAGATTTAATTCTAATTAATAAATTAAAAGCCCAACAACTACAACAACATAAAACAACGTCCATATGCCCCACATAATTGTTAACCTTCTATCTTTATGAGCAATAGCATAAATTAGTAAGGGGATTGTAAAAACAAGTGCTAAGAACCAAGTCCAGAATGAAACTCCTTCTGTACTCCCCTCAACCCAAATCTTAAAAATCTGAGGCAAAGTTGTAAAAGGGAAAATAACTGAAACAAAAGAAACTAAATTATCAATAAAACGAAAATGTTTCTTAGGATGAGGATACTTCTCTTTATGCTGGTGGATTCTTTTTCTCTGGTGTTGATGGATTTGTTCAGGATTCATTAATCACAAGGATAATTAAAGCCTTTATTAAGTTAATTAATCTGATAATAGTGTAAAAAATCAGATAATTATAGAAAAGCATAAAAAGAAGTATATATTCTATATGAGTTCTACATATAATGGAAGAAATAATTGAAATACTTTTAGAAGCTCGGGAAGAACTTAAGCGTTTGGAGCATATAATTTACGTCAGTCTAAAATATACTAGAACTGTAGATGTTATCATTAATGCATTAAACAGATTAGTGGGAATTTATGACTTACTGGTTGAAGCTCTTTTGGAAAAAGCTAAAAAAGAAAATTTAATTGAAGCCCTACCAAAAAGCCCAGCATTAAGCGCGAAACGGTTAGGAGAAATTTATCCAGAGGACATTTTCCTCCATAAACATCTTAAATTCTACTCATTCTTGAAAACAATTTTAAATATGAAACATAAAAAATTCAGAGAATATAGAAGACACGTAGCATTAGTGGTCGATATTAATAACTGTACTGCTGAAGCCAATATTGATAACTTAACCAACTGTGAAAAATTTGTCCATAGTTTCTACAATTATGCTCGTGAAAAGATTGACCCACTACCACCAGAAGATGAATGATTGTCTGCTAGTGTAGAGAATGGAGTTAGTTGTTTTGCCAATAGAGGCACACAGAAGCCCAAAATAGTTTGACAAAACTGCTTCTGTAATCGTGCATGAAAATAAACAAAGATTTATTTTCAGCACAGAAATTAAGTCTTTGCTTAATTTCTTGTGCCGTGCAAACAAACTAAATACATCTAAGGGAGAGAAAATATTATATACTCACCAATATTAACTAAAGTTAATACTCAAGAGAGGTTTAAGATGACACGTTTTATTGCTTTAGTTTCTGGTAAGGGAGGAGTTGGAAAAACTACTTCCACGTTAAACTTAGGACATGCACTAGCAAGCTTAGGAAAGAAAGTATTGTTATTGGATGCAAACTTAGTAACGCCAAATTTAGCCTTACATTTAGGAATGTTAACTCCAGAAGGAACATTAAATCAGTTTTTACGTAAGGAAAAGAATTTACAAGAAATTACCCATTTACATGAGAGTGGAGTTTCATTAATTCCTTCATCACCATCATATTCTGAATATCAAAGAACTAACTCCCAGAACTTGTCTAAAGTGTTTGAACATTTAGATGATACTGCAGATTATGTCTTAGTAGATTCTCCTAGTGGATTGGGCTATGAAGTTTCTCAAGTCCTGAAGAATAGTGATGAGGCTTTGATTATAGTTAATCCAAATTTAAGCTCTGTAATGGACGGCCTGAAAACAATTCAACTGGCTAAGGAAAATCAAAATATTATTACTGGCGCAATTTTAAACATGAGCCATAATGGTAGAAATGAACTAAAACAAACGGAAGTTGCCAAAATATTAGGAATTCCAATTATTGCTAATATTAAACATGATCGCAAAATGAGAAAATCATTACATCAACAATCTCCTTTAACTTATCTTTATCCAAAATCTAGGTCTGCCAAAGGATTTAAAACAGTTGCTGAATACATTAGTTTACGTTAAAAAATGAAACAAAAACAAAAATTAAAATTAACAGAAAAAGGATGGAGTGAAGAAGAAATCATTCATGCTGAAGAATCTTTAGACAGAGCAGAGAAACAAGACGTTCATTTTTCAAAGATTGTTTTCTGGAGTGCTTTAATCGTAACAATTTTTGGAAACTTTATTGTTTCATTAATTTTAATTCCATTCTTAATAGTTCTTAACAAATGGGTATTGTACTCAGTTGTTATTTTACTTGCTGGAAGTATTGGCTTTCTTTACAAGTTATTGATTACAGACATTGGACACTTAGAGAAAAAGCATCATATTGCTGCTAGCATTGTAATTCCATTAATTGCAATAGCAAATGTTGTAGGGATGGTTTTAGTTTCAAATAGATTTATTAGTGATCTTAAGGTAGAGAATGTTCAACATAATCCTATAATAGTAGCAGTTGTTTTTGCAGTGGTTTTAATCTTACCATATGTGTTACATAAAATATTTGCCAGTTTTAAAAACAAAGAAAAAGTTACTCACATCTAACTTCCAAAACCAATTAAAATAACACCAAGAATAATTCCAGATAATCCCCACCATTTCCAAGGGTTCATTTCTTCTTTAAGAAACTTTACAGAGAATAAAGTCGTCCACACATAAGTGGTTGATACTAATGGATAAATAATACTCAGTTCTTCTTTTCTCAATGCTACAATATAAAATAATGTTGACACTCCATAAAAAATTAAACCAGTCCACATTAAACTACTTCTTAAAGAACGAAAGAAAGAATGTTTATCAACACTTTTCTTAACCATTAATGTTCCGAAAGCTCCTATGAACGCCCCAAAAAGTACTAATCCAATTGCAAGAACATTAACCATTTTCAATTATAGATATTTTCTTCGTTCCCCCAAAACCGATCATACTAACTCCAAATAAGATTACAGTAACCCCTATCCACTTCAGTAAACTCATTGAGTCTGCAGGAAATAGCCAAGGAGATGCTACACTAACCCAAATATAACTTGTTGCAATAATTGGATATAACACACTCATCTCTCCCTTCTTAAAAGCAAACATTAGAAATATCCAGCCAATACCATAAGATACAAATCCGAGAATAAAAGGTAAATTAAAAATTGTTAAATATTGAGAAAGATCAATTTTGTTAACACCAAACTTCCATAATACCTGCCCTAAAGAAGTGAAGATGGTACAAAAAACCATTAAATAAATTGCCGTTCTTGATGTTTCATTCATTTTTGGTATAGATACGATTTATTCTTTTAACAGCTGTTCAATGATTGCTGCGTAAGCTGGTCTGGCAATTAAAACACCAAAAGAAATTCCTACGATAGTTGTAAAGGCAAATCCTTTTAATAATCCTGCCCCCGCAAACCATAGAGGTAACATACCCGCACAAGTTGTTAAATATGCACCAAAAACTATAAACATAGCGTTTTTAATTCTTCGTTTCCAGTCTGTAATTGCTTCACCACTCATGGTTTCATCAGTAATAACAATTAAATGATCAACACCAGTTCCTGCAACAATAATAATCCCTGCGATTGCTGCCAAGTCTAAATTCCAACCGACTAAAGAAGCAAAACCCAAAATTAAAACCATCTCTGATACAAGGGTTATTACCATTGGTAAAACAACTTTAATTTTCCTATATCTTATAAAAATAACAACAATAACTGATAAAATGGCTAATGCTCCAACAAGAACCATATTGTTAAGAAACTCTTTTCCTAAAGAAGGAGATATTGTATCCATCTTAACAATTTCTAATTTTACTGGTAAACTTCCAGTAATAATGATAGTTTGTAATCTTTTCATTTCTTTTAATGTATTCGTAACAGCATCAGCTTGAGTTGGCCCAGAACCAGAACCAGAAATTTGAATGTTTGTAGTTGCTCTCCCTTTTAATTCTGCACCGATTCTTAAAGAATCAACTTCAGTATCATCTAACATTAAAATTAAATCATCACTTAAATAAGAATTCCCATTCTCATTAACAACCATAAGATCATTCGTTAAGCTCGCTTGCCTTTCCGCAGCTTCTGGACTTAAAGTAATTGAAAAGAAGAAACTGCAAGCGTATCCACCATCAACTTGTGAACATCCTCTTTGGGGATCTATTCCTGAACAATCTGCACTTCTACAAACATAAGTAATATCTTTCTTACCACCAAAGAAAACCGTATCGTTTCCAATGTTAGCTTCAAATTTTCCTTGTTTTGATAATAATTCTTTAACTTCGTCTTCAGTGACGCCAGCCATTTCAATTAAAATAAAGTCGTCCCCAGCCAAGTCAGAAGCAGCCCTAACAACAACATCACTTAATCCGTAAACATTTAATCTTTCTTTAAGATTAGCAATTGTGATTTCTAAATTTTCCTCAGAAACTTGTTCTTCAGGTTTTAATAATACTCTTGTTCCACCTTCTAAATCTAATCCCTTTCTTAAGTTTGAAGTTGGAGCTTCGCCAATTTTAATCCCCAATTCTCCAGAGTTCTTAGTTTGTAATGTATAAAATCCCTTATTGGTTTCAATTCTTACTGTTCGATTCACACCAATTTCAGAGATAATAGAATAATAATCCTCAGTGGTTAAAACCTCATCGCTATTAATAGAAATTATTTTTTCCTTAGACAACGGAGTTAATTGAGCAGAAGGATTTTGCATTCCAGCAAGTTCTGCAGAAGAATTCTGTGCAACACTCTTAACCATTACCCCATCATTCCCAAAGATTTGTGGTTGAATTGCAATTAAAGCAAATACAATAAAAACTAATAAAGTGATTACTCTCCAATTTGTAAAGACATTCTTTAATCTAGTATTCATTTTTTCCTTTCCAGATATAATCTTAATATTCCTACGTTTTGAATCCAAGTCATTACTAAGTCAACTAATAACCCAATAAACAAAATCAACATAATCTGTTTAACAACTTCGCTCTGCACAAAAATTAAAGAAACTGAAATTGCAACTAAAGTGGTAGTGCTCATGGTTAACCCAGTTTTCATTGCTCCATAAACTCTTTCCATAACACTTCCTTCTTTTCTTTTTAATAATCTACTGCTCAATAAAATATCAGTATCCACAGAATAACCAATCAACATCAGAAAAGCAGCGATACCGGCAGTACTAAGCTTGTTTCCAGTTAAGTTAAAAATTGCCAATGTAACAATGATATCAGAAAATGCTGCTAATATAACTGCTAGGCTTGGAACAATTGTTCTAAAATAAATAAGCACTACAATTCCCATTAATAAGAACGCAATTAACAAAGCAACTAAAGTTTGCTTAAAAAAACTTTGACCCAAAGAAGAACCCATTACTTCAACACTATACTCAGATTGTTTTATGTCTATCTTTTCCTCAATTACATTAATTAAGCTGTCAATTTCTTTACTTTCTTGTGCATCTGAATCAATAGCAATTCCAGTTACGCTTCCAGCAGCAGTAATCATCCTAATGCTCATATCAGCACCCGGAAATTTTTCGTTCAAAAATTGTTCTAATTCAATTGTGTTAATAGAACCATCCTCAATAGTAATTGTAGAACCACCCTTAAGAGTAATTCCTTTGTTAACAAAATCTCCAGTTACAGCAGTTTGGATTCCAATCTGCAATAATGCAAAGATCAATAATAAGAACGGAATAATTAATAGTAATTTGTACTTGTTTTCATAAACCGATTTTAACTTACTCTTCATGCTTAAAGAGATAATTTTTGGAGTTATATATAAAGATTGTGCTGTCTAAGTATGCCGAAACTTTAATAAGAAAGATTTGATTCTAACTGAAAATGGCAAAAAACAGTAATGATGAACAAATTGGCTTTCATAAAGGTAGTTTAGCAACTCTTGTTAAAGAAAGAGAAGAAATGATGCGAATTTTGCAAATTGTTGAACAATTAATGCAAATGCACATTAAAGAACTTAAGAATTTAGGTGTAGATTTAAACGAACAAGCTAAATCAACTACCAAATCCCTTAAGAATAAAAGGCCAATTGAAGACGTTCTTTAGAATCATTCAAACAAAAAAATATTAAAAAAAAGAAAAACTAGTTTTATCCTAGCAATAAAGCTAAGAAAAACAATAGTACTGCAATAAGTACAACAATTCCAGCAATTAACCAAACTAAATATCTCATGTTATCCCAAGCTGAGTTAACAGGCTCTGAGTTTGCAGGATTTAAGTTTGAAAAATCTAATTGCTCAACTACAACAGCAGGTTCTGAACTAGTACTTTTTGGAGGCACGTAAGTGCTTTCATATACATATCCAGTATTGGTGTCGTCATCATTAAGAACATTGTCAATCTTTTCTCTTAAGTTTTCTACATCGTCTTCCAATTCGTCAAGATCATCAACTAGATTTTCATCAACATTATCTTCTGACTCAATGTCATCAATTAGACTTTCAACATCATCATCAAGATCTTTTAAATCGTCATCTAATTCTTCTAACCTATCTTGATATTTCTCAATGTCGTCTTCGTCATTATCTTCTACTGCGTTGTTGTATTTCTTCTTATTGTATTGATAATCATCTTCAAATGCTTCGTACTCATCCTTTAGATCGTTATACTGATCTTTGTAAGTTACAGGATCAACAGGAGTATCACCAGCATCACAAACATCGCCGATCAAGTCAGCATCAGTATCTAATTGATCTGCATTAGCTACAAGAGGACAATTGTCTAAAGTATCTACAATACCATCTGCATCATCATCAAGATCACAAACATCACCGATTAAATCAACATCAGTATCTAATTGATCCGCATTAGCTACAATTGGGCAGTTGTCTAAAGAATCCACAATGCCATCTGCGTCAGCATCTTCAACATCAGACAATTCACAAACATCGCCAGTTCCATCGTTATCAGCATCCGCTTGGTCAGGATTAGCATCGTTAGGACAATTGTCTTCAGAATCTACTACTCTGTCACCATCAGCATCTACAAATACAGGTTCTTCACAAACAACACTATCATCAAAAGGTTCTGTAATCAAAGCTTCAGCATCGTGAGCTAAACTAGCAAAATCGCTTGCTAAATTATTAAGGTTTAATGCAGCAGCATCTTGACCAACATCGTCAGCTTCATCACTAAAAGTATCTAATGGATCAACAAATCCTAACAAATTAACAATACCTTCTTCAATCATATTAACAGTATTTTCAATTGTTTCTTCATCACCGAAGCACATTGCTTCTTGATACATAGGAATGACTTCGTTGTCATACTCTTCCTGGTAATTTGATAGTGTAACTTCATAATTTTCATAGATTGCTTGATAATCTACAGGCATATCTACGTTAAGAACAGTTACATACATATTTCCTGTATCGCATGCCCCATAAGAGTCACATACTTCAAAAGAGAATTTGTATATGCCAGCATCAGTTGATGCAGTTGTCCAAGTGAATACATAATTTGTATTATCAACTTGTTGTAAATTTACTCCAGAAACTTGAGGTTCTGCAGAAACTGTTAAACTAGTTCGGTCGCCGTCTTCATCATCAACAATTAAGTCAACATAAACTTCGTCCCCTGCATCTACTGTAACGTCAGTTAAACCAGAAATTCTAGGAACTGATGTTGCATCAGCAAATGCTGCAGGAGCAACTAAGCCTACTAAGAAAATTGCTACCAAAAATATATTTAGTAATTTTTTCATCATTTTTTGTGCACCTTTAATTTTATCGATAAGTACTATAAAGTAGTAACTGACTTATAAATCTTTCGTTAGTTTTTACCAGAGAGTAGTTAATCCTTCACAAAATGACTTCGCCACGATGTATTTTAGGAAGGTAATTCAGAATTTTTCCTTCTTTGTACTTAGCATATCCCAAAACATCGTCTTTATGAGTAAGAATTAGTGTTTTTGACTCTTCTCCCAGATCTTTTTCTAAGTCAACTCCAGTAAAATAAGCTTTAGTTTCTTTTTCATCTAATTCCAATAAACAATTTAATTTAACCTTATTTTCCCTTGCTTCTTGAACAAATAGTTGAGCGCCCTCTTTACTTAATCTGACCAGATTGTTCTTATATTCCGCAAAATAAAGCCCAATTCTATCTACAACTAACTTATCTAAGTCCACCCTTACTAAATCCTTATTTATTAAGAAAACTCGTTCCCTATCATTCATCAAGTAAGCGTAATCTTTCTTCAAGGAATAACCAAAAGTATCTTCAAGAACTACTTTAAATCGCTTTATTTCCCGGGAATTTAAAACTTTATATTTCTTCATAAAAGTAAAAAGTAATAATGTAGTTAAAAACTATTCTATTTTTTCGATCTTAATTATAGTAACGGGACAAGCTTCTACTACTTCCTGGTTTCTTGCTCTTGCATCTTCTGTAAGAATTATTCTTTCCCAATGATCTCCAGCCTTAACACTTTCCTTCAGACGAGCCATGCCTTCATCGTCCATTTCCCAAAATTCTGGACAAATTGCTGCACATGCCCCACAACTAATGCATTCATCGTAATAATGTAAAATTTTATATTTCGCCATATAACCATTACCAAAAGTTATCATTCAATTTGTGAATGTAACCAATGCCCTCCGTGTAAATATTAATATTTGATTGTAAACTTTGCTTGCATAAAGTCAGTTGGTTTATAATTGTTTTCTTTAAAAAAGCAAAAAGCTTATATAATTAATTTTATTATCTAGTTACTATGAAAAAGGGTGTGAGTAAATTCCTAATAATTACTAGTATTTGTTTAATGTCAATTTTCTTAGTTTCTTGTGGTGGTTTTATCCAGTCTGGAGAAGATCCGCAAGATACGGCAGCAGTACTTAGGATGGTTCAGACTGGCAGCCAAGGAGTTGATATTGAGATTTTACAAAATGCTCCGCCACCATTAATTTATGACCAAAATGAGTTAGTAGCTTTAGTAGAAGTGCATAATCGAGGAAATCACGATCTTGCTGCTCAAGAATGTTTTGTTCAAGTAACTGGATTTGATCCAAATATTATTAAGGGGGGAATGCAAACTGCTCAATCCTGTGCTTCTAATGCCGGTGGAATTTTAGATGGAAAAAACGTTTACAATGTTCAAGGAGGAATTAATCAATTAGAGTTCCGATCACAAAATGTTGTTCTTCCACAGGGAGTGTTTGAATATAGTCCCACCTTAAATTTTGTAACTTGTTATTATTATCATACAATTGCTAATCCTGCAGTATGTGTAGATCCAATATTTTATCAAGTAACACATGAACAAAAAAGTTGTATTCCACAAGACATAGGCATGGCTGGTGGTCAAGGAGCACCAGTAGGAGTAAGCCGAGTAGGAGTAGATATGGTTGGGAATAAAGCTATTTTTGAAATTGATGTAGTTAATTTTGGAACTGGACAAGTATTAAGTCCCTATGCAGACATTAGAAATTGCGGACATTCATCATTAGATTATGATGATTTAGACAGAGTTAAATATACTGCTACGTTAAGTGGTGGAAATTTAATTGACTGTAAACCAAGAGATGGTTTTGTTAGATTAAACAATGGCAAAGGTAAAATTGTTTGTAGTTTTAGTATTGCTGGAACTTCAGCTTTTGAAACACCCTTGATGCTTGACTTTGATTATGGATATGTTCAATCTGTCCAAAGACCAATTAAAATTGTCATGACCCCACAATAATTTTCTTAAAAATCAATCCAAAAGTAATAAACTTTATATATCCCTTAATATTGTCATTATATATTAACTAAAGAGGTTATACAGATGAAAAGAATAATAATTATACCAATATTAATGTTTAGCTTACTATTTTTAGTATCTTGTGGTACAGAAGAAGATGGTACTGGCGCAGCAAATGGTGCGTTTATTGGCGGCACTCAAGGTGTTGTAGCAGTATTTGAACCGTTCGGAGTTGAAGAAGATAACATCTTTACAATATTTGATACTGAAACATTTCCAATTGAACTTACTATCGCCAATAAAGGAGAGTATGAAATTCAACCTAATGACGTTACGATTGAATTAAAAGGACCTTCTTTAGACTTTAGTGGAATTGCTGCTTTGAGTAAATCTAATTCTGATACTGTAGGGATTATTTCAAACTTACTTCCAGAAGGAGAAGAAGAAACTATTACTTTTGCTACTGATGCAAAATATGCTCAAGAAGTTAATGGCTATATAGATAGAGAATGGTATGCAAACATTGAATATAATTATGAAACTTATTTAGTAATGCCAGATGTTTGTTTGAAAGGAGATTTGAAAGATGATCGAATTTGCGAAGTTGATGGTGCAAAAACTTACTTCGTTTCCGGAGGCCCAATTACAGTAACAGCAGTTGAAGAAAGTACTGCAGGCAAAGGGATTATGGCTTTAAAAATCACTGTAGAAGACCAAGGGATTGGAAAAGTTACCTTACCAACAGAAAAATTTGGAACTCAAGAAAAGATCGCTTATACTATTGACGATAATGATTGGGAATGTAAACAAGGTGGAAAGTTAAATGAAGCAAGATTAATTGAAGGTAAAGCAGACATCATTTGTAAATTAAAAACTGCCTTAGCTGAAGAAGATCTAGCTACTAAACAACTTAAATTAACTCTTGATTACAAGTACAGAGATATTATCCAAGAGCCAATAAGAGTTAAAGAAAGCGACAAGTAAACTTTTTTATTTTCTTTCTATTTTTATTTAATTGTTATACTGTGTTTGTATATTGGCCCAAAACCTTTCTCAAAATAAAAATTACCTTCAACAATAAGTTTTCCTTCTAATACTTGAGGTACAAAATATTTATCATCTTCCCACATTCTGTCATAAGGCATTTGATTTTTATGAATCCATTCATGAACACCTTCCCTAGTCTTAACTTCCAATTCTCCTTCAAACTCTTCTGTAGAAAAAACATGAACTTGCCAAGCAATCTGACTTTCATCACCATCATAAAAATCAATAAATCCATGATAGACTAAATTAGAAACAGACAATCCAGTCTCTTCTTTAACCTCTCTAATTACCGCTACTTCTGGAGTTTCTCCCTCTTGTATCTTACCGCCTGGAGCATTATACTTATCTCCACCAAACAATTCTTTAGATTTCTTTTGTAATAGAACTTCATCATCTTTTTTGATATAACAAATAGTCCCAATTTTAGTCATACTATTAATTAAGAAGCCATATTATAAATTAATTTCCATACTAATAGGACAATGATCACTTCCCATAACTTTCGGAAGTATCTTTGAGTTTTTTAATTTTGACTTGAGTTTTTTAGAAACTAAGAAATAATCTATTCGCCAACCAATGTTTCTAGCCCTAGCATGGAACATATAACTCCACCAAGTATATTGCCCAGGTTCTTTGTTAAACTCTCTAAAAGAGTCAATAAGGCCTGAATTCAAGTGTTTATTTAACCCATCAATTTCAACTTGAGTATAACCAGCATTTTTATCATAGTTAGACTTAGGATTTGCTAAATCAATTTCAGTATGGGCAACGTTTAAATCACCACAAACAATAACTGGTTTCTTTTCATTTAGTTCTTCTATAAATTTGTGGAACGCAACATCCCACTTAGCTCTTCTTTCTAGACCAACTAATCCTCTCTTTGAATTTGGAGTGTAAACATTAACTAAAATAAACTTTTCAAATTCTGCAGTAATTACTCTTCCTTCATTATCGTCCATGGGACCATCTCCATAGATGACAGAGATTGGCTTTATTTTACTAAATATTGCAGTTCCAGAGTAACCTTTCTTTTCTGCAGAATTCCAATAGTGATGTTCGTACTGCTTTAACATATCATCAACTTGATCTGGATGCGCTTTAGTTTCTTGGATACACATGATGTCTGGGTTTTCTTCTTTTACAAACTCTAAGAAACCTTTCTGTAAACAAGCTCTAATTCCATTTACATTCCAAGATATTAGTTTCATTTTAATAACTCCAAGTAACCAGGCATTGATGGTAAGAATTTTTCAGGAGAAGTTTTCATCCAATCTGTCAATTCTTCTTTAGAGAACCATTTAACTACTTCAACTTCATCTTCCTGAATTTTAAATTCACTTGCTTTTTGATCCACAGTTAAAAGATACCATTGAGTAAAGTGTTCGTATTCTCCAGTTCTTCTTACTTTTGGTCCTAATTTAAATTTAATATCTTTTAACCCGATTTCTTCTTCAGTTTCTTTGATGATATTTTCTCCATAGCTTTCACCTTCATCAACAGTTCCTGCTACAGCCGGACCCCACATCCCTGGATGGTGAGTTTTATTTCTATGTCTCTTAGCTAAAAGAATCTCGCCTTTAGAATTAATGACCCATAATGCAGAAACACGGTAAATGTCTTCCTTTTCTAATGTGCCCCTTTCTTTGTGACCAATAATCTCGTCTTTCTCATTAACAATAATTACTCTTTCTTTTCCCATTCTATCACTTTATTAGTTATTAAAAACTCTTTAATTTGTTTGTACATTAACTCATAACCCTTATCGTTAGGATGAATTCCATCCACCAATAATTCTAAATAATCAATCTTAATCCAATCTGAATATAAGTCTAAAAACAACACCTTTTCTTTCTCACAACATTCCTTAACAATGTCATTATATTCTTCTTGTTTTTTATTTGTAAAATACAAACCCCCAACAGGAGATTTACTATCATCAACAGGCAAGGTACTAATAAAAACTAATTTCTCTGTAAATTCTTTTGCTTTGGAAATCAAAGATAAAATATTCTTTCTAAATTGTTCTTTATCAACAACAACGGCTTCAGGACTTCCTTCCCCTCCAATATCATTTGTACCAACAGAAATAGTCATGATATATTCACTATCTGGTCGTCTGTAAATTACTCTGGCCTTGGCTTCAACATCAAATCTTTCCAACATATCTTCAGAAGTGTTACCTGGAATCCCTAAATTAAAAACACAGTTATAGAAATCTTGACTTTCATAATATTCCTTTAATCTACCAACCCAACCAATGCCAGGCATTTCTCCTCTTCCGTGTGTAATACTATCTCCAAAACATAAAATTCCTTTCATCCTTCATACAGCTCCATCTCTTCTGTAAATGTTATTTCCTTACCTACCAACCAATCAGCAAAGATTTTATTTGATAATGATCTATCTCCATTAATACCCAAATCATGATTTGCTCCTTTTAAAATAATCAACTGAGCATTAGGAAAGCCCTTAACCACTTTCTTACTTTGTTCTAATGAAACCATTGAATCTGCATCGCCATGAATAATTAATGTAGGACATTTAATATCTTTAACTTTGTCATACATGATATGATTGTGAGCATCTAAATGAAAAGAATAATTTGCCCGCATGTCTCCTCGGCTTTTTTTCATAATTAAAAACCCTTTCTCTTTCCATTCTTTCATCTTATCTTCTCCCCAATTATAGATTCTTTGTTCAACATAATCAGAAACAGGAGATTTCAAAACTAACTTACGCACATGAGGATAAGCTAAAACTGCAACCATGCTTGAAATTGCTCCCCCGCTCGCTCCAAGTAAATCTATATTCTTATAACCCGAACTTTCAATATATTTAATTGCAGAAACAATATCGTCAGCCATACTAGTAACGGTCTGTTCAGCAAAATCCCCTTCACTCTCACCACAACCATCTAAATCAATTCTAAAAGCGTTAATTCCTCTGGCATTAAGTTCTCTAGCAATATCTAAAGAAGTCTTTCCTTCCTTACAAGAACCATAACCATGAACTACAATTACTATCTCTTCTTTGTCAGAATTAACTTTATCTAAAACACCACATAACTTTTGCCCTTTTGAGTTTTCAAAAAAAACCTTTTCCATTTTTATCGTATTCCGACCATTGTAACAAATGCTAAGAACGCTTCCAACTGAATGTACTCATCTGCTCCTTCAACCATTCGAAATTCAATTTCTCCACATTTGTCAACCAGCTCAACTTTTTTACGATCGTCTAATTCTAAGTTCCAGATTTCTCTTTGTACTTGTCTAATAACATCCATTCCACTTAAACCATAGTTTAACATTAAATCGAGTAACTTCTTTCTAGAATCAATAAACTTTCCAGATGCAGCCAATCCCAAAGATTCTTTAATTTCTTTTGGCTTTGCTACAGAAGCCATTGAATAAACTAACTCTGCATCAATATCTTTCTTGATTACAGCACACGATTGCATAACATTCTCTAAACGACGACAATCACCTTCACAAACTTCAAACAAAGCAGTTTTAGCTTCATCAGAAACAGTTAATTCTTCTTCAGCACTAACCCGAGTAATAACTTCATTAATCTCATCAGCAGATAATGGTTTAAATCTAAATACTGCACATCTTGATTGGATTGGATCAATTATTTTAGAAGAATAATTGCAAGATAAAATAAAACGACATGTTTTAGTATAATTCTCCATAGTTCTACGTAATGCTTGTTGAGCTTCTTTTGTAAGAGCATCACTTTCATCAAGATAGATTAACTTGAATGGAACATCTCCAATAGCACGAGTACGTGCAAAGTCCTTAACCTTAACCCTAACTACATCAATTCCACGCTCATCAGAAGCGTTTAATTCTAAAGTATTCTGTCTCCAGTTCTCTCCAAATAACTGTTTAGCAATAACTAATGATAATGTAGTCTTACCTACTCCTGCAGGTCCCGAGAATAATAAATGAGGCATACTGCCACTTTCAACAAAGGCTTTAATCTTACTAACAATGTCCTTTTGTCCTTTAATTTCTTCAAAATTCTGTGGTCTGTACTTCTCTGTCCATATAGCTGATATCATAATAACTTAATCTGTTAAGCTCATTTATAAGTTTTATCTATTTCTAAAATACCCATAAAACAATGCCAGATGCCCAGTTAAGTAATTCTGTATAAGAAACACCAAAGAATATGACCAACACCAATACAACAAGTAATAGATAAAATATCACCTTAAGAATCTTAGATAAGAACGTTGCAGAAATCATTACTATAACTGCAATAATAATCATACCAACTATTGAAAAAGGATCCATAAAAGAAAAGAAAGAAAAGACATTTATAAGGATTTCTTTACTAAACTACTTCTTTAAGTAAATAGTCTGTGTTGGAAATGGAATTCCAATCTTAGCTTTATTCAAAGCATTGTAAATTACTTCCGTAGCTTCTAACTTCTTATCATATGCCATGCCCCATTTCTCAACCCAGAAATATGCTTTAAATGCTAATGCTGAATCATCCATAGATAAGAAATGTACTGCAGGAGTTGGTTCTTTTAAAACTCCATCCATATCAGTCATTATTCCAACTATTAGATTTCTAACTTTAGCTACATTATTACCATACTCAACACCAAACTCAACTCCAACCCGAACTTTGGGATTTGGTCGAGTGTAATTCTTAACTCTAGAATTTGCTAGATAACCATTAGGAACATAAATAACTTCATTATCATAAGTTCGCATTTTAGTACTTCTTAATCCGATATCTAAAATTGTTCCAACTTCTCCACTCTCTAACTGAACTTTATCTCCAATTTGATAAGTCTTATCTAATAATAAAGTAACTCCACCAAAAATATTCTTTAATGAATCTTGTAATCCAAATCCAATAACTACTCCTAAGATTCCTGCTCCCGCTAAATAGGGACCAATATCTATTCCCCAAATATCTAAAACCCACATCAATCCAATAATAACAAATATTACCTTTATTGCCTTGTGAAACATTGGTAATAAAACATCATCAAGAGTACTTTTTGTTCTTGTGGCAACCTCTTTACCCCAAATCTCAACTATTACATCTGCAATCCTAGCAAGAATAAACACAAATACGATCGCCATAATGGAGTTTACTAATTCTGAAACAATCCCACCATAACCTAAATGTTCAACTGCTAACTTTAATCCAAAAGCTAAAATTAAATAAAATATTGGCTTTTTTGTTCTCTCAAGAATAATATCGTCTGCCTCGGTCTTAGTTTTTTTCGCCAATTGCTGCAAATACTTCTCAAAAATAAACAATAACACCCAAGCCAAAGCAGCTGAACAAACAATGATGAGTAATGCAAATATCCACTTGTTCTGTAAAAACCCACTATAAGGCAATGTTCCAATGAAATTAAAAATTCGATCTATAATCATTTTTTACTCCTTTTCTTCCTTTTAGGCTTGGAATCTTCTTCATCCCCATCTTCCACTGTCCGCATTTTTCTTTCAATTAAAAATACCCTTATAGAACTTAAGATTATCGTTCCTGTAACAGTTACATAAACAATTTTAGCAATAAATTCTGCATAAGGAATACCTGCAGTTACTGCCAACTGAGCAATTGCCGCTGCTGCTAAACCCCTGGCAAAGATAGAATTAACTAAAATTCTAGATTCTAAAGGCATTTTCTTTGTTAGTAACGATGAAGAGGTTCGAATAACCATCAATACTACTGACAAAACAATACCAATCAATAATGCTTTCCAATCAGAAATATCTAATAAAACACCAATGTAAACAAAGAAAAATGTTTTTAAGAAAAAAGAAATTTGGTGATAAAAATATTGTTCACTTGGAGTTGTTACAGATACTCCCAACTCACCCTTTAATGCCTTTTTCTTTTCTCTAGAACTTGTTGTAAGTATCCCTTTGATTATTGAAGATAATTGTTTAGAGTTTTTTAAGATTAAACCAAAGAAAAGAGCGGCGATTGCACCATTTCCACCAAGAAATTCAGTGAGAACATAAATCAATAATAAATAAGCGATAGCAATCATATAATTGTGTTCTTTGAATACCCTCAAGATTAAGAAAATCCAAATGACTCCACCAAGCAATCCAACTAATCCAGCTACTGCAAACAAAGCAATTAATTGTGAAATGGTAGACTGTATTCCAAAACCACCCAAACTAAAGATTTCTATAACTGTTAAAGAAAACACAATACAAAAAACGTCAGTTAATGCAGATTCCAGAGCTAGTAATGAAAACACCCTCTCACTGATCTTAACCTGCTTCAGTATAGGAATCACAAATGATGAAGAGACTCCACCTAAAGCAAATCCTGTAAACAAAGCTAATAAGAAACTAAATCCATCAAACCAAAATCCAAGTAAAGATAATAATCCTGCAATTACTAAGGAAGATATAATAAAATTAAAAATGGTTAAAACAAAACTGTGTGAAAACTCTCGTACTAATGAACTTAAGTTAATGTTAAATGCACCATCAAATAATAAGAAGACTAAAGTAAAAGTTGTGAAGATGGGAGCAATTCCAATTAAACTTCCGGGAGTAACTAAGTTTAAAACAAAAGGCCCAATAACGAAACCAAGAACAATTAAGAATAATACGTCTGGAATGCTAAACTTTTTAAAAATCCAGCCAGCGAAGAAACCAAAGAATAGTATTAAACTACCTGACAACAAAGTTAAAGTTACAACATCCATGTATACTATTAAATATTATGCGTTTATATATATTACGGAAAATATAAACTGGAAAGTCAGCTTTGCCAAGGGAGGCACATTTTTTGGAACAAAAAATAATCGTGCCGTGCAAGCAGACTTTCTATTCACAAACTAAAAATATAGAAAAAGAATTATGCGGCAATAATTACAAAATCTTCTAATTCTTCATAGTTTCCTTGTAGAAACTGATAATGAATTAGTTCTGTAAACCGCTTTTCAAATTTCATTCTTCAGATTCAGACCCATCATCCATAGAACCAGCAGGAACAGCACTCTTTGATATAATCAAAATGTCGCCAACAGCCTTAACTAATTGATGTGGAACAATAACGCCTTTAGCACTTCCGATAACTCTACTCAAAAAGGAATTTTTAGTAGATTTAATTTTCCAACCGGAAACTTTGTTTGTTTGAACAATACTATCTTCAACATCTCCAAAATAATCGCCAGTGTCAGTAAATACTTTCAAATCGTAAGTTTCAGAGACTTTTTTCATCTTTAACATTGATAACCACCTAATCTATTTAATTATAAATTAGTTTATATACTTTTCTGTTGTCTCCCCTATATATTAGAAAGTAAGTAAATCTTATACTTTCTAGATGTTGTTCATAAATTTACAACATATTAGAAAGCCTTATATCTACTCCAAAATATTGATTGAAAGATGGAATTCAAGAATGTCAAAATGGGAAGGGGGAAATTTCTAACTAAAAGCCCAATTTTGAACACGCCAGAATTCCAAGGGAATTCTCAGCGTTTAAAGATTATTGGCACTTCACATATTGCTAAACAAAGTGTTAATGAAATTAAAAAAGCCTTTGATGAATTTCAGCCAGATGTTGTTGGGGTAGAATTGGATGTACAACGAGCAAGGTCATTAATGCAAGATCAAAAAAATAAGATTTCCATTACTGCAATAAGACAAATTGGAGTGAAAGGTTATGTTTTTGCTAAAATCGGACAAATCGTTCAAAAAAAACTAGGAACTGCTGTAGGAGTCTCTCCAGGAACAGAAATGAAAACTGCAGTAATCCTTGCTGCTAAAGAGAAAAAAGAAGTAGCATTTATTGACCAACCAATCCAAATTACATTAAAGAAATTCTCTAAAACCCTTACTTGGAAAGAAAAGTTTAGATTTGTTGGAGACATTTTCAAAGGGATCTTCCAACCAAAAAAACAAATTAAACAGTATGGATTAGACCAATTTGATTTAAGTAAAGTTCCTAAAGATGAATTAATTAAAAAAATGATGTTACAGATGAAAGTGCGCTATCCAAATGTTTACAAAACCTTAGTAGAAGATAGAAACAAATACATGTTTAAACACATCGTAACCATTCTAAGGAAATTTCCAGAAAAGAAAGTTCTAATTATTGTCGGGGCAGGCCATAAAGAAGGCATAGAAGAAATGTTAAATAAGGTTGATATTGTTTAAAAAATCAAGAACAAAGCACTGAAAAACCATGACTGGGTTTATTCGGAACTTGACATAATTTCTTCTTCATTAACTTTTCAGCTTCATCAAAAGCATAATTCCTTTCATCACAACTTAAAATTTCATTTTGTGACATAGAAAATAAGAAATTAATATGGGCACCCATAACACTTTTAAAATCCTTATCCCCTGTATTTCCAGAATCACAATTTAAATTATAACTATGACCTTGCTGATACTTGTGAACCGCCTCATGGTAAATAGATGAAGCAGAGAATAATCTTTTAGGAACACCAATAGAACTAAGTGTCACCATATTCTTACATATGTAAACCCTATTTTCTCCACCAACATTCTGAAAATTTGCAGGACCTTGATCTTCTTCACATTTTATAGTTTCAAAATTTTCACTGTAACTTTCAGGTTGAGAACCATCATAATAAATTAGGTGCTCATCACTTAAAATAAAAGAATATGCATCTGTAACTTGATTAGTAAGTAAAATTTCATGGTTAACATTACTAGTATATTTTAATACTGTAAGATATTTGATAATATATTCAAAATTACTCTTCTTTTCTGCTGGAATTTCATTAAAACAAAAAGTCTGCACGCCAAAGAATGATAGTTTCTCACAATAATTAGAAGAAAATTTATTCTGAATTCCTAAAAAATAATCAAAGCTATATTGGTTTTTATAATATACTCTTAAAGGATTACCCTTATCTAACACTTTCTCCTGATCAATATTAGAATAACCAAAATAACCAAACAATCGATATAATTCTTGTCGACCTACAAACTTTTCTGCAATAAATAAACTTTCACAATCTGATTTTGAAAAAGTAAGCCAAACAGCCTTATCATTTATTTTTAAGTAACATCCGATTTTAATACTTTCTAAAACCTTTTTTGCAATTTGTAATCTTCTTGTTGGATCAATCTTGTAAATTTTTGTATTTTGATGTTTTCTCTTGAAAGAATAATAAGATTCACCAACTAATGCCTCTGATTGATTTGCTTCATTAATAATCAAAGTAAGTTCTTCAGCAGTAAGATTTTCCATTTCTGCCTCTATTTCTTCATCAGAATAATTAGTATTACAACCGATCAAAACTAGAAATAATAATGAAATCATAATTACACTAATTATCACTTTTAGTTTTTTCATCATTCAGAACATTCTAAAGAAATATATAAATATTTACTTTCCTCCATTAATCTAACAGCCCCAAGCCATACCACTAATAAGTGAATATTCTCCAAAATGTTTATAAACAGCTGGCTAATCTACATCTTTGGTAGTGGTGGTAGTTAGCGGAGGGCAGTGACGTGAAATTCCGCAGGAATTTATGGCGTCGTAAATGCTCAGGAAAGTCCGCCCACCAAGTTCAGATCGCTCACATAAGTGAGGTGGAGAAATCCCACAGCTCTGGATCAGAAACGAAACGTCCTGTCAAATGGGATGATGATGGCGAAGTTTGTTGCGAAACAAGCGAGTTAACCCTTTGACGTCTTGACAGGGAACGATGGAACGACGAATCTCGATCGGTGCAAGTCCGTTGTGACGCTTAGTAGAATGCTAATGCAAACCATCGCAATTACATTGGTTAATTGTTTGGGTTTGACAGAAGGCGGCTTATTCCACCCTACCAACCTTTTTTAAAAAAAAGTTTGATCAAAAAACTTGATGCTTTTATTAAAGATTAAGATAGATGTTCTGAAGGTAATTAAAAATGGCAGATGAAAAGAAAGCTTTAATTTTAACTAACAATTCTGGAGTAGTTCAAACATTTGGTTCAATATTTACAGACTTAGGGTACCAACCAGAAAACCAAAGATTTCGAGATATGAAAAATGGCTCTGACGCAGCCGAAAAAGCGTTAGCTGAAGGAATTAGTGCTATTTATTTACATCGACACTGTACAATCATGGATAGAAGCTCTCATTTATCATTAGAAATAATGAAAGCATTAAGAGATGAATATCAAGGTATATTTTTAATTGGATCTAACAGTGATCTTTCTGTTGCAGAAAAGAGATATGTTAAAAGTAATCCTTGTTATGGACTTTGTGAATTACCTACTAACCTAGATAAAATTAAAGCTCAACTTCAAGGTTTAGAAAGGCATTTAAGATAAGTAAAAATAAACTCCCTATTAATTCAAAATGGCAGATGAAAAGAAAGCTTTAATTTTAACTACCAATAGAAGTGTAAGTGAAAGAATGGGCTCAATATTTACAGATCTAGGATATCACCTACAAAGCCAAAGTTTTTTTGAGATTAATACTGGAAGTGAGATAGTTAAGAAAGTGAGATCTGAAAGAATTACTGCAATTTATATCCACCAACTTTGTTTTGCTAAGAATGGACAAAGTTATTTACCCGCAGAGATTATGGAAAAATTAAATGATTCTAGATATTTTAAAGGAATTGTTCTTCTGGGACATGGAACTGATCTTCAACATCCTAGAAATCTCTCTGAAGCAGAAGAAAGAGAAATTAGTAGAAGTCCTCTGTATGGACATTGTCAATTACCTACAAATCCAGAAAAGATTAAAGCTCAGCTTCAAGGTTTAGAACTTCATTTAAGATAATTCAAAGAAAGAAAAGAAAAACCTTATAAAACAAGATTAATTCAAGAGTAAAATGGGAAAAGATGACAAAATAAGAATGCCTTCCGGACAAGGCGGATTAACAAGGTACTTTGATGAAGTTAAATCAAAAGTTGAATTCTCACCCGGAGCAGTTATAGTTCTAAGTATAGTTATTATGGTAATAGTTCTATTGCTACATTACTTTGGCGGACAATTCTTTGGACAATAATTATTGTTTATTTGAAAGTCGTTCTTAGTCCACCTTGAAATTGAGGTAAATCATTAAAATTCTCATTTGTTGTAACTTCAGCAAATGCATGTAATTTCCCTTTATTATAACGATAAGCACTTCCAACCACGCCATTAGGATTACGAAATATTTCTATAGAATTATCTTTATCAATATCATAAACTCCTGTAACCTTTCCACCCATACCAACATAAATCCCTGCATCACCTGCAATTACTCCTGCACCACCATGACCAAAACCAAATCTAGTTTCTCCAGTAAAAGCATCAGAAATTCCAGGACCAGATTCAAATAAGAAACTCCCAACCCGCTGAATAGTTTTGATGTTCTTTTGAACAGCCCCCACTACTTTTTCGGGATTTTCTTTCATGTAATTTAAACTGGCCATAGCCGCATTCTTTGCAGCGTCTTTAGCCAATCCAGGAAGAACATCTTGCCACCGTTTTTCTAAACCAGGCATGCCATTTTCTAAAACACCAGGATGAGAATTCAAAACGTTTTGAAAATAAGTTGCATCTGCCAAGAACATGTTATCCGCACTTGCTTTTTTCCCCACTTGTTCATAATTAAATCCTTTGCTACGATAAAGTGCAGTATTTCTAAGATCATACCTATCTTCACCATTTTTCATGTAATCAATTGTTACAAAACCAGTTTGTTTAATATCTCCAGATTGACCAACAAAACCATCATATTCAGCATCAGAGAATGTTGCAATTCCTTGAATGTTAAGAGATGATCCCTGAGGCCAGATAATCGTCTTATCGTCAAGAGAATCTATTTTTGTTCCAGAATAGGAGACCATCTTTCCACCATTAGGAAGAACAATCTGATATAAGGAATTTATTTCAATTGGTTTTTCAGCCCCTTCCAAATCAAACTTATTATCATCCCATTCAAACTTACTAGATTCTCCTTTACCAATTGAAAATCCCCCTCCTTCTAAGGCAGTAAGTTCAGTACCTTTTATTTTTTCATCATTTAAGTTTATTTCAATAGGCCCATTGCTTAAAATTCCGTCTTTATATTCTGTATGTCCATTAACAAGATCTATCTTCTGAAATCCAGAATGCTTATCAAAGACCGCTTCCTGTGCAGAGGGATATTGACTTAAATCCCCCGCTTTGTTTAAATTATCTTCATGCTCCCATTGTTCTGAAGTTATTTTCGTTCGGTCTGAAACTGTTTCAACATTAATTTTATTTACAGGAATTTTATTGATATAATCTGCAGGAATTTGGCCTTGGTCAACATTATCCCAAGGTATTTGATTAAATTGAACCTGGTCCCAATTAACCAAGTCATAATCTGTACCACTTCCCCAAAATGAAGCATCGTTATAAGTTAAAGGACTGTTATAATCTATCTTTGGAATATTGGGGTCAACAAAATTTCCAGAAGGAGTAGGGGGAACATTATTATCTCCGATTGAAGAGATTAAAGAAATTGCCAATAATAAAACTAGAGAGATCAGAAAAATTGAACGATTCATACCAACACCCCCGAAGAATTAACTTTAACAGAAAATAAGAATGTTAAAGGTTCATAATCAACAATAGAATTTTCATCCTCAAATAAGAACACGTAAGTGTCATTATTAAAAACCGATGTGTGAATAGAATAAT
>Ga0233437_1000267_pt1 | contig 125398 bp, 123 predicted proteins | sample SI_122_August201_FD_182714 | JGI IMG/M metagenome (GOLD analysis project Ga0233437, IMG submission 182714) | Seawater microbial communities from Saanich Inlet, British Columbia, Canada - SI_122_August2016_200_MG | ecosystem: Environmental > Aquatic > Marine > Inlet | place: Canada: British... | reverse complement strand
TTAGTTATACCGAAGAAGGCGAGCTTATAAAAATAAATGTTAAGTTAGACACTTTAGACAAAGGCAAAATTATCGGTAAAGATGGTAGTATAGCAGAAGCCATAAGAACCGTACTAAAAGCATGCGGTAGTAAAAACAAAAAGAAAGTGATACTAAAGATAGAAGATTAAGATGCTTAAAGCAGATGTAATAACAATTTTTCCAAAAATGATAGATGATTGTCTATCAGAAAGTATAGTCGGAAGAGCTAGGAAAAATAAAATTTTGAAAATTGGTTTTGTAAATCCAAGGCAATTTGCCAAAGATGTGCACAAAACTATAGACGACAGACCTTACGGTGGCGGGCTTGGAATGACAATGATGGCAGAACCGCTTATAAAGTCTATAAAAAAAGTTAAGACAAAAAGTTCTTTAGTAATTTTGACAAGTCCACGAGGGCAGATTTTTAATCAAAAGCTTGCCAAAAAGTTAGCTAAGAAAAAGCATTTAATTTTTGTTTGCGGTCATTACGAAGGTGTAGACGAAAGAGTGCATGAAGCAGTTGATATGGAAATTTCTTTAGGGGATTTTATTTTAACTGGTGGAGAACTAGCAACTTGTGTTATGTTGGATGCCATTGTAAGACTTCAAAAGGGTGCATTTAAAAAAAGTGGTGTGGCAGAAAACGAAAGTTTTGAAAATAATTTATTAGAAGCTCCTCAATATACCAGACCAGAAATATTTGACGGCAAAAAAGTACCAAGTGTTTTATTGAGTGGAAATCACAAGAAAATTGAAGAGTGGAAAGTGGAACAATCAGAAAAGTTAACAAAGAAATTTAGACCAGATTTGTATAAAAAATATAAAGAAAATTTAAGCAAAAAGTAGGAGAATAGAAATAAAATGAAATTAGCAGAAATCAAAAATCAATCTTTAAAAACAGACTTAGCCCAGTTTAAAGCTGGCGATACAGTTAAAGTTTTTGTAAAAGTTGTAGAAGGAAATACAGAAAGGGTTCAGCCATTCGATGGTGTTGTAATAGCAAGAAAAGGTGGCGGAATAAGTGAAACTTTCACAGTAAGAAAAACATCATTTGGTGTAGGTGTGGAAAGAATTTTCCCCGTACATTCACCAAGAATCGAAAAAATTCAAGTTTTAAAAGTTGGTAAAGTAAGAAGAGCAAAATTACACTACTTAAGAGAATTGACAGGTAAAAAAGCAAGAATTAAAGAAGTAGAAGTAGTAAAACCAAAAAAAGCTACAAAGAAAGTTGAAGCTAAAAAAGAAGCAAAAGTGGAAGCACCAAAAGCTGAAGCAAAAGCAGAAGTTAAAGTAGCAAAAAAGCCAGCAGCAAAAACAGTTGAAGCTAAAACAGAAAAGAAATAAATTTGTCATTGCGAAGAATTCGTAAGAATTCTGTGGCAATCTCAATCTAAATTTAAAAGCCGATGACAAATGTCATCGGCTTTTTTTATACAACTCTAAATATTTTTTTAGTTGTTGATATTATAATAAATATCGTTAGAAAATCGTTTTATCCAATATTTTCTTTTTGCAGTTATACTGTCTGCTATGTTTTCATATCCTAAATAAGATGCAAGTTGGAAGGGAGTTCTACCATTCCCATCTGTCCTATCAATATTTACATCTACATCCAGTAATCGTTGCACTAATTCTTTATCTTTTTTGTTTATTGCTAAATGAATGGGAGAATCAAAATTATCATTTGGAATATCAAAAAGCCATTGCATATTCTCTTTAACTGTTTTATCAATATAATATTCAATCATTTGTGACTTTGTTTTTTGATTTTTTTCAGTATCTTCCTGCTTATATTTCTCGAGCATTACAGCAAAAAGAATAGTGTTTCCGTTCATTGAAACTCCAAAACCGTGATCATTAACCAACGATTTGAATTCTTCTAAAAGATCTAATTCAATACTTGCAGAAATAAGTTGCCTTGTTGAAGCTCCTTGTTCTTTTAGTTCTAGAAATTTTATTTCTTTTTTTGTTTTGGCATTTTGGGCAATAGCTTGAGATATCGCACATTCTAGCTCAGTACACCCTGGACAACATTGTGTTTTGCTTTCTTGAGCTTGTATATTTATAGTTATTAATAATGCAACTGCGAGCATTGATAATATTATTTTTTTCATTTTTTCATCCTCCGAATTAAATTGTATTTTCATAATACAACTATATTTTACAAGTTGACCTGTTTTCCCACAAGGTACTTTAGTACTAGTTGCTTATGGTAAATAAGTACTACTTTGTATTTACACTCTAAATGTAATAAAATATGCAATATGAACGATTTTGATAAAGAAATATTTACAACTCATTCCCCCACCCATATCATCGGTATAGACGAAGCCGGTCGTGGCTGTTTGGCTGGTCCAGTGGTTTCCGCTAGCTTTATTATGCCGAAAAATTTTATCAATATATATAAAGGTGCCACAGATAGTAAAAAACTTACCCCCGCTAAAAGAGAGAAAATTTTTCGGCAGATAATAGCAAACCCAAAAAACTTTGGTGTTGGCTTTTCTTGTAATAGAGAAATAGATAAAATCAACATTCTAAACGCTACATTTTTAAGTATGAAGCGAAGCCATCAGAAATTCAGTAAAATTAGTGGCACTCTCACCCTTGTTGATGGAAATCATAAAATAAGAGGTGTCAACATCAACCAAATGCCTGTGATTAAGGGTGATAGCAAAAGTTTGGCGATTGGGCTTGCTAGTATAGTGGCAAAGGTCACAAGGGACAGATATATGCTTATTTTGGACAAAATGTACCCAGAATACGGTTTTGCAGGGCATAAGGGCTATCCTAGCAAAAGTCATATAGAAGCGATTAAGAAGTATGGGATATGTCCTGCACATCGCACAAGTTATGCTCCAATTAAGAAATATTTAGCAAATTTAGAACCAGAAGGCGAATATGAACCAGAATTTTTTTAAAATAAAAGTACCCCCAATCTCGTGTAAGATGGCTAAAAGATAATAAGAAGCTCCAATCTAGTCTGGGATAGTTAAAAAAATAATAAAAAGCTCCTCTCTATTAGAGATTGGGGTAATATTATAAACAAAGTACTAAAAGTAATTTATATAATAAAAACACCCCCAATCTTGGGTGGAATGGCTAAAAATAAGGATAAATGATAATAAGAGATAACCCCCCAATCGCGATTGGGGGTACATCATAGCAAGGAATATAAAATGAACGAAACTGATATTGGTAATAAAGCAGAACAATTGGCAATAAAATATCTTAAAAAACAAGGTTATAAGATATTAGAAACTCAATATCATGTCCGCCCTTTTGCAGAAATTGATATTATAACCATACACAAAAAAGATTTAGCTTTTATAGAAGTGAAATACAGAAAAGAGTATTCCCCTTCTTTTGGAGAAACATTTTTAATGGTTACCAAGAAAAAACAAAATAAAATTAAAATAACTGCACAAGCATTTCTAAAAGAAAATAAGGTAAAATTTAATAATATAAGTTTTGATGTAATTTCAATAACAGCAGACAATTTAGAACACATCAAAAATGCTTTTAATTAAAATTAGGGAGAAAAAATCAATGAGCCAATTAACAAGAATAAATAAAATTTTAAAGTTCCTAAACACAAAAACCAAAAACTTTAAACCAGACACAATTTTAATAACTGGTAGCGGGTTAGCTAATGCTATACCAAAATTATCAAACCAAATTAAAATACCTTATGCAAAAATACCAGGTTTCCCTAAATCGACGGTAAAAGGGCATACTGGCAACCTAATTTTTGGTACATACGGCAAGAAAAAAATCGTCGTGATGCAAGGCAGGTTTCACTATTACGAAGGTCACCCAATACAAGATTTGGCAATACCAATTAGAGTACTTTGGAAAATGGGTGCAAAAACATTGATAGTATCCGCAGCGGTAGGTTCATTCAATGAAAAACTAAAACCAGGAAGTATGGCAATATTAAAAGATCACATTAACTTCATGGGTATAAACCCACTAATTGGAAATTATATCAAAGGTTTTGGGAATATGTTTTTTGATATAAGTAATACTTATGATAAAAATTTGAGAACTAAAGCTAAAAAGATAGCCAAATCACAGGGGATATCACATGCTGAAGCAATATATGTAGCTTTTGCAGGTCCTAATTTTGATACCCCAACAGAAATTCAAATGTTCAAAAAAGCTGGTGCAGATATTGCGGGCATGTCGGTAGTACCAGAAACATTAGTAGCGAAACAATTAGATATGAAAATTGTAGGTTTTTGTTGGGTAGGAAATATGGCAGCAGGAATAACAAAAAGTAAAATAACACACGATAAAGTAGTTACTGAATGTAAAAACACTGAACAAAAATTCAAAAAATTCCTAGAACATTTTTTGAAATAAAATGCTTAGTAATAAATATAAAAAACTAATCGAAAATGCTAGAAATCTAAGAAAAACTTCTACTAATGCAGAAAATGTTCTGTGGTTTTTGCTAAAAAATCGACAAATAAAAAACTATAAATTTAGAAGACAACACCCCATAAAAAAATATATTGTAGATTTTGTTTGCATAGAAAAAGCTCTAATAATAGAGCTTGATGGTGGACAGCATAATGAAAACCAAAAAGATATTGTAAGAACAAAATTTTTGGAAAGTCTTAATTTCAGAGTTTTAAGGTTTTGGAATAATGAAGTTTTACAAAATCCAGAAGGTGTTTTAATAAAAATAATGGAAACTTTGAATACACCACCTCACCCCAACCCTCTCCCCTAAAGCGGAGAGGGAGTAATCTTTTTTCACAAATTCGCCTAAAGCGGAGAGGGAGTAAAAATTTTATAAAAAAAATTCCTCTCCCTTATTTATAGGGAGAGGATTAAGGTGAGGGTAAATGTTTCATACCACAAAAAGACGAAGTAAACTATAAATTGATTAAATCATCACCGTTATACAATTTATCATATGCCGTAAATGCTTTTAAATATGTTATCAACTTTTCACTGTTTGTCATAAGCGAACAGCCACATCTTATCGCCGTCTTACGAATTTCTGCATTATGGGCAAGTTCGTCCAAATCTAAACTTTTATGAATATTTATAACAAAATCTACTTTGCCTTCTTTAATTAAATCTACGGCTCGTGGTGTTCGATTCCAATGTACACATCCAGTCTCAAAACCTCTTTCTTTCATATATTCGCAAGTACCTTTTGTTGCATATATCGGCACACCAAGTGAAAGAAGTGCATCTGCCACTTTTAAAAATTTCAATTTCTCTTTTTCGCGACCTGTACTCAACAAAATTCCTTTTTTAGGTTTCTTAACTTGAGTGGCTTGCATTGCAAGTAAAATTGCTTCGTCCATATTCTTGCCAAGACAACCAACTTCGCCGGTTGATGCCATTTCCACACCCAGCACAGGATCTGCACCGTCTAGCCGTTGAAAGCTAAACATAGAGGCTTTTATACCTACCCAAGGCACATCAGACTCGTCGATATTAATCTTTTCAACTTTATCGCCATTCATAACTTTACAAGCAATTTCTGCTAAATTAATATCGTAAACTTTCGATACAAACGGGAACGAACGAGAAGCACGACTATTACATTCTATAACCTTAACTTCATTATCTCTTGCGATAAATTGGATGTTGAAAGGTCCGTTCAAATTTAATTCTTTAGAAATCTTTTTAACGATATCTTTAACTTGCAAGATAGTTCTTAAATAAAGTTTTTCTGCAGGAAGTAGCAATGTAGCATCGCCACTATGAACACCCGCATTTTCTATATGCTCTGAAATTATTGATACCACAACCTCGCCATTTTTAGCAACGCCGTCGCATTCCACTTCTTTAGCATCTAGTAAGAATTCGCTTAAAACTACGGGATAATCTTTAGAAATATCTTTAGTTAAAGATAAATAGTATTTTAAACTTTTCTCGTCGTTAGCAACATTCATTAATGTGCCAGATAAAACAAAACTTGGTCTAATTAAAATTGGAAAGCCAATTTCTTTAACAAATTGCTTTACTTCTTTCATATTGGTAGCAGATGTCCATCTTGGTTGGTCTATATCAAGCTTATCTAATATGGCTGAAAATACTTGTCTGTTTTCGGCTTTATCAACTGTTTTTGCACTATGCCCGAGAATTTTTATGCCACAATAATCTAACGGCATAATTAAATTGTTAGGGTTTTGCCCCCCCATACTGGCTATTACACCTTTATGATTGGTTTCTTTATCAAGAATATCTAACACTCTTTCTAGGGTAAGTTCTTCGAAGTATAAGCGGTCTGATGAATTAAAATCTGTAGATACAGTTTCTGGATTACAATTTATTATCACACTATCGGTATTTTTTTCGTTTTCTTTGAAATATTTGGATGTCATAACACTACACCAGTCAAATTCCAAGCTACTACCAATTCTATAACTTCCGCTACCTAAGGTTATAATGCTTTTATTTTTACCTATTTTAACATCGTCGTGTGTGCCAGCATAACTCATATATAAGTAGTTAGAATTTGTTGGATATTCTGCAGAGGTTGTATCTATTTTTTTGATGCAAGGTACTATATTTAATTTTTGTCTTAACTTTCTTACACCAAGTGATAATTTTTGTATTTCTTTATAACCAAATCGTTTTTTTGGTAAGGCAGAACTTAATGCTATTTTGACAATTTGCATGTCCGAAAAACCCAACTTCTTTAAATGTAATAAGTACCTACTTTCAACACAACTAAACATTTTGTAAATATCTTGTTCGGTTGGGTTTTTCGGACATTTTACACCTTTAAAGAACTTTTTAATTTTAACTTCTGTATGTGCAATTCTTTGTATATTTGTTAAAAACCATTTTTCTATTTTGGTATGTTTGTAAATTTCGTCAACGCTCATTCTTCTTTTAAAAAGTTCGTATATAGCAAATGGTCTTAGATTAGAAGGTTCTTGTAATTCGTCGATTAAATCTTGCTTTTTCAAATTTTCAAACTCTTCTAAATTTATGCCAAGTTCATTTTCGTTTACCATTCTTATAGCTTTTTGGAAAGTTTCACAAAAGTTTCTACCAATAGCCATAACTTCGCCAACACTTTTCATTTGTGTGCCAAGTTTTTTGGAAACGCCTGTAAACTTTTTCAAATCCCAGCGAGGTATTTTAACGGTAATATAATCTAGCGAAGGTTCAAAAAATGCTGATGTTGTTTTTGTTACAGGATTTTTAAGTTCAAGTAAATCAAAACCCATAACAAGTTTCGCTGCAATATATGCAATCGGATAACCAGTCGCTTTACTTGCCAAAGCTGATGAACGGGAAAGTCGTGCGTTCATTTCTATTACAAAAAAGTCAAGAGATTTTGGGTCTAATGCGAACTGAACATTACACTCGCCCACAATGTCTAGCGAGTTTACAATTTTTATACAAGCATCTCTTAATACTTGATATTCTTGATTATTTATCGTCTGTGATGGTGCTACAACAATAGAGTCGCCAGTATGGATACCCATAGGATCCATATTTTCCATATTACAAATTGTTATGCTATTGCCAGAAGCATCTCGCATAACTTCGTATTCAATTTCTTTCCAACCACGAAGATCTTTTTCTATTAATAATTGTGGAGATTTAGTTAATGCGGCATGTGCATTATCTGCCATTTCTGTTTTGTTTTTAGAAAATCCACTACCAAGCCCACCTAAAGTAAAGGCAGCCCTCATCATCACAGGATAGCCGATATCATCTGCTCTTTTAAGTGCATCTTTAACCGTGTCTACTGCATAACTTGGAGCGATTGGGATATCAATTTTTCGCATTGCTTTTGCAAACATATCCCTATCTTCTGTCATTTCGAGGGTAGAAATTTCTGTACCTAAAACTTTTACACCATATTTTTTGAAAACACCTTTTTTATCAAGTTCTATCACACAATTTAAGGAGGTTTGCCCGCCGAAACTGGATACTAATGCGGTAGGTTTTTCTTTTTTGATGACCTTTTCTATCCAATGGGGTGTTATGGGGTATAAATAAACTTTTTTATTTTTACCTTTATTAGTTTGGACGCTGGCAATATTAGGATTGACGATTATAACTTCAAGCCCTTCTTCTTCTAGAGCTTTGACGGCTTGAGAGCCGGAATAATCAAATTCGCCTGCTTGACCGATTGATAAAGCACCAGAACCAAGCAAAATTACTTTTTGTTTTTTCTTAGATTTCATTTTCAAAAATTTATGTAATGGCATAATGTTTTGTTTCCTCTTACTTTCCCCCTTTCGTAAAGGGGGTGTTTTTCTATGGTTATTAAAACCCTCCCCTGCTTCGCAGGTACTCCCTTTACAAAAGGGAGAAAAAATATTAACTTTATCTTATTTCCCCCTTTCGTAAAGGGGGTGATATTTGTGTTAACAAATATCGGGGGTTTTAATGTTTTAGTTTAGTATAAAGTTTTTCTAAAACCCCATTCAAATTTTTTCTTATGTCTAGATTCGAAAATCTTAAAACTTTTATTCCTTGTTCTTTTAAAAAATTATCTCGTTTTATATCTTCTTTTTCTTTATTATCTCTAAAGTGATGTCCACCATCTAGTTCTATAACTAATTTATATTCGCTACAATAAAAATCTACTATATAGTTTCCAATTACTTTTTGCCGAGAGAAAAATGCATTTTTAATTTTTTTGGATTTTATTTTTGACCATAAAATTATTTCTTCTTCGGTCATATTGTTTCTTAAATTTCTAGAAATATTTTTTAAATTTCTATTATATTCAAGCATTAAAACCCTCGTCTTTTTTCTTATTTTCCCCCTTTCGTAAAGGGGGTGGCATTTGCTTTTGCAAATGACGGGGGTTTTATATTTCGAAACATTAAAACCCTCCGCACTTCGTGTCGGCTCCCTTTACTAAAGGGAGAAAAATACAATTTACTTCTTTTTTCTTTTTTTACATTCGTTACAAAATTCTGTAATTATCCAGCCGGTGTCGTTTGGCCCGCTGGATGCTTCTGGGTGAAATTGTACACCTCTAAAATATTTTTTAGTATTATAAATACCTTCAATACTGCCGTCGTTCGCATTTAAAAACCATGCTTTCCAATTTGGTTTCATACTGCCCGGTTTTATTGCATAACTATGATTTTGGCTAGTCATATATGCTCGTTTGTTCGTCGTATTATACACCGGTTGATTATGTCCACGATGTCCGTATCCTATTCGATATGTTTTCGCACCGCTAGCCAAAGCAAGTATTTGATGTCCTAAACAAATCCCTAAAATCGGCACATCACCTTTTAATAATGTTTTTACTCTTTCATTTAAATCGCCAGTATTATTTGGTTCACCCGGTCCGTTAGAAAGTAGCCAGCCGTCGGCTTTTACTTTACTAAAATCTGCGTCCCATGGAACTACGGTAACTTTACAATCTTCTTTAACTAAATTTCTTATGATATTCCATTTTACACCGCAATCCACCAAAGCGATATTGGTTTTTCCTTTACCAATTACTTTTATTTTTTTTGTAGAAACACTCGGCAACATATTTTGTGCCGACGGATTATTATACCCGCCTTTCGCGGTTTCTTTCTGATATGGATATTTAATTATTTCTTTTTTTATTTCTGGTTTTTCTGGCACGATTCTGCCAAAAAGTGGTTTTTTGCTTCTTATAATTTGCACCAGATGTCTGGTATCTAAACCTGCTATACCGGGGATATTTTCTTTTTTCATCCACTCGTCTAGCGAGGTGCCACCGTGGTGATGGAAACAATCAGCAAAATCTGTGGATACAATTATCCCTTGAGTTTTGATACTAGAACTTTCATAACCGACAGACTTTTCAGACAAAATAAAATCCCCACCTTTTTTAGCGGGGATTCCATAATTTCCGATTAATGCAAAACTGAAAACTAGTATTTGTCCTAAATAGGACGGGTCTGTCATACTTTCTGCGTAGCCGACCATACCAGTTGTAAAAACCATTTCGCCACTTGTTGGCACTGATGCACCGATAAGTCTGCCTTCCAATCTTTCTCCGTTAGAAAGTTCCAAATAAGCTTTTTTATATTTGTGTGTTAAGGTTTTCAAGACTTTTCTCCTAAAAAACTATATGAAAGGTATTTTTAATATTATATAATATTTTTTTATAAATTAATATTATTAAAGGATCTCCCAATGACAAAAAAACATTCCATAAAAGAACCAATTATATTTTTACTCTGTTTTGCTTTACTTTTCACCCCTCTAGCACATATTATGGGTATGAAAAATCTGTTCTCTTCCATAATGAACACAGCACACGATTTACTTTTAAATACAGTATTTTATTTAATGGCAATTATCGTACTAACTTCAGCATTTGGTGCATTGTTAGTTGAATTTGGCATTGTACGATTGCTTGAAAAAATATTTAAACCACTTATGAAACCTTTATTTAACTTACCAGGTGTTGCAAGTTTGGGTGCTTTAATGACATTTTTATCTGACAACCCAGCAATTGTATCCCTTGCCAATGATAAAAACTTTAGAAACTATTTTAAAAAATATCAATTAGTTTCTTTAACCAACTTCGGTACAGCTTTTGGTATGGGACTTATTGTTATAACTTTTGTGATAGGACAAGGCTTTTATATGTCTGCATTAGTCGGCTTTTTTGGAGCGGTGGTAGGGTCTATAGTATCTACCCGTTTAATGCAAAATTTATCCGTAAGGATTTACCAGAAAATGCTGTGGCAAATTTATTCAAAAAAGCCGACGAAGATAAAATAGATTTACAAGAACGAAAAGGTAGTGGTTTCCAGCGATTTCTAAATGCTATTTTAGACGGCGGTAAACAAGGAGTGGATTTGGGCTTAGCAATTATCCCCGGTGTTTTAATAATAACAACCTTTGTTATGACAATTAGTTTCGGTGCTAAAGACCCTTCAATCGGCTACCAAGGTATCGCTTACGAAGGTGTGCCTATGCTTCCTTATATTGTCGGGTTTATCAATTATCCGTTCAAAATATTATTTGGATTTACTAACCCAGAAGCAATCGCATTTCCTATAACCGCACTTGGTAGTGTTGGTGCTTCACTTGGCTTAATTCCTACATTCTTAGCTAAGGGGATTATCGGCGGGAAAGAGATAGCCGTTTTCACTGCTATGGGTATGTGCTGGAGCGGTTATTTAAGCACACATTCTGCTATGTTAGATGCTTTAAAATTTAGGAATTTAATATCCAAAGCATTAATTTCTCATACAATTGGTGGGATATGTGCAGGTGTTTTTGCACATTGGGTATTTGTATTAGTTACTAAAATATTTTAAAGGTCTGTGAGTTTGAATTCTAAAACTAATTTTGGGAAAATGGCATCTTGATAAACCATTTCTATTGGTAAGGTATTTTCGTATTTATTAAAAAACATTTCACCCTTTATTCTTGCTTGATGAGTGTATTCCATTTTAAATGGCAATGGCTCGTACTTTTTGTGATAGTAATATAAAAAACCATCTTCAATTGTAAATTTCTGTGTAAACATTTTTTTAGCGTAATAATCGTTTTTTAAATTTGTTGGCGGAAATAGTAAATAGGTGACTATCATTTCAAACCGTTGTGCTATATAGTCTTCGTATTCTGGGGATATATATGTTAAAGAGAAACTTCCATTGGTAAAATTGCCGTCTAGCACTTTTGAACCATATTCATTAATAGCAACCACTCGTTTAACAGATGGACTTTGAGTTTTTATTATGAAATGAAAATTAAAATCCTGTTTATCCCAGACAAACTTGCCTTCGTATATTAATTTTTCACCTACTGGCACAGATATTTGTGGTAAAATCCTCTCGGCTGAAAATATATTATACTCCTTGTCCTTCTTTTCTAAAGAAGAACAAGCGGTTAACACCAAAATTGATATGCTCAAAATAATAAGTTTTTTCATATCGCCATCCTGTGTCATCCTGAAAAAACCTTTAGTCCTGAACTTGTTTCAGGATCTCTTTCAGGATCTTTCTAATAAGATGCTGAACTAAATTCAGCATGACAATAATGAGTATCTATAAAATTTTTTGTTCCCTACTACCCTTATTTTTATATAATAAATAACATGGAATATACAAGTAGATTATATCTTTTTACAATAGCATTGTCTTTCTTAATATCAGCTTTGATAGCTTTATTAGGAAGGAAACCGCTAGGTAAATATTTATTAGATACCCCATATGGTATAAAAAACCATTCAAACCCTGTACCATTAATTGGTGGTATACAAATTGCTATCGCATTCTTCATCACACTTACTTTAATTAGATATTTAACAAATTTTCCAACTGGCACACTTCATAGTTTAAGAGGATTATTCTTAGGTGGTGGCGTAATATTTATTTCTATGTTGATAGACGACATCAAAAAACCCAAAGGTTTGCATTATAGCTTAAAGTTCGCACTTCAGATTGCGGCGGCTCTTATGCTAATCTTCTACGACATAAAAATAAAGTTTATAGAGCCGCCGCTATTAGCAAACCTAATAACAGTATTATGGGTAATTGGTGTGACCAATGCTTTCAATATTATAGATATATTAGATGGTTTCTCTGCCACTATCGCCCTAATAGCTGCGGGTGTATTTATATTCATAGCATTTCCTTATAACTTTATATATGTAGCACTTGTTTGTTGCGCTCTTATTGGCGGTATTTTGGGCTTTTTACCATTTAATTTATCTAAGCAGAAAAAAATATTTTTAGGCGATAGTGGCAGTATGTTTTTAGGTTTTATATTGGCTGCCGTATCTTTAGGAGCATCTTACACAGGCATTAACAAAATTGCTGTTTTAAGCCCACTATTTATATTCGCCGTGCCTTTGTTTGATACTTTATTTGTATCTTTAATGAGGATTAAAAAAGGCAAATCCCCCTTTAAAGGTAGCGACGACCATTATGCAATTCGTCTTCGTAAAAAATTTAATTTCACAAATACACAAACCTTAGTTTATAGTTGCCTTGTTGGTGCTATTTATAGTTTTTTTGTAATATGGGCATCTCGTATAAATTTAAAATGGGCATTGATTATCTATGCTGTAATTTTAATAGATATGGGTTTTGCATTTTTATGGTTTAACAAAATGGAGCCAGATATTCATAATGAATAACAATGTAATCATAGGTGGCGGGCTATCTGGTTTGAGTTTGGCTTATCACTTAAAAAATTTGAAGAAAGATTATTTGGTTTTAGAAAAGTCCTCTAATTTAGGTGGACTTTGCTCGTCTATAATACAAGATGGTTTCACCTTTGATTATTCAGGACACTTACTACATATAAAAAGCAAATATACACTAGATTTGATGGGTAAATTGCTTGGTAAAAATATCAATCGAATAAAGCGAGATGCCTGGGTTTATATGCAAGATACTTTCGTACCATTCCCATTCCAAACTCATTTGTATGGGCTCAAAAAAGAGATTGCTAGCGAATGTGTGTCGGAACTTTTAATTGCCTATAAAAAAGATTTGGATAGAACTCAGTTGGATAGTTTTAAAACTTGGGCGACGGCTAATTTTGGTAATGGAATTTGTAAATATTTTATGTTTCCATACAATCAAAAGTTATGGGGCGATCTTGATAATTTGACTGCAGAATGGTGTGGCAAGTTTATGCCAAATGTTAATTTGGAAGATATTGTTAAAGGTGCATATTCCAACAGCAAAAAAGCTTTTGGTTATAACTCTTATTTTTTTTATCCGAAAACTGGCGGTTGCCAAACTATTGTGGATAGTTTTGTGAAAAAATTAAATAAAAATAATATAAAAACTAATTATGAAATAAAAAAAATAAATATAAAAAACAAAACACTAAATGGCGAAATTAAATACAAAAACTTGATATCAACAATGCCACTTAAAACTTTATTAGCACGGGTGGAAGATTTACCCGCAAAATATCGTGCTTTTGAGCGAAAGCTCAAAAGCAACACGGTTTTTGTATTTAATTTCGCTATCAACAGAGAAGTTAAACCTGCTAAACATTGGATATACTTTCCAGAGGATAAACATTGTTTTTATAGGATAGGTTTCCAAAGCAGTTTTTCGTCCGCTAATGCACCAAAAGGCACGACAAGTTTTTATGTAGAAGTTTCTGCTAAAACGAATAAAGGTTTGGAGCAAAAGATAATTAAACAGATGCAAGAAATTGGCATTTTGGAAAAGCAAGACAAAGTTCTCACAAAGCTTTGGTTAAAAATGGAACCTGCATATTGCATATATAATAAGGATAGGGAAAAGATTGTACCAGAAATTATTTCGTATTTAGAAACCCGTGGCATCTACACCACCGGCAGGTATGGAAACTGGGAATACAGCTTTATGGAAAAGAGTATTTTAGATAGCAAAACACTTGCAAAAACTTTATAATTATTGCTTATTTAGTTCTTCAAATATTTTAGATTTAAAAGAATTTATAGACCAATCTTCCTTGATTTTTTTATCTAACATATCCCCTTCCTCACCAGCTTGTAATATGATAAACTTTTCGTTATCAAAAACTATTTTATGATATTTCTTGCCTTCTTTTTCAAGAGGAGTTTCAAAAGCTTTTAAAACATCTTTAAATTCCACAATTTTAATACTATTAATTTCGTCCACAATTTTATGCTCTGCCCAATCATAACCTTTATTCTGTTTAATAGGTAGTACATTTACTGCTTTAACTATTTCTTTTCTTTCTTCAGTAGGATAAGAACCCTCATCACTACCATAATAATTAAATGTAAGCTTAGTAAAACAAACTCCACTTTTCATACAAAAAACTGGTTGTTCGTTAAATATAGGACCCGGACAAGTCGTTTGAAGTTTTCCCAATTTCACATCAATATTTTGTTTTTCTCCATTTCTTATGATACTTAAAGATGCAGAATCGCCAATTTGTTTGTTTTTTATATGATATCTAAACAATACTCTATCACCAAATGGTCCTTCTATTGTGCCGTTATTAGCTATATTAATATTGTCTATATGCGTTATTATGTCTCCCTCTTGTAATTCATAATTATCTAGCGAGCATAACTCCTCTACAAACACACCAGTATCTTCTTTGCCCATTTTCAACTCTTTACGAACTTGTTCGGAAATTAAATCATAAGTTTTAATATTTATAAAAGGCACTCCATCATAAGAACCATCTTCAATATCTTTGAAAAATCGTTGTATTGTATTTATTGTTATAGAATGCCCAACTGTGCCTTCTTTCGCTCCTTGAAAAGCTATACCTACAACTTTATTATTTTTTTGATTTATAACAGGTCCACCACTGTTTCCCGGATGTACTATGGCAGAAATTACCATTGCTAATGTTCTATATTGCTCTCGCTGTTCCATATTTGCAACTTTTCTATATTCATATCTTGAAACTTTACCAGAAAGTATTTTTAGATTATCTCCATAATTTGGAAAACCTAATAAAGTTATCGGCATTTCTTTGGTTGGTAAGTTTTTGTCAAAATCAAAAAAGGGTGTGTTTTTGAAAAATTCTTTTTCGGCTTTTGGGTCTGATAATTTTAATAATGCTATATCAATATCGTTTGCAATAAATTCTACTTGAAACTCAAATTGTTTTGCTTGATTATGTTTATTCGCATAAATAGATATATAATTTTTTATCACATGAGCATTTGTAATAATTCTAGGTTGTCCTTGCCATTTAATAATAAACCCTGTTCCTCTCTTACTCTCATCATATTTTTTTGACCAATAAGGAACAATATACTCATAATTTGCCGTTTTTCTTAAAACCTTTACCACCCCACTAGATATATCTTGAGCATTACCTATTGAAATGAATGATAAAAGAAATATGATAATCATTAAAAATTTTATATTTTTCATTTTGTTTTTCTCCTGATTTAAATTACACAACTATATTTTAACTGTTAACCCGTTTTCTCACAAGGTACTTTAGTACTAGTTGCATATGGTACTTTAGTACTATATAAAAGCCCCGCAAGCATATGCTTGCGGGGCTATAAAACAGTCTTTTAAAATGAGATTGCCACAGGGCGAGAGGCTCGCCTCCCTAATTTTTTTGTTTTAAACTATTTCGATATTTCGCGAAATATCGAAATAGTTTGTGATTGCGAAAAATTGCGAAGCAATTTTGTGGTAATCTCAAAAAAAATTCTTCGCAATGACAAAAAATAAAACGGATTGGAATTTACTTTCCCCCTTTTGTAAAGGGGGTGATATTTGTGTTAACAAATATCGGGGGTTTTATTGTGTTTAAACTTTCTATATAACACTAGTTTTGCTAATGCTACATAACCACCTTAACATTAAAACCCTCCCCTGCTTCGCAGGTACTCCCTTTACAAAAGGGAGAAAATTTAATAAAAAAAGCCCCGCAAGCATATGCTTGCGGGGCTATAAAACAGTCTTTTAAAATGAGATTGCCACGCTCACTAAAGTTCGCTCGCAATGACAAAAAATAAAACGGATTGGAATTTACGAGTATTTTGTGATAAATTTTTATTTTCTTTGCGACGACTAGTCCGTTCAGCGAATACTGCGAAGCAGTAGCGGGACTTTAGGAAGTAAAAAAATAAAAATTTAGCCAAAAGACGAAGTAAAATTATTACTTTTCCATTATATATTTACCATCTTTCAAATACATCGGTTCGCCGTCTACTAACCAAATGGCATTGGCATCTGTGGTAATAATCTTCCCTAAATTCTTAGGATCTTTTGCTTGATGAAATCTCAAATAAGCTTTATCACCCTCGATACCTACAACTTCAAGTTTACCCATATCGCAAGATAGGGAATATCTAAATCTTTTATTTATACCACTCATAGTTCGTTTTGTAGCTTCGACAATTTCGTAACCTTCTTTAAATGTAGTCACAAATTTTTGATTGCCTTCCACCGGTCTACAATGAAACATATAATACGGATTTATATTGCAACGGGACATTTTTTGATACATTTCCATCAAAATTTTAGAGTCCGCATTTAAAGTTTTGAGTAATGGACTTTGTGCTAAAAAGAAATATTTACCTTTAGAAGTTATCTCGCACAATTCTTTTGAAACTTCTTCGGGCTTGATTATATGAAGTATAAAATATACCACTTTGGTGGATAATTCTATAAGCTCTTTCATTTCGTAATATAATTCTGGCTGATGAACCATCGCTCTTGTACCAAAACGAATGGAAATGATATGATCCATTTTATTAATTTCAGAAATCATATATCTTAAGCTTTCTTTATCTGCCAAAAAGCTATCGCCACCGGTAAAAAGTATGCTTCTAAGTTCTGGATGATTTTTAGCATATTTGACAACTTCTTTAGGATCTGCAATTTTATCTTTTTCAAGTCTTTTATCTTGAAATAGACGCCCTCTAAAACACCATTCACAAATTTTTAGACATTCTTCAGAAGATATTACCACAAGTGTAGGTTCATATTTATGTTGCATTCCCTCGCCTACATAATTGGATTCTTCATTAGCTACATCAAATTCTCTATCTACCATTTTAAAAAACTCCCATTTTTTGGTCTTCCCCATATTTTAACATATCTACCCTATTAGTACAAGTTGGTTAGAGAGGATTATGCCGTAATATCAAACTTTCGCCATTTGTTGGAATAAAAACGAATTGTCATCACTAAGCCAAGCAAAAAGACATATATACAACCACATATCCACATATTTTGAACCGATGGAGCATATTTACTTATTAAATATGCACACGGTACGAAAAATAACCACGAACAGAGAATCATCCACTTCATATGGTATCTTGTATCCCCCGCCCCGCGAATGGCATGACCAAATACTATAAAAAATACGTCAAACACTATAAATAGTGCGATAATTTTCATTAGCGGATATGCAGTTGATAATATCATCTGCATATCCGCAGACCGATTTTTCATACCAATTGCAAAAAAGTCCACAAACCAGTTAGGGAATAGCCAAAACAGAACACCTATCGATAAAGCATACCCTATAGCTATTTTAAATGTACTTATAGCCGCCTTAGCAGAGATATCTGGCATTTTCCTACCCATATACTGACCGACCAGTGTTTCACCCGCTATAGCCAATCCCAAAACTGGCATAAATACTAACATTTCTATGGCTATTAATATATTACTTGCCGCCAAAGAAATTTTGTCGATATTTCCTATTAAAAACACAAAAACCGAAAATGCCAGAATGTCTAAACAAAAACTCACTCCGCTTGGTACACCAAATTTTACAAGCCGTTTGAAAGCTGGATAATAAAAACCGAATAATCTGCTAGTTTTGAATATTTTTCTATTTTTTTCTGAAAATATTATTACAAGATAAATTATAAGTATGACGACATTCCCAAAAATGGTACTCCAAGCTGCACCCTTGATACCCATCACAGGAAAACCAGCTTTACCAAAAATCATAAGATAGGCAAATAAAATATTCACCATATTACCAATAACATTCGCCCACATAGTGATTTTAGTTTTACCCTGTCCCGTAAAAAAGCTAGCAAGTGCATGGTTGATAACAATTAATCCACCAAATAAATTTAAGATTAGGAAATATTGCTTTTCCATTATTTTTACAATTTCTGCATGATTGGTACTACCGAGTATCCACATACCAATTGGTGTAAAAGCTAAAATTATCAAGGTGGATAAAAACCCAACAAAAACACCCTGCCACAAAGAAACAGACATTGATGCAAATTTTTTCTTCCCAAAATATTGAGCCACAAAAACATTTGAATACATTGCAATTCCCATAAACAAAGCAATAATTGTAAAGGAAAGTATCCCTGCAGGTATGATAGCTGCAAGAGCATCTGGATGAAACCATGCAAGCATAGATCTATCTACAAACTGCATAATGGTGTAGGAAGATGTATTGATTATCAGAGGATAAGCAATTAGCCAAACCTCTTTTATCCCCCCGGGGTTTTTAAATTCTGACACAAAATTATTTTCTTTCATATCATTCTATTTTACTATAATTTAAGTATGAAAACTTTTACAAAAAATTTAAGAAGATTTTTAAATGCAACTTCTAGCATACTCGCACAAATTGGTTTTCCGACCAAAAAACGAGGCATTTATACCCCGTATTATTATGCTGATAAAGTCAAAACACCAGATTATATTTATCCGCTTGGCTGGCTTGTGAAGATTTTAGATAGCAAAAAAAGCGAATATAAAAGTTTGGTGGAAAATTGCGAAAAATATTTATCGCAATTTTCTAAGTTCGAAAAAGGTAGTAAAAGCGAACCACTAAAACCTCGCTTAAACCAAGATTGGTTTTCTGGGCTGGACGCTTTTTTTGCATATTCTTTTGTAAGGCACTATAAACCAAAACGGGTAATAGAAATCGGCGGTGGACATAGCACCTACTTTTTATCACAAGCTATCAAAGACGAAAATTTGGATTGTCATTTTACATCAATAAATCCCCGCAAAATTAAAAAAGTAGACGAAACTTGTGATATATTTTATGAAGCTACTTTGGACGAAGTGCCAATCCAAATTTTCGATAAATTAAAGAAGAACGATATATTATTTATAGATGCCAGTCATTTATTTAGAAAAGGTACGGATTTGGAAATTATTTTTATGCACATATTACCAAATCTAAAATCTGGGGTAATAATTCAATTTCACGATATTTTTTTACCAGAGAATTATCCTGATGACACGAACTGGAATTGGTGGAATTTTGACGAACAATATTATTTAGCGACACTTTTGCAAGGCGGGCAGTACGAAGCAATAATGCCTGTTTATCATATAAAAGATACAATGTTAAAAGATTTAAATATCAAATGTCATTCACGGGCAGACGAAAGCAGTTTTTGGATAATCAAGAAATAAAAAAACCTATTAAATTAATGTGGATAATAAAAAAGCATTCTACCAAAAACTATCATCTTATCCTTTTTAGAGATATACACTGAATAATAAGAATTAGGACATTTGATATTTATAGTTACTTTATCTTCGTTTGCACTAATCGTACGACTCACATTAATATACTCTATTTTGCCTTCCTTTTTAAATTGTTCTTCTAGTTCATCATATTTATCTGAATAAAGAACAATTGTCTTATTATCTAGCAAATCTTTAACCGGTTTGTCATAGATAGTATCACTAAATATGGTATGTACAATATTAAATATTGTTTCTCTCGCAGTAAATTCAAACTCCCATGCTTCTGTATCCCATTTTTTTGGAATAATAGTAGTAAAATCTTTCAGTTCTGGATTATGTTCTCCTAATATTTTTGGTATTTCTAATTCTATATTATTGAGATTATCTTCTCTCTCTTTAAATTCCATTTTTTTATTTACCATATGTGTTTGTAAATGTACGAGCAATTCAAAAGCAGGAACAACTTGAGCTTTTGCAATATCTGAAAACATTATGACTAACATAACAGCTAGTACTATATTTATTATTCTTTTCATTGGGGTTCTCCTCTTTTCAAAACAATATCTTACGATACAGGTATATTTTAGCACCTGCTCCCTTTCCGCACAAGACCCAAAAGTACTAGTTTTAATTAGTGCTTTAGTACTAGAAATGTTATAATTTGAAAATATAAAAATAAACAAAAGGAAAAAAATATGGAAAATATTCAGGTAGAAAAAAAGACTTGGCTAAATAAATTACTAGACTTTTTAGAATATACAGGAAATAAACTTCCACACCCAGTAACGCTATTTTTTGGCTTTGCTGTAATAATTGTAATAGCTTCTTTTATAACAGCTCAATTAGGTTTATCTGTTACGCATCCTTCAACAGGCGAAATTATTCACCCTGTAAATTTATTAAGTGTAGATGGCTTACATAGAATAATATTAGGTATGGTAAAAAACTTTACTGGTTTTGCTCCTTTAGGTGTGGTTATCGTCGCATTATTAGGTATTACCATTGCAGAATATTCTGGCTTTATAAGTGCAATTTTAAAACTTTTAATTACATCTGCCCCTAAACTTTTAATAACAGCTTCAATAGTTTTCTGTGGTGTAATGTCTAACATAGCGACAAGTGTTGGTTATGTTTTGGTTATCCCACTTGGTGCAATTATATTTTTAAGTATCAAAAGACATCCGCTTGTTGGTATGGCAGCAGCTTTTGCTGGTGTTAGTGGCGGTTATAGTGCCAACTTAGTGCTTGGTACAGCAGACCCTTTACTTGCAGGTATTTCAGAAGAGGCAGCAAAAATTGTAGACCCTTCTTACTTAGTTAGCCCAGCATGTAATTGGTTCTTTTTATTTGCATCAGCTTTTGTAATAACAGCACTTGGTACTTGGGTGACAGAAAAAATTGTCGCACCTCGTTTCAAAAAATACGAAGGCGAACATAAAGAAGAATTAACACCTATAACAAAAGAAGAGAAAAAAGGTTTGTGGTGGTCTTTATGGACATTTTTAGTTTTTGTAGCACTTATTTTATGGGGCATACTCCCCGTAGATGGTTTTTTAAGAGGAGCAGGTGGCGATGTTTTACACTCCCCTCTATTTAAAGGTGTTGTGCCATTTATTTTTATTATTGCAATTTCCATAGGTATTGCTTACGGACTTGGCGCAGGCACTATTAAAAATGATAAGGATGTTATTAAAGGTATGAGTAAAGGTATATCCACATTATCTGGATATATCGTGCTTGTATTTTTCGCAGCACAATTTGTCGCATTTTTTAAGTGGAGTAATATTGGTTTAATTATTGCAGTTAATGGTGCAACCTTTTTATCTGCATTAAATTTACCAACCATTCCTTTATTAATAGCATTTGTTTTATTTTCTGCTATCATAAATATGTTTATGGGTAGCGCGAGTGCGAAATGGGTAATTTTAGCACCCGTATTTATACCAATGCTTATGTTAGTTGGATATACCCCAGAAATCACTCAGCTTGCATACAGAATTGGCGATAGCGCAACCAACTTAATATCCCCTATGATGAGCTATTTCGCCTTGATAGTAGCATTCTTTGCAAAATATGACGAAAAGGCAGGTATAGGTACGCTTATAGCTACGATGATTCCTTATAGTATAGTATTCCTAATAGGCTGGAGCATTATGTTTGCTATTTGGATATGGTTTGGCTTACCAATTGGTCCTGGTTCAGAAATCTTTTTAGCTCACTAACATTTAATATGCACTGTTTTTTTGCGGGCATCGTTTTAAGATGCCCGCATTTTTGTTATAATTTAATAATAATCAAACTTTCAGGAGCAACACTATGTCAGAACGACCAATGTTTATGGAACTAAAACCAAAAAACCCTATTAAAGCACTTCGCGGAAATAAACTAAGATGTAAAACTTGGGAAGCAGAAGCAGCGTTAAGAATGATGGAAAATAATCTAGACCCAGAAGTCGCACTTATCCCCGAACAACTTATAGTATACGGTGGAGCAGGACGGGCTTGCAGAAACTGGAAAGAATATCACAATATCGTCAAAGCCCTAATTGAATTAGAGGCAGATGAAACACTTTTGATACAATCTGGTAAACCAGTTGGCGTGGTAAAAACTCACACATACAGTCCACGAGTTTTAATCGCAAACAGCAATATCGTTCCCGCATGGAGTACTGCAGACAATTTTGAAAAATACGATTTAATGGGCTTAACGATGTACGGACAAATGACAGCAGGTAGCTGGATTTATATTGGCACACAAGGGATTTTACAAGGCACATATCAAACATTCGCAGCGATTGCCGATAAACATTTTAACGGCTCACTCGCAGGCACTTGGAGTGTTAGCGGTGGACTTGGTGGTATGAGCGGTGCTCAGCCATTAAGTGTCACAATGAACGGTGGTGTGATAATAAATATTGAAGCCGATTTTGATAGAACCAAAAGAAAATTAGACGAAAAATTTATCGACACGATGACCGAAAGTTTTGACGAAGCAATAAGTTTAATGAAAAAAGCTGTTGCAGAAAAGAAACCACTTTCGATTGGTTTAGTTGGCAATTGTGCCGATGTTTTACCAAGAATGGTCAAAGAAAATTTGATACCAGATATAGTGACCGATCAAACATCAGCACACGATTTATTGGACTATGTCCCTCTCGGCGATTTCAAACAGATGCAAGAACTTAAAAAAACCAATTCCAAAGAATATAAAAAACAAAGTTTAGAAGCGATTAAATTACATACTCAAGCAATTATTGATATGCAAACAAAAGGTTCAATCGCTTTTGATTATGGTAATAATTTACGAGGTCAAGCAGAACTTGGTGGCTTAAAAGTTCGTGACGAAAAAGGCGACTTTTTATATCCGGGTTTTGTGCCGGCATATATTCGCCCACTTTTCTGCGAAGGTCGTGGACCTTACAGATGGGCTGCATTATCTGGCGAAATGTCAGACATTGATAGACTTGACGAATTAGTTTTAGAAATGTTCCCAGACGACGAAATTTTGACACGATGGATAAAAGTCGCAAGAAAACAAGTACCACAGATTGGATTGCCAAATCGAGTTGCATGGCTTGGGCTTGGCGATAGGGATAGATTTGCAATTAGAGCAAACGAACTTGTAAAATCAGGCGAACTGAAAGCACCAATAGTTTTTGGTCGCGATCATTTAGATTGCGGTTCGGTGGCGTCACCGAACCGCGAAACCGAGGCGATGAAAGACGGCAGTGATGCAATTGCAGACTGGCCTTTGTTAAATGCTTTAACTTCCACAGCCGGCGGAGCTGATTGGGTATCCATACATAATGGTGGTGGTGTAGGTATAGGATATTCGACACATACAGGTCAGGTAATTGTAGCGACTGGCGAGGATAGTAAAATTCCACAGCTTAAAGCTGTTTTGACGAATGATCCGATGATGGGTGTATTCCGACATGCAGATGCAGGATATGAAGAAGCGATAGAATTCGCTAAAAAGATGAATGTTAAAATACCAAGTTTAGAAAAATAAAATCTATTTCCTCTCCCTCATTTTTAGGGAGAGGATTAAGGTGAGGGTAAAAGTTTCCTTTACTTATAAAATAAGTTGTTTTCATAAAATGAGATTGCCACGGAATTCTAACGAATTCCTCGCAATGACAAAAAGAATTTAGGAGAAAAATAAAATGTCAAAAAAAATTGTAGAATGTGTTCCTAACATTTCAGAAGGTAGAGACAAGGCAGTTATAAATGCAGTGGTCGATGCCATTAAAAATTCAGGTGATGTCAATGTCGTAGATGTTGACCCCGGTTATGATACCAATAGAACAGTCATAACAATTGTGGGCGAAAAAGCTCCCGTTTTTGAAGCAGCTTATGCTTGTATCAAAAAATCCCAAGAGCTTATTGATATGTCAAAACATTCTGGCGCACACCCAAGACAGGGTTGTACCGATGTCTGTCCGTTTGTGCCAGTCTCGGGAATAACTATGGACGAATGTGCTAAAATGGCTAAAGATCTTGGCGAAAGAGTAGGTAGCGAATTAGGTATACCAGTCTATTTATATGGTGCTGCTGCAAGTTCTAAAGATCGCCAAAATCTGGCGTTTGTCAGAAAGGGTGAATATGAAGCGTTGTCAACAAAGATGTCAACCCTCGTGCCAGATTTTGGCACTAAAAAATTTGATGATATCGCAAAAAAGTCAGGAGCTGTAAATATTTCAGCAAGAGATTTTTTAATTGCATATAATATCAACCTAAACACTCGTGATGTTGCCATTGCAAAAGACATTGCCTTTTCCATAAGAGAAGCAGGCAGAGCAAAAAGAGATAAAGATAATAATATTATCCGAGACGAAAAAGGCAAAGCAGTAAAACTACCCGGTTTATTAAAAGGTGTAAAAGGGATTGGTTGGTATATCGAGGAATATGGCATTGCACAATTATCTTTCAACCTAACAAATTATAAAGATGTTCCACTTTGGCAGTTATTTGAAACAGCCGTTAGCGAAGCTGAAAAACGAGGTGTTCGTGTGACAGGTAGCGAACTTGTCGGACTACTTCCAAAAGATTGTATTATGGAATGTGGCGCACATTTCTTAAAAAAAGCAAAGCGTTCAACAGGTGTGCCTGAAAGAGAATTAATGCATATTGCAATCAAATCTCTTGGGCTTGACGAAATTACAAAGTTTGATATCGATGAAAAAGTTATCGAATATAAAATCGCCAAAGCGGCACCGCTTGGTGATATGAAGTTGAAAGATTTTATCGACGAAGTTGGTAAAGACTCCCCCGCTCCAGGTGGTGGATCTGTTGCCGCTTTGGCAGGTGCAGTTGGTGCAGGACTTGGCTCAATGGTCGCAGCATTAACACCGGCAAAAAAAGGTTTTGAAAGCACTTTGGAATTGATGGATGATAAAGGCAAAAAACTTTCAGCACATTTAGAATTTTTGAAAAAAGCAATCGATGAAGATACAGATGCTTTTAATGATGTGATGTCAGCAATGCGAATGCCAAAAAAATCTGACGAAGATAAAAAAGTTAGAGACGAAGCAATTCAAGCAGGTTATAAAACAGCAACCTTAGTACCGTTTGCGACAGCAGAAAATTGTGTAGGACTAACCAAAGAACTGATTGAAGTTGCAGAAAAAGGCAACCCAGCTTCAGCATCCGATGTTGGTGTAGGTGCATTGATGGCATACTCTGGTTTTGAGAGTGCGATTTTGAATGTTGAGATTAATTTACCTAACATTACCGACGATAAATTTAAAAAAGAGTTACTAGGCAAAATTGATGGGTTGCGAGAGGAAATCATTCAAAATCGCGACAAAGTATTAGAAATAGTAAAATCTAAAATATAAATGAAAAAAATAAAAAATATTATAAATGAATTTGGAGCTTTTTTTCTACTAATACTATTAGTACTTGTGCTTTTAATTGCTTCAATTATTTTTTTTGATAGATATAATATTTATTCAATATTAAGCATACCGTTCTATATAATAGTATTAGTAGGCTTAATTGCATTATTAATTTATAGGAAAAAATAAATTTTGGCGTTTTCTCCCTTTCGTAAAGGGAGCCGACACGAAGTGCGGAGGGTTTTAATATTTCGAAACATAAAACCCCCGTCATTTGCAAAAGCAAATGCCACCCCCTTTTTGAAAGTGGGAAAATAAGAAAAAAAGAGGGTTTTAATGCTCGAATATAATAGAAACCTAAAAAATATTTCTAGAAATTTGAGAAATAATATGACCCCAGAAGAAATAATTTTATGGTCTAGAATAAAATCCAAAAAAGTTAAAAACGCATTTTTCTCTCGGCAAAAAGTAATAGGAAATTATATAGTAGACTTTTATTGTTATGAATTCAAATTAGTAATAGAACTTGACGGCGGACATCATTTCGAGCATAATAAAGAAAAACAAGACATAAAACGAGATAGTTTTCTAAAAGAAAAACAAATAAAAGTTTTAAGATTTTCAAATCTAGATATAAGAAAAAATTTGAATGGGGTTTTAGAAAAAATCTATAATGAATTGAAACATTAAAACCCCCGATTTTTCTTAACAGAAAAATCACCCCCTTTACTAAAGGGGGAAAGAGAAACAAATATGAAAAAAATAGATTCGCTAATAATTAATTCTTCAATGTTGATTACCCCCCTCGGCAAAACTGCTAAAACGGGTAAAGATGCTGGCGTTTTGAAACAAATCAAAAACGGTGCAGTCGCAATTAATGATGGTAAAATTTTAGAAGTTGGCACAACAGAAAAACTTACAAAAAAATATATAACCGAACAAACTATCGATGCTAAAAACGGCTTAATTATGCCAGGTTTTGTGGATTGTCATACCCACCTAGTATACGGCGGTTCTCGTGAAAACGAAATGGCAAAAACCTTAGCAGGCACACCGTATTTAAAAATTTTAAAAGATGGCGGTGGGATTCACAGTACTGTTAAAAAAACTAGAGAAGAAACAAGTTATGAGCTTGAAAATTCTGCAATGAAACGACTCGACTTGATGCTCGCACATGGTACAACAACCGCAGAAATTAAAACTGGCTACGGGCTTGAACCCGATACCGAAAAAAAACTTTTAAAAGTTATCAAGGCATTAAATGCAAAGTCTGAACTAGATATTGTTTCCACTTTCTTAGGCGCACATATCGTGCCAAAAGATATTCCAAGAGAGCAATATATCGACTGGTTATGCACAACAGCTCTAACAGAATTTAAAGACTTGGCAGAGTTTGTTGATATTTTCACAGAAGACAATGCCTACACCTTAGCCGAAACTAAAAAGATTTTACAAGCTAGCAAAACCGCTGGCTATAAAATAAAAATCCACGCTGGACAATTCAATGATTTAAAAGCCAGCGGTTTTGCCAGCGATTTGGGAGCTGTATCAATAGACCATTTAGAACACATTTCGGATAGTCAGCTTAAGACAATGTCAAAAAACAAGACCTGTGCGGTATTGATGCCGGGTGTTGTGTACTATTTAAATACAGGTAAATATGCTGATGCTCGTAAAATGCTCAAACTCGGCGTGCCAGTGGCATTAGCGACTGATTTCAATCCGGGATCATGTCCAAGTTTCAATATGCAATTTATAATCTCACTAGCATGTAAAGAAATGAAAATGACTATTGAAGAAGCAATAACATCAGCGACATTAAATAGTGCTTATGCAATTGATAGAGCAAAATATATTGGCTCGCTTGAAAAAGGCAAACAAGCAGACATAATAATTTTAGATATAGACAACCCGTGGAAGATACCATATCATTTCGGCGGAAATTTAGTAACAACCGTAATCAAAAATGGAGAACTAATATGAAAATTGTAAAGCAGAGCGAAGTAGTAAAACAAACAGTGGAAATGGAAGGTGTTAAAGGTGTCCAAAGGCAATTAATGATAGGCTCTAAAGACGGGGCTCCAAATTTTTCTTTTAGAATTTTTACAATTCATGGTAACGGACATACACCTTATCATACACACGAATTTGAACATGTAAACTATGCTCTGAAAGGTAAAGGATATATCGTCGATGCAGATGGTAATGAAAACGAATTTAATGAAGGCGACTTTGCAATAATACCACCAAACGAAAAACATCAATTTAGAAATGCTTCAAAGTTTAAAAAGTTCGCAATGATTTGTGCTGTAACTAAAGACTACGAATAAGATTAAATAACTTTACATATTCTAGTATAGATATGTTTTGTGGGCGGAAATCCTCAAGGATTTCCGCTCTTTTTAATATAGAGGAAATTTCAGCTTTATTTTTCTTTAATATCTGAGATAGAACATTCAATATCGTTTTTCGCTTGTAGCAGAAAATTTGTTTTATAAAATATTCAAACTCCTGCTGTTTCGCCGTACTGATAAACAAATTTTCTGCATCTTTTCTGCGAGTAAAAAGTAGAACCTCACTTTCAACTTTTGGTGGCGGACTAAAACAACCTTTTGAAACTCTACACACACTTTTAACATCTGCTTTAAGCTGAGTTAATATAGAAAGCGATCCATACTCTTTATCCCCCACCTGTGCTTTGAACCTCGTCGCCTGTTCCCGTTGAACCATAAACACACCCGCATAAAAATTTTCTAGATTTATCGCTTTATGTATTATTTTAGAGGCAGTTATATATGGTAAATTCCCTGCAAAAGTAATTTTTTTATCAGTTGGAATATAATCTAGAAAATTTTTATGCACTATATTAATAGATGCATTTCTTGGCAGGTTTTTTGATAAAAAACTCACCATTTTTTCGTCGATTTCCACAATAGTAAAATCTTTGAACCCAGCATCAATCAATTGAAAGGTCAAAAAACCTTTACCAGGTCCAATTTCCACCAAAGAGCCATCGTTATTGAAATTTTCTTTAATTGCAGATACTATTTTATCGGCTATATTTTTATCTGCCAAGAAATGCTGACCATACTTTGTTATTTTTCTCATTTTTCCGTGTTTAACCTTCCTACATAACACTTGTTTTGCTAATGCTTTATAGCCACCTTTACTTGTGAAGCCATTGTAAATTTTTACTCGCTATTTTATTTTTAGGATCTATTTCTAAAACTTTTTTATAAAACTTTATCGCCAAGTTTTCATCGCCCATAATAATTTGTGCTGCACCCGCACCAAGATATCCCTCAATCTTAGCACCTTTTTTTATCGCTAACAAAAAGTTTTCATAAGCACCATATCCTTCGCCCAAAACCAGATAATTTAAACCAAGTACCAAATAATTTTCTGCGGTTTTATTTTCTAAAGCTTTTTCTTCCACATCGTTAACAATATCATAAGCGAATTTAAGCCAACCCCTTCCCATAACCCAAAGCCCAAGCTCATTCCCCACCACTCGAGGATTATAAGCCGCCTTACCGCCTTTTACAGAGTATTTTGGAGTCGTACTATTGCTCGTGGTTGAACCCGAACCTTTGCCGTCCAAACCGCCACTGCCACCCATACCCTGAGATTTTACAGATATGGAAACATGGCTATCTTTAAAAGTTTCTGTTTCTTTTAGAGCTGAAGAAATTTCGTCCACCACATTTTGAATTTGTTTTTGCCTATAATCTTCCGGCAAATTGGCTGGTATAAAAAATTGTCTTTTTATGGAATAGGAATTTTTTGCATTTTGTTTCTGATTTTCTTTATATGCCTTTTGGAAATTATTTTCTTTTTCTGTTTTTGATTTTTGTGTAGAAGTTTCCACTTCTTTTTTTTCTGCTTTTGTAATATCAAGTTTAGGGTATAAAACAATTTCTGTATCAATTTCTACATTTTCATTTGCTGATATTTTTGATATGTTTTGCTTGAACCTTTCTAATTGTTGTTCCCTCTCCCCCTTCGCTTTACCACCAGAATATGCAAAGCTTAATTTTATACCGTTATCGTCGTTAGGGGACAGGTAAAATGCAGGTTGTATGATTTTTCTAAGTTTTTCGCTATCACTAGAATCTAACAATAAATTTGTATAGCGAAGACGGGCAATCGAATCGCCTGGTTTAAGCCAAATTGCTCGTTTATAATATTTTTCAGCTTCTTTTTTATTACCCATTTTTTCGTAAAGTGTTGCTAGGGATAATGCGGCATCTTGATAATATCTAAAAAGTGTTATTGCTCTTTTGAATTCTTTTTCGGCTTGTTTGTCTCTTCCCATAATTTCGTAAAGTGTGGCAATTTGGTAACGGAAAAGTGGATGGCGTTTGTCTTGTTCGATAGCTTTTCGAAAATAGTCCAATGCTTTGGTATAGTTTTGTTTGGCAAAATATACAGAACCAATATCCATTAAATTATCGGCTTTTGTAGGGTCGTATTTCTCTGCTAGTTTGAAATTTTTAAGGGCTTCGTCCATATCACCCTTCCAAGCATAGGCGATTGCCATTAGCTGATATGCAGGAGCATTTTTTGGATCTAATTTAAGAGCATGACGAAATTCTGCCATTGCTTGATCTACCTGACCCATCCAATAAAGCGCACCGCCTAAGTAAACATAAGCCATTGGCTCTTTAGGATTTTTTATGACACCTTTAGCAAAAAAATTCGCTGCAGCAGGATAATGCTTGTAATGCATAGCTATAGCACCTTTTTTCATATCAACAAAGGAATTGGTTTTAAGCATTCTTTCCCATTCGGTTTCGTATGTATTTGTATGTTTAGAAAATGTTGAGCTATTGGCTAAGGAGTTGGTTGAAACAGCCATAATATTTTCTGGGCTAACGCCTAACGAAAATATTATGGCACAAAAAAATATAGTTAAAACTGATTTAAATGGCATGTAATAATTATATAAAAAAAGCGTCTGCAATATCTGCAGACGCTTTTAATTCTTCTTTAATTTTTAGTCTTAGAAATTTTCTTTTACAAAAATATCTACTCTTCTATCTTGATCGTTATCTGTATCATCTTTATTTTGATCTTCAATAGTTTTCTTAAAGAAAGTATTTAGTTCATCTAAGTAGTCAGCAAAAGTTCCTGTATCCAACTTATCTCCCATCAATGCTATAGTAGAACCCCATTGACTTTTTTGTCCCATAGCTTTTGCTTCAATCACTCCGCTTATAGCAGTAGTAGGAGCACTAGCATCAGCCCCGAAACCTGCCCTAGAGGCTGGATCTTCAAGATAAGTTTTAACTACAGCCATTCTTCTTTGGCTAAGCTCAAAATTATTTTTAGCATCACCTGAATTTGAAGCACCGCCTAATACTAAGAATTTTTCATCGCCTAATAAACTAGTTCCTATAGCTTTATTTAACTGAGGTATATTTTCTTCAAACTTATAAGTATTAGCAGTTCCACAACCTTGGTCTGCTGTTGCAAAACTAAAACCTGTCATAGGATCTTTAGGACAATTTGTTGCAAAATAAATAGTTGCAATATGACTTTTTATTTCATAACACTTATCAATGAAAGCACCTTTTTGACGATAGGTATCTATTAATCCAGCATTTGCATTAGTTATTATTCCTCTATGAATTTTAGAATCTTTTACCAATGCTTTATTAACAACTAATACTCTGTAAGAATCATCCTTACTTTGACAGAAAGATACCTGTACTGCATCTTCTTTATCTGCTTTTTCTAATAATACTTCTCCCATGTTTCCGTATGAAGTAATTTTTAAGTATTCTTCTCCAAGTGGGTTCCCGTTTTCAGCTAACATATTGTAAACATAAACTTCACCTTGTGTACATAAGGGATAGTTTTCTGGGTTTATATTATACTCTGCAAGCATAGATTCTGATAAAAACTTCTCGTTAAAACCGTCGTTCGGTTTTTCTGTTTTTATTCTTAACATATTACTATTTGTATTATCTTTACAATCAATCTTTAAAAGTATAGTTTCATCAGGTGTTCCCTCAAAGTCTGTAAGAACAACATTCTTACCATCCATAGCTAATGCCACTAATGTGTTACTAGCATCTTTAAACCTGTAAGCAATTCTTGAACATGGTGTTAAATCGTTAATATCATTAATCCCTAAGGTTGTTAACACTTCATTTTGGTTGAATATTTGCTTTTTACCATACTCTGATAATGCATTCTTTGTACTATCCTCTATAACTTCCTTTACTTTAAGAAGGCCACCATCGTTACAGAAAGTAGCTGTTCTGCCAAACTTACTGCCTTCTACAAATTCAACATTTATACCTGCTACTCCTCCTTCAGTTTTGTTTGCAAGTTCAAAAATGTTATTGCCAGTATTGTCGTCTGTATATTTACAATAAACTTTCCAAGGATCACAAGTTTCAAATTCACCATACATATCTCTAAAGAAACCTTCTAACTCTGAGTATATTTCATAGCCATTAACTTTTAAGACTCCTGCTTCCTCGCAAGGTTTTGGAAACTTACATGTTTTTGCAACCTTAGTTGAGTCTACTTTTCCAAGTTCGGTATCGTTTAGGATATTGAAAAACCCACCAATTCTTTTGAACTGATCCAAATCACTTATAAAAACAAAGCGATTGCCATCAGATGTCGTAAATTTACAGTATTGGTTTGGATTGCTTTCATCTCCACAAGGGTCTGCATCACAACCTATATTGTAAGAACAATCTGAATTGGTTACATAAGTTGAAACACTATTATCAAGATAACTACCTTTATCAGCAATTTCTTTTTTTGCAACCGTTAAGTCCTTACCAAGTTTAAGTTTATCAGAAATATCAACGCTACTACTTATCCAATGCATTCTACCACTACCTTTTATAGTTCCTGAGCTAACGCCTATGTGCATTGGTTCGGTTGTATAGGTTGTTCCATCTTTTTCTTTTTTCACTGTTCCTTCTGCAGTAGAGAAGTTGTTAACTCCTATTATTGGATAATCCTTATTTTGATCAGGAACTAAAGTTCTATCCTCGGTTAAAACAGCATAAACATAACCGTCTGGGTTTTCTATTTTTGCTGAAAACTTATACATTGTTTGCTGACTTTGAATACCTGAAGGACATCTCATACTCTTAATTTTCGCATTAGTTAAGCTAATAGGACATTTTACATCGCCTGACTTTTTCTTAGGAAGATATTCATCTTCAAAAGTTTCCTTTTTCATTGGAAGAGGTATGCTTAATAATTTAGATAATTCTGTTTCGCTATTATCTTCGTAATAAATATCACCATCTTCTTTAATATTTCCTGTAGTAGCCCAAGCTTTTATTTCTTTTAATTGATTTTTTCTATAGCCTTTTTGTTTCATAACAGCTTTGAGTTTTCCATAATCAAGCTCTGCACCTTCGGCTATGTATATCACATATAATTTTTCGCTTGCTTTTTTTTCTATGCTTGCTTTTTCATCCTGAGCTTTTTGAAGTTTACTTGCCACTTCTCTAAAGTCTTTATAAGCTTTCATAACTTCTTTAGTTTTTTTATATCCGTAAGTAAATTTAGCTTCCAATTCTGTTTTCTTCCTCAAAGTTTTACTTATGGGAACTCCTGGTATATTACCATAAAAATTTAGCTGTTTTTGCTTTCTATTTATTTCTTTTATCACATCTTCTTTTTCTTTATATTCTTTTTCAATAATAACAAACTTATCAAGTGCTTTTTTTCTTTTTTCTTCGGAAAGAGGGGTAGGATGTCCCAATGCCGTAAAAAATTTTTCTTCTGCCTTTTTTACGCCATCTTCTAGACCAGTTAAACCCGTTATATTAAGATCTTTAATACTACGGTCGTATCTAGCTTGCATAACCTCATCATGATCATCTAATTTTGCTAAAACCACATGGAAAGGTTTCCATTTGTCTTTACTATGTTTTTTATCAAACTCGGCTTTAAAGCTAATTTCGGACTCGTTAATTTTGGTACAATCGTTAGCTTCTTTAGATTTGGCTTTATCAGCAATACCAAGACAAGCTTTTCTTGTTTCTTTGTAAGTTTTACCTTTTGAAGCTCCTTTTGCATCTGTCCAAGAACACCATTTATCTTTTTTTGGAACATCTTCACATTTACTTTTTGTTCCTGGCCAATCTCCTTTTTTATTATCGCTCCATTCACTTTCGGTATATCCACAACATTTTGCTTCACTTCCGCCAGAACCACCTTTGTTATGTACATATTTTTCACATTTACTATCTCCAAATAATAAACAACAGGCAGTGTTTAATGATACTTTTGACACAGCATCAATACCTAATCCAATGGCTTTAAATTCAATTTCCAACCATTTTTTATCTCTTATTTTTTCAAGTTCCCACCACCAAGGTGTCAAAGCTCCAAAACTAAATTTACCGCCTGCATGTGCGCCACCAGCAGATTCTGTAGGCATACCAGTTAAGGAACTTATCCCCCCAACATGACCTACTCCACCAGCTGAATCTAATTGAGCTTCTTTTAAAGCTGTCGCTGCACCACTTTTTGACATTGCTTCTAAAGAACGGGCTGCTTCAGAATATAGCTTTTCCCCGCCTCTTTTACCTTTTACATTTAATGGGTAATGTGCCACAGGTTTGGTTGAACTTCTTAAAGAAACTCCACTATAAGCTTTGCCTCTTGGTCCTGTTGGTATAACACCAGATGTGCTTGTACCGCCACTACCACTACCAGCACTAAAAGTTCTTGATAGTGTACCTATTGAGGTTGTTGGTCTTTGGACTACTTTTTTTATAGCCCCACCTTTCCAAGCGTCTCTTGTTTCACGAGCAGATGTAGGTTCTACTAAATCGTAAGTAACTTTTGTTACTTTTTTTCGTTCTGCTTTTTTAGCTTGTCTACCTGCTATTAAATCTAGGGGGTTTCTGCCTGTAAATTCGCTTACGACTTCACCTTCGCCAACTAATTCGCCTTCTACTATTCCTAACGAACCATATGCTGTTCTTAATGACGATGCATCTACCATTTCTTCTCCTGGTACGAATATACCATCGTCTGTTACAAAACCGTCGAACTTACCAAGAAGAGGTAATATTAATAACAACAATAATGCTGTTATATAGTAAGGGGCATCTCTTCTTACTCGTTCTAATAAGGTTTTTCTTACCTTTCCGCTTCCAACTAATCTGGAAGGAATTCTTTTAGATAATGTTCCTGTTGTTTCTGTGCTTCGTAGCTTTTCGCTAAAAGTGAAACTATCTTTTTCTTTTTTTTGTGGCATAATTTGCCTCCTATTTCGTTTTTAAATCTCCAATTGTCATGCAAAATCGACTTTGTCGCCCTGAACTTGTTTCAGGGTCTTATTCAGCATCTTATTTTGTCATTGCGAGAAATTTTTTCTAGATTGCCACAGCCCTTCGGGCTTCGCAATGACAAGGAAAAAATTTCGTGGCAATCTCGTTCTTGTTCTCGTTCTATAAGATCCTGAAACAAGTTCAGGATGACAACTCTTCTGTTCTAATAATCTTTTTTATGCTGGATTCCCGCTTTCGCGAGAATGACAACAACTCGTATCTTTCTTTAATCTACTGTCCCCAGTCGCCAAAAGTGTCTCCACCGCCGGGCCATACACTTGCTTGGTTATATTTACCAAAAAATTCATCTAACTTTTCTAGAAATGCTTCTTCTGTTTCAAAATAAGGTTTCATATAAATTTCATCTGCTAATTTTGGTATAGATGTTTTGCAATTTTCTAAACATCTATACGGTTTGAAAGCCCCTGATGATTCTTGACAATCTTGCATGCAGGTTTGAATTGGGTAATTAGAAATTATATATTCTAAAATTTCCAAATCACTTTCATTACATGTACCCTCGCTATATATAAAGCCACAATTTTCTGCTATTGTAAGATAATCTTCTCTTAACTCTTCGCATAGTGGCACTAAATTTTCTTCGTTTTCACTATTTGTTCTAGGGTCTATAGTTGGTATTCTTGCATTCCAATAAACTCTTCTTGCATTAGCATAACCAACTGGTAAATTAAAAACTTGGTTATCGTAAGCTAGGGAATTATCGTCCCCTTGATACGGAATGCCATCTTTGTAATTATCTTCCAAGGTTCTCATTTCGTTTAAGGTAACAATAATTCTTTCCCTTAACTCGCTCATTTCAGATACTAATGCTTCTATTGTTGTGGAACAAGTTTCAAAATAAGCTTGGGTATCTAATAACCATTGTGTATCGCCTGCTATATTCTCTATTGAACCATCACCAGTTAAATTTATAACTGTACTGACACCACCTTTTGCAATTACAACTTCTTTAGCTGTCTTTTCGCCAGAAAATGCAGTAGATGCAAATGCACTTTTAGTTTCCATTCTTCTAGCATTATTCGCCACTCTAGATGCTAACCATGCAAAACCCATCTGTCCAAAAGGTTCTTGACCAAAACTACCAATACTTTTACCTGCATAAATTCTTGTTGTACTTATATTACCTTGCCCAAATGTGCCATAAGATTTATTACCGCCATCAACCGCACGAATAATTTTACCCTCTTGTTCTTTATCTATTAAAATGTCCGCTTTTTTTACCGCTACGCTTGCCCCGCTTTTTTTTTCGTCCAAATTTACAAATATCGGCGAACTTTTTATAGAACTATCCATAAACATCGCTCTATTTTTAATATCCCCTTTGTTAGCATAGATGTTTAATCCAGCATCGTCACCTATTGTTCCAGAACCTGATGCTAAACCTCTGCTTGCATCTATTTTATTTTCTTTTTCGTTTTGAAAAACATATGCTTTTTGCCCAGCGGTATTAAAAGTTAATTCCGAATCTCTTTTAAGTTCTGCCATTTGTTGTTTATTAGCAGATGTTTTTGTTGCAGGATATAAAGTACCTTCGCTACTTTCTGTACCCCTCCAAGAAAAACCACCAAGCACACCAAAACCTTCCATTTGCGAAAAATATTCTGGATTATTTGTTTTTAAAACTTCTTTTGTTGTTTCGCCTTTTGCAATATTGCCAGTTTGTTTAAAAGAAAAACTTTCTGCTGTTAAACTTGCAAAACTTCTACCAAGTTCTGCTTGTTGCATACCTAAACTTTCTGCCATACCGCCTATAACGGGAATTCTTTCTATCGGCGTAAAAACTCCAACAAGTAAAGCACCTGCAAGAATGCTAGCTGTGATGTAGCTTTCTACTGGTATGTTTTTACTTATTTTAATTTTATTATCCGCCATATTTTACAAATCCCTCCCCCTCGCTCTCGCTCGGGTACTCCCTTTAAAAAGGGAGAAAAAAATCAAATTACTTCTGTTTTACTTTTACTTTCCCCCTTTTGTAAAGGGGGTGATATTTGTGTTAACAAATATCGGGGGTTTTATGTTTCGAAGCATTAAAACCCTCCGCACTTCGTGTCGGCTCCCTTTACGAAAGGGAGAACTTTACTGAATGTATATTTTTTCTACCTTAATTTTTTGACGCTTCTCTACTTTAATTGGTTCCAACTTACTTGAAAAATAAAAATATAATCCATACACAAAAAGCAGTGGTAAAATTATCAATATGAAAACACCTAAAAGCACAGAACCTTTACCTACTTTTATTTTCTTTTTCTTAACTATTTTATTATTCATAAAAAACCCCTATTTATTCTTCATCTTTACTACTACTAGAACCTAAAATACTTCCTAAACCAGTAGAAATACTAGCAAACCATTGTATAACAGGTTGTGCCCAGCTTGGAAGTTGAATAAAATTACTTACATAATCTATAGGTATCAATGTATTAAGTAAGGAGAATAATCCTGCTGCCAGGATATACATCTGTGCCCCTTCGCCAGAGTATCTTGCTAGTTCAGCAGCCTCCTTTGTTAGGAAAGCTATCAAAGTAAATATTGTCAACATTATACCAGCAATAATAGCCCAACCATAAGGATTTAGCTCGATACCTTCAAATTTCATTAATGCCCAAAAACCGACTAATGCTGCACTTATTGCAATTGTAAGTGCGATCGCATTTCTCTTATGTCTTTCTCTTTCTGCATTTATTTGTTCTTCTCTAGTTTCTAAATCTTCTAAAGTTTCCTCTACACCTGCGTATAAATCTTCGTCTAAACTTTCTAATACTTGATCTGCAGATTCGTAATTTAAATTACCATTAACAGATGCTGCTTCTCTTTCGCCTACTCCCATGAAAGGATCTAGTCCGGCGGAAGAACTTAATTCTCTTTCATCTTTAGCGGCTGCACCTTTAGAAAGTTCCGAAACCATTTTTAAATCTGTAGTACCTTGGTAGTCTGATTGAGTTCCAAGGCTCTCATTTTTATTAATACCACCAGTTGTAGAAGAAGAACCTTGTTGACTAAAACTACCGACTCTTCCTCTTTTAGTATCTGTACCTTTTGGCAATGCACCTAATTCTTTATAACCGATATCTGCCCCTGCTTGTGTTGGATATTCGGTTGTACCAGGAGATACTGGCGAATAAACCTGTCCGCTTGAAGATGTTTTTGTAGTGCCTTTACCACCACCAAAAATATTACTCATAGTGGATTTAAGTTTTGAAATTAATCCTTCCTCTTTTTTTTCTGCACTTCCACCACGATTAATTTTTTTAGCTTCGGCTGTTTGCTTTTCTAGTTTTGTTAATTCTTTTTGAATTTCTGCTTCTGTACCTACAGCAATATCAGATGAGTATCCTACATTAGAGCTTCTAGCTCCTTCTTCGCTACCAGACTGTACTGATCTTTTACCAGAGCCTGCTTGCTCTGATGTTTGCTGATTTTCAGAATCGCCCACATAAGTATTTTCGTAAGTTCTTAGCTGTCTGTTGGCAACTTCTGTAGTTTTATAAATTGAACCGTATTCTTTTCTGTCGGCTTTATAGCCAGTGGTTTGGTCTTGTTGTTCCATTTTGTACTGCTGATCGCCAAATACAGATGGGCTATATACAGAATCTGACCCACCACCCATAAAGTTGAACGCAACAACAACACCAACTGCAACTGTTGCTACACCTAATGTGATACCTGTTAACATAGATTTATTCATATACAAATTCTCCTACAATCTTCTTCTGTCATTCTGAAAAAACCTTTAGTCCTGAACTTGTTTCAGGATCTCTTTCAGAATCTTACTATAAGATGCTGAACTAAATTCAGCATGACATTTTGTTTTTAATAACTTTTTTTACAAATTCTCCTAATTTAGTCTTTGTCACGCATTTCTTTTATAAATGCTTTTTCTTTATCTGTGAGGTCATAATCATCATCTACTTTATACCCATACTTTTTAGAGAAATAACCTTTTGTTATATCACCAACTGTATTGATACTTGTTTCTGCAAGCAACCACCAAAATTTGTCCCAAAATGGAAGCTCTTGGGGTAATGGATCTTTTGTTACTATTTCTGCTTTGTCTACAGCACTATCTATAGCATTTGCTAAATTGCCTTCGCCTAAACCTGTAAGCTCTCCATCGCCAAGATCTAGTTCTGCTGCAGCTTGTTCAAGTTCGGTATCCAAATCTGCTGCTTGCTCACCACCAGAAAATGCTTCTACCGCAGCTTCTGCTGCTGCTTCGCCTTCTGCACCAGCTGCTTGTTCACTTAATTTACCAGCTCTTTGAAGTGCTATTTGTTTTGCCAATGCTCTTTTATCTGCATCGTTTAAACCAACACCACCTGCACCTGTGCCATATTTAGAACCGTATGAGGATTGTCTTTCTGCATCTTTACCGCTCCATACTTTACCGCTCGTACTAGTTCCGCCACCACCGCTGGTTCTAAAACCACCACTACCTCTCATTTGCTTTACTTGAGTATTTTGTTTTACACCACTACTTCTATTAGATTTATATCTGCTTGAACTTGAATAAGAAGAATCTCTATCTGATGTTTTTCCCCTAGAATCTCTAGTTGTATATTTATCTCTTGCTTTTCTTTGCTTTTTGTCTTCGGGTGAATATATTACACCAGTAGATCCTTTTTCTTTGATATCCTTATATTCTTCTTGACCCAAAAGTTCGTTTTCCACCAAATCATTATTAAAAGGCATTTGGGATAAATCGTACCCTCTGATTTCTTGTGTTTCAAAAATGTTTGTTGGCACTTCGTCTGTGCTTAACATAGGAGCGATGCTCCATAATAAAAATACTAATACTGTTACAGAACCTGCAATAGTGTATAGAACCCTTTTGTCTTTTAGCATTTCTTTAGATAACCTTATTGGTTTTCTTGCTTTTACTTTAATAGCCATTGTCCCACCTCTTATAATATATATAATGAAATTATTATACTGTACCTATTTTATAATGCACAAATGTTGCTCCTGCTGACCCAATCCCCCTTTATAAAGGACTGCTCATACACGGAGCCAAACTATCATAATCAATACTTGCTGTTCTTTTTAGTATATCCCACCAGAATGTTTTTGTCAACCCCTAAAAGAACTAGTTCATTTTTTTGTTTGTTGGAAGTACAAATGGGATAGGCCTATCGCGGTTAGGCACATATTTTATAACCTCTATCTTAGCACCACTTTCACACATAAAATTGTATCCTTTAAAACATTTATCACCATAAGGTTTTTTGCATACCTTTCGCTTATCATATTTACATATCATTCCAAAACCAGGTGGTTTTGTCGCCACACTTAAAGTAACAACATTCCAAAGCTGAGTTCTTTCTATATTTAAGGTAACTTTATTTAAACTTAAAAATTTCTTGGTAACTGGATTTGTAAAACCTATATAACTTTTTACTTTTCGTTCGATATCGTTTCTTAAAACAATATTATCCCACCTTTTTACAAATTCTACATTACGATGAGATTCTAACTGCCATCTTCGTCCTGCATAAAAACTTGCAACTTCCATTTTTTGTACAAGTACTAGTAATGCGAATATTTTGGCGATGAATAATGCAAATATCAAAAATATTGGAAGTAGCAAAACAACCTCAACAGTTGTCTGCCCTTTTTTATTTTTGAAAAATCTTCTAGCTAATATTTTTGATATTTGCATAATTACGGATATGTCCTTACCTGATATTTTGGTGTACTTTCTGGCCACACACAACTATTATCTTTGTCTGTACATTGGAGTGCAACTTTTACTTTTACTCTTGGTTTATATTTTTTTAAATTTACATTAAAATAGTTTTTAGGTGCTTCGAAACTTTGAGTTAACCCTATACCCTTTCTCATTTTTTTAAGTCTGCTTTTAAAACCACTTTCTAAAGATGCAAATTGGAAAAGCTCGCCGAGAGTTTCTTTTATTTCCTCTCCATCTACAACTCCTGCGACGAAAGGTTCGGTTAAATCTAGCTCTACACTTCGTATACCACCACTTTCAGATTTGAAATATATTTTCACATTTTTTATACTATTTTGTTTAAGTTTTACATTAAAATTCTTTATCTGACTAATTGCCTCTTCGCCACATCTTGCTTCTTTACAAGTTATTGCATTTAAAAAATATGCTTTCTTAAAGAAATGTCTATGCTTAGATAATTTTTCGTACACTGTTTTTTGGTCTTTAAAAATATTACCTAATTTATAATAAACAACTAAATAAGTTTTTAAAGCATTTATTGCATATTCTTTAGTAACTTTATGGGTATCTGCCATTTCTTCAGAACCAACTATATATACTGTATCTTCATCAAATTCCGGTGGTTCTTTCATCCAATCGTCTCTTGTGCCAGTATAGTATTCCAACTTCCAAGTTTTAGCATCAGCTTTTGGTTTATCACCAGGTTCTTCCATTGCGGGAAATCCGCCAGCCCGATACACATAATCGTATAAACTTAATTCTACTTCATCTGGATATGCTGCTTCTGGTTTTAAAACTTTTTCGTCTGGTCTTAAAAGCTCACCTAAACCCCTATATGGGAAAGCAGCAGATGAGTACGCTGATGCATTTATAAAGGTAGAAGCTATTGTCATTTCTGTAAACGCAGCGGTATCTATAGCAAATTGGTTTCTTATTTTTTCTCTTGAAAGTTTAGCAGTTTCGTAAATTAAATATATTGCCAAAAGTATCGTAGGTATTAATAGTACAGCAGGCAAAAGTATTTGCCCTTGTCTACCTAAATGTGCAATATAATTTTTCATAGTTTACCCCAGCACACTTCCTATTATTGTAAAAAACCCGCCTATTATCTGTGTATGAAATAGAGCAACAAAAGCAAGTACAGCTGCAACTATTGCTGCAAGCATCATCACAAACTCTACGGTGCTTTGTCCTTTCGGGTTTTTTACATAAGAAAGAAATTTTTTCATATTAAAACTTATTCCATATCAGAACTTTCAGCCGATATTAAGCCATTTTCTATGCCTTTTAATACAGCACCTGTTCTATTTCCTACTCTTAACTTTTGGAATACACTATTCATATGGTTTTTAACTGTATTAATACTACAATCAAGCTCTGATGCTATTTCTTTATTGCTTTTACCTTTACCAACCAAGTCTAAAATTTTAATTTCTTTTTTTGTTAACGGATCATCCTGTGCTGGTTTATCTTTTAAACATTTTAGAACAGTATTCATAAACTTATCTGGTATTAACGGTCCTTGTGATATAAATGTTTTTATTGCATTTACAACATCAGCAGCTGGCAACATTTTAGATAAATATCCATTAGCACCTGCTTGCAATGCTTCCATTATATGTGTTTCATCTTCAAAACTAGAAAGCATTAAAACATTTATATGTTCGAACTTTTCTTTTATCTGTCTGGTAGCTTCAATACCATTAATTTTTGGAAGTTTAATGTCCATTAAAACTATTTCTGGCTTTAATTTGCCAGCTTGTTTAACTGCGTCCTCGCCGTCGACAGCTTCGCCAACTACTTTTATTCCTTTAACACCTTCCAAGATGTCTTTTATACCTTCTCTAAATAGAGTTTGATCATCAGCTATTAAAACTGTAATATCTTTCTTTGCCATTTTATCTCCTCTTCTAAGTGGTTATTTTTTAAAATATCCCCTCTCCCAACGGGAGAGGAAAAGTTCACTATGCGAAGCAAAAAAAGCTGTGAGCTTGCTCACTCTTCCTTTGCTTCTTCTATTGTAAAACTGAAAGTTGCCCCTTTATCTTGTCCCTCGCTATCTGCATAAATTTTGCCACCATGGTTCAAAATTATATCTTGCGAAATTGCTAATCCTAATCCAAGTTTTCCTTTTGTATTTCCTTCTGCTTGATAAAAACTTTTAAACAAATTAGGTGCATCTTTAGGGTTTATTCCCTCACCTGTATCCTTGACAGAAACTTTTACCATACCACCAGACTCTTTATTAACTTCTACCTCTATTTTACCGTCAGAACTCGTATGCCTTAAAGCATTGTCTAACAAATTATACAAAACTTGTCTTATTCTTTTCTCGTCTGCAAGTACCATAACATCATCACAATGTGTTACCTTAAGCTCTACACCCTTTTCTTCTGTTTTTGCTGAATAATTATCTGTTATGCTTCTTACAAGTGTACAAATTTCAAAATACCCTTGCTCTAAACGAAGTTTGCCTTGTTCTATATAAGCCCAATCTACAAGGTCGCTCACTAAACGGGATATTTGATTGATACTCTCTTTTATATATGTAATTTTTTGCTGTTGATTTTCGTCTGCTTCTATTGTTTTCAGAAACATATCAAAACCCATATTAAGCGTCATTATATAATTGGACAAATCATGTGAAACCATAGAGAAAAATTTAGATTTCATATTATTTAAAAATCGTAAATCTTCATTAGTTTTTTTAAGCTGTGCCATAAGCTCTTTATTACTTTTTTCAAGATGATATTTTTCTAATGCTTTTTTTATAGTTTTTTTAAGATAATCAAAATCTACTGGCTTTACCAAAAAATCGTATACAGATTCTTGTATAGCTTTTAAAGCGGTATCCAAACTAGCATGAGCGGTTATCATTATTATTTGAGTTTCTGCATTGAAACTTCTTATTTCTTTAATTAAATCTGTCCCTTTTGTGTCGCCTAAACTGTAGTCCATTAAGATAACATTAAAAAACTCTGTGCTAACAAGCTCTCTACACTCTTTACCAGACGATGCTTGTGAAACATTATAATGTTCCATTTCAAGCAAATCTACAAGAGTATCTCTTAAATTTTTATCGTCATCTACCACTAATATTTTTGCTTGTGGTATTTTATCCTCACTCATAAACTATTCCCCATTAGTTTGATTTTTCATTGTGTATAGGTAAATATATATTAAATATTGAACCTTTACCTAACTTACTTAGAACCTTTATCTTACCGTTATGTCTATTAATTGCTTTTTTAACAACTGCTAGTCCAAGACCTGTGCCTCTGGCTTTGGTTGTGAAAAATGGTGTGAATATTTTTTCTTTAGTTTCTTCGTCCATACCCGGTCCGTTGTCTGAGATGGATATTTTAACAGCATTCGCTTTTATTTTGGTGGATACTACTATTTTACCAGTATCTTTTTCAGCGAGTATTTCTACTGCATTTCCTATTAAGTTTCTTATAGCTTGTTTTATTTCTTCGGCATCTATATTTACTTTTGCATCTTGCTCTGAAATTTCGTCCATAATTTCTACATTATCTGGTACTATGGAAGAACTTATTATATCCCGTAAATAAGCATTAATATTATTAGGATTAAGTTGTAAATCTCTTGTTCTTGCAAAACCTAAAATTTCGGAAATAATATCATTTGCCTGCTTGATTTCGGAATCTATTATGGAAAGATGTCTTTCAACTTTAGGATCTTCAATATCCAAATTATCTATTTTGGTTTTTATAAGATATGCAGAATTTTTTATTACTGCAAGTGGGTTTCTTATCTCGTGGCTAACGATAGATGCCATCTGCCCGATGGTTACTAATCTTTCTTTTTTAATAAGTTCGTCTAGCACACTTTTTAGTTCTCTTGTTCTTGCTTCTACTTTTGTTTCTAGGGTTTGATTGGCGTTTTCTAAATCTTTTTGAACAACTAAAATCTTCTCTGTTTTAAGTTTTAAGCTATCCATCATTTCGCCAAAAGCAAGCACCAAATCGCCTATTTCATTGTTGGGAGCAATAAGATCTGGCGTTTCATCGAACCTTCCTTCGCCCATTTTTGTGGCAACTTCAAATAATATTTTAATAGGTTTAACAACTATTAATGCTAAATAATAACTACATAAAATTAAGAATGCTAATGCACCAACTAACATCCAAATGTAGCCTTCCTTAACAACCATATAGACTTTACTGCTTGTATTAAGCCGTTTACGATAATATATTTTCCAATTTAATTTAGAAATATTTTTCATCGCAGAAAAGTATAATGTTTTATTTATTTTCAACATTTCGCCAGTATAAGCTGTTTCTTTATCGTTAAATTCTTTAAAAAGCTCAACAGATTTTTCGTCATCCCCTCTAACAACACCTTTTGATGTGGAAGATGCTATCACTTCACCCTCTTTTGTATACAATGCCCACAAAATAGATTCTCTTTCGTTATAACTTCTTGTCATTTTATCAATGAAGCTAACATTTAAACCAACGGCGATCCAGCGTTTTTGGTTTTTATATATTAATGGGGTATACAAATTTATAAATACTCTTTCATTTTTTATTTTCTGTAAATCGCCGACAAGCAAACGACCTATATAGTTTACATAGTCTTGCGAGTTTATTGGAAATAAGGTTTTATTATAATCTATTTTATACTTTTCCCCACCTCTTAAAAGTTCTTTACCATTTGAATCCAATACTGATACATAGGAAAAGTTTCTATTAAATTTATAAAAATCGTTGATATAATTTTTTTGAGTTTCACCTGCTCTTATACCTTTTTCGTAATTTTTTGCAAAAGCGATAACATCTTGTTCGTATTTTTTAAAAATGTCGGATATATTATGTTCAACATTATCTAGCACAAAAAAATTATCTTCCAAGATTTCTTTTTTTATAAGACTTGTGGTTCTGTTATACATAAAAAAGCTGACAATACTCATAGGTACGATACTAACTACAAATAGTACTGCAAGTATCAATAAAAATAATTTACCACTCTTTTTTCTTTGTTCCATTTTCCTTCTACCTTTTAAATTCAAAGGGACATAAAGCTACTTTATGCCCCTTTATAATACATTAAATTCTCGTATTACGATATTATCCGCAACTTCCCGTTGGCGCCTTATCGGGGCTTGCTTTCGGGTTGAAATTTTTAAACTTTTCCATTTTTGTTAAAGCATTCATATTTGTTAACAACTGTCCTTCCCATAATAATGTTGGAGAAGCAGATGCTCCATAAGAATCTGAATATTTAATATCTGCTCTTAACAAATCTTTACCTTTTTCAAAATTCCTATCTATTTTGGCTGGATTTATACCTGCTTTTTTTGCAGCATCTTTCCAGTTTTCTGTTCGGTAATCTTGGTTTCGATGGAATAAATATTTGTAAAACTTCTCTGGATACATTTCTTGTATTAAAAGCTGTCTTACATTTTCTTCCCATTCTGGTTTACCGTGTAAAGAATTAAAACCTTCACCATTTTCGCTAGCGATATATCTTATTCTTACTTTTACATCCTCTGGGAAAGTGCCTTCGTTTAAGCTAGCTATTATTGCATTTTCCGCCATTACACCATAAGGACATTGGGACATCACAAATACTTCAAGCAAGTTTTCTTTTCTTTGTTTACCAACAAACACACCTTCTCTAGTACTTTTTGGAAGAGCGATATATTTGCCAGATTCTATAACCGAACCTCTTTCTATAGCAGGGGTAAATAAGGCTTCAATAGTATCGTCCTTCTCTATTATATATAAGGGTAGGAAATCTATATCTATGCCTTTAAACTTGGTTTTTGCCTCTTTAACAGACATTCTCTTAACCTCTGCTGGCATATTGATATATTTTTCTAAATTTTGAGTAAGTTGTTGGCTTTCTTTGCCTTGAGCAAAGCTATGATGTTCAACAATATACATATTAAACTTAACTTTATCTTTAGATATAAAAATTCGTCTATCTTTATTAAGTTTGGAGTTTATATTGTTCATTAAAGAAGTCAAATCTCGTTTACCATTATAATAGCTACCATCAACTAAAATTGCAGAACCGCTTTTTATATTTTTAGATTTTAGATAATCGTATTCTTTTTTTATATAACTATCGCCATTTTTCTGAACCATTTTCTTTATTTTTATAGGCGATAACCCTACATAAACAGTAGCTTCCTGCCAGCTACTGCCACTAATAATAGCTAAAATATAATTGTTAACTTTTTCTGGATAATTATTTTTTATTGTTAAAAATATTTTACTTTCTTCTAAATCCCCCGCACCATATTGCGAAGTTAACTCTTGCGTTTTGCTATTTTTCATAATGAATGGGATAAAATTAATATTAACTCTATCGCCCATTCTATTTTCTATAAGAGTAGCACTTCTTATGTCTTGTGCTGAATTTTTATTATAAAAATTCATAACAAAATCCACATTCACACTATTACCAGCGGTTGCTAGTCCACTATAAATAAAAATCGTACATAAAAATACCGCTAATTTTTTTAGCATACCCTATTCTCCTTGTTAACATAATGAATAAAAAAAATTATTCTTTTTCTTCTAACTCTACCTCTATACCTTTTGAAGTCCCAGTATAAAGGGCATTATAAATTAAAGCAAATACTATGCTTCCTAATAAAAGTAATGCCATAGATATTGGAATAATTAGTAAATTTTTAAGAAAAAAACTGCCTGGGTTAAAATTTGGATTATATTCTAAATGTAAAAGTCCTCTTGAAACAAAAAGACAAATACAATAAATAACCCCTGGAATTAAAAACATAACTGGAAATGAGGAAAAAATAAGAGATGATATTTTTATTTTTTTAATTTTTATATTCATAACTACACTCCCTCTTTCTTATCTTTACATTCTATGCTTATTCCCTTTAACCCAAAACGACAAAGTAAATTATAAATAAGAGCAGAAACCATACTTGCCAATAAAAATGCTACCACAAAAACAACAATTCTTGCTGTTGTGAATATAAACCAACTTTCATTTAAGGAAGTATAGCCAAATTGTTTTTCTATAATCCCCTGTCCTATTGAAAAAACAAAAGCTATTGCAAAAAGAGCTATCGGATAAATTGAAAATATAATAGACGATACCTTTATTTTTTTTAACTCTGTTTTCATAACTAAACCTCCCCTTTAGTTTTATTTTCCAGTGCTATAGTTAGTCCTTTTAGACCTCTACTGCAAGATATATTATAAATTAATACCGAAAAACCGATCAATGGTAATAACACTAATATCCAGCCAGCAACCGTCCACATATTAATTGATTTCACTATGTGTTTATATAAAACAAGATTCTCTGGGTTTAAAAAACCAATAATTACTGGTCCTAAGAGAACAGTAAATTTAAAGTGAAAAAAAACTAGTGCAATCAGAGTAGTTAAGTAAGTAATAAAAGATAACCTAATCTTTTTTATTTCTATTTCCATAATTTAACTCCTTTTCCAAAGAAATACCCTTTAAATACTTGTTAAAGCATTTTAAAAGTACTTATAAAGTTTTTTACTGTTTATCCTCTACATTAAGTACAATACCTTTCATACCCATAGAGCATAATAAGTTATAAATCATCATAAATATGACGCTTGCAAACACTAACATAAACATATATGCTACGGACATTAACATTACTTGTGTTAGCATTGCAGATACTGTTGCGTATGTCGTGTAAAATGCATTAATTATTGAATACACTATACCAATTGCAAAACATGCTATCGGATATACCGAAAACACGAGTGAAGATAATGGAACACTTTTTAATTCTATTTTCATAATAATTATACCTCTCTATATTTATTTTTTATTTTTTTTTGATTTTAATATTATCAATATTCTGGACACATCTTTCCCGCTATCTACCTTTGCTACTTTAACATATAATGTTTTACCTTGAAATTCTGTATCCAAATCGTATACTTTGCCTGGTTTTTCCATAGCCATACTTACTAATTGTATAATATCGCTATTTGCACTATCAAAAATGTCTAGTAAGTGAATTTTGCTCTTACCCTTTAAAGCTTTAAAGTTTGCATATAGCACCATATTGTTTTCATCTACAACTATGGCTTTTTCGTTTTTAGCCGTAGTAATATTTACGACAGTTTTCCACCACGATTTTTCTGCTACATGCGATTTTGCGGAAACATCTTCAAAAGTTTCCAACTCGCCTTTAACTTTACCCAGGAATTTAGAGACCGCCCTCGCCAAACCTCCTATTTCGTCGTCCCGTTCCAAAAATGCAAAATTGAAACTCTTTGTAGATATGCTTTCTATACTATCCTTCATAGAATTTATCGGCGAAATCACCTTGTAATAGAACATCATAAATAGACCAAAGCCCATTAAGGCAAGTATGGCTATGCTACCTACGAAAAACTGAAGCATCGCTCGTTTTATTAGGGCTTTTGCCCCAACACGAGAAAATTGTATGTTTATTATCCCCACCACTTCGTCGCCTTTGGCTTTTAGTGGTATTGCCATATCGTAATAATTTTTATCGCCAAACATTTCAACATATGGTTGCCTGCTCGTGTATGCACGAGATATAGCATCCGTTTCAAATCCTACCTCATTTTCGTATACATCATAGCTAGTGCCAATATATTTACCTCGTTTGTGCCAACGAATCATACCACGGTAGTTAAGATAGATGATATTGACGATTCTTTCATCTTCATCTACCCATTCGTTTAAAAGTTCGGCTTCGTCAAAAACTGCCGCACCAAAAGGTTTTACCGTTAAGTTTTTTACAAAGAAAGTTGTTTTTGGTCTTACAAGTTCTGCTATTTCGCCTTGAAGTTTTTTATCAAACACGAATTTAAACATATTGAAATAAAATAAAGCACCCAGTATCAGAGCATATACTGCTGCTAATGTGTACCATAAAATCCATTTTGTTGTTAATTTCATTTTAGTTTTTCCTCTTTATTTTAGCTAACTAAAGCTATTCGCCAAATACAGATTTTATTCTTTCTAAACCAGCTTGTGCGTCTATATTTCCAGAATCTACTTTAACAGCTTCTAGGAATTTCTCTTTTGCTTTTTCAAAATCCCCGTCGTTAAAGTGTCTTAACCCTTCTTTATATAAGTTTTGCGATGCTTCCCTTGCAACATCACTTACTTTCTTTTCATCTACAATTATAGGAACTACAATTTCCTCTATTTCTTCTTCATATAGTTCTTCTTCTAGAGTTGCTTCTTCTAGAGTTGCTGTTTTTTGGGCAACCAAATCTTCTTCAAACTTTTTCTCTCTTTCTTTTTTAGCTATTGTTTCTCTTCGTTTTATAAGCTCTGCTCTTTCGTATTTGGCTTGCTTAACTTTGCCTGAAATTATTTTTTTATCAAAACCCCACTTAAGTGCATATTCGTAATTTGTTATAGCTTTAGTGTAGTGGTTAGAAGAATAATAATTTTCTGCAGTTGCAAAATAGTTTTTAGAAACTTCTTCACCCACTTGTTTTGATAGCCGTAATATTTGTTTATCCTCTGGTTGAATTGCTAATGCTTTGCCAAATTCTTTATGAGAACTTACCAAATCGCCTTCATTATAATACTGCACTGCTTGGGTTAAAATATCGTTAATTTTTTGTTTTTGAATTATTTTTTCAGATTTTGCAATTTTATTTACTAACCGAGAATCCTTTTCTCTTATTAATAAAGCATTGTACCAATGGGTTATGGATTCTTCATAATTTTCATTTTTAAATGCTTCATTGCCCCTTCTTTCGTATTCTTTGGCGATTTCTTTATTTGTTTTTTTCATCCAATAATTTGCTTTTGCATGTCTTGGTTTTATTACAAGCACTTCTTGAAAACTTCTCTTAGCTTCCGCCAAACGAGCGGTATTGTAAAACATTAACCCTTCTCTATATTTTTGATTTATTATTTTAGTTTCGCTTGTTGTACCATAGGTACCCATTCTAGAAGCCATTTTTGCAAGTGTTTCTGCTTGTTTAAAATTAGGGTCTATACTGAGTATAGTGATACACATTTCGTAAGCTCGTTGATAATCGCCCCGTTTATACATAGAATAAGCATTTTCGTATATGTTTTGTAGGGTAAAATTAAGCACTTTTTGCTTTTCTAACATCATAGTGGTTAGATATTGCTTTTTATTTTCTGTTGAAGGAAGAGTGCCTAGCGAGATTTTTTGCAAATCCAACATAATCCCCATTTCCCTACCAGATTCTCTCACATCTCTTGCATGTGCAAATTCTGTTTGAACCTCTGCAAAGGCAAATCCTGTAGCTAAAGTTAAAAGTAGCGAAAATAGTGTGAAATTTTTCATACAAGTTTTCATAGTAAAATTTTCTCCTAATTCTAAAAATATAAAAATTTAGAAAGGCATTCCTCCGCCTAACATATCCTTAATCATTGGTGCGAGTATCAAAACAAAAACTGTTGGGAATATAAATATAAATAAAGGTATCAACATTTTTGTTGACGCTTGTGCTGCTAACTTTTCTGCTCTATTTAATCTTCTAAACCGCATATCTATGGAAAAGTTTCTAAGCAAATCTACCAAGCTTGTACCAAGCTCGTCAGATTGTATTATTAAACCCACAAAACTCTTAAACTCTTGTGTGCCTGTGCGGGCTGCCATTCTTTCTAATGCTTCCCTTCGAGAATAACCTAGTTGAACTTCATTAATCATTTTACTAAGTTCTTCTTCTAAAACTGTTTTTTCTTTTGCTTGTTTTATTATTCTTTCAAATGCTGTAAGATAATCCAAACCACTTTCTATAACAAGTGCTGCCAAATCCACAGTGGTGGAAAAATGTGCTAACAAACTTTCTTGTCTTTTTTTAATTTTAGCATCAAACTGCATATCTGGTATATAAAAACCTAACACTAAACCGATAAGTGCAAAAAATGTACTTTGGAAAACTAAAAATAAAACTATTGGTAAAACTACAGCCCATATCATTTTCATATGCAACATTTGTAATGGATTAGGACTTGTTGGACTACCTAATAATAAATGGGTTTGTTCTAACTTTTTGCTTAAGCCAAATGTTTCTAAAACAAAATAGTCTAATTTGTGGAGGATATTTTTATCTTTATTTAAATCTGCCAACACAGAGGCAGCTTTAGATTCTTTTGCCTCTATATCTACAAAACTTTCATCTTTTTTTGCTGGTGTGATTAATCGGAAAACAAACCAAAATAGGTTTATTGTGCCAACTAAAATGACAAATTTAAGTAATATACCTTCTATAATGCTAAAAGTGGCCATATTATACTTTTATCTCCCCTAATTTTTTTACCATCTTCATACCGATGAAAATCCAGATCATCGCAAAAACTAACACAAAGAAACCTGTTGCTGTTAAGTAGAACGAGAGCATCGCATCTGTTTGGAATAAGAACATAACACCAAGCATTATCCATGGCATAATACCTACAACAAGTGCCTGTATTTTTTGCTGAGCCGTCATTGCCTGAGTTTTTTCTTCCAGTTTACTTTCTTCTCTTATATTTTCTACTATTCGTGCGAAAATTTTAGTTAAATTACCACCTACCTGTCTTTGTAAAACAATTGCTTTTACCATATAGGAAAGTAGTCTACTATCCACCCGTTCTTCCATAGCTTCTAGGGCTTGTTCGAACGGTGTTCCTAGACGATAACTTTTTATTACTAAACCAAATTCTTCAGATATAGGTTTTTCCAAATCTTTTGATACCATTTCAAAACCTTGAACAATATCCATACCAGATTTCAAGGCATTGGAAAGCAATATTAATGCGTCCATCAGCTGAGCATTAATTCTGATACCTCTTCTTGTTTTAAGGCTATCTGCCAACATACCCGGCATTTTTGAACCTATCTTATAACCTACAAAACTAAAGAATAAAAATAATATAAAACCAAATATTCCACCAGTGATCATACCTACAAACACACCAAAAAGTACAAATGCTAAAAGTGGAACTATAACAAGATACTTCACATTTAATGTTAGGAATTGCCTGTTATAATAATCCGTCCATTCTTTTGTCTTTTTGACTCTTTTGTCATAAGCTTCTCTAATTCGTTTTTCTTCGGTGGTGATAAAAAACATAACAGCAAAGAACATTAATAATGTGCCGATTACTGCAAGCACAAAGTATAGAATATTAGGTGCATTATATTTTTTTTCGTTAACAGAAAAACTTTCCACTAAAGGTGGTTTACTTAAACTTTTAAACGAATTATGCGAAAGCAATGCTATGCTATCGACGGCATTTTTATATTTCTCTTGTCTTGCTTCTTTAGAAGTTGCATCTGTAAAAGAAGCTAAAACAGTTTCCATATGTTGATGGATAAGATCAAAGCTAGCTAAAATAGTTCTACCTCTGCCGTCTAAACTATCGTAAAAAGTATAATAACCGCCGTCCTGTTTTTTTATTTTGATATTATAAAGTTTTATTAATGAAAGTAAGTACCGAATTCTTGCTTTTGCATATTTTTCCCGCAAGATTACTGGTGGTTTACCAGCTTGAGCTTCTGTATCAAACACTTCCTCTGATATTCTTAAGAAATCTACTATATTGGCTGATGCCTCTTTCCAAATATCTGCCTCGCTCTGCACACCCTGAGATTTAGACTGCCATACTAACCTTGCAGACATTTTGTCCATATCGGGTTCTATCCATTTTGGCATATTTACTTTAGAAGCTTTGCTTCCCTTCGGGGTACAAGCATAAGTTTTGGTTTGTTTGACGGAATTTCTGTCTGTATCTTTATCTAAATAGCTAGAAAACAACTGCATTCTTTCTCTTGCACAGGATATTACAAACTTTTCCCTGTCAGAAAAAATGTCTGCATATATAAGCCCACTAAAAAGTATGCTTACTACTAAAAAAATATTAAAAAGTACTATTTTTTTCTTCATTTAATTTTCTTTATTTTCTTCCTGTTTGTTTTCTTCTTTCTTTTCTTCTGGTTTATCTTGCTCTGCATGGGTTTTGTTTTCTTTATTAAAAATTTCTTTAGAAACTTCCAACCCTTTTGCTTTAAAATCGTCGTAAAAGGAAGGTATTATACCAGTAGGCGTAAATGCACCTTGTACTTTACCTTCTTTATTTATACCTGTTTGTTTATATCTAAACAAGTCTTGCATTTTTACATTATTTTCTTCTCTGCCAGTTATTTCTGTTATATGAGTAACTTTTCTACTACCATCAGAAAACCTTGAAAGTTGAACAACAACATCAACTGCAGAGCTTATCATTTCTCTTATAGCCCAGATAGGTAGCTCGGCACTTGCCATCATACACATAGCTTCCAACCTTGTAATTGTATCCCGTGGGGTGTTTGCGTGAATAGTAGCAAGCGAACCTTCATGACCTGTATTCATCGCTTGTAACATATCCAATGCTTCCGAACCACGACACTCACCAACCACAATTCTATCTGGTCGCATTCTTAAACAGTTTTTAACTAAATCTCTTATAGCAACTTCACCTTTGCCTTCGACATTCGGTGGTCTGCTTTCAAGTGCTATCCAGTGAGTTTGTTGAAGTTTTAGTTCAGCAGTATCTTCCACTGTTATAATCCGTTCGTCTGAAGGGATATAAGAAGATAATGCATTCAAAAATGTTGTTTTACCAGTACCAGTACCACCACTGATAATAATATTCTTTTTAAGTTTTACACATTCTTCCAAAAATTTCATACATTCTTTAGATATTGTGCCAAACTTAAAGTATTGTTCCGGACCAAACGGTTTTTTACTAAATCTTCTTATAGTAATTGTAGGGCCAGATACAGATAATGGTGGTATAATAGCATTTACCCTTGAACCGTCTTTTAATCTTGCATCTACAAGTGGCACACTTTCATCTATTCTTCTACCAAGTGGTGCTATTATCCTTTTTATAACTTGAATAACTTGTTCATTATTTCTAAATCTATATTTTGTTAAGAGAAGTTTACCTTCTTGTTCGATAAAAATTCTGTTATATGCATTTACCATTATTTCGGTGACAGTAGGATCTCTCATTAAAGATTCTAACGGACCTAATCCTAAAATTTCGTCGATAAGTTCTTTAACAAATCGTTCTCTTTGTTCTCTTGAAAGTTGAGTATTTTCTTGTTTACCAAGCACATCTATAATAATTTCGCCTACTCGGTTTCTTACTTGATCGCTTGCTTGAGCAGTTTCACTTACCACAATTCTTTCTACTTCTAAAATTTTTATAACTTCTTTATGAACTTTTTGTTTTAGGTCTTCCCATAAAGTAGATTGTTCGGAATCTTCTTCTTGAACTTGTTCATGCTCGCCAAAAACCCCTCCCTCTTGCACTTTGCCAGCACCGCCGACACCACTCCAGACACTACTAGCAGATTGCATAAATTCTTCATCTGAAACTGAAGACATCCAATCTCTTTTACCAATAGGTTTCGTTTCTTTAATTTTATTTAGAATTACTTTTAGTCCTTCTACAAAAGCAGATTCTGGACTTTCTAAAATTGCTATTTTTTTTCTATTAGTGTTTTTTACTACACTTTCTTCCCACGGCATAAACAATAGAATATCTTTGCCAAGTTTTTTAAAGAATTTTTCCATCTCTATTTCTGGTATAGAACCCGGTAAATCGTATCCATTACAAAGCACTTCAACTTTATCTAATGAATAGTGCATGCTCTTATAATCTTTAAAAAGTGTTATTGTTGAATTTAGGTGAGTTCTTATTGGATTTGTTACCCAAAAAATATAATCTGCTACTTCAAAGGCAAATGCTTGCATTGGGAAACTACTTTCTACATCTAAAAAAATGTCAAAAGTTTCTGATAATTTAGATAATATCGGCACTAAAATATTTGGACTTAAGCTAAGAATTTCTTTTCTATTTACTGCTAAATTTAAAACACCTACACCGTATTCTGACATTGGAATTTTGCCTTTAAGCAAATTACCAGCAGCTGTTATATTTTTTGTGCCTAAAATTTTCATCAAATCAGCGATTGATGTTCTTTCTTTTATATTGAGGTAAAAATTGTGTTCCTGTCGGGCTAAGGGGTCTAAAGGAACAATTAACACAGGTCTTTTTTGGACATCTGCCCAGTATAGAGCTAAATTTAATAAAAGTGTAGTTTTACCTACACCTTCTTTTGGTCCTGCAAAGGCGACTATTCTTCTGTTATCTTCTCTATTTGTTAAACCTTCTTTCATATAAGTGCCCTTTTTTAATCTTTTAAATTTTCTATTCTACTATTTCCACCGTTACAAATAGGAATAATGATACTTGCTCTTCCACTGTTTCTTTATTTGTAAATAATGCACCAATAAGTGGTATCCTGCCTAAAAACGGCACTCTTCTATAGGAGGTATCTTTACTGCTTGTTTTAAGTCCACTTATTACCAAGGTTTCACCACTATCAAGTTCCACATGTGTGGACATTTTTCTGCTGTTAATAGCTGGTATTGTTGTACCTGCTATAACAAGTGGTCTGGAATAGTCTGGTCTAGATAGTTCTAATTCTATTTGAACATCTATAACATTTCCTCTTTCAACAATTATAGTTGGTAAAACATTTAAGGCTACACCATAATCTTTAAAATCTGCACCTATCCCCCCGCTGGAATTTGCATATGGAACCGGGAAACTACCACCTGCTAAAAAGTTAGCGGTTGTACCAGTTTTAGCTATTACCTTGGGGTTGGATAATATCTGTGCCTTACCTTCCGTTTCAAGTAAACGAAGTGTTGTTTGAAGAGCGGTTAGTCTTTCAAATTCGCCGAGAGTGAACATACTTGGTATTCTAGATTCTCCAAATGTTATTGCATCGGTCCACGAAAAACCTACCGTTCTAGATAGCGAGCCTCTTATTTCAACAATATCGGCACTTACAGCTACTAGTTTTGTTTTCGCTGAAAATAAATTTGTACCAAGCATTAAAATAAATAGTATTGCTAAGGGTTTTTTTAAAAAGAACTTAATATTCATATTGTGTTTTCTCCTTGAGGCTAATTACCACTGCTTAACCTTGTTAAGTCCGACATTTCTAGAGGATAAATTTCCTCATCTCCAATAGCTCTTACAACAACTGTAATTTCGTCCGCTACACTTTTTGTTAGTGCTAGGTATTGTGCATCTAATGGAGATAATTGCAAACTCAATGCAGATGTATTGGTATATGCTGCCGCTTCTAGTTGTTTTTCTTTATTACTTTTTGCCATCTGTGCATTGATTCCTTGTCCTAAATTATTACCTACACCCAAAACCGTTTGGTTTTGAAGTATTGTAAATGAAACTGGTCTTTTTATGCCCCTTATGTACACCTCTAATGTTACAATTATGTCCACTTTATCGCCTGGTTTTACTAACTGGCTTACTGCATTATCTACCTCTATAACCATACCTCTGTATCGTTGTGGAACTTTTACACTTAACCCTATATCTCCTGTTAAACTGGATACCATATGTTTTGTTATCTGGTTGCCTTTGGGGATTTTTACTTTGGTGACCATTCCGTTTAACACATTTAAATCTGTAGTAGTTCTTATTTCAAAACTATCTTTTTGTGCATAACCTGCAGGTATTTTTGCTACTCGCACCATACCTTGTCTTATTACATTTCTTTCTGGGATATCAAATGCAGATATCGCAACTGGCACAAGCCGTTGCTTTCCTTTTGCTCTTCTTTCAGCACTGGATACTACCATAAAGTAGATTAGTGCAGCGATGATAGCTAAAAATAATGGAAACATTAAACCTTTTTTCAACATATTATTACTCCTCTGTAAATTTTTAATTAACTAAAAATCTTTTTAATTTAAAAGTGGTTTTTCAATAGGCATTCTTACCACTGCCTTTACTCTTTTTTTGCCTAACTTTTTAGGCTTGTCTGCAAATACATATTTTGTACCCGGAAATATCAATCTTATTGGATACACCAATGTTACTATCAAATCTTCGTTTACATGTCCTTTTGTTTGCGGGTCTTTTCCAGTTGGCTGTATTACAGCACTAACACTCATATACCTTGCATCTCTTTTAAACATTTTTTCCAGCGCGGTTTTCATTCTATATTCGGCGACATAACTATCTGCCTTGCCACCATGCTCTCTCACAGCTACCATAGAACCTATTCGTGCTAGTTCATAAGAAGTGTGGTTTGCCAAAATTGTATGATACGCTATATTTCCAAGCTCTAATATAAAAAATATTAGAAGCATAAATATAGGTAATACTAACAATAGCTCAATTGCACTTTGTCCCTTACAATTTTTCACGAAACACACCTCTTACGATATTTTCAAATAACAAATTTTCAACAAAACTATATTTGGTCTGCTTGACCCATAATTTTTGCTTGGATTTTTTCAAACAAATCAGGCATAAATTTCTTTATTGCAACCCCAACTATGCCGACTACTACCACGATGATACCTAACATAAACAAATATTCAATTGTATTTTGACCATCTTGTTTTTTTAGCAATTGTTTTTGTTTGTCCAAAAAGTTATTTACCTTTATTGATAATTTAAGCATTCTATTTATCCTCCTAATTATTCTTCGTTAACCGTTAATATTATTTTCGCACCCTGTTCAAATTGTTTTGGTGTTATCCAAGAATAATATTTATAAAATAACGCAAATGCTGCAAATAAAAAAGCTGCTGCCATTATGTATTCTACCGCTATTTGCCCTTTTTTATTTTTTATTTTTTTCATACCACCTTTTTACAACCTAGCTTACCACTGTATGCCTAAACCAAGTTGATGTGCCTCTCCCAATGCACCATAAGGTGTCATTGCATAATCTATGGATACTCCGTATCCGAAAATTTTGCCTGTATCTAAACCAAAACCAAAAGATATTTTGGAACTATCTGCCAAGTTAAGTCTGTTTACCAAAGAGTTATCGCTTAAACCATGACTATCCCTTGTATAATAACCTACTCTTAAACCAAAATGCCCAAATTCTATGATGTCTTCTGGTACATGAACTTCTACACCTATACCATATCGTGCTTCATCGTCTGCATATTCTGCCATTTCTACAGATACTGTTAAGTATCTTGAGTGAAGTCCACCACCTAATCTTAAAACTGTTGGTACTTCTTTAGAATCGCCTAAGTTTTGGAAAGCTAGTCCTAAACTAAGCCAATCTGTTGCTTGTACTATTCCACCAATATCAAAAGCCATATTTGTGTAATGACTGCCGTCATTATTTTCTGTAATATACTTTGCTGTTACACCAGCTTTAAAAATTTCTGTATAAAAATCATGTGCTAAACTTAAACTTCCTATAAAGTTTCTTACATATATATCATCACTCACACAAGGTGTACCATCTGCTAAAGTACAATTAAAATCTTTTAAGTCCATATAGTTTGCAGTGATACCAAGCACCGATCCACCACCCATTGGGGTAACATATGCTAAGGTTCTTGCTTTATAACCTTGAAGCCAGTCTAAATATGAAAACTGGAATTCTTTATCGTCAGCACCTGCTATACCTGCAGGATTCCAAAATAAAGCTTCCGAGCCTTCTGCTATGGATACATAAGCATTACCTAATGCTTGTGCTGTTGGAGCACCAGCACCGATTTTTAAGAATGAGCTCGCAGAAGTACCAAGGTCTTCCTCGCCACCTGCATAGACACTAACAGGTAATAAAACCGCTAGTACAAAAGTTAATAAGTGTTTTTTATTTTTCATGTTTTAAATCCCTTCTTAATTTATACTGGATTCCCGCACTAATGTGCGAGAATGACCTACTAAAATTATGGTATTAATACCTTCTCTACTGCAAAACAATGTTGTCCGCCACCTGATGTTGCTTTAAACTCTGTCATCACAAAATATATACCTCTTGCCACATTCTTGCCATGATTGTTCTTTTTATCCCATGTACATCTTAACTCTGCGTTTCTTAATGTTGTTGTAGAACCCGATGGGGAGCTGAATGTGAAGTTTGGCTGTACAGATAAACTTTCTGTCATAGTTTGTGTATTACCATCTAGGTCTATACATTCGTAATTTCTGCTTCTGACCAAATCTGCAGCCAAATTGTATACTTTTATAGATACATTTCCTGGTATCGGTATTTTTGTTACTTCCATAGTACCAGTTGCTTGTCTTAATGGGTTTGGATAGAAAATTGTGTAATTTTCCCAATCATCACATACAAAGCCACTGTCTCCGCTACCTACTTCTATATTATAAGAAGTGCCATATGCCTCTAAATCCGCAAGACTTGACACTGTATAACCAGTTGCTAAGCCACCAGTTACACTATCTATTGCTCTATAATCTGTACTTGTTACAAATCTGAATATATAATTTCCGTCTGGTACTGTTTGAAGTGCAAAGTCTGAACCGTCCCAGAAATCTTCTAAACCAATTCTTTCTGTTCGCAAACCAACTATACTTTTTACTAATACTTCGTTGACACTAGATATTGCAGCACCTTGGTAAAGTAATGTACCATCTGCTTGAATACCAGTACCTGGTTTGAATATTTGTATACCAACTTTCATTGGTACGCCTACCTGATACCCTATTAATGCTGTTGGGCTTTGTGGACTTATAAAAGTTCTTTCAATATCGTAGACTTCATAATCTACAACTTGGTTTAAGTATCTTATATTAGCATCTTGGAGGTTATCTGGGTGATCTAGTGCTGAAAACTTAACTCTGTATGCTCCTGTTGGGACATAAGCACCATTACTATCTTTTGCATCCCAGAATAATGAATGTACTAGGTCTGCATCAAATACTTCACCTGCGGTTTTTGTTAATGTTCTACAAGTATCACCCTCTGCAGGACATACCGCAGAAGAAGATGCCGCCGTTGCTAAAATTTCAACTGAAACTTCTGCTTCTTGTAAAACTTCAAATTGAATTTCGTACGGAGGTGTAGAAACGTTTTCGCTTGTATATATTAAAGTAGGTTTGGTTGCTACAGATTTTAAGCTGTCTGTTTTAAATTCTATCTGACCTCTTACAATTTTTACAAAACCTGTTACCCTATCTGTCGCAGGATAACTTGCTGTATTTGTTACAGTTTGTGAATCTCCGTTAGCATCATAATAAACTGCAACTTCTGTTGTTGCTGGAGTTTTTGCCTCTATAAAGAATGGATATTCGCCATCGGGCAATACATTACCATTGTCGTCTAACCCGTCCCATAATTCTGTTATTCTTAAATTTTCACCTGGTAACAATGCACCTGCAAATGTTTTTATTGGTGTACCTATTGTCGCTATTGAAGGTGGCCATTGACCGTTTGTAGGTATCTCAGTACCCAAAGCATAAATACGCAAATATGCCTGCATACTTTTAGATAGTGTGTAGGAAATATCCGCTGTTTCCCCTTCTCCACCTAATAAGTTTGTGGCTTCTACATCTACAACTCTAAATAAATCTACTGGGAAGAATACTGTTGTTGTAGTTCTTTTTGTTGGCTCTGTTGGGAATAAGGCATCTTGTGTTACTATTTGCAACATATATGTACCTGGACCTACATATCTGCCAGTATCGTCTATACCATTCCATACTTCTTGGTTTTGGAAACTACCCTGTACCGTTTGAGTTGTGAAAAGTGTTCTTACTGCTTCTGCACCATCGTTTGTCAAAATTTTCATATCTACGAGTGCATCTCTATTTATAGAGTATTGGAATACAAATGGATCTATATTATATGCAGTTGGCGAAGAACCCACGGTTGTATAACCTATAGAATTTACAGTTGTTTCTACAAGCCCTCTTTCAACAGGAATATAACCTGTATAATATTGAACTGTTTTTACATTTTCTGTATTTGCACCTGTTTCATATGGAATTTCTGCCCACAATGCATAAGGATAATTGCCATCTGCTAATGGAACACCTAAACCATAAGTTGCACCTGTATTACAAGCAGATACTGTTGCCGTTGCATTACAAGTGCCGTCCCATTTTAAATCTTCTGGGGTTCTTAATGGTTTTTGTTCTACATATCTTGCTACTAAACTACCAGATGGTACTACCGGTCCAATACCCGGTGCGGTAAGCGTACCGCCACCAAGTGTACCTGTGTATAAAGTGGTGACTTCTGTACCAGGTTCGTAAATTTCCCAATACACTTTAGCAGATTCTGTTAGCAATAAATCTATTTTGGCATAACTGGTAGATTGTTGTGCTAAACCAGTTATAGCTACATCTGTAATTTGTAGAGGGTCTAAAGAAATTTGATGTGTTTTGCTTCTTGCGACATCTGCAGTACCTGTAGTGTTATAATCAAATTCGTCAAAGGATTGTGCTGTTATATAAGCCAAATAATTGCCTGCAGGAAGTAGTCGTCCTGTATCATTTCTGCCGTCCCATGCGTCTGAGTTTAATATGCTTGGTGTTGGAATACCTTCACCTGTTCTTGGCTGATTGGTTATCAATGTTCTATCTGGATTTACGGCTATTGCTGATACTGTAGTAACTGATCCTACTGCACCTGAACCACTTCCTTGTATGGTAATAGTATTACCTACAGCATGACCTGTTCCACCATCAGTTACAGTAACAGCAGTTACCGCAAATACACCACCTCCAGCAACAACAGTAGCTGTACCAGTTCCATTTGTGCTTCCTACTGAACCCAGTAATGTAACAGTCTCACCGTTAACATATCCTGAACCACCTGCGGGAATAAACAAGGTATCAATAACATCCGCAGAATTAGCATCGTATATGTCAATGGATACAGTGGACTCTTTACTTAACCTGTAATTTAAAAAGTATGGAGATGCTGCCACTGCTGGTGATGTACCAACAATTGTTGTTGAACTTGTTACACTATGAATGTCCGAGACATCCACCTGAATTGGAATTTGGTTAACACCTGGATATGCAGAAACATCATCGATAGTAATTCTGTCAAAGTTAATGCCGTCGCCGGGATAGTCTACTGCCATTCTTGCTCTGAAACCAAATTGTCCATTAGTTTTTGCAAAGTTTCCTTCAAACGGATAATGCCCGTCCCATGCTGTACAGAAAGTCATTGTTGAAACACCAGTACCAGTAACACACTCTACTACACCATTAATATCTGCACTTGTGTCTAAGCTTATGGAACGAATTGTTGGGTAAACATTTTCATCTTCTAAGTTACCACCGACTTGTCCTTCAAATTTAAAAACCTCAAAAGTAAATTCGTTAATTGGGAAATTACCGCCAGCAGTATCTGTTGAAACACAAGTTATGTTTGCACATAATGCTAAACAATGGTCTGGATATGCTGTAGTTGCTTTTGGTTGGTCAAACTCTATAAGTGCAGAACATACCCAAGGATCTGTTGAAGTACAATCACCGAAAGTTCCTGCAGTTAAGAAACTTACATCTGTAGCTGAAGTAGTACTTGTAAGCACACATTGGGTAGGATCGCCTGCTTCTTCAAACAGGGTGTAAATATTACCAACATAAGCTGTTGGGCCAGCAGCAAAAGAAATATTGCTGAAGATTATTAGAGATAAAATTGAGAGGGTTAAATTTAAAGTAGTTAATTTGAAAAACTTTTTCATAGTTTAAGCTCCATAAATAAAATATCCTTAGAGATTTGTGTGTCCAAAATTGTTGCAGAACTATCCCTAAACTAAAATCAATAACTATTATATATATTAAGTATATTAAGTTGTCATTCTGTAAATAGATTTGTATACACTACTTAAATTTTTGCAACTTTTCGGCAAAAAGTCAACTATTTTTTTCTGATAACCCCTTTTTTTCTACTTTTAGCCATCATTTCTTCGTATAGAAAAACCCCTCCCCTTCCTCGATTCTTAGCAAAATATAAGGCCTTATCTGCTTTTTTGATTATATCCGTATAAGTTTTGCCATCTTTAGGAAAAACACTAACCCCTTGACTTACAGATATTTCAATATCTGTATCAACAAAAAATTGTTTTGGCATTTTTAATTCGCTTATCTTTTTTTGTAAACGAACAGCCAATTGTTTCGCTTCTTTTTGATTTGTGCGTGGCAAAAGCATAGTAATTTCATCGCCACCATATCTTGCACAAAAGTCGCTTTGTCTTAAATTATTTTTTATTATTTCGGACACTTTTTTTAATACCCAATCACCCGCTGGATGACCCATTTTATCGTTAATATTTTTGAACCAATCTATGTCTGCAACAATTAATGCAAATGGTGTTTTAAATCTTTTACTTCGGTAAACTTCTTCTTTTAATCTTTGATCAAAATAGCGTCTTACTGCAAGTCCGGTGAGCTCGTCAAAATTGGAAAGTTCTTTAACTTTATCAAACAATAAAGCATTGTCTAAAGATAGTGCAATTTGCGACGAAAATTGACGAAGATAAATAAAATCTTCATAAGAAATATTTACACGAGAAAGTAAATTATCACACACTAAAAAACCCAGTTGTTTTTGCTTAACTTTTAGCGGTAAATAAATGTAAGATTCTGTTGAACCTGCATTAAATTTATTTTGCATACCAGAAATAAAATCTCTTTCTTGTTTGGTTAAATTTTTGAGTTTTATATTTGTTATTTTGGAACTTAAATCTACCGAAATTCCATCAAAAAATTCGCCTGCTTTTTTGTCTTCTAAATAAAGGCGAACCCTATCAAAACCAAAATATTTTTGTATGCCAGAAAGTATATAACCAACACTATCTTTAATCCGCATTGATGTTGCAAAAATTTTACTGAGTTCGTTTAAAGCATCTACTCTTTTTAAGCGAGTTGCGTAATATTGATCACTTTGTGCATTGGACATATTATGTGAAAGTTCCTTTGCTATTTCATTAGCAAACATAGCTTCTTTTTTTGTAAATGGTTTATTTTTATCTGTTCTTTCTATTCTTAAAACCCCGTGCTTTTTTACAGATTTTTCTGACACACTATTCCATTCTACCTCGATATACATTGTTGTGTATTCCATAAATTTAGATATATATGGAGTTCTTACAGTTAAGTTTTTTCTTAATGTGGATTTTTTATTTAAATAAATTTCTTCTTGAAGTGGAGTGCAAATTCCACCCGAACATAACATTTCTAAAGATAAAATTTCTTCTTGCGGATACCAGTTAAAAAAGTAAATTTTATCTACTCCTAATTCTTTTTCCATTAAAATTAGAGCATCCTCTATCAGCTCTTTAAAGCTGGAGTACGGCTTGTTTAGATGTTTATGAAATTTATATAAAAAATCCTTTTGATTCATAAATTTTTTGTTCCTATTTCTTATACAAAGAAAGTAAATAATTTATTTCTTGGCAAGATTTGTCCAACATATCAAACAAATTCTTTTCTTTATATTTACCTCTTGCAATATCTCGCACATTAAGTGCTAAAACTTTATTTAAAATTTCTACAGCCGTACCGCACACCAAAATGTTTGGTAAAACTTTAGAATTTTTTACTATTTCCTTATATATATGAAACCGTGTTGGCGATGCTTTTATCAAATTATTAAATGCCGTTGTTGAAGTTGGAAATGCTTCAATTGATTTTGCATATTCTTTCTGATTTCCTGGTTTAGCTAACCATTTTAAAAATATCAAAGCATGTTTTTTATTTTTACCACCACTTGCTATTGCCAAATTTATCCCCGACAAATAGTTAACTTCTTTATTTCCAGTCATTGGAAATTTTGTGGTTTCAACTTTAAATTTTTGTTTTGTAGATTCAAACATATCCAGTCCATGACGACGGGTTAATATCATACTTGCTTTGCCAAGCATCATATTTCCAAGGCTTCCTCTTTCTTTTAAAACAGGAATATTTTTATTAGTTGCAAGTTTTAAATAACTTGAAATTATTTCTTTGAATTTTTTATTTCCCACCATACTTTTTGTAAAATTTTCGTTAAATAAACCTACCCCTTTGCTCCATAAACATGGGAAAATACTTCTTATGGAAATAGAGCCCCTCCAATCTGCATTTTGGATAGGATAATAAGCTTCTACGGCTTTAAATTTAGTTTTTAATTTTTCACAAACTGCAAAAAGTCCGTTCCAAGTTTCAAGTTCTTTTTGTGGATTTTTACAAACTGCTTTTAGGTGATCTACCCGATAGTGAATTGCTAAAACATCCATCCACCAAGGCAAAGAATATATGTTTTTTGTACCACTTTTATAACAATGTGCTTGAACTTGTGGTAAAAAAGATTTTACTGAAATTTTAGGGTCTAACGAGGATAAATTTTCTATTATTTCGGATTGCGATAATAAAGTTGTCCAATAATGAGGTATTTCTATAACATCTGGTGCATCTTGTGGTTTTAGATATCTTTTAAAAGTATAAATACTTTTCCACATATCTTTTCTTGTTAAAACTTTTAGATTTACAGGAATACTTGGATTTTCACTTTTGAATTTGCATAAAAGCTTTTCAAAGTTTTTTATTGTGTTTGTACCAGAATCTAACAAAACCCAAAAATTCATTAGTCCCTCCAACTATCTATTATCATATTGGGATTTATTTCTATATTGAAATTTTTCTTACCCAACTTTTTAAATTTTTTATAACCTGCGAGTGCTATCATCGCGGCATTGTCTGAACAATACATAGGTTCTGAAAAATATAATTTTATTTTTCGTTTATCGCATTCTTCGCCTAACCGTTTTCTTAACCACTTATTTGCAGATACTCCACCACCAACGGCGATAGCTTTTATTTTATAATATTTTACAGCTTCTAATACCTTATATATTAAAGTATCCACCACAGCTTCTTCAAAAGCATAGCAGACTTCGTCTTTATTAAATTTTTTATTATCCCTTAAAAAATAACTTACAGCAGTTTTGACACCACTAAAACTAAATTCAAAAGTGCCACGCATATATGGTCGTGGGAATTTTATTTTACATTCTTTTCCACTACTTCTAAATTTTTGTGCCAACTGCGAAACTTTTGGACCACCAGGATAACCAAGATCTAAAAGTTTTGCAACTTTATCAAATGCTTCGCCTACTGCATCGTCACGAGTTCTACCTATAAGTTTATAATCGCCGTAGTTTTTGCCTATCCAAAGCTCTGTATGTCCGCCAGAAACTATTAAACCTATCAACGGAAAGGTTAACTGTGTTTTTGCTGTACCTTCTTTAAAATCGCATGCTAAGAGGTGTCCTTCAAGGTGATTAACGCCGATAAGTTTGGCATTATACATTCTTGATAAAAGTTCTGCACCCACTCTGCCAACTAGCAAAGCACCTGGCAAACCGGGACCTGATGCAAATGCAACGACATCTATTTTAGGTTTTGTACCAAGCTTTGAAATTGCCTGTTTAACAACGCTAGCCATTTTCATAGAATGCGCTCTACTTGCAAGTTCTGGCACGACACCCTTAAACTTTTTGTGTATATCTGTTTGAGAATAAACTACATTGCTAACAAGTTCTGTTCCATTTTTTAAAACGGAGGCAGAAGTCTCATCGCAGGTGGTTTCTATTCCAAGTGTATAAAAATCTTTTTTCATTTTATAAATACAACCTTATTTTATAATTAAAGGAAACTTTCACCCTCTCCCCAACCCTCTCCCCTCATGTAGGGAGAGGGAGTTGTGTGTTTTATAAATTTTTTAGACTATCCTTTGCTTTTAAAATTTCTTGCGCTCTTGTTAAAATTACATCTTCAATTTGATCTTTTTCTTCAACAGCACTTTTCTTTTGCTTTTTACTTGGATAATAAATATCATTAAATTGTCTTAACAATTTAATTTCATCTTCAAACCCTACTTTTACCTCGATATCAGGTTGTATTCCCCCTCTATCTTCTGGTTTATCAGATCTTAAATCCCTATGTATAGAAACACCGCTTGGTGTGTAATATTTTGCTATTGTTAAACGAAGTGCAGACTCGTCTGACAACGGAATTATTGTTTGAACACTTGCTTTACCAAAAGTTCTTTCGCCAATTAACACGGCTCTTTTATTATCCTTTAAAGCACCTGCTACAATTTCACTTGCACTTGCAGACATCTCGTTTACCAAAACAACCAAAGGCAAATCTTTATACGGAGCATCTTTCACACTTTTGTATTCCAAATAACTATTTGCCACTCTACCTTTTGTGTAGACTATTTTTAAATCTTCTTTTAAAAACATTCGACAAATATCCACAGCACCAGTTAATAAACCGCCTGGATTGAACCTAAAATCTAAAATGACACTTTCCATACCATCTTTTTTCATAGACTTTAATGCTTTTTCTACCTTCTCTACCGTATGACCAGAAAAGTCCATTACATATATATACCCTATTTTATCGTCCAACATTCTGTATTTCACAACTTCTGGGATAATTTTTGCTCGTTTAATTTTTATAGGTTCTTCTAAAATTTTCCATTCGCCTGTTTCTGAATCTTTTCTGCCAATCGTAAGCAACACCGTTGTGCCGGCTTTACCACGAATGTTTTTGATGGATTCATCTATAGTCATATCTATCGTTGGCTTGCCGTTTACTTTTATAATTTTATCGCCCGGTTTAATGCCAGCTTTGTATGCAGGTGTGCCAGGAATTGGTGTTATAATAGCAAGTTCGCCACTTGCTGGAGATAATCGTACACCTATACCAGTAAACTCACCTTTAGAGTCTTCTTTCATTTCTGCAAATCGTTCAGGGTCCATAAATTCGGAATACGGATCTAACTCTTGCACTATGCCTCTTGCTGCACCGTAGATAAGTTCTTCTGTATCAACTTCGTCGACATAGTTTTCTTGTGTTAAACTCAAAACTTCCATTAAAACTTTTAGCTTGCTGTAAGTGTTGTCCATAGCAGAATATGCTTTTGGAAACATAAATCCCACAAATAATGCAATTACTAAAACTGCACTTATATAAATTATTCTTTTCTTCATTTTTTCTCCTCGTTTGTTGTTGCGATTTTGCACGTGCAAAATCGCTATTTAATTCGCAACCATCTAAGTGGATCTTGGGCATCTACTCCAAACCGTATTTCAAAATATAAAGCTCTTTTGCCACTTCCCATTGTATTACCTTGCGTATCTTTACCAGTATAACCCAAATTTGTACCTGTGACAACATTTTGTCCTTTCTTCACAATCAACCTGCTCAAAAACCCGTAAATTGTAAAAAACCCTTTACCATGTTCCACTATGACAACATTACCATAGCTTCTAAACTGTCCTGCATATATAATGCTACCACTTGCAACTGCTTTAATCACCTGAGCAGATTTGGATTCTATTTTTATACCATCTCTATATATCCAAGTTTGAAGCTGTTTATTATATTCCTTACCAAACTTGCTTATAACCCTACCACTAATAGGCCATGGTAGACTATATGATGAAATCGGCGGTGGCACTTTTTGTTTAGTAGACTTTTTACCGGTCCGCTGAGTTTCTAGTTTGCTTAAAATTCTTTGCATTTCCTTTGCAGATGCTTCCAATCTATTAAGCTCTTGTTTGGCTTGATTGTACTTTGATGTTGTAACTTTCAAATCTGATACTTTTTTACTATAAGTTTTTTCTAAAGTTTGAGTTGTGCGTTTAAGTTCTTTTTTCTTTTTATCTAAACTTTTGGTTTTACTTATATATGTATTAATATTTTTTTCTGCAGTTTCGTCTTCCTTATATAATGCGTTTAAAAAGTGACCTTCTGCTTTAATTTCATATTCCCAAAATATTTTAGCACCTAAATTTTTACTTGTATAACTTTTGCCTTTTATTTTTTGATTAAAATAATAATCTTCCATAACTTCTGTGTAAGATTTGCTTAAAATTTGTTTACTAATATCCAAAATTACCCTCTGCCTTCTTGTTGTTTTTAGATTTTTTTGAGTTGTAATTTTATCCCTATCAACTTTTTTTGATAAATTTTGTGTTCGTTGTTTCTTTTTCTTTACACTTGATATTTCCTTAGAAATTTCATCCTTTTCTTTTTTATACTTTTCAAACTGACGACGGGTTTCCTGTTGCCTATTTTCAATATTTTTAAGCTCTTGTTGTTTTTTGCGTTCAGCACTACTTTGTGCTTGCAAAAAACAAGTACAAGAAAATAAAAATAGTACTGCTAAAAAAAGTTTTATCGTTCTTGCCATCTATATAAAACCCACCCTATAAAACCGCCAAATAAAACAAGTAAAAGTTGTTTGTATACTGGTAAAAATGTCCAAAATTCTGGGTTTAACGCTTTTACTGGAAAAAAGAATATAAACAATATCGCAAGCCCAAAAAGCCCTGCTAATGCACCAGATACAAAACCTCTATAACTTGTAAATTCTTGTTTAAATTGTTTAGAAGTTTCTACAAAAAAGAAAAACAAGCCAGCTAAAATTACTATAAACCAAATTGCAAAATTTAAAAATTTAGAAAAGCCGTTAATATTATTCATCATATCTACTTGAGCTAGATTATAATAAACTTTTTCTACAATTTCGTGCTTTTCCACATTGTTTTTTACCCAAGAAACCATATTTGTAAAAGTTGATTTCTTTGGTGTAATTTCAAAGTAACCTTCAAAAATATTTTCTTCTATTTTTAGTACATCTTTGGATATTTGAGGGTTCAAAGTTTCAAACTCTTCTATAACATTTTCCAAGCTAACATATTCTGCTTCGTATATAGATTTTTGTTCGTTTAAACTTGTAAAAAGATCTTCTACCGCCTGATCTGAAGAACCTTGCTCTACGACGGTAATTATCCTAAAATCTTCATACATATTTTCATGTAGCAAAGTTAATTTATCTTGCAGAAAAACTATCATTTGCATACTAAAAACTATCATTAACGATATAAGAAATATCCTTCTATAACCATGCATTATGATGTATGCTAATTTTTCTTTAAAAAAATCTTTTTTCATAAAATTTCTCCTATTCTAAACCTAAAATTACAGAAATTTTAGTAGCAATTTCCGTATTATGATAAACTCCCTTAAAGTATTCACTACCAGCACCATAAGCTATCACATTAACCGGTGTGGATATATGATTGTTAGTTGCCCAAACCACATTTCTTTTAGCATCTAAAAGAGTTTTTGCTGCTTTATAATCTCTTGTTTCAAAAATTTGTTTGAGTTCTTGTTTATCCAAAAACATTGCAAACATATTATTGAAAAGTGCTGTAAAGTTAGATAAATTTTGCTGATCTTTTGGAAAACTTTCAAATTCTTTTTGAAAGTTTTGCCATAAAGTTTTCTGCCCGTACAATCTGTCTAAATTTTCGTAACTTGCAAAGTTTTTATAACCCATTTTTGCTTTACTACCATCTATTGCAATTACTTGTTTTTCACTTTTATCTTTATTATATTCAAACCCAAAACCGCCAGTATCGTGATCTGCTGTTACTATTAAAAGTGTGTCTGGGTGGTTGTATGCATATTTATATAAGAAGGCTAGTGTTTCGTCGAAAGCTAACATTTCATGCATTGTTGCGCCTGCGTCTTGCATATGTAAAGCCCAATCTAATTTAGCTGCTTCTACCATCAAGAAAAAGCCATCTTCTTTTTTTGATAGCACCCTTAATGCTTTTAATGCCATTGAAGATAAATCTGGCACATACAAATTTTCTCTTTCATATTTATCTATTGCATAAGGCATATATTTATTCGAAAATAAACCTAAAATTTTACCAGAACGGGAATTTCTTAAACCTTTTTTATCATACACAATATCGTAACCTTTCTTATGTGCTAAGGCTACCAAATCTTTATTATCGGTTCGTTTTGAACCTTTCTGTTTTTTAGATATAAAATACGCTAACCCACCAGATAACATCACATCTACATTCGAATTTATCATATCTTCAGCGATATTATCTTTATCGTATCTGTTTAAATTATGAGCTACCAAACCAGATGGGGTAGCATCTATAAGTTCGCTATCGCAGACGATACCAACAGCTTTACCATTTTCTTTAGCTTTTACTAATACTGTTTTTACTGGTTGTTTTTTATAATTCATACCTATATAACCAGCAGAGGATATTTCGCCACTAGTCATTTGTGTTATTGCGGCTGCAGAATCTGTAACTATGCCATTATGGATGTTGTTTAAAACTAAACCTTGAGCAGAATCGTTCATAAATTTTTCTAACACACTTTGTTTTTCTATGTATTTTGAATTTTGTGCATATCTTGCATATTGCATTAATAGACCCATAGCTTCTGGACCCATACCATCGCCGATATAAAGAATTACATTCTTTGCCACTGGCTCTGAAAAATGTTTTGTTTCTGCTTCTTTATTAGCAGAATGTTTTGGTGAAAATATATTTTTACCTACAACAAATAATGTTGCTAAAACCAAAATTATTATCAATGGTTTTTTTAGTGTTTTTATTTTGTTTAACATAAGTTTGCCCTCTTCTTATTTTATTTTTTTGAAATTAGTTCATCGTACAATTTCTGATAATCGCTGGAAGATTTATCCCAAGAAAAATCGCCCTGCATACAATTAACAACCAATTTATCCCACTTGTCTTTATCGCCGTAAGTGACGACAACTTCTCTTAAAGTTTTTAAAATTCCTTCTTTATCTACACTATCAACAAAGAAACCATTTTTTTTGTTAATAGTATCTGCCAAACCGCCAACTTTTGAAACCACAGGCACGCTACCATAACGCATTGCTATCATTTGTGAAAGTCCGCAAGGTTCAAAACGAGATGGCATTAAAAATATATCGCTACCTGCATAAATTTTATGCGCCATAGGTTCGTCTAATTTTTGAACAACAGCTATATTTTCATACTCATCTGCAAGTTCTTTAAATTTTTGTTGAGTGGCTTTTTCGCCACTGCCCAAAATTACAAATTGTGCTTTATCTTTAAGTTGCTCTATTGCATGTACTGCCAAGTCTAAGCCTTTTTGATATGTAATACGGGACACTATTCCTACAAGTGGAAGTGTTTTACTTTCTGATAAACCAACTTCTTTTCTTAAGAAATTTTTACAAATATTTTTACCTTTTTTATAGTTTTCATCGTCGTAGCCGACAGGAAGATAAGAATCCATCGCAGGATCCCACACTTCAAAGTCTATGCCATTGATTATGCCACTATAATCTTTACCTCTATGTTTTAGAACATCTTTTAGACCATGTGCGGTTTCATTACTTTTTAAAGTTTCTTTTGCATATGTTGGACTAACGGTATTAACTTTATCTGCATAAACTAGTCCACCTTTTAAGAAATTCATACCACCATAAAATTCTAATCCGCTAGTTGTGTAATGTTTTTCACCTAAACCACTTTTGATAAAACTTTTATAACTATAATGCCCTTGATATGCAAGGTTATGAACCGTTAATAAAGTTTTACTTCTAGCAAAAAAAGCATCTGTTTTGTATGTGGTTTTTAGATATGCAGGTATTAATGCTGTTTGCCAATCATTACAATGGATAATATGTGGTTTGAAACCGATATACTTTAAACTTTCTAGCACTGCTCTGTTAAAAAAGATGAATCTTTCGTCGTTATCTTCAAAATCTTTATTATTTTGGTTATAGAAGCCTTCTCTATCAAAATATTTTGCATTTTTTACAAAAAACACAATAACACTACCCCAGTTCACAAAGGAAAGTGATACACTTTCTAGTCTGTCTTCGATAGGCACAACAAAACTACCCTTGATAGCTTTTAAAGAGTTTGCATTGGATATATTTCTATAATGAGGCAAAAATAAAACTACTCTATTGTTTTCTTTTCTTGCAATTTCCTGCGATAATGCACCAACAGCGTCTGCTAATCCGCCGGTTTTACAAAATGGAAATGCCTCACTTGAAGCAAACGCAATATTCATTCCTTTTCTCCTAATACTTTAAAATTTGTCATTGCGGGCTTGGTCCGCAATCTTACTATAAGATCCTGAAACAAGTTCAGGATGACAGAAAATTATTCCCTTTCAACTTCTTGCTGTTGAACCTCTTCTTGTAATTGCGGTTGTGGTTCTGGTTGCAATTCTGGTTCTGGTTGTGGTTCTACCTGTTCTACAACTTCGTCTTCTTTTGGCACATCGGGTTCTTCTATTGTTTCTGTATCTTCATCTGGTTCTTTAATAAAAGGTAAATCCTGCCCGTTTTCTTGTTCTTTAGATGCAAAAGATGCGATGTCTGGCAAATCGTTAACCCTATTAATACCAAATAATCTTAAAAATTCTTCTGTTGTTGCATATAAAAGTGGTTTACCCACGGTATCTTTTCTACCTGCAATTTTTACAAGTTCTTTTTCCAATAATCTTTCTAATGGAGCGCCACTATCCACACCACGAATACTTTCCACCTCTGCTTTAGTGATAGGTTGTTTATAGGCGATAATTGCCAAACTTTCGAGTGCTGCTGGCGATAATTTCATAACCATTTTTTCTGCAAATAATTTCCTTACCCATCTACCAAATTCTGGCTTTGTGCTTAGCTGATAACCACCCGCAACTTCATTTATTTGTATGGCACTATGCTCATATTGAGTTTTAAGTTCTGCAATTATTTGTCTTGCTTCGTCTTTATCTATAAGTTCTGCACATTCCACCAATTTGGTTAGAGCTATTGGTTTGTTTGTAATAAAAAGTAATGTTTCTACTATATGTTTTTTTTCTGGAGTTTTGTTTTCTTGATTATTCATTTTCCTCTCCCTCATTATTTAGGTTTAATAAAGACCGATGGTCTATATTTTTATTTTCTGGTCTTAAATAAATTCGTATTTCTTTATCTTCATTATCTTGATTGGCTAAAAGTTTTCTTATTTTAATAAGTTCCAAAAGTGCTAAGAAACAGCTTATCACACCCTGAGTTTTTGTTTCGCCACCAAATATATCGTCCACCAAAACCCATTCTTTATTGGCGAAAATATTTACAATTTTATCCATTTTATCTTCTATGCGAAACTGCTCTGCTTCTACTGTTATTTCTTGTTCTGTATTTTTGTCTTTGGCTCTGTCTAAAGCTCTTTTAAGAGCATCGAAAAGTTCAAAAGTTTCTATATTTAAAACTTTGTCCCGCTCCTCGATAGATAATGCTGTTTTATAAAATTTATCTTTATTAACTTCAAACTTTTTTCGCAAGTGTTCGGATGCCGATTTAAATTTTTGATATTCCAAAATTCTTTCTATAAGTTCTTTTGCAGGATCTGGTCCTTCGTCGCCAAATTCGGTTTGATAAGATGGCAAAAGCATTTTTGCTTTTACTTGCATAAGACTACTTGCCATTACCAAAAATTCGCCAGCTACATCCAAATTTAAATCTTTAAGCATTTGAAGATATTCAAGATATTGCTTTGTGATGTCCGAAATATTTATGTCGTAGATGTCTATATTGTCTTTTTTAATTAAATGGAGCAGAAGATCCATAGGACCTTCAAAAATATCCAAATTAACTTTCATCGCATCTCTTTTATCTTGATTATACTGCATACTTTCCCTTATTTATTTTAGGTGCATTGTTTTTTTTATTTTTTCTAAAACTGCATCGGCAGATTTTGTTGCCTTCACTAAACCGTCTTTTAAAATTTTGTCTACCATAGCATCTGTGATAGATTTTTTTCTTTCATTAAATTCTTTAAGTTCTGGTTGCATTAATTCAAACAAATCTTTTTTACATTGAACACAACCAATGCTTCCTGCTTTACATTCCTCGCCACGAGCATTACAATCTTTATTGTAAACCTTGTGTAGAGAATATACTGCACAATCTTTCGGGTGTCCTTTATCGTCTTTTTTAACTTTCTTAGGGTCTGTAAACATACCCATTATTTTTTTCTTGGCTACTTCTAAATCTTCGCCCAAGTTTATTGTGTTATTGTAAGATTTAGACATTTTTCGACCATCTAAACCCAACAACTTTGGCGTTTTAGTTAATAAAGAATTTGGCTCTTTTAAAACATCCTTGCTGAAAGTAGAATTGAATTTTTTGGCAATATCACGGGTTAGCTCTAGGTGAACTAGCTGATCTTGTCCCACAGGGACAAGATCAGCGCCGTGTATAAGAATGTCCGACGCCATTAATACGGGGTAACCCAAGAACCCAAAAGAAGATAGTTCCGATAATTCTTTTTCACTAAGCATGCCTACCTTTTCTGAGGCACTTTTACTTAATTGTCCTTTATATTTTTTCCTAAAAATTTCTTCAAGCTGTTCTTTATAACTTGGATTTCTTAATAACCAGCCTAGTGGTGTTATCATACCTAGAAGCAAATTAACTTCTGCTGTTTGAGGCAAATGCGACTGAATGTAAATACTACATTTCTTAGGGTCTAAACCTGCTGCCAACCAACTTTTAAGCATATCTCTTATATTTGCCTGTAAATCTTCAGTTTTATCGTATGCAGTTGTTAATGCATGATAATCCACCACACAAAAGAAACATTCATGTGTATTTTGAAGTTCTATCCAATTTTTCAAAGCTCCGTGGTAGTTGCCTAAATGTAATACACCTGTTGGTCGCATACCTGAAACTATTATTTTTTTATCTTTTGTCATAAAAATTACCTCTATTTAAAGTTTTAAAAAAATTTCCACAAGTCTTATCGCAAAATAAAATGGTGGAAGTAAAACGAATCTTATCCCACCTGTAAAAAGTAATGCTATAAGTATATAGAAACCATATTTTGATATTTTCTCGTATTCTATCGCCAAATGTCTTGGTAAAAAACCAGCTAACACTTTACTGCCGTCTAACGGCGGTATTGGCACCATATTGAAAATAGCCAAAATTACATTTAAACTAATAAAGTACCACATCATTTTACTTACTAATGCCATTGGCAAAATACTGGAAATAAAACCAACACTAATAATCAACTTGAAAAATAAAACACTAAGTATCACAAGCATTATATTTGCAAGCGGTCCTGCGATGGCGACTTTAACCATATCTTTTTCTGGATCTTTTAATCTGAATGGATTCACTGGCACTGGCTTTGCCCAACCAAAAATTGGCAACCCACTATAAACACAAATTATTGGAAGTATAACCGTTCCAACAATATCAATATGAACCAATGGGTTAAATGTTAACCGACCCATTAGGTATGCGGTATCATCGCCACATTTCATGGCGACATATCCGTGAGAGTATTCGTGTACTATCACAGAAAATAAAAGTATTGGTACAAATAATATGAATTCCATAGTTAGATTTTATTTTACTATTTTTTTGACTGTTATTTAAACAATCATTATATATTATATAAATCCGTGTTGACCTTGTGCTTTAAAATAACTATAATATATTAGCAGGGATAATTAATTTAACTTATATTTTTCCCTCCACTCAAAGACACTAAGGGCTGACGAAAATTTCGTCGGCTCTTTTTTTATACTGGATTCCCGCACTAGTGTGCGAGAATGACAAATGAAAAAACTCGCAGACAATTGCCCACGAGTTTTTTTGTTATCTTTCTTATTTAAATAACACAATAAGGGTTGGTACCAGATGTTAAATCTGTCCCACATAAGCTTTTACAGACTTTTTCGTAAAAATCAGTATTTGAACCAGCCCCGTATACATAACATGTGAAATACTTATTTGTTTGAGAATAAATAATGTAATATTTTGTTCTAGGATCTCTGTGTGCTAGAACACTCCCGCTATTAGCATATATATACCATTGCCAAATATCGCCAGTACAATAGCCAGTATCAGAACAGCCTTCTGGCATTTCTATATCAAGAGCACTCCAGTTAGATATTGTTGAAGGGTAAGACCCTATAGCTAATTTATATCTATCTAAAGCTTCTGCAACTGATTTTAATCTTGTCATTGCACTAACAGCATGCGTTTTTTCTTTAGCAACCATATACTTTGGTAGTGCAATAGATGCTAATATAGCTATAATAAGTACCACAACTAGAAGTTCTATAAGTGTAAATGCTTTTTTATTCATAAATAGATAGTATCAAAATAAAGTTTAAAAATCAAAATAAATGGTAAAATTAAGTTATGGAAACAACTGACAAAAAATTTCTTGTAATAAGAATGTCGTCTTTGGGAGATATCGTTTTAACAGCTCCCATATATAAGAATATAAAGGAAAAATATCCCGATGCTTTCGTAGCATTATTAGTGAAACCGCAATTTAAAGAAGCTTTGCAAAGTAATCCTTATATAGATGAAATTATTACCTTCACAAATTTATTTGAAACTGTAAGTTTAATAAAGCAAAAGAATTTTTCGTATTTGTTAGATTTACATAATAATTTAAGAAGTTTTTTGATTAGAAGTTTTACTAAAATTCCAAATATTTCTATTTATAAGAAAAATTCTTTTGCGCGAAAATTGTTTGTAAACTTTCGTTTGCCAAGCCCAGTACTTGAAAAGCATTCACTAGAAAAATATTTAAATGCTTTAGAAAAATTTAATATAGAACCAAAATTTAAAGAGCTTGAATTTGAAGATTGGAAATACACTCAAAAGAAAACATCGGGCAAGAAAATATCCAAAATAGCAATTTTACAAACCGCATTCCTCGGTGATACCGTGCTAACTGCACCATTAATTAAAGAAACTGCAAAAATTTTCCCACAAGCTAAAATTTCTGTTATTACCAGACCAGAAACCAAAGAAATTTTCAAACCATTACAAGAAGTATCCGAAATTATAATTTACGATAAACACAAACTTTCAAAAATTAAAGGCTTACTTGAAATTGCTAAAAAAATAGAAAAGAAAAAGTTCAATATAATAATAGTCCCCCACCGAAGTTTCACAAGCGCTTTAATTGCCTATTTAAGTAAAACAAAAGTTAGAGTTGGTTTTAGTTCCAGTGCGGGTAAATTTTTATATACAAAAACAGCGCCTTTTTCGTGGATGATGCACGACTTTGAGCGAAACCTTTCCTTACTAAAAACATTAGCAGATGAAAATCAAAATATTATAGAAAAAGACCCTTCCATTTATCCCACGAAAAAGGCGCAAACAATATCAAGCAAATTTAAAATATTAGAAGAACAAGAAGGCAAAAAACTAGTAGCAATTCACCCCGGTTCTGTTTGGCTAACAAAAAGATGGTTTCCTGAAAGGTTTGCAAAAGTTATAGAAGAACTTGAAACAAATTTAAATGCAAAAACAGTTTTAATAGGTGGTAAAAGCGATTCTGCTCTAGCCAAAAAAATATCAGATTTATCCAATGTGAAACCTATAGATTTGACTGGCAAAACCAGCTTATCAGACTTAATGAATATAATGCCAAAATTCGACTTATTTATAACTAACGATTCTGGTCCTATGCATATTGCATGTGCTTACAAAGTACCAACAATTGCAATTTTTGGTCCTACCACAAAAGAGCTTGGATTTTTCCCGTACAGCAAAAATTCTAGTGTGTTAGAAGTTAAAGATTTAAAATGTAGACCTTGCGCTCTTCACGGCGGAAAAAAATGTCCTAGAGGACACTTTTTATGTATGAAACTTATAACTAAAGATATGGTAATTTCTGAATGTAAGAAAATGCTATCTTCTTAATTTTCTTTTATAATTTTTTCGATAATGTGGATTAAAAGGTCTTTTAGTGTAGGATTTTTTTAGTAAAGATTCTTTTTGTTTTTTAGATTTTTTCAAAATTTTCATATCTGAAACTTTGCAATATTTCTTTTCTATTTTTCTTCTTTTAGAAACTATACCTAATTTACTTAATGCCTGAAAATATGCTTTCCAATTATGAAAGTCTGGCATTTTTAAAATATTCCAAACCATATGACTTAAAGATAAACGGAAACTTCTTACATTTTTCCAAACAAACAAATATCTGTTTCTTTTAAATGTAACCTTTAGTTTTTTGGAATATTTTAATCTTGCAACATTTGTTTTATGATAAGCATTTATAGACGATAAATATATAATATCCCAACCTCTTTTTAATCCTCTATAAGCAAGATCTGCTTCTAGTAAATAGTCTTTAAATAAGGCGTCGTCAAAGCCACCTAAAAGTCTAAATCGTCTTGCATCTACAAAAAAGTATGCACCTTGAACGGCAAAACTTTGCCAAAAATCTCCACGATCTTTTTTTAAGTATCTATTTAAAATATTTTCTGAAAAACGGAAGTTACCTTTTTTCCATTTTAAAATTTTTATGCCGTCTTGCTGTTTACCAGAATAATAATTGTATCCGCAAGTGCTTAAAATAAAAAAGTTTTTATGTAAATGTTTACCAGCTTTTTCAAAAAATTCTGGTTCAAGTTCTACATTATCGTCTACAAAAAATAAAACATCGCCTCTGGCTTGTTTAGCACCTAATGTTTTGGGTGATAAGTTATGTTCAAAATCTCTTGGTTTGATTATTCTTAAAAAACTACAATGCTTAGCCATTTGACTAACCACTTTTTCGGTATTATCTTTATGATTTTGCAGTACAAATAATATTTCTTTTTTGCCTTTATATCTTTCGCAAGCATCTATGATACTAGGCAAAAACTCTTCAGATGAAAGTTCTCCTGAAATATTACTTACTATTATACTCAGATTTTTCATATGGTAAAGCCAACCTTTTTTTAAACTTTACTTATCCTCTGTATTATTATCTAATAACTGACCTAATGTAGGACGAGGAGCTTGTCTCATATACTGTTTTACTATTTTTCTGTTTTGGAAACTTTCGTATTTTTTAACAGATAAATTTACTATAAACTTTTCTGTATCTATACCCAAAACTAAAACTTTAATGCTATCGCCTTCTTTGGCTTCAAAATCTCTTCCAAGTTCGTAAGAGTTTATAAAACCTTTATTATTTTTACCTAAAGAAACTTCAACACCTTCTTCGGTAATTTTTTCTATTGTTGCTTTTGGTGTGCTTCTGAACGGATATCTCTTTTTCAAAAACTCTGAAGGACTTAAATAAAGCTGTTTTAAACCAAACTCTAATCTTGGTTTGTCGCCAGAATCTATTTTCATAAGTTTTGCTCTTATTCTTTGTCCTCGACGATATTTCTTGAGCATTTCTTCTTTATCTTTCCATGCAACATTTTCTAATTCTACAAAACCTTCTATACCGTGGAATCTCAAAAATAATTTATCTCTACCTACTTTAGAAACAACAGTTCTTAAAATTTCGCCTTCTTTTACAGATGCTACTACTTCTTGTTGTCTTGTTTTTTCTTCTTCTGCTAAAATTTCTTTTCTAGATAATATAAGTTTATTTTTTTCTTTAGAAAATTCTACAATTTTACATTTTACTTTTGCGCCAATTGGCAAGTAATGTTTAAATGCTCTATGAATTTCTGATAAACTTAATGGCATAAAACCAGCCACACCCATAACATCTACCATATAGCCACCTTTCACGCATTCTTTTACAACACCTCTAATTTTTTGGGTGGTGTCAAAAATTTCTTTACATTTTTCCCAACCTACACTTTCCATTGCTCTTTTATTGGAAAGTATTGCATGTCTTTCCTCGGAACCTGGTCTTAATAATATTGCAGGTATGGTATCTTCTTCTTTAGGAATATCTCTTCCTTCAAATTCTTTTACTGATATAAGTCCTTCTTTTTTATCACCTATATCTACTAAAATATTTTCGTCCGTTATTTGGACTACTCTTACATTTACAACTTCTTTTTTCTTAAGTTCTTTAGAAAAATCATCTTGAGCTGAAAAAAGTTGCTCCATAGACATTTCGTCCATATTAATTTCTTCTTCTTTAACTTCTATTTTTTTTGGGGATTTTTTAGCTGGTTTTTTTTCTGTTTTAGTTTCTTCTGCTTTAACTTCTTTGATTATTTCTTTCACTTCTTCTGGTTTTGTAGTCTTTTTAATTTCTTCTTTTGCTGCTGTCATGGCTTTTATTTTTTACGGTCATTAAACTTTGTTTTACAACCGCGTTCCTCCGTGCTTTATTGTTTTATAGAGTTTATTTCTTTCATTATTAATAACGAAAATTGTTGATATTTATCTTTACCTTTAAAATTATTTTCATCAAATTCTATCATCTTCCCAAATTTAAGTTTTGCACCAAACATCCAAGGAAACTTGTCTGTTTTAAAAATCCTTGCACATAAAACCGGTGCTTTAGTTTGATAGGTAATAAAACCTACCCCGCTTTTCGGCTCGCCCACTCTACCTGTTTTAGATCTTGTACCTTCCGGGAATAAAATTACACATTTATCGTCTTTAAGAATTTTGGTAATTGTTCTTAAAGCAGTTAAATCCCCTTTGCCTCTGTCTATAGGTACACAACCTAAACCTTCCATTATGAAAGACGATAATTTTGTTTTAAAGAGCTCTTTTTTTGCTAAAAATTTTACTGGCCTTTTTTTACCTGCAAAAGCGCCTATAAACGGCGGATCTGCGTTTGATAGGTGGTTGGCTGTTATTATTAGCTTTCCGTTTTTAGGGATTTTTTCTAGGCCTTCAACTTTAGCAAAATATAAAATTCTAAATAATACCCTTGTTATTAATTTTATCAAATTAACGATCATTTTTCTCAATTATCTCCAAAACTTTTTGTTCTACCTGCTCTAAATTAATATTAGTAGTATCTATATATATACAGTCTTCAGCTTGTCTTAACGGAGCAACTGTTCGTTGAGTGTCCCGCCTATCTCTTGCACAAACACTTTCTAAAATTTTTTCAAAATCTGCCGATTTACCATCTTCTTTTAGCTGTTTAAATCTTCTTTTTGCTCTTTCTTCTGCAGATGCATCTAAAAATATTTTAACTTCTGCTTCCGGACATACCACTGTACCAATATCTCTGCCTTCCATAACTATATTTTTCTTTTTACAAAGTTCTCTTTGTTTATTAGTAATAACCCGTCTTGCATCTTTGTTAGACGATACCTTACTTGCCACACCGCCAACTTCTTCTGAAAATATTTCGCTACCTACTTTTTTGCCATCTGCATATATTTCCAAAACATTATTTTTGTTTGGCTTAAAATCCCAATCTATTTTTAATGCAACCGCAACAACTTTTTCGTAATCTTTTGGGTCTATTTTTTGAGCTAAAACTTTTAAACCCAAAATTCTATACATCTGCCCTGTACTTAAAAAAGTGTAACCAAAATGATTAGCCAACCTTTTACCTAAAGCAGATTTCCCCACTCCCGCTGGTCCGTCTATCGCTATTACCTTATTTATCATCGGTTCTCCCAGTCGTCTGCTCCGCCTCTGATACCTTTTAGTTTTAGTTTAACCATATCGGAATTGGTGGAATAATCCAAAATTATATCCAATTTTGCTTTGCCATCTTTGTATAGTTTTACCAAAGAATCATCGAAAGTTGTCATACCGTAATAATCTCCACCTTCAATTGCTTTGTCTATTTCTAACAATTTATTGTCGGCGATAAATTTCTTAATATTTGCATTATTGACCATTATTTCTAGTGCTGGCATCATAGCATTATTGCTTGTTGGTAATAATCGTTGAGAAATTACACCTTTTAACAAATCTGCCAACTGAAGTCGTATTTGTGCTTGTTGGTTCATAGGGAAAGCATCTATAATTCTACCTATTGTTTGCACAACATTAATTGTGTGAACTGTGGCAAGAACTAAATGACCAGTTTCCGCAGCAGATATCGCTGCTTCTATTGTTTCTGTATCTCTTAACTCGCCTATCATTATTACATCTGGATCTTGTCTCATTGCAAATCTTAAAGCATCTTTATAAGATGGAGTATCTTTACCTAAGTTTATTTGACTTATGATACTTTTTTCGCCCACATGTATAAATTCTACGGGATCTTCTATTGTTAGAATATGCCCTCTTCTTGTCCTGTTAATATGATCTATCATAGCAGCAAGTGTAGAGGATTTACCACTACCGGTCATACCGGTTACAAGTATTAACCCTCTCTGATTATCTGCTATCTTTTTTAAAGTATCTGCTGGCAAATTAAGTTCTTCGAAACTTGGTATTTTATACGGGATATATCTTACAGCCATACAGTATTTACCAGAATTTAAAAACACATTAAATCGGAATCTTCCGAAATCTTGAGCATCTAGTGAAAAGTCTACGGATTTTTTTTCTTCAAAAACTGCTTTTTCCGTATCGCCCATACAAGCCATTGCCATTTTTTTAACTTGTTCGTTAGATAAAAAACTATCTTCAATAGCTTTTATCGCCGTATTAATACGAACATAGGAATAAGAGTTTCCTCTTATATGCAAACCGCTTGCTTCATTTTCTACTACTGTTTTTAGTAAACTTGTTAATGTAAGTGCCATAAAAACTACCTCTTTATTTTAAATTTTAAATTTTAAAATCATTGCCTTTTTTATTGTCATTGCCTCTCTTCTTGTCATTGCGAGAAATTTGTAAAAATTTCGTGGCAATCTCAGCTTGAATATAAATCATTCCATTTCGAATTATACTCATTTATCAAATCGTTCTTTCTTTTTCTATTCCAACTCTTTATTTGTTTTTCTCTTAAAATCGCTTTATCTATATAATTAAACTCTTCGTAATGTACTATTTTCGTACAATTATATTTTTCTGTAAAACCTTTTATTAATTTGTTTCTATGTTCTAGTACTCGTCTTTCTAAATTATTTGTTATTCCTATGTATAGGATTTCGTTATTTTTGTTCGTCATAAAATAAACATAAAACTTTTTATTCATACCTTACACCGAGATTGCCACGTCGCTATCGCTCCTCGCAATGACAAATTTATAAAATTAAGATTGCCACGTCGCTATCGCTCCTCGCAATGACAAATTTGTAAAATTAAGATTGCCACGGGCTTTCAGCCCTCGCAATGACAAAAGTTAATATTTAAACTTTATTAATCTTCTTTAGAAAAATTTTTATCAATCTTTTTTATTTCTTAAAAATGTAGGTATCAACATTTTTTCTGTATCTTTCATTTCTTTTTTTGTTGCAAATAAACTGGACATATCATTACCAAGCCCACTATCGCCCGCACCATTAGAACTATTCATTTTTGATGTAATCGCTTTTCTTTTCATCATACCAGCCGCCGTATTAGCATCAAAACCAGCTGCAACTATTGTTATTTTCATTTTATTCCCTAAATTTTCATCTGTACTAAAACCATATATTATTTCCGTTTTATTATTGGCATTTTGTTTGACTATATTCATAACCTCGCCTTGTTCTTTTAAGGTTATATCATCGCCAGATAGGAAATGTACTAAAAAGCCTCTTGCACCCTGAATATCGGTATTTTCTAGTAAAGGCGAGGTAATCGCCTGTTTAATAGCTTCTATGTGTCTATTATCGCCTTCTGCTTCGCCTATACCTATTAGGGATTTACCACAGTTTCGCATTATGGTTTCCACATCTCTAAAATCTATATTGACCTGCCCCGGATAAGTGATAACATCGGATATCCCTCTCACGGCTTGAAGTAAAATTTTATCCACCATACTAAATGCTTCTTTTGTGGAAGTTTTACTATCTATTATTTCGAAAAGTTTTTCATTAGGTATTATTATTGTAGAGTCTGCATATTTTTGAATTTCTGCAATACCTTCTTCTGCATTTTGGGAACGGACATAACCTTCAAACTCAAAAGGTCTTGTAACAACTGCGATAACTAAAATTTTATCGCCCATCATTTCTTTTGCGAGTTTTGCTAAAACAGGTGCGGCTCCAGTTCCGGTACCACCACCCATACCTGCAGTTACGAAAAGCAAATCTGTCCCTGATATTAAATGTTTCAAATCCTCGGTAGATTCTTCCGCCGCCTTCCTTCCTCTTGACGGATTTCCACCAACTCCTAACCCTTTTGTTAACTGTTCGCCTATTTGAACCATATACGGAGCACTATTTTTTACAAGATCTTGCGCATCGGTATTTACTGCTATAAATTCAACCCCTTCAATTCCCCGACTTATCATATGATTTAGTGCATTACCGCCACCGCCACCAACACCAGCTACTTTTATTTTAGCTTTCATTTTTTTAATATTATGTTCTCGTTGAAATAAATCCATTATAATTTATCCACCTTCATTAATATATTACCCGCCAAAAAAGTCCATTTTTTTAAACATTTTTGATACTTTTCCTAAAACTGAACCAGAAGTTTGTACACCAACCCTACTATAATCGCCATAGTGATTTCTTTCAGATTCGTATACAACTAAAGATACTGCTGTGCTATATTCTGGTGCGAAGAAAGTTTCATCCGAAATCATTAAATCTCTTTGGACACTTCCACTTCTTACCTCTTTAAGTCCTAAAACTTCGCTACACATTTCTTTCATACCTGGCATCACACTTCCACCACCTGTTAATACACCTATCGCCGGTACTTCGCTGTATCCGCTTCTATCAAGCGCTCGTTTTACTTCTGTAAAAAGTTCTTCAACTCTTGGTTGAACAACATCTAATAAAAATGTTTTCTTTATGGAATTTGTGGTTTTTCCATCTAAATCTTCCACTTTAATTTCTTCTTCATCGCCCAAATAACTTGGATGTGCAACGGCATATTCTTCTTTAAGATTTTTCGCATTTGTACGGCTTGTGCGAACACCATAAGCAATGTCTCTTGTAATTAAATCTGCACCGTATGGTATGTCTCTTGAAAACCTTAAACCGCCGTCAAAATATAAACCGACGGACATTGTATCCCCGCCGATATCTATTATTAATGCACCTAAATCTTTTTCTTCTTGTGTTAATGCACAATCGCCCAATGCGATAAGCCCATATAAAGTTACATCAACTTTATAACCAATTCTTTCTATTGCTCTTAACAAGTTATTTAAATGGGTTGAAGAACCCGTGGTTACATGTAAATCTACTTCCAACAAAGAGCCTTCCATACCTTCTGGATTTGGAATGCCTTGCTGTTTATCTACAGAAAAATTTTGTGGAATTGTGTTTATTATATCATTATCGTTTTTGACCGGCACAGATTTTGCATTTTCAATTGCAAAGTAAATATCGTCTGCTGTAATTTCTTTATCTACCCTCGATATATTGTAAGCACCATGATTTGTAAAAGACTCCAAATGATAGCCTCTTATTGCAATGTAGATATTATCTAGTTCTTTTTTTACGGAATCTTCTAGCTCGTGTAAAACTTGTTGGATACTGTCTGAAGTTTGTTGTATATCTATTACAACCCCTCCTTTTAAACCCTTACAATCTGATACTGCGACATGTTCCATTTTTAGAGTATTTGTATCTAAATCTTTTGTAGCTACAACACCTGTTATTTTGTTGCTACCGATATCTAAACCTGCTATTGTGATCTTTCTGGACATTTGTTTCACCTACTTATTTAAATTAAGATAAATCTTTCCATTTTCAAAATATTTCAAATTTAATGTATAGTTATCGCTATGTTCTTCTTGTAAGTATTTTATTATTTTTTTAGCTTTTTTTAATCTTGCTTCTGAATTTTCCAAAGTCCCTAAATTAAGGGTAATATTATTTTCTAAAATTAATTTTGCATTTTCTTGCTCTACTTGTAAAACTAGGGTTTCTACATTTAAATTTAGCTTCTTATTTAACGATGTTAGTTCAACTATTAATTGTACGAATTTTTTATCTAAATTGCTCGCCCCTTCTTCAATTTTTAAATCTATTATATTTAGACTTGGCTGTATCTCGTCTTTATAAACAAATCCTTTGCCGTCGATATAATGACAAACTTCGCCTTCACAAGTCTTTGCAATTGGCTTTCTTGGTTTAACTTTTATATATAAATTTTTTGTTAAATATTTTCTAGAAACCTCTATTTTTTCAAAGTTAGTATATTTTGCTAAAAGTTCTCTTTTAATTTTTGCGACATCTTTATAGGTAATGATGCCATTTTCATTATACGAAATATCATCTGTAATATCCAAAGCGGTTTCGTCATCTGTACCTTTTACGACAATATCGTTAACTTGAAAATATGTCCATTGAGGTCGTTTTATATCGCCAGAAAGTTTGGCAATTAGCGGGGTGATCTTGTAAAAACCAAATATAACTGCTGAAATTAGTAATATAACTAAGAACCCTTTTAAGATAGGTTTGAAGTGGGATTTTTTGTTCCCATTACTTCTTCTTCTGTTGGGGCGGTTATATGATTTATATGGTGGCATAGATGTTATTTTAGAATATTAGGTGCAGTATTACAATAACCATAAATATAATTATTATGTGTGCTATAAAAAAGCCCCGCAAGCTAGTGCCTGCGGGGCTTTTAAATTATCAATATATCTTACATATTATTTTGCAGCATCTAAATCCTTAGACACTTCTTTTAGCACTTGTGATCTCTCATTCATTTTTTCTTTTATATATTCTGCTATTTCTTTGTGACCTCTTTTCTCAGCTAGTTCAAAAGCATTATAACCATCGTTATTTCGAATATAAAGATCTGCTTCTTTATCAATTAATAGTTTTACTGTTTTCATAACACCATAATATGATGCATTCATAAGAACTGTTTGGCCATCGTTATCTGGTATATCAGGATCTGCTCCTGCATCAAGTAACTCTTCATATTTAAAGAATGGTGCCCACCTAAGAGCTGTTCTGCCCTTTTTATCTTGTATATTAAGATCTGCTTCTTTATCAATTAATAATTTTGCTATCTTCATATAATGGTTTCTTAATGCAAACATAAGCATTGTGGTGTCATCTCCATCTTGTATATCAGGATCTGCTTCTGGATCAATTAATAGTTTTGCCATTTCTATATGCCCTTCCTTTAACTCCCACATAAAAACTATAGCCCCCTTCTCATATCTCCTTTTAAGATATACTGCCTTTCGATTCACTATACCATATTCTACATATCTAAGATATTCTACTCTTGTATCTCCTTCATTAAAACCATCTATTAATAGTCTTACTATCTCTAGATGCACGCTTGTTGGTGGTTTCGAGGTATAAAGTATATGATAGGGGGTAATTTTTTTTATCTCAATATTTCCTTTCTTAAGTTCTTTTTTTAGAGATTCTGTATTTCCTTTTCCAACATACTCGATAACTTTATGTATGTCTTGCGCATTTCCTAATCCACAAAATGCAATAGATAATATTACTATTGCCAATATTGTTTTTATTGATTTGTTCATTTTTTTGTCCTCCAAGACGAATTATATTTTTAATAATACAATTATATTGTATCAACCATAATATTTTTGCACAATGGTACTTTAGTACTAGTTAGCGACTAGTACTAAAGTACTACCGTAAATTTCACATAATACCCGAACTATTTGATAAAATATATATATGAGTAAAAAAATAGGCAAAAAGATAGGCAAAAAGCCAGACAATAATATTATCAAAAATAAGAAAGCTTTCTTTGATTACGAGATTTTAGAAACCTTCGAAGCCGGTGTAGAACTTAGCGGTGCCGAGGTAAAATCTGTCAAAGCTAAAGAAGTAAGCTTAGAGGGTGCTTTTGTCAAAATCGAGGATAATATGCAAGCTTTCATACATAATATGAGTATAACTCCTTACGAAAATGCTCACATAAAAGAGGTTGATCCTACAAAAACAAGAAAATTATTACTTCATAAAAAAGAAATAAAAAAGTTGTTAGGGCTTCAAAAGTTGAAAAATCAAACAATAATTCCGCTTGGGTTGTACCTTAAAAAAGGGTGGATAAAAATGAGCATAGGGCTTGTTAAAGGTAAAAAACAGCACGATAAACGAGATAGCATTAAGAAAAAAGATTTATCTCGTGATATGGACAGACAATTTAAAGGTAAAATAAAATTATGAGTACAGAAAAAGTAGATAGAATGAAACGGCTTGAAACCTTGCTTATGCAAGAGTTTAATACACAATTATCCCGTGAAACTTATAATCAAAATTTAAACGGCATAATAACAATTGTAGGTGTAAAAATTAGTAAAGATTTAAAACAGGCCAGGGTTTTCTATTCTTTTATGGGCGACGATAACGCCAGAGAAGATGCAAAACAACTTCTTAGCGAAATGAAAAAAGAAATTGGTGCAAATTTAAGAAAACGGGTTCATTTAAAAAGAATCCCCTCTTTTATTTTTGAGTTTGATAATACTCCAGAAAAAGCAGCAGAAGTTGAAACCGTTTTTGCTAAATTAGAAAGAGAAAAGAAACGAAGAGAAGAAAAATAGGAATTGTCATTCTGAGCGAAACGAAGTGAAGCCGAAGAATCTTTGTCTTTAAGTTCACACTATAATACCAAGATCTTTCGACTACGCTCAAGATGACAAACAGGAAGTAAAATGAAAAATAAATTTACAAAAGAAATTACACAAATTGCGAAAGTTTTAAAAACTGGTAAAAGCTTTTTTATCGCCGTACACAAAAATCCAGACCCTGATACTTTGGGTGCAGGATTAGCAATGGCGGAATATCTAAAAAACAAAAAGAAAAAAGTTTATTTGTTTTCAGACGACCAATTATCTGACAAGTTTTCTTTTATGCCAAATATTAAAAAAATTAATGTAGCAAAATTTCCTAAAACAGAAAAATTTGATGTTATAATAACTTTTGAATGTTCCAGTAAGAACAGAATTTCGGACAATAAAAAAAATATGGATAATGTGCTGAAAAATGCCAAACATATTTTGAATATAGATCACCATATAGTGTGTGAACGCTACGGAACGGTAAATTATATAGATGCTAATATATCCTCGGTATCGGAAATGGTTTTTGGCATTTTTCAGCATATAAAAGCCAGCATAACAAAATCTATGGCAACAAATTTATTTACAGGGATATCTACAGATACAAACCGTTTTTTATATCAAAACACATCGGCATCTACATATGAAGTTGCAGGCAAATTAAAGACACTTGGTGCAGATGCAGATAAAATAAATACCGAGATGTATCAAAAAAGAAGTTTAGAAAGCACTCGCATAATGGCAAGAGCTTTAACCAATTTAGAAATTTTAAAAAACGGTAAACTTGCCATTTCTCAAATAACAAAAAAAGATTTTAAAGAGCTAAAAGCAAATAATAATCATAGTGAAGGTGTCGTCAATAACTTCCTTATGATACCGGGTGTAGAAGTTGCTGTGTTTTTAAAAGAAGAAGCAAAAGAAATATCTGCAAATTTGCGGTCTAAAGATAAGTTTGATGTAAGTAAAGTTGCAGTAAAGTTTGGCGGTGGCGGACATAAAAGAGCATCTGGTTTTAAAAGTTCGCACAAAAAATTAGCAGACATAAAACAAAAGCTCATCAAAGAAATAAAATGGACCAAATAGAAACCAAAAACGGCATATTGCTTGTAGATAAAGAACAAGGCTGGACATCTAGCGATGTTGTTTGCATAAGCCGTGGCATTTTAAAAACAAAAGTAGGGCATGCAGGCACTTTAGACCCTATGGCAACAGGATTATTAATTTTACTTGTAGGTTCTTTCACAAAAAAACAAAACGAATTTTTAACACTACCAAAAACCTATGAAGCAAAGGCAAAATTAGGTATTAAAACAGATACTTGGGATGCTGAAGGCGAAGTTTTAAAAGAAGATGCTGTGCCACAAATTTCAGAGGATAAATTGCAAGAAGTTATTAAAAGTTTAACAGGAAAATTCAACCATATTATCCCCCCATTTTCAGCAAAGAAAGTCGGCGGACAAAAAATGTATAAACTTGCAAGAGAAGGTGTTAAAATAGAAAAAAAGGAAAGCGAAATTACAGTTTTTAATTGGAGCAATGTAAAACTTTCTAAAAATATTTTAAAATTTAAAGTAGAAGTATCCAGTGGCACATATGTACGAAGTTTAGCAGTAATGTTAGCTAAAAAACTTGGTACACATGCACATTTAACAAGTTTAAGAAGAACAACAATTGGTAAGTATGATATTTCGGATGCTATAAAAGTTTCAGATGTAAAAAAAATCAGTAGAAAAGATTTGGAAGTGCGAGTAATATGACAAAAAATTTTATACTTATAGGAACATTTGACGGAGTTCATAAAGGACATCAACATTTAACAAACAAGCTTAAAGCTCTTGCTAAAAAGTATGAGCAAAAAAGTTTGGCTTTATACTTTGCATACCCCGCCAAGGTTTTGCAAAGTGTAAATAAAGAAATGAGTGTCATCTGCACTCCAGAGGAAAAAAAGCAACTTTTGAAAGCTCAAAACATTGACGGGGTAAAAGAGCTTAAATTTTTTGCAATAAAAAATTTAAGCAGAGAAAACTTTTTCAATCTACTTTTAACAAAATACAAAATGGGTGGAATGTTAGTAGGTAGAGATTTTGCATTTGCTAAAAACCGAAGCGGTCATTTAGATTTCTTAGCAGAAAAATGTAAACAATATGATATCCCTTTTATTCATGAAGGGTTTGTAACAAATTCTGATGGCAAAAAAATATCTTCATCTTTAATTCGCGATGCTCTTAACAGCGGGCATCTTATAAAAGCAAACCGAATGTTAACCCGTCCTTACGAAATTTCTGGTAAGGTGATAATGGGTATGAAACTTGGCAGAAAAATTGGTTTTCCTACCGCTAATTTAGATCCATCTATTTTTAAAATTCACCCAAAAGGTGTATATGCAGGTAAAGCAATTTTGGACGACAAAACTTATAATGCAGTTATAAATATTGGCTTTCGCCCGACGATAAACACTATAAACAAAAATGTGCCCCTTATAGAGGCACACTTGTTAAATTTTGATAAAGACATTTATGGTAAAGTTTTGAAACTTCAATTTTTAAAGAAGATTAGAAAAGAGATGCGATTTCATAATTTAGACGAACTTAAAGCACAAATAGCTAAAGACAAGGCTAAAGCAAAAGCTTTTTTAGATAAATAAAAAAATAAATTATGGATTAAGCTACTTAGCTCCAAGAACATCTCCTTGCACCAGTGGCTCCAATACAAGTTGCACCAAAACTTGCTGCTAATCTTTCACATTTATCTGGATCTGGATCTATATATGAGGCATTATACTGATAACAAAAAAGCATATATGTATTTGTGGTATTCCAAGTTACTTTTCCCTCTTCCGTATGGACATTAAGTCTATTAAAATTTGAATTATCATAAGAATAAAAAATAGTATAATTCCGAGTATGAACATCAGACTGATTTAGAACAGGCATAAGCATATAATCTTTACCTGAAACTGTTATTCTACAGGTGCTACCACAATCACTTCCTTCGTAATCCTTAAAACTTATATCTAATTTGTCTAAAGCTGAGCTATCTGCCTGGTCATCAGTAAGACTTATTCTATCCAAAGCATCATTAACATTTTTACCAATAGTCATTAAACCAGCAAGGTGTGCCCTATCTCTTGCTACCATATATTTTGGTAATGCAATACTAGCTAGTACTGCTAGTATAAGTATTACCACCAAAAGTTCTATTAATGTAAAACCGAGATTACCACAGAATTTTTTCTTATTTTTTACTAGATTCCCAGTCAAGCTGAGAATGACATAAGAAAAAATTCTTCGTAATGACAAATTTTTATTTCCTTTTTTATTTTTCATATTTTTATTATACTTTATATTTATTTATCTTTATTAAAAACTGTGTAAGTTAACAATCCACTTCCACCTAAAATTATAATCATGAAAGCTAATGTGTAAAACCTCATTTCACTACCATATTTTAATATGAAAGCATCGTAAAACATTTGCCAAGATATATAAATTGCAAAAAGAAAAACTACACTAACTATTATTTTTAAAATAAAATTTCCAAACTTTTTCATAAAAACCCTCCGTTAGAAATTAAATGTAACTGTAAGTTTTTGCAAATCCTCGTTTTCATATTCTGAAAGGGAATAATCTAACCGTAATTTGCCTAAAAATAAACTTGTTAACCAACCTAAACCTAAGGTTATTCCAGTATCGTCATCATAATTACCTTTATAACCTAACCGTACAAAATATTTACTTAAATATCCGTATTCACTACCCAAATTTAAACGCCATTTGCCATAACTACTAACAATGTCTGAAGAGAACGCAAACTGATTATAATCGTCGTAAAAATATTCGTATGCACCGCCTAGACGAAGTATTCTTGATTGTTTAAAATCGTAAAATCTAGAACCAAATACATTTAATATACTAGCACCCACAGATAAAGAATCTGTAATATCGTGTAAAGCACCGAGGTCTATATCTATTGCAGAATCTGAGTAGGATTCGTTGGAATAATCTGTACCTATATATTTTAAACTTACACCAATATGTGTGTAATTTGGAAGGAGAGAAAATTGATGATGTTTAGCACCAGATAAATTTAGATATTTATCCTTATGGTTATCACCTTTGATATATCCTGTAAAACCTGTTAATTGATATTCGTCCCAATAGCCAGAATAACCAAACATACTTGCATTATTTATGAAGTTTTTACCGAAACTAAAATCTGCTGCTGCTTGATGAGGTTCAACATCTGCAGCGGGGTTATAATTGACAGCATAAATATCGCCTTTTACAGCGGTATATGCACCACCCATAGCTGAAGATCTTGCACCAAGTTCAAAGTCAAAAGGTGGATAAGCATAAATGCTTGTGGCAAAAAATAAAGCTATTAGGGAAAGAGAGATTTTTTTCATAATATCTCCGTTTTTTAAAGTTTACAAAACAGCGTCCCGAAGGGAACGAGTATTCTGTGCTGAATTTTTGTTTTCTTTTCGACGCCTAGTCCGTTCAGCGAATACTGCGAAGCAGTAGCGGGACTTAAGGAGCTGGGAGCCAGCCCCTGGTAAAAAAAAACAAAAATTCAGCCAGAAGACGAAGTTACTTTGTTTCTTCTGCTTGCACTGGTGCTACACTACTATCCATAATGGATTTACTTGTACCTTTTGATACTAATACCGTTAAAGATATTGATGTTATAGCAATAAGTACTGCAAGTGCCATAGTGAACCTTGAAATAAAGCTAGCTGTTGCTGGGGCATTCATCATACCGTCACCACCACCGCTAGATCCAAATATTCCTGCCGCACTGCCTTTACCAGATTGCAATAATATTGCAACTACAAGTAAAAAACATGCTAGGAAGTGAATTATTAATAGAAATGTATACATTATGATATTCTCCTGATTTTATTCTTGTGAAACCGCTTTTAAACCGGGAAGCACTTTGCCTTCCAAAAATTCCATACTTGCACCACCACCAGTGGAACAATGTGTTAAAGCTTGTCTATCTATTTTAGCTTTTTTTAGTACAGATAAGCTATCCCCACCACCTACGATGGTTATTACACCTTCTTCAGTAGCTTGTCTTAAAATTTCTGCAATGGCTATACTGCCTTTTGCAAATAAATCGTTTTCAAACACACCCAATGGACCATTCCAAAAAACTGTTTTTGATGTTTTAATTTTTTCTGCAAAAAGTGCTGCTGTTCGTGGACCAATGTCTAAACCCATATAACCTTCTGGTATTGCCATACTATCTGTTAGCTGAGGTTCTACAGCGAGAGGCTCGCTCCCTGCGTCGGATAATTCTGTTGCTATAACATGGTCTGCCGGTAATAAAATTTCTACATTGTTAGACGCTGCCTTTTCTATTATAGATTTGGCAGATTCTACTTTTTCTTCCTCTACCAAAGAATTACCAATGTTTAAACCTTGCGCTCTTAAAAATGTGTATGCCATACCACCACCGATTAAAATGGTATCACATAAATCTATAAATTTGTTTAATACTTCTATTTTGTCTGATACTTTTGCACCACCAACTATTACTGTAAATGGTTTTTGTGGTGTTTTTATGGCTCTATCCAAAAACTCTAATTCTTTTTGAACTAAAAAACCAATTGCCTTATCTTCTATGCCGAAAAACTCGGCTACAGCAGATGTTGATGCATGTGCCCTATGCAATGCACCAAAAGCATCTTGCACAAAAACTTCGCCATGTTTAGCGAGTTTTTCGGCAAATGCTTTATCATTATCTGTTTCTTCTTTATGGAACCTTAAATTTTCCAGTAAAACTATTTCGCCTTGTTTAGCTTCGGCTACAACTTTATCTGCTTCTTCGCCAACACAATCGGTTGCAAAGTGAACCTTTACACCCATAACTCTTTCTATTTCAGGTACTACTGGTTTTAGACTGAACTCTTCTACTACTTGACCTTTTGGTCTACCGAGATGTGCCATCAAAACTATTTTGCAATTTTTTTCTAATAGATATTTTATTGTTTTTTCAGTAGAAACTATTCTTGTATTATCTGTAACAAGACCGTCCTTGATAGGGACATTATAATCCACCCTAACAAGTACGGTCTTTGAATCTAAATTAACATCTTCTATTCTTTTAATTTTCATACTATAGTTTTGAACCAACAAAGTTTGTTAAGTCTATAACTCTATTGGAGTATCCCCATTCATTATCATACCAAGCTAATATTTTTGCATGATTACCATCTATAACATCTGTCATACCTGCATCAAAAATACTGCTGTTTGGATTACCATTGAAATCTTTAGATACTAAAGGAACATCATTAAATTCAAGCACACCTTTCATTGCTCCTTCTGCTGATTCTTTCATAACTTTATTGATTTCTTCTTTGGTAGTTTCTTTTTTCAATAATACTGTTAAATCTACCACGGATACATTTGGTGTTGGTACTCTCATAGCATAGCCGTTTAGCTTACCTTTTAAATTTGGCATCACTAAACCGATCGCTTTTGCTGCACCTGTTGTGGTTGGTATCATAGAAACCGCTGCCGCTCTTGCTCTTCTTAAATCTTTATGAGCAAAGTCTAGTACTGGTTGGTCGTTGGTGTAGGAATGAATGGTTGTCATCAAGCCATTTACTATGCCAAATTTTTCTTCTAACACTTTTACAACCGGTGCTAAACAGTTAGTTGTACAACTTGCATTAGAGATTATATGATTTTCTGCTGGGTTATAGACTTCTTCGTTAATACCCATACAAATTGTTGTTACGCCGTCGCCTTTACCAGGTGCGGAAATTATTACTTTTTTTGCACCAGCATCTAAATGCATTTGTGCTTTTGTGTCTTGTGTAAAGATACCTGTGCTTTCTATAGCGATATCTACACCAAGATCTTTCCAAGGAAGGTCTGCTGGATTTCTTTCAGCAAGAATTTTAATTTCTTTGCCGTTGATTATTAATGCATTTTCGGTTACTTTTACTTCCCCGTCAAAGATACCGAAAGTTGAATCGTATTTGAATAGATGCGCCATTGTTTTTGCATCTGATAAGTCGTTTACGGCTACAAATTCTAGGTTAGGATTTTTTAATCCTGCTCTTAGAACTAGTCTACCTATTCTGCCGAAGCCGTTAATTGCTACCTTAATTGCCATGATACTATCTCCTATTATTGTCATTGCGGACTTGATCCGCAATCTAGGTCTTTTCTTTTTTTATCCTGGATTCCGTGTCAAGCACGGAATGACATTGTTTTAATATAAATTGGGTTTTTTAGCTCATATAAATGATACTAAATTTGGAAAAAGTTGGAAACTGGTTTGTATATTTTTTGAGCAAACAAAAAAGGCAGGGAAAATTCCCTGCCTTTTTATTCAATGTACAAAATTCGATTATTGCTTTTTAAACTTAAATGGTGCGTAGAAATGAGCCGTGTATGTAATCGCCCCAGTATGACTATCCGTTTTTCCTGTATACATTCTAAAAGCATCAATTATTTCTTTCTTCCCAGTTTCTGCATCTTCTCTAATTAAAAGACTCCCCGCAACAGGCCTACCCGATGAAGCAAAAAGACTTCCTTTTGATATTTCTGCATCCTTATCACTAATGCTCAATACAGGAAATACAGGTTTTGGGTCAAAACCAAGGATTCCTGCATTTAACACAGGATATATGAAAGAACCTACTAGCTTTCTAGTGTCCCCTTGCTCTTTTACTTCATAAAGCAATGTTTCGCCTTCATAAAAAGTAAGCTTTCCACCTTCTGGTATAGAATATGAAACATCAGTTTTAAGTAAAGCAAAAGTTTCTCCGAATTTTTCTATTGTACTAACTGTTGCTTTTATATCCTTAACATTGCCAATATTAAAACTTATTTTTGCACCTGCTTTATTAGTACCTTCACCAAGACAAGCTTCATGAAAAACTGTAAATATACCTTCTGGTAAAAAGGTAGCCATACATTTGTTTAACCTAAAATGCATATTATGTGCGATGAAATAAGAGGTTAGTGTTGTTTGGTTATCTACAAGTTTTGCAACCATTTCGTTAACATTATTATTTGTTGCAGATAAGTTGATACTTAATACAGAAAACATTAATACTGCTAATATTGTTGTTAATTTTTTCATTCTTTTTTCTCCCATGTGTTTATGATGAAAATTTTCTTTTACAGCTATATTTTACCACCTACTCCAAAAACACACAAGGTACTTTAGTACTATATAGAACTAGTACTTTTGCACTATAAAAAACCCTTTCCAAAAGTGCTATTAAACAAAAAGCGGGCGATTAATATCGCCCGCTTTTTTTATGCTATATAAAACTTTTTTTACTTTCCCCCTTTCAAAAAGTCGTGGACACAGACTCTGTGGGGGTGATATTTGTGTTAACAAATATCGGGGGTTTTATTGTGTTTAAACTTTCTACATAACACTAGTTTTGCTAATGTTACATAGCCACCTTATTATTAAAACCCTCCCCTGCTTACGCAGGTACTCCCTTTACAAAAGGGAGAAAATTTACAGAAAAGCTGAACTAAAACCTGAAAGCTAAAGATGCTTCGCCACCTAACCCATAATTCGCATAGTTCCCTGCAATTGCAAATTCGAAAAACTTCCAAAGTAAGAAATTTACACCCAATGTATAGTGTGGTGTGCTTGCTTCTTCACTAACTCCTATCAAACTACTATCCGCCACATTTCTAACTTGTAATTTGCCGTAATCTATACCGACACCTGCATATGGATTAAAGGTATCAAACTTAAACGAACCCACTAAACTTGCATTATAAGTTGTTAGGGAAAAATAATCGTTAACGGAGTTATGTCCTGCTAAAGAGATTAACATTTGGAAAGATCCTGGTTTATCCGAAGGTCTAAAAACGCCCCATCTGAAACCTCCACCAGTAATGGCATATTTATGATAGTTGGATGTTCTTATAAAACCATCTATTCTTAAAGGCAAGCCAATGTCTGCTTGTATCCAAGGTACGGTTAATGAAGATTTATCTGTGCCAAGTGCTGTGTTTTCGTCGCTAGGTTTATTCATATACGATGCTCTTACACCAAAACGATATCCGCCCCAACCCAAAATTCTGCCAGTTGTGAATATGCCAGAATTTAATAAGGCAGATGCATCTTTTGTAAACGGTTTTAAATTTTCTGCCGAAGCATTATTATAAAAATCGTCATAGCTACCCGCGTAGCTTAAACCCGCCACTGATATTAAAATTATTGATATTAAAATTTTTTTCATTATTTTTATTTCCTCTTTTTTATTTTATTTCCAAAATATCGCCTTCTGATATTTTACCTTTAACAAACCCTGCATTAAATTCATAAGTTGCAAAAGCACTAAAAATAAAAGGGCTAATTCTCCAAGGTTTCATATTATATACAATTTTTAAAACTTTCCCCTTTTCGTCGATAAACACCACATCAATTGCAAATTTCATAAAAAAGGTATGCACTTGTTTGCACTTTGTTATATATAATCCTTCGCCTTGTGGCAAACTAGTTTTCCTAAGTAAACCTTTCATACGAGAAAAATAAGTTTGCGCTATTTTAATATTTTCAGATACTAAAATATTTTTTGTTTTACTAAAACATTTCATTTATTTAGATGCTCGTTCCACATATTCACCGGTTCTTGTATCTATTACAACTTTGTCGCCTTCATTAATGAATAGTGGTACTCTTATTTCTATACCGTTTTCAAGTGTGGCTGGTTTAAATGTATTAGAAACTGTATCGCCTTTTACACCTGGTTCGGTAAAATCTATTTTGAATGTCATTTTTACTGGTAATACTACAGAGAAAAATGCTTCGTTAATAAAAAGCCCTTCAACTTCCATATTATCTGTAAGGTATTTATATTCGTTTTTAATTTTTGATACTGGCACTTCATATTGTTCGTAATTTGTAGCGTCCATAAAACAAGCATTGTCGCCTGTTGTATATAAATATGTTTGTGGTCGTTTTTGTACGGCTACTTCATTAAATTTATCCTCTGGTCTGTAAGATCTTTCTGTAATTACTCCAGTTGAAAAATTTTTAAGTTTTAGTCTTACAACAGCTCTTGCTTGCGACTTTCGGTGATGGCTATGTGAAATAACTTGAACTATCTCGCCATTTTCATCTTCAAAAATTAAATTTTCTTTTAATTCACTTGTTGATAACATTTCTTTTTTCCTACTTTGTTAAAATTTTTGCGCCACTTTTCGTTAACACAACGGTGTCTTCAATTCTTACACCAAATTTATCTGGCAAATAAATTCCAGGTTCGATGGTAAAAACATTATTTTCTTTTAGCTTTTCTTTTTCTATTTGTGATATATATGGTCCTTCATGAATTTTCATTCCAAGACTATGTCCTGTAGGATGTATAAAATATTTGCCGTATCCGGCTTTTTCGATAATATGTCTACAAAGTTTATCGCCTTCTATACCAGTCATACCAATTCGTACTTTTTTTACACATTCATCGTGAGATTTTTGTACTAAAGCATGAACTTTCTTAAATTCTGCTGAAGGTTTTTTGCCGTGCCACCATGTTCTTGTTATATCCGAACAATAGTCCTTATATATACAACCAAAATCTATTAAAATATTTTCATTGTTTTTTAGTTTTCTGGTACCAGTTATATGATGTGGTTCTGCTGCACCTGCACCAAATGCGACAACACTTTCAAAAGAAACTTTTGTAGCACCTTTAGAACGCATAGTATTTTCTAAAATACTAGCTACTTCAAGTTCGGTCATACCAGTTTTAATTTTTTTGCGAACAAGTTCATAAGTTTCATGTGCGATTTTACATGCATGTCTAATCCTTTTTATACACTCTTTTGTTTTGATTTTTCTAAGTTCTGTTACAAAACTTGGAGCTTCTTTAAATTTATTTTTTATAAATAATTTACCGTCTAAATAACTGACTTTTTGAAAATCAAACCCTACTTTTTTAATTTTTAATTCTGCTATTTTTGATAAAACATCCTTCTTAAAATCAACCGATTCAAATATTTCACAGTACTTTTCTCGTGATTTTGCAAATTCTGATACATACAATTTCCTAGCATAACAAAAAGCATTTGTTTTTGTAACTAGAAGCATTGTTTCACCTTTACCAAAATGAAAATTCGTTAAATAATTTATATCAATATAATCTGTTATTACATAGCCATTTAACTTTTCTTTTCGTACTTGTTTTTGTATCTTTTTTATTCTGTCTGAAACTATATTTTCCATATCTCTTCCCTATTTTATTGTTGGTTCTAAATCTTTATTTTTAATTTCTTTAGCAACTTTGCCTACAAAATCATCTAATGAGATTGTCTGGTTTTTGCCACTTCTTAAGCGAACTGCAACTTTATTTTCTTCTGCTTCTCGTCCGCCGATAATTGCTGTATAACCAACTTTCTGTCCGTGGGTTTCACGAATTTTCAAGCCTAATTTTTCTGCCCTTAAATCCATTTCCACTCGTATGCCTTTAGCTTGTAATTTTTCTGCTAACTTTTTCGCATACTTTTCTTCTTTGTCTGTTAAAGTTAATATTTTTACCTGTACAGGATTTAGCCATAATGGAAATTGTCCTGCATAATGTTCTATTAAAATTCCTACAAACCTTTCTATACTTCCAAATAATGCACGATGCACCATATACGGCTTTGCTCTGCCTTTTTTACCAACATATTCTAGGTTGAATCTTGTCGGTAGATTAAAGTCAAATTGAATGGTAGAAAGTTGCCATGTTCTTTTAATGGCGTCCACTAATTTGATATCAATTTTCGGTCCGTAGAAAGCTGCTTCGCCTACTTCCACTTTGTATGGGATTTTGCGTTTCTTTAAAACATTTTCTAAGGATTTTTGTGCCATATTCCAATCTTTCTTTGTTCCTACATATTTTTTTGGATTTTTTTCGTCCCAAATTGAAAGTTCAACTTTATAGTCTTTAAAGCCAAAAGTTTTCATTATGAAAATTACAAAATCGATACTGTCTTGCACTTCTTTATCGATTTGTTCTGGTGTGCAGAAGATGTGAGCATCGTCGAGTGTGAACCCACGAACTCTTAATAAACCATGCAATACTCCACTTCTTTCATAACGATAAACTGTGCCAAGTTCTGACAATTTAAAAGGCAAATCTCTATAACTTCTCAATTCGCTTTTGTAAATGCCTATGTGGAACGGGCAGTTCATTGGTTTAATTTGATATTTTTGATTATCAATTTCCATCGGTGCGAACATATTTTCGCTGTAAAAATTTGTATGACCACTAGTTTCCCACAAACCTCTTCTTGCGATGTGAGGTGTGTAAACTATTTTATAACCACGACGCATATTTTCGTCTTCCAACCATCTTTGAAGTGTGGTTCTTATAATACCACCCTTTGGGTGCCAAAGTATTAAACCCGGACCAATATCCTCGGATAAGCTAAATAATTTTAGCTCTTGACCCAATTTTCTATGATCTCTTTTCTTAGCTTCTTCAAGCTGAGTTAAATATGTATTGAGCTTGCCTTTATCTTGAAAAGCTATACCATAAATTCTTTGGAGCATAGGTTTATTTTCGTCTCCCCTCCAATATGCACCAGCCACATGAGTTAATTTGAAATGTTTAATCTGCCCTGTATGTTCCAAATGTGGACCTTTACATAAATCCACAAAATTGCCACTTTCAAAGTAAGTAATTTCGCCATCTTTAAGCTCTTTTATTAATTCTACTTTGAATTTTTCGCCTCTTTTGGCGAAAAATTCCACCGCTTTTTTCTTGGCAATTTTGTGGCATTCAAATTTTTCACGAGATTTTATAATCTCTTTCATCTTTTTTTCTATTTTAGGCAAGTCTTCTGGTACGAATTTATGAGTACTTTCAAAATCATAGTAAAAGCCATTGTCTATCGACGGACCCATACCAAGTTTTGTGCCTTTAAAAAGTTGTTGCACAGCTTCTGCCATTACATGAGCACAGCTATGACGCATTGTATCTAAAAAGTTATTTTCTTGTTTTTCCATTTTTTTGGTCTTCCATTTTAGTTAGGTATTAAGATATTATAAAATATATAATACCAGTATATCAAATTTGGGGAAAGCACTATATGTTAAAACATTTTTATAATAAAATTAAAAACCATTTGCCTTTAATATCTTTACTATCACTACCAGCGGTATCATTATTTATTTTTGGACTTTATCAATTAACAACACCTTCCCCCCTTGTTTTAGGTTTGGGTGTAATTAGTAAATTTATTGTTGAAGCATTGTTTATACTTTTATTAATAAGTGTTTTGAATATTTTGGGTGTCAAAAATAAATTTATTTTAGCAGGATTTTTCTTTTTATATTTTGCATTAATTTCTGCAGATTTTGTTTTGCTTGCTTATTTTAAAGAACGATTTGGTATAAAATATTTACATACAATGAGCGGAGCAAATTATGATTTTATTTTTTCTCCTACCGCAATTAAACTTTTCATAGCTCTTGGTTTGGTTTCTTATATTCCAATAAAATTTTTGCATAAAAAAACAGACAAAAAAAACTCTTTAAAACTATTTATAATGGGTTTTGTTTTAATTTTTATTTTCACATATTTTGCACCAGTAAAAATATGCAAAAATTTTAATAAAATACAAACTTTTTATGCAAATTTATTATTACAACCTTCGCCTGTTTATATATTGCAAAGCACATTCGATAAAAAGCCAGATTACAAGACATATAAAAACCTTAAAGATATGCCAAAAAATATTCAAAATACAGCTAAAAAATTTAATATCTTTAATGCACAAAACACACCGCAAAAAAACAATCAAAATTTTGAAAGAATTATACTTTTAACAACCGAAGCAATGAGTGCTAAATTTTTTAGCAAATATAATAAAAACATTCCATCAGAAGCCAGCTCAACTTTAGATTATTTTGCTAATAATTATCCAACCACAATTTTAAAACGCACCACACTTTCAACATTATATGGATTAAGTGTAATATTTAATTCGCATCCTAATGTGCCGATGAGTACAACAACAAACTATCCTAATTCTTTTGTTAAAATTTTAGCAGACAGGGGCTTTAAAACCACATTTATCCGTGGTGCAAGAGAAGATTATATGGACGAAGACAAACTTTTTAAACAAGCTGGATTTTCTAAAATATACGGCGAAAATTATTTCAAAAAACAAAAAGAATATAAAGATTCTATTGCCTTTTGGGGTTTAACCGATAGAAAATTATTCGAATTTACCGTAGATTATTTAAAAAAGAATAAAAACAAAAAAACTTTCACACAAATCTTAACAGTAGACACCCATATCCCACTTGGACGACCAGATTATTTGACACAAAAATATCCAGAAATTAAAGATGAAAAAACTAAAAAATATTACAACAAACAAACCCTCGTAAGTGCCTTCCATAAACACGATTACGATTTAAAACTTTTTTACGATAGTTTAATTTCAGAAAATATCTTAGACGATAAAACCCTCTTTATAATAACTAGCGATCATCCATTTTTTGCAAATGCAGGCACAGAAAAATTATTTAAACCATACAAAGAAATTTATGATGATGTACCTATAATTTTTATATCCAAACAAAACATAGGCAAGTTAACTCAACAGGAAAATATTTCACAATTAGACATCGCACCAACAATTTTAGATTTACTACACATAAAAATACCGCAAGGTTATTTTGGCAAAAGTTTGCTTGATAACCAACCAAGAACTCTTTTCGATATGAAAGAAAGCTACATTCTTATAAAGAATCAAGAAAATCAGCAAATAATACCGCTTAACACCACCAAAAAAGACGAAAAAAATATAATAGATTTGATACACTCATATATGGAATAATATATAGTAATGATTTTATTGTCTAAATTTGATAAAATTTAGCATACAAAAATAACTCGGAGGAACTGAACAATGGCACAAAACGGAAGCATAATGGATTCTTTAGTATTAATCGTACCAATGGTATTGATATTCTACTTTTTAATCATAAGACCACAAAAAAAACAAGCTAAACAAAAAAAATTAATGATAGATAGCTTGAAAAAGGGCGATAAAATTATCACCACAAGTGGTATGATCGGCGAAATAGAAGGCTTTAAAGATTTAGATAGAGTAGAAATTAAAATTGCTCAAAACACAAAAATCTTAATTGTAAAACAAGCAATTGCTACTTTTGCAGATCCAAAAGATGTTGAAAAATTAAATCCAAAAAAATAATTAACGGAGTTTTGAAAAAATGTCTTACAAATTAACAATAAAGTGGATAGTAATCCTATTTGTGATAATTGGCTCTGTGTATTTGTTGTTACCAACGCATGAATGGTACAGCCAATCTGATACAGACAAAGCCAAATTAGAACAAACAGGCGAACGACCAAAAAATATTTTAAACTTAGGTTTAGACCTTCGGGGCGGAACTTACTTGCTTTTAGAACTTGATGTTTCTAAATTAAGTAAAAAAGAAACCGTATCTGAAGCAATAGCAAGAGCGATAGAAATTTTAAGAAACCGTATAGACCAATACGGTGTAGCTGAAACACCTATCACAAGACAGGGCGACAAATGGATAGCTGTGCAAATGCCAGGTATTTCCAATCCAGAACAAGCAGAAGCCCTTATTGGTAAAACTGCTATGTTGGAATTTAAAATTGTCAAAACTGGCGAAAATTCTGCAAAAGCTTTAGAGATAGTTTCAAATATAGAAGAACCATTTGATGCAGATGGTTTGCTTAAAGCGAACATCCAAAGAAAACTTCCTGCAGGGTTAACCGTACTTCGTGGTAAAGATCAAGAACTTTATGTTCTAACAAAGAAAACTTCTGTAACAGGTGCTAATTTGGAAGATGCAAGAGTTGCACCTAACGGACAATACGGTTTACCAGAAGTTGCTTTCAGATTTGATAAAGCAGGTAAAAAAGATTTTGCTACCCTCACCGGTAATAATGTAGGTAAAAATATGGCAATTATTTTAGATAATGTGGTTCAAACCGCACCTAGAATTAATTCCAGAATACCAGGAGAAGGTAGAATTACCGGTCTTGATATGATGGACGAAGCAAGACATATTGCCATTGTATTAAGAGCTGGTGCTTTACCTGCACCTGTACATATTATAGAGAAAAGAACCGTCGGTCCAGGACTTGGTGAAGACTCTATCAAAATGGGTGTAAAAGCATCTATGTACGGCTTAATATTCATACTTGTATTTATGATGGTTTACTATCGTTTTTCTGGTGCCATAGCAAGCGGAGCATTAATACTGAACTTAGTAACATTGCTAGCTTTAATGGCATATTTTGGCGCAACGCTAACACTTCCTGGTATAGCGGGTATCATACTCTCGCTTGCTATGGCGGTTGATGCTAATGTACTTATTTTAGAAAGAATAAGAGAAGAAAAATTATTAGGCAAACCACTTGCAATGGCTATTAAGACAGGCTATCAAAAAGCTTGGACCGCTATTTTTGATAGCAACTTAACAACATGGCTTGCAGCAGCGTTCTTGTTCCAATTTGGATCAGGTCCTGTAAAAGGTTTTGCTGTGACACTTACACTTGGTTTATTAGTTGGTGTGTTTACATCGGTATTTGTAACAAAAGCGGTGTACGACTTCCTGCTAACTGCTAACCCGGAGGATATAAGTATATGATGAAAATATTACCAAAAACAAATATAGATTTTGTTGGAAAGCGAAAAATATTTTTTGCTATATCCGGTATTTTAGTAGCCATTGGTTTAATGTCAATTTTTGCTAAAGGATTAAACTTTGGTTTAGATTTTACCGGCGGTACAATGATGCAGGTAGAATTTAAAGGCGAAACTTCAACACATCAGTTAAGAGAAGCTTTATTAGATGAAGGTATAGAAGCTGAAATACAAAGTTTCAGAAACTCTAACTCTTTTGCGATAAAAGTAAAAGGTAAACAAGAAAATGTTAATGAAGTTGGCACAAAAATTAAAACTGCACTTAACAAGTTGCCTTATCAAATTGAGGAAAATAAAACTAAATTAGATTATGTAGGACCTACTGTCGGTAAAGATTTAAGAAAACGAGCAGTGATGGCTATGGTGTTTGCATTATTTTTCATCATCATATACATAGCGTTTAGATTTAAAAATCCAATTTGGGGCGCAACAGGTGTTACGGCACTCTTACACGATGTATTTATAGCAGTTGGTGTTTTTGCACTCTTGCAAAAAGAAATAGATCTTATTATCGTGGCAGCATTTTTAACAATTGCAGGTTTTTCTATCAACGATACAATTGTCGTGTTTGATAGAATGAGAGAAAACTTAAAACTAAACCCAAAAATAACACTTAAAAACTTAATCAATTTAAGTTTAAATGAAACATTATCAAGGACAATAATTACTAGTGTAACTATTTTTATTGCTGTAGTGTTTGTGTATTTATTGGGCGGACCAGTACTTAATAACTTTGCATTTGCAATGTTAATTGGTGTTGTTGTGGGTACATATTCCACAATAGCAATTGCTACAAGTTTAGTTTATAGTTGGATAGGTGAAGGTAATCCTATTATTGCGGATTCTACACCAGTAGATCACACACCTAAACATCTAAAAGACGACACTAATTATACACCAGTAGAAAGTAAATATGCAAAGAAACGAGGCAAGAAGAAAAAAAAGAAGAAATAAGCTAATACTCTTTCTGTCATCCTGAACTTGTTTCAGGATCTTATAGAAAGATGCTGAAACAAGTTCAGCATGACACATAGGTTTATATGTTGAAAATAAAAAAGTTTAAAATTGCGACACATAGTAAAGAGATACTGCGCAAAGTAATACATGGGAAGATAGATATTGCAGAGGCAGGTTTTGCCTCTAACTCCGATGTACAAGACTTTGCGCAGGAACTCGCAGATAAATTAGATAATGGTGTTGTTTATCAAACTTTTGAAAAAGAAGACATTGCTTTTGACGGCATAGATTTAGAAAACAACGAAATATTTTCAGGCGCTATAATAACTTTGGGTAAAGACATAGAAACCGAGCTTGAAAAATTAACAAACGATAAACAAATTGTAATAGCAAATATTGCTATTATGGAATTTTTAAAAACTTCTTTTAATTTTGTGTTTGAACTCATCAAAAGCCAAGCGAAAAAAGATAACTTTGAAATTTTACAAAACATAATGCTTTACTATCCGCAATTTAACTATATAAGAGAGCCGAAATTTTTTCAAACTGCATTAAAGCCAGATAGCGAAGTAAGTAAAAACACTATTTTAAAAATGTCAGACATTTTAAAGCCCGAAAAAATTTCGGCAAAATTTATAGATACTTCTTTCACCCCAAAATATTGTACAGCATTTATATCGCCGTGGGTAAAGAAAAGTAAAAAAAGAAAATAATATGATAGACACACTATTAACCACAAGAAAAAAAGCATCTTTTAAATATATTATAGTCGCATGGCTAATTTACATTTATCTTATGATTGTTGGTGTTACAAAAAAAATCAAACACAAATTTCCAGAAAATTACAAAAATCTAAAACAAGAAAACAAACCTTGCATATATGCTTTTTGGCATAATCAACAAGCATTCGTTTTATACTTAACATCTAAATTTGAAGCAGACAGAAAAGTTTGCTGTCTTATAAGTTTAAGTAAAGATGGCGAATATATAGCAAGAACAGCTCATAAGTTTGGCATTAAAGCTATGAGAGGTTCAACCTCTAAAGGCGGTTTTTCTGCATTAAGAGGACTTATAGATATCGCAGATGCAAATTATTCTTTGGCTATAACACCAGACGGTCCACGAGGTCCTGTATACACCATTCAACCAGGTATAATTTATTTAGCCAAAAAAACTGGTCTTCCAATTGTACCAGTGGCTTGTCAGATTACTAACAAAATTAGTGCTGGTAGTTGGGATAAATTCCAAGTTCCCCTCCCATTTGGCTCTGCTTCCTATGTTTATGGAGAGCCAATACATATCGCTCCAGATAAAGATTTGAAAGAAGCTAGATTAGAACTTAAAGACACTTTAAACCAATTAAACGAACAAGCTACCCAAATAATCTCCTAATAAAATAAAGTAATTTCTACATTTTTTGTTTTTACAAGTATTTTGTCAGATTTCGAAGTCGATTTTTTATGTATAGTCCATTAGCTAATACTGCGAAGCAGTAGCGGGACTTGAGTAAAAAGAGACAATGAAATCTGACAAAAGACGAAGTAAAATTATAAAATATATGTATGAATAAGTTTCTAGGATATTTATATATTGTATTACTGAACATATTAGCCCCATTTGTGGCTGTGATATATGTATTGTGGTTTTTGTTATCCGCAAGACGAGGACTGCTTAAAAATCTTAACAAAGAGCTAAAAGAACGGTTTGTAGCATATAATGTAGACGGTTTTGAAGGGTGTATTTGGGTTCATGCCTCAAGTGCGGGTGAAGTGCTTGCTATAAAACAATTTTTGGCTTTAATTAATCAAAATTTTCCTAATAGGAAAATTTTGGTAACAACAACCACAGCCCTTGGCAAAAAAATAGCAAAAGATAAATTAAATAACTTACACAATATCAAAACTATTATAGCCCCGCTAGATTTTGCACCCCTAATATATCGTTTCACTAAAATTTTCAAACCACACGCATTAATAATTATAGAAAAAGAATTATGGCCTAATATGATTTTGGGTGCAAAATCTAGCGGGTCAAAAGTGATACTTGCAAATGCAAATATGTCTGCACGAAGTTTCAAAAAATACAAACTCGTTAAACCAATGTTTAAAATTTTATTTAGCAAAGTTGATGGTGCAAGCTTTCAAAATAAAGCTGTTCAATCAAGATTTAAAGAGTTAGGACTTACAACTAAAAAACAAAAAGTGCTTGGCAATATAAAATACGATAACCTTGAAGAAAGTCCAAAAACTTTAGATATCCTTAAAATTTTAAACTGGCAAGACAAACAAATTCTAACCTGTGGCAGTACTCATCAACAGGAAGAAGAAATTATATTTAAAGCAACGCAAAATTTAAACCTAAAAACTATCATTGCGCCAAGACATTTGGAACGATTACCCTCAATTACAAAAAACTTACAAGAAATTGGTTTAAATTTTGCATTATTATCGCAGGTTCAAGCCAAAATTATTGGCAAAGAACCTCAAGTTTTAATTGCAGATAAAATAGGATACTTATCCTCGTTATACGATATGTCAAACATTTGTTTTGTAGGTGGCACAATAGCAGATAAAGGCGGTCATAATTTGCTTGAACCTGCGATCTTAGGAAAACCATTAATATTTGGTAAAAACACTTACAATTTGAAAGATATCGCTAAAGATTTAGAAAAAAATGGTGCAAAAATTGTTGATAAAAACAATTTTGAAACCACCATTAAAAACATAAACTCCAATTCTGCAGACAAAATAAAACAAACAGCTTTAAAATATAAAGGTGTATCAAAAAAGTCTGTAAACTTTATAAAGGAAATAATAAAATGAAAAAATTAATCTTACTATTAACCCTACTTTTAACTTTCAACTTAATCGCGGAAGCAAAAACTGTACGAGTAGCACTTAATCCAAACACTAAAAGAGAAAGAATTAAAATAGAAGATAGCACAATTTTCATTAACCTATCAAACAACAAAAGCTATAAAATTTCTGACACTGGTACCTTTACCGCAAAAAAACTTTCCAGTGGCGAAGTACGAGTTGGAAACATAAAAAGTAAAAAAGGTGTAAAAATAATCAGCCGAGGATATATAACCATAAATAAGAAAAAATACGAAGGTAATATTTTAATTTTACCAACAAAACATCGCACTATAGATGTGGTGGAAGAAATAGATTTAGAAAAATATCTCTACGGTGTACTCCCCTACGAAATGAGTGCTAGTTGGAAACTAGAAGCCCTAAAATCTCAAGCAGTTACAGCAAGAACTTATACTTTGGCAACTATGAGAGATAATAGAAAAATTAATTTCGATGTTTATGCAGATACCAGAAGTCAGGTATATGGATCAAGTGTTAACCCAGCAAACAAAGTTAAAAGAGCAGTAGACGAAACTAAAGGCGAAGTTTTAACTTATAAAGATAAAACTTTTTACACTTATTATCATGGCAACTGCGGAGGAGAAACATCTAGTCCACCGTGGATGAAAGATACTCCTAAAGTTTTACAAGGCGCTAAATGTAGGTATGATAGACATTCACCCAATTATCAATGGTCTAGAACTTTTAATAATACAGAAATCAATAAGGCACTTAAAAATTTAAAAGTTAAGGGTAAGATAAAAGATTTAAGAATTTCTGATAAAGATAAATCTGGCAGAACAACTTCTTTAAAAATTCAAACAACAAATACAACAAAATATGTTTCTTGTAATAACTTTCGTATAGCAATAGGTGCAAGTAAATTAAAAAGCTGTAAATTTACTGGTGTAAGCAAAGTGAGTAATGGTTATATGTTCGTCGGGAAAGGATACGGTCATGGAGCTGGATTATGTCAAGATGGCGCACATGGTATGGCTATGGACGGCATAAAATATAAAGAAATTTTACTCAACTACTACCCCGGTAGCAAATTAATAAAGATATAAAATTATGTTCGAAAAATTCACAAAACTACAAATAGAAAATTTAATAGCAAAAAAACCTGCTTGCCCAAGAGATAGCTCCAAACTAATGGTGCTAAATAGGAAAAGTGGGCAAATAGAATCTAAAATTTTTGCAGATATTTTGCAATATTTTAATAGTGGCGATTGTCTTGTTATAAATAACACAAAAGTTTTTCCTGCAAAAATTTTAGGTAAAAAAAAGAGCGGTGGCAAAATAGAAGTTTTACTAGTTTCGCAAACAGAAGATGCTACAATTTGGAAAACTCTTTCCACAGGATACAAACCAAACACAGAAATATTTTTTGAAGGTGGTATTGTAGGCAAATTCCTATCAAAAAATGAAAACAACGAATTTTTAATGAAATTTAATACAGAAAATATCTTGAGTTACGCCGATACCTATGGTTCTATGCCACTTCCCCCTTATATAGAAAAAGCAAGAAAATCTAGCGGACAAAATACTAAAATAGATGCAGATAAAGAAGATTATCAAACAATTTATGCCAAACAAACAGGTTCTATTGCAGCACCAACAGCTGGTTTCCACTTTACAAAAGAACTTTTAAAAAAGTTGGAAGATAAAGGTGTCAAAATTTTAGAAATTACACTTCATGTTGGTTTTGGAACTTTTAAACCGCTTAAAACCTCTCCAAAAGATCACGAAATGTTGGCAGAGTTTGCGGTAATATCTGAAAGCACAGCAAAACAGATAAACAAAACTAAACAAAACGGTGGCAGATTATTTGCAACAGGTACAACTTGTGTAAGAACACTAGAAAGTTTCGCAAACCCAGAAAAAAAGGGAGAGGTTTTAAGCGGTGGCAAACACACCAACCTATTTATATACCCTCCATACAAATTTAAAGTGATAGATTGTTTAATCACAAACTTCCACCTAGCAGACAGCACCCCAATATGCCTAACATCGGCATTTTTGGGCGATGTAGACTTTTTATTTAAAGCATATACCCAAGCTGTGGAAGAAAAATATCGGTTCTATTCCTTTGGCGATGCTATGTTAATTTTATAGGATAATATTATGACAAAACAGGTAATAAGCCCATTCAAAATACTATCAAAAGACAAAAAAACTAAAGCACGAGTTGGCAAATTATATACTCAACACGGTATCATTAACACACCCGTATTTATGCCAGTTGCCACTCAAGCCACAGTTAAAGCTTTAACTAGCGAAGATTTAAAAAACTTAGGTGCAGAATGTTTACTTTCAAATACCTATCACTTATATCTACGACCCGGTACAGAGCTTTTGAAAAAAATGAAAGGCATTCACAATTTTATGAAATGGGACGGCAGTGTTTTAACAGATAGCGGTGGGTTTCAGGTATGGAGTTTATCCCATTTCACGAAAATATCAGACAAAGGTGCAACTTTCACAAGCCATCACGATGGCAGTAAACATTTATTCACCCCAGAAAATGTTATTGATAGCCAAATGAAAATAGGGTCTGATATTTTCGTGACATTAGATGTCTGTACAGAAAATCCTATAACCAAGAAAAAATCCCGTGAAGCTTTGGATACAACAAAAAAATGGGCAGAGCGAGCAGTAAAACATTATCATAAAAAAGTTAAACAAAATATTAAAAAAACCAAAACAGGTTTTGATGTTAAAAACCCACTTTTATTTGCCATCGCACAAGGTGCAACTTTTGACGACTTAAGAAAAGAATCTGCATTACATATAGCCAGTCAAAATATTCACGGCTATTGTATTGGTGGACTTTCCACCGGCGAAAAAGATGAGGATATGAACCGTGCCGTTTCTGTGGTTATAGATAATCTACCAGAGGATAAACCCCGATATTTCATGGGGCTTGGCACACCAACAGAGATGTTAGAATGTATAGAGCGAGGGGTTGATATGTTCGATTGTGTTTTCCCCACCCGCATAGCCAGAAACGGCACGGTTTTTACAAGCGAAGGCACAATAAATATAAAAAATAACGAGTATCGTCTTCAAAACAAACCATTAGATAAAAAATGTGATTGTTATACCTGTCAAAATTATTCGCGTGCATATTTATCGCATTTATTTAGAGCGAAAGAACTTACCAGCCATAGACTTTTGTCTATACATAACATCAGATTTTTGATACAACTTATGGATAGGGTAAGAAAAGAAATTAGAAAGGGAACTTTTAGTAAATTTAAAAAAGATTTTATAAAAAAATATAAATAGGAGAAAAATTATGTTTACAGAACCAATAAAAGCACTTATAAATTTAAACTTCTATAAAGAAGTAGCAAAAAAATCCATATGGAGAGCATTACTTTATTCCGTATATTTATTTGCCGTGTATATGTTAGTAATTTCTATTGCGACAAGTTTTGTTTTCAAACCTAAAATACACAATTTCATAAACAAACATGCAGATAGCATACCACATATTACTTATGATAATGGAATACTAAATGTTAACGACAATGAAACATTAGCAATTGTAATAAGTCAGAAAAATGATGTCCGTATAGAAAAAGATTGGGAAAATATGACATTAGCACACAACGAAGGTTTTATTTTGGCAAACACCAGCCGAACAGAACCGGTAAGCTTAAACGAAATGAAACAAAATAATATCGCCGCATATTTAACAAAGGATACCTTCTATATAATAAAAAACTATAACAGTATGCAGGCTTCACCAATACCAAAAGTTAATCTTAATGTAGAAATTACACCAGAAATTTTGCATACCAATATAATAAGTATTACAAAAGGAATAATATCGTTTATGGTTACCATAATAGGGCTTTTTACTATTTTGAAAATGATGTTCTTTACAATATCTATATTCCTATTAGGTTTAACAATAAATTCTTTCAGAAAGGCATTTGTGACACCTGGGGAAATGTTTAAATGGAGTATCTACCTCGTAACACCAATACTTTTAATTGGACTTGTAAGCACATTATTAAGTTTCAAAATACCATTTGCATTTGCAATTTACTTGATAATAGCAGGTTTTTATTTAGATAGAATTTTGAAAAAAGAAGATAAAGAGAGTGAGGATTATGTTATTAAAGATTAAAAGAAAATTTAGTTGTGCGCATCGTCTCCCAAATTATGAAGGCAAATGTGAAGCATTGCACGGACATACTTGGCAAGCAGTTTTCCTAATAGAAGGCGATATTCAAAAAGATGGTATGGTTTACGATTTTAAGAAACTTAAACAATTAGTAGACGATGTTTTGCCAGATCATATGTATCTAAACGATATTATTGAAAATCCAACAGCAGAAAACTTAGCCAATTTTTACTTTGAAAAAATTGGCAAGCTACTAGCACAAAAAAGCTTAAAGCTAAAAACATTAGAAATATGGGAAAGTGAAGATGCCTGTGCAATCGCAAAAGAAAAATAGAAAAGTTAAAAATACCATTTACAATATCAATGAGATTTTTTATTCCATACAAGGCGAAGGTGCTTTTACAGGCACTAGTGCTGTTTTTGTAAGATTTGCTGGTTGCAACATGGGTTGCAACTTTTGCGACAGTAAATTCGCAAAAGCAGTTAACCTTCGGTTAACTGCAAAACAAATCTTACAAACTATAAGTAAATATCCTACAAAAACAGTGACATTAACAGGTGGCGAGCCTTTGGAACAAGATATATTACCACTATTTAGCGTATTAAGTAAGAAAAGATATAATATACATATAGAAAGCAATGGTTTTAAAGATATAGATACAAGTTTGGTTTATTGGTTAACAATTTCGCCTAAGAAAAAATTCAACAAAAAAATTCTTAAAAAAGCGGACGAACTAAAAATCATAATTAACAGACAAACAACAGATAAACAATTAAAAAGTTTAATAAATCAAACAGGTAAAAACACTTTAATATATATACAACCACAAGATAATAAGAAGGAGCATATAAACAAATGCCTAAAAATAATAAGCGTAAACCCGCAAATAAAGTTAAGCGTACAGCTTCACAAAATGCTGAACATAAAATAGAACAAAGTTTAAAAAAAGTTTTAGCATATGTCGGCGATAACCCTAATAGAGAAGGTTTAAAAGAAACCCCTAAAAGAATGTTAAATAGCTACAAAGAAATGTTTAGTGGCTATAAACAAAAACCAGAAAGTGTTTTGAAAACTTTCATAGAAGGTACTTGCGATGAAATGGTTATCTTAAAAGATATGGAATTTTATTCTACATGCGAACATCACTTTTTACCATTCTTTGGAACAATAAGTATTGGATATATTCCCAACAAAAAAATCATTGGGATATCCAAATTAGCCAGAATGGCAGATATTTTTGCAAGACGATTACAAATTCAAGAAAAACTTTGTGCAGACATTGCAGATAGTTTAATGAAACATCTCGCCCCTCAAGGTGTGATGGTAGTTTGCAAAGCTCAGCATATGTGTATATCCTCTAGAGGCGTAAGAAAAAATAATGCCATAATGGTAACTTCCGCCTTGAGGGGCGTATTTGAACAACCAGAAGTAAGAGCAGAGTTTTTACAATTCACTCAACACAAATAAAAAAAATTTACGAGCATTTTTGTGGAAATTTTTTATTTCTTTGCGACGACTAGTAGGTTGGAACAACCCGAAGCTTGCGAGGGAACCCTACTTTAGGAGCAAAAAAGAAAAAATTTACCAAAAAGGAGAAGTAAAAAAATGAAAGTAATGGGTATTTTAAATATCACACCAGATAGTTTTTATGATGGCGGTCAATATAACACCACCAAAACAGCATTAAAACAAGCAACAAAAATGATAAAAGATGGTGCAGATATTATAGATATCGGTGCAGAAAGTAGCCGTCCTAACGCGAAAGCTGTTAGTGAAAATATTGAACAACAAAAAATAATACCTGTTATAAAAGCAGTTCGCAAAAAATTCCCAAAAATATTAATTTCAGTCGATACTTACAAGCCAGAAACTGCTAAAAAAGCATTGGAAGCTGGTGCGGATATTGTTAATGATATCACTGGTTTAAAAAATGCTAAGATGATGCAACTTATTAAAGATACCAATGCATCTGTAATAATAATGCATATGCGTGGCACACCAGAAACAATGCAACAAATGACTGATTATAAAAATGTTACCAAAGAAATTTTTGCTTTTTTTAAAAATAAAATTTCAGATTGCAAAAAACTTGGGATAGACACTGACAAAATTATTATAGATCCCGGTATTGGCTTTGCAAAAACTAAAGAACAGAATTTTGAACTTTTAAAAAATCTAAAAACATTTGAAAAATTAAAAAAAACTATATTAATAGGTACATCTCGTAAATCTTTTCTCGGTTCAACACCAGAAAAACGACTTTATGGAAGTTTAGCAAGTGTATGTCACTCGTATTTACGAGGTGCAAGAATTTTTAGAGTTCACGATGTAAAAGAAACAAAAGAAGTCTTAGAAATAATGGAAAAAATAGAAAATGCATAAAGTACTAATCGCATTTGGCGGAAATATTGGTAATGTTGAAGAAAGTTTTGAAATAGCGTTTCAAAAGTTAAAGCAAATTGGAACTATCACAAAAATTTCCAAATATTACATCACTAAGCCAGTCGGCAATGCTAATCAGCCAGATTTTACTAATGGTGCTTTAACTTTTGAAACGCAACTTTCCCCACAACAATTACTAAAAGAGTTGTTAAAAATAGAAAAACAAGCTGGAAGAGTGCGGGTTCAGAAAAATGAACCAAGAATATTAGATTTGGATATTATTTTTTATGACGACGAAATAATAGAAGAAAAAAATTTAACAATCCCTCATCCTCGTCTATACGAACGAAAGTTTGTGTTAGAACCATTAAATGAAATAGCTCCAAATTTCATTTGTCCAAAAACGGGAAAACAAATTTTAGAGCTATTTAAAAACTTAACTTAAACCATTTTTACTTGGCATCCACATTTAGGACATTTGCCATCTTTACATTCTTCTTTAATGTGTTCACAATTACATTTATCGCAAAAACATTTTTCTTCTGTTGGCATTCCTTCGTGATCTGAACTACATCCTCCGCATCCCATATTACCCACCCCCTATTTATAAGTTAATTTTATTATACAAAAAAATCCCTCCCCCTCATTTACATTCGGGTACTCCCTTTACAAAAGGGAGAAAAGAAACATAGCCCTCACCTTAATCCTCTCCCAAAGGGAGAGGAAACAAAACATATAAAACTTTCAGTTTTGGTCGAGAAGCTCAATCCTCAAGTGATAAACGAGTTTGCGAGTATTTTTAGGCAAGAACGAGAAAAGGCCACCCGTAAAACTTTCATTTTTGAGTGCTAAACAAGAAAGAGGCGAGCGTAGAATACCGTGAGTGGGGGTTACCCCCGAGTATTTAAGCTCGCCTCTGACAAAGTTTAGTGCCAAAAATGGAAGTTTTACTTGCACATACCTATCTTCTGTGCTTTCTGTAACAATTTTCCTTCGGTCTTAATTGCTGGTGCAATAATAAGTTCCGCTTTCTGAAACTCTCTTATATTAGATGCGCCCATTGTACCCATAGATGTTTTTAATGCACCTACTAAGTTTTGAGAGCCATCGTCTAATCTTGAAGGTCCATATAAAATTTCTTCAAGAGTGCCAGTTATACTCACTTTCACTCTTGTACCTCTTGGTAAGTTAGCATGCGGTGTTGCCATACCCCAGTGGTATCCATATCCCGGCGCTTCTTTGGATTTTGCAAATCCACTACCAAACATTATGGCATCTGCACCTGATGCGAAACATTTACATATATCTCCACCACAGCTCATACCGCCGTCTGTAATTATTGCAACTCTTGTGCCAGTTTCTTTTTCAAATTTATCTCTTGCAACTGCACAATCTATAGTAGCTGTTACTTGCGGTACACCAATACCCAACACACCTCTACTTGTACAAGCAGCGCCCGGTCCTACACCAACTAATAAACCAGCTATACCAGTTTCCATAAGTTCTAATGCAGCTTTATAGTTTACACAATTGCCTGCTATTACGGGGATTTCCATGTCTTTACAAAACTTCTTTAAGTCCAACGCTTCATGCTCTTTAGATTTAAAGTTTACACTTATCACCGTGGATTGTACTACAAAAATATCACAACCAGCTTCTTTAGCGATTGGGCCAAACTTTGCTGCATTTTGTGGAATACAAGAAACTGCACATAAAACACCAGCTTCTTTTATTTCTTTAACTCTTTGTGTTATAAGTTCTTCCCTAATTGGTGGGGTGTAAAGCTGTTGAACTAGCTTTGTTGCTGTTTCAGGATCAGAGTCTGATATTTTTTTGGTTATTTCTCTGACATTATCATATCTTGTATTAATACCGTCTAAATTTAGTACTGCTAAACCGCCTAATTTACCCATTGCGATTGCAAATTCGGTATCTACCACACCGTCCATAGCAGACGCTAATAATGGTATTGGAAGTTTATATTTTCCTATATTTGTGGTAACATCTGTATCCTCTGGGTCTATGGTTAGACAACCTGGTGCTAATGCAACTTCGTCGAAACCATAGGTTCTTCTTGCTTCTCTGTCTTTACCTATATAAAACGCCATAATATTTAGTCCTCCATAAATAAAAAAACTGCCCACAAAATCGCTGGCAGTCTTAAAAACCTGTTAAATTAAGAATATTAAAATAAGTTATGTATTCCATATAATATTATATAATATTTGCAGGGAGAAATAAAATGAATAAAAAAGCATTTACATTAATTGAACTTTTAATAGTAACTTTAATAATTGGAGCATTAGCAGCAATTGCATTACCTAAATATTACAAAACTGTTGAAAGAACTAATGCAATAGAATCACTAAAAATTTTAAACGATATTTATGAAGCACAAAAAGTACGAGAACAAAGAGGACTATCTCCAGCAGTAGCTTGGGACGATCTGGGTATAGAAATAAAAAATAAAGCTACACCATTTTATGATACTTGTACCAATCCTGACAATTGCCTTAGAACCAAAAAATTTTATTATGGAATTTCAAGTACAACAGCAACTGCTCTGAGAGGAGAAGATGTCGATGGAATTACACCTTATTACATATACCTACTATCTAAAACTTATTCCGACGGTGCTGTAACCTGTGCACCATATACATCAGAAGGTATTCCTATCTGTGATTTTATAGATAGTATGCACTAAACTAAATACGATTATTTTCTTTTATAAGAGTTTTGAGGATTTCGGCTTTTTGCACGAAATCCTCAGACATATTATGCGAGCAGTATGGAAACCTAAATGTCCAATTATGTTCATTAACTGTGCCTGGTATGTTGATTCTTTCTTCCATTCCAAAAATATCCTGTACAGATAAAATTGTAATATTAGAATTTGAACCTAAAAGCCTTGCCAATATTTTTTTGTGTGTTTCTTTGGAAAATGGAATATTGCCATCAGTTTTTTCGGTAGATATCATCTCCCAAATTCCCTTTCGCTCTTTTGGTGGCATAGTTTCCCACCAAGTTTTAAGAGTGTCCGTATCGTGAGTGGAAAGTGATGCTAAAGATATTGTGTGATAATTTTTTGGTTCTCTATAAAATCCATTATCATGTTCCCAACGCATTATTTTGTAGCCGGGAATTTGGAGGTTTTTTAAAGTTGTCCTGACACTATCTGGTATAACACCTAAATCTTCTGCAACAGCAAGGGATTTATCACAATTTTCAAGCACCATACTTAAAAATTTAGCACCCCGTTGATTTTGTTTATCTTCACCTTTAAGGTCAAAATGTCCGTCGTCTTTACCATTATTATATACCCAAGTTCTAAAAAAACCTATAACATGATCTAACCGAAAGATATCGTATATTGTGCTTATATTTTTTACTCTACTTCTCCACCAAAAGAAATTATTATCTTCCATATACTGCCAATTATATTGTGGCAAACCCCATCGTTGACCTTTCTTTGTAAATTGATCTGGCGGAGCACCTATTTCTTTGGAAATATCAAAAGTGTGTCTGTGTTCCCAAATGTCTGCACTGTCTAGATTAAGAGCGAAAGGTATATCACCAAAAATATAAACACCACTCTCATTAGCTTTTTGTTTTGTATCTAGAAATTGAGAGTAGGCAATCCATTGTAAATATTTGAAAAAGAATATCAATTTTATTCTTTGTTTTGCAAAGTCTGTATACTTTTTTGTATTAAAAGTTTGATATTCTTTTGCCCATTTAGTCCAACTGCTCCAATTATTAAGTTCTTTTAATGCACGAAAAATGGCATACCCTTCCAACCAATAATTATTGTTTTTACAAAATTGCGAAAATTCTTGGCTACGAGGAGTTTTTTGATCATATTCGTTTAAAATAAAATTCTTAAATGCTTTAAGTAAAACCCTATATTTTAAGTTTCTTACTTTTGTGTAATCTATTTTATTTTCTTTTTGAAGAGCTTCAATTTTTGGTTTTAAAGTTTCTATAAATTCTAAAATTTTTTTATTGTTTTGTACTTCTGAAACAGAGCCTACCGAAATATAAATAGGGTCTAGTGCGAAGGCACTTAATGCTGTATACGGGCAAGTTTCATTTATGGCAATTTCGTTTATAGGAAGTATTTGAAGTATGCTAACACCTAGAGATTTATAATAGTTTGCATTAGAAAGCAAACTATTAAAGTCTCCAATTCCCCAAGAATTTTCGCACCGCATAGAGAACAATGGCATTAATACACCACATGTTCTCTTATTTTTTAATGCATGTGCGTCTGTAAAGTTATTTTCTTGCATACCCCTAAACCTTAAGAGCTATTTTGTTGATGCAATAGCCTCTATTTCAAGTAAAGCACCTTTTGGAAGTGCTACCACTTGTATTGTGCTTCGTGCTGGATGAAAACCTTTGAAAAATTCTGCATAAACTTCATTCATATCTGCAAATGAAGATAAATCTGTCATAAAAACAGTTGTTTTTACAACAGCGTCTAAAGTTAAATTTTCTGCTTTTAGTACTGCTTGTAAATTTTCCAAAATAAGTTTTGTTTGAGATTTAACATCCCCTCCACAAATTTCGCCGGTAATTTTATCCATAGGCAAAACGCCTGATGTGTAAACTAATCCGTTAACTTCTACTGCTTGATTATAAGGTCCTATCGCTGCTGGTGCTTCTTTTGTTGATATCGCTTTTTTTGACATTGATATTAATCTCCCTCTTACTTTTTTTTAAATTTATTTAAGACAAGCTGGTAATCCGCCCATTTTTTTATGATAGGCCACACAATCGCAACAAATACCATGTCTTGGACATGCTTGATGCTCACAAGTACAGTGTTTATTGTTTTCATCCTTCTTACATTCCATAATTATATGTTATAACTTAGTGGAAATCGTTGTCAAACAAATTATTCTTTACTAAAATATAAGTATAGGAGAGAAAAATGTGTATAGCAGCCCCAGGAAAAATAAAAAATATCACTAAAGATAAAGCTATCGTAGATTTTAATGGCACCAAAATTGAAGCCAGCAATCGCTTAAAACCAACCGCAAAAGTTGGCGATTATGTTTTAGTTCATGCAGGATTCATTATAGAAATTGTGGACGAAAAAGATGCACTTAAAACCTTAGCTTGTTTTGAAGAGATAGAAAATGCTTAATAAAATCCAAAAACTTATAAAAAGTGAAGCAAAACTTCTTAATAGAAAAGTAAAAATTATGGAAGTTTGCGGTACGCATACTGCCTCTATTCTGAGATATGCGATACCACAGATGCTTCCGAAAAATATAGAATTGGTGTCTGGTCCGGGGTGTCCTGTTTGTGTGACAAGTGCTAGTGATATAGATAAGATTCATTTTTTAACAAAAACTGACGATGTTATTATTGCCACATTTGGCGATATGCTCAAAGTTAGAGGTAGTAAAGGCAGTTTGTCTGATGCTCGGCTTAAAGGAGCACAAGTAGATGTTATTTATTCTCCCCTTCAAGCATTGGAAATTGCTAAAAATAATCCAAATAAAAAAGTTATTTTGATAGCTTGTGGTTTTGAAACTACAGCCCCAGCATTTGCTGAAACTTTAAAGGAAGCTGGGAGCCAGCCCCTGGCTAACAAACAAAACATTAAAAATTTATTTGTTTTAAATATGTTGAAAATTGTACCACCCGCTATGGATGCTATCTTATCTTCAGAAAATGATTTAGATGCATTCTTGCTTCCAGGACATGTGAGTGTAATAACAGGTGCGGATTATTTCAAGTTTATTGCCGAAAAATTCCAAAAGCCTGCCACAGTAACTGGCTTTAAAGCAGACGAAATTTTACTTGGCATTTTAGCACTTTTAAAAAGATTAAATCAAAAAAAACCAACAATAGATAATACTTATTCGAATGTTGTTAAAGCTGGTGGAAATAAGCTAGCAATGCAGAAAATTTTTGAAGTTTTTGAGGTTGCAGATGTTTCTTGGCGTGGTTTTGGAATAATTCCTAATTCAGGTTTAGAGCTTAAAAAAGAATACGAAAAATTTTCTGCTATAAAACATTTCAACATACCAGAAATACACACACCAGAACCAAAAGGTTGTATGTGTGCCGATGTTTTAAAAGGTAAAATCACCCCTAATCAATGTAAATTATTTGGCAAGGTTTGCACTCCACAAAATGCAGTAGGACCATGTATGGTATCTGCCGAAGGTTGTTGTCGTGCTTGGTTTTTATATAAATCTTGAATATTTTTTATAAAATAATTCTACTATCTACCTCTTAACTTTGAAAGTAATCTTAAAATTTCTAAATATAACCAAATCAATGTGACAAGCAAGCCAAATGCACTGTACCATTCCATATATTTTGGTACTTGATAGGAATTGCTGGCTCTTTCTATAAAATCAAAACTAAGAGCAAAGTTTAATGCTGCTATAGTACATACAAATAAGCTAAACAATATGCCGAAAGTACCACTACTATGAATCAATGGCATATTAAAACCAAATAATCCGCCAACTAAACTTGCTAGATAAAATAATGCTATACCCAATGTAGCTGCCATTACACCCTTTCTAAATGTACCTGTAACTTTTATAATTCTAGCTTTATAGACAAAAAGCATACCCAAAAATACTACCATTGTTAAACTCACTGCTTGAATTACTATACCTGGGAATTGTTTTTCAAAATAAGCGGATAACACACCAATAAGCAAACCTTCTACAAAAGCATATACAGGCGATAAAATTGGTGCGATTGCTGGTTTGAAAATTATTATCATAGCGAGTATGAATCCGCCAATTAATGCAGGAAACATTAGCCATGCTAATGCTTGAGCATTGCTCCACACCATCATTGCCCCTACCACACAGATAAATAAAAGTATGAAAGTTTTATTCATAGTACCTTGAACTGTCATCACTTTGGAAGTATCTGCGGTTTGTTGGTTTTGATATATTTTTTCTGATAAACTTGGATTAGATGTTCTAAACATTTTAATTTTCCTCCTAATTTTTTAGCACTTTAAATTTGGCATCTTTGCCCATTGTGTCTTTTATAAATTTTATAATATTATCCGTAAAACCTAACAAGTGATATTTATTATCGTCGTCTGCTTCGTAAGAAGTAAGATAAAAAAGTACACTTTGATTATAATATCCCCAAAAACCTATTTCAAATGCGTGGGAAAATGAAGATTGGTAAAGATCAAACACAGCATGATCTATTAAGCTAAAGGTTTCGTCTTTATGATTTTTCACCCAAATTCTTCTATTTTCAAAAAACTTTTGTACGAAATTTTTACTTCCCAATTGTGTAAATGGTTTTATTAACTTTTTAAAGTTGCCTTTAGTTTCATACTTTTTCATATGTAGAAGTGCGATATTATAAGCTTTACCTACTTTTTTATCATAGTATTTGGGGTGGGTAAAAATTTCGTAATCTTTATTTGTTGCTATACAATTTTTTACAAATCTATAAGGAAAAACTACTTCGTGTTTACAAACATTTACTTTTCCAATTTCTATATTTTCTAGACAGGAAGCTTTTGTAATAAACCAATCTTCACCTATTACATAAGCTCTACAATATTTTTCGCTTTTTTCGTTTGAAAGCTTAATAGAAACTGTATATTTTGAATTAATATTATAGAAATGCGGACTACTTGATTCGCCGATATCTGGCTTTATATTATATTCTGTTTTTGTTTTTACTTCGGCAGAATTTATTTTGGTTGATATATTCCCATCCAACTCTCTATCTATGGGTAAAAACAGAGTAGATATAGGAGTTTGAGAATATAAAAAACCACTCAAACTTAAAAATAAAGTTAATGTTAACAATTTAAAATGTTTCACTTTTGGGAGATTCCTTTTATATAGAAATGTGTTATAAATATATTTTACCAAAATAAAAGCAGGTGGTACATACACCACCTGCTTTTAAATTTTAAAACTATTTACTGATTATTGGTTTTTTACACCTTCTAACATTTCTGTTTTTTCACTATCTTCTTTATTTTTAATATACTCTGCTATTTCTGGTACATCATAATCCACAGCATTTTCATATGGTGTTTTTCCATAAAATTTAGTTTCAAGGTCAGCTCCGTTATCTATTAAACTTTTTGCTATTTCTAAATATTCTTGCTTTCTATTTTTACTAAACTCAGATATAGCAAGAAAAAGAGGAGTATATTCATTATTATCTGGAAGATTAACATCCATCCTACCACTTTTTATTAAAGCATCTGCTACTTCAAATTGTCCTTTCTTTGTTGCTGTATGAAGTAATGTTCTACCCGTATAATCGTTTATCATGTCTACTTTAACACCTTTTTCTATCAAATATACGGCTACTTTTTCATTATTTTCTCTCATCGCTTCTCTTATGATAGTTGTGTTCCAAGATTCTCCCTGCATATCAAGATACTCAGCATTTCCGTTTTCAATAGTTATATCTATCAACTGAATAGCTATTTCTGCGTTTTCTTTATATTTTACTGCTTCAAAAAGTACTTTACAATAGTCATCTTGTAATTGAGGAACAGCACCCATACTTATCAAATATTCAATTATCTGCTTGATATTTTCTCTTTCAGGTTTTACCAGGGTGGTCATATATTGTAGAATTGCTGGTGTAAAGGTATTAACATATCCGGAAATTCCGTCTTGTTTTGATTCCTCTTCTCTAATATCACCCCCTTTAATACGCATATATTCCTCAAAT